>JABAHR010036534.1_pt1 | contig 13712 bp, 16 predicted proteins | sample 7062101 | NCBI WGS metagenome assembly JABAHR01 (sample SAMN14534553, study PRJNA622989) | marine sediment metagenome | biome: marine biome [ENVO:00000428]; feature: marine pelagic biome [ENVO:01000023]; material: deep marine sediment [ENVO:00002113] | place: India: Gulf of Kutch | collected... | reverse complement strand
ACGGCGACCTCGACGATCTCCGCATCGTAATCGTCATAGACATCTTCCTCGTAGCCGATGTCGCGGTAGGCGAGCTGGACGACATAACCGGCATCGAGGTCGAGCTCGACGTATGCGCGGAAGTCGTCGCGCTCGACGGCGAAGCTGCCCGAGCTCTCGTAGGTGCTGAGCAGCGCGCCGAGAGCTAGATTCGGCCTGGCCTGCCAGCGAACGGAGCCATCGACGAAATNNCGAATCGGCGCCATAGGCTATCGCGAAAAGATCGGCCCGCGTGCCCCCTGTCACGAGTTGCTCGACGTTACGCGAATACTCGATCGCGCCGTACCCGAGGGACCATTGGAGAGTCTCTGCTTGGTAGCCGAGCCTGAGATCGGCTTGCTCCGTATCGCCGTGCCATCCCGATAGCTCGTTCTCGAGGTCGTGGACACGGAAGCTGCCGCTCAACGAGAGCCCGTTGTCCCAACGGTAGCGGCCGCTCAAACGATAGCGGCGTCCGTCGGTCGGCGAGCTCAGGGTATAGGCATCGTCGACCGAGTCGTCTTCGATGGCCGCCGTCAGCGACAGCGCGCCGGCCGGATTGAAGCTGAGCTCCACGAAAAAGCCATCGTGATCCGTCTCGTGGATTTCGGCGCCGAGGGGCGCGGCGAGCTCACGGGATACGGTGACGTCGCGATCGTCGATCGACCAACCGGCAGTCACGACCACGCTCGCCCCGACAGCGATTCCGACGCTCGCCTCCAAAGTGTCCGTCTCGATTCCCCAAGACGAGCTCCCCGCTTCGTCGCCGAGCTCGGAGAGACCCAGCTGATCGAGCGACGAGTTGCGGGCAGAGAAAGACAACTCGACACGATCGCTTGCGCGAATGCCGAGCTCGAGCTCACCGATATCGCTCTGTCTTTCGACGGCGGCGAAACCCGTCAGAGCAGTGCTGAACGGGCTACCGAGAAACGTCGTGCCGGCCGAGCTCTCCACGGCGGCAACGTCGAGATCGAGATCGCTGCTTTGCCAGCCGGCATCGAGACGCAGGCGATCCGTCGGCCGCGTAAGAACGCGTAGCGTGTGAGTCCTTTGATCGTACTCGGAGGGCTNNAAAATACTCGAGAGCAGCCAAATCGTCTGCATTCTCGCCGGCTGAGGCGCCCGGCAGGAACAGCTCACCGCTGCTCTCGAAATCGCCCACGCGCTCTTCCGCAATGAGCGTGACCTTGTCCCAGGCATGCCGGACTCCGATCCCCACGGTGCCGAGCGACTCGTCGAGGGGCTGATCGAGCTCGAACTCGTCGCGTTGAATGTCGAGCGTCGTCGTCGTGTCGCCTTTCCGCGTGAAGTGCTCCATGTTCACGCTGAGCTCGGTTCGCGGCGAAAGATGGATATCCAATTGCGCAGTGTCGCGCACGCGCTCGAAGTCGAAGTGATGAAAATCGCCGCCGGTCGAGCCTTCGATGGAGGCGAGCTCGTGCGGCGTCAGAACGTCCTGATAGAAATACTGCGAGCGGTGCCGCGCGAGCTTGAAATCGAAAACACCGTAATTACGCACGTTGAGGCGCAGATTCTCGAATGGATCGCCGCCGAGGTTGCTCGCCTCCAGCTCGACCAGATCCACTGCGGCATCTGCATCGCCGGGCCGATAGACGAAGCCGAGATCCAGCAGCCTCGGGCCGTCGTCGAGGTCGATATCTTCCCGGTACTTCGTCTGCGATCCATCGACGTCCACACCGCGCACGCCGATGGAGAAACGGCCCGATACTTCGGGGTTCGCGCCGGTCTGCGCATAGGCCTGCCACGCGACCAGAAGACCGATGCAGGCGGCAAGACGTTCGAGTCTCGAGTGAGCACGGCTCATGCGCCTACCTCAAAAACACATGGTCGAAGTTCGAGCCGTGGATTGCCGAATGGCAATTCGTGCACTGCGTCTCGAGATCGAAGCGTGGCGGCGCAACGGGGCTGAAACCGAGATGGAATTGCGGCACGCTGGCATGGCACGAGTAACAGAGCTCGGCGACACGCTGATGCGTCAAGAGATGGCGATTCTGAGAGCCGTGCGGCGCGTGGCAGGACGCGCATCCCTCGACCCGCGAAGCATCGTGCTCGAAAACGAATGGTCCGGATTTATCGGCATGACATTCGGCGCACCGGGACTCCTCGAAGCCGCCGAGCAACGACCGGCTCGCCGGCTCGTGCGGGTTATGGCAGGAAACGCATTCGATCGCGCCTTCGTGAAGGCGGTGACGCTCGTTGAAGCTGAACTGCGTAAAAGTCTCGCCGTGGCAGTCGAAACAGACCTGCGATTCCGCCCCGACCCGCCGATTTTGAAACGGATTCTCCGGCACGGCTAGCATCGCATGCCCACCCGGCGCAGCGTCGTGCTGCCTGTGGCAATCGAGGCAACCGACCCCGGCTCTCGCGTGTGCGCTCCGCGTGAAGCTCGGGTGCGTGTCGCTGTGGCACTCCAAGCAAAGCGCACCGTTGCTGCCGGCTTGCCCCACGCGAAAGGCAAACACGTTACCGATGCCCCCGCCGGCTGCGACGTGCTCGGGAGCGTCACCGTGACAGACAACGCAACCCGTTGCCGCACCTGTCTTCTCGAGCCATGCGGGGCTATCGAGCGCGGAGTGGGGAGTCGCCTCCTGCACCGAAATGATTTCGCTATGGCAGCCGTTGCAGAGTACCCTGAGGGTATCCGGCGCAATCTCCTGAGCCTTCAAGGGCGCCACGAAAGCGAAAACGCCCGCGGCGACGGCGTACCGGATCAAGAGCGGCGCCGGCTTGAATCGCGTCAAATAGAACATGCGCAGAGGATTCGTTCCAGTCAGCTGCGGAACAATATGAAAATCTACGTATCGGGCTACGGTCAGTGACACCATTAGTATTGTTCAAGTCATGCATATAGAGATCAAGCGCGGACTCGACGTCGACATCGCTGGAGCACCGGTACAGGGAATCGGCGACACGGAGAATACTCCGACGATCGGGATCGTGGGCGCGGACTATCCCGCGGTCAAGCCGGCGCTGAGTATCGCCGAGGGCGATACCGTCGCATGCGGGCAGACGCTATTCACGGATGCACGGCGGCCCGAGATTCGTATCACGTCTCCGGTATCGGGCGAGATCGCTGCAATTCATCGCGGCGCCAAGCGGCGGCTCGTGTCCATCGTGATAGCGAGCGGCGGCCACGACCGTATGGCTTTGCCGTCCGCTGTGGCAGCCCGCGAGCGCAGCTCCGGGCCGGCGATCCGTGAATTACTGCTCGAATCCGGGCTCTGGGCGGCAATCCGGGCCCGCCCCTTCGATGCAATCGCAGACCCTGCCAGCGAGCCGCAGGCATTGCTGATCAACGCCGCCGACACGAGCCCGCATGCCGTCGATCCGGCAGTTGTCATCGACGACAAGGCAGAAGCGTTTCAGCGCGGCGTGGCGGCACTCGGTCTGCTTTCGGAGAAGACCATGCTGTGCACGCCCGCCGGGCTCGCGATCGACCAGGCGCAGCTCGGGACCGTCGAGCACATAACGGTTGCCGGCCCGCATCCGGCGGGTCTGACCGGCACATTGATTCGTTTTCTCACGTCACCGACAACGCAACCCGACATCTGGCACATCGGCTATCAAGACGCGATCGCACTCGGCGAGCTACTCATCACCGGGGAGCTCCCCGCGGAGCGCGTAGTGTCGATCGCCGGTCCCGGCGCAAGCCGGCCGCGAATCGTGCGCACTCAGCTCGGCGCATCGATCCTCGAGCTGTCGAACGGCGCGACGAGCGACGGCCTGCACGTGCTTTCCGGCTCCCCGCTCGGCGGCCGCCCTGTAGCGCCGAATGCCGAGTTCCTCGGGCGCTATGACACTCAGATAGCCGTGCTCGGCGGTCCCCGGGGCGTAGCTGGCGCTCCGAGCGACTCGCGCCGTGCGGGCAACGCACGGTCGAGCGGCATGCTGAGCGTCGAGGCATTCGACCGCGTCTGGCCGTTTGCCGGGCCACCCGTGCCGTTATTGCGGGCCCTGCTCGCCAGGGACGTCAACCGTTCCCACGAGCTAGGCTGCCTCGCCCTCGGCGCCGAGGATCTCGCCTTGTGCAGTTACGTCTGCCCGGCGAATATCGACTACGGCGCAGCCCTGCGCGACGTGCTCGATGAGCTCGGGGCTGGCCGCTGAGATGGCCAAGCATTCCCTCATGGCCGCCGCGCCGCGCAGCATAGGCAGCGTCATTGGCGAGGCGATCGACAGATGCCTGGGGCGCGGCCTCGCAACCACTCGGGCCGCACAGCTCATCCATGGCACATCAGGTGTCGACTCGCTGCTGAATGCCTTCGTGCTGGCCTCGCTTCCGGCACTCGTCGTCGGCACTTGGGCCTGGGGCAGTACGGTAGCGGGCACGTTCGTGGCCGGTGAGGAAATCGGGCTCGTGGGCTGGCAGGCTTGGCTGGTCGGCGCAATTCACGGGCGGGGATTGCCGGCAATCATCCTCGGCATCGGCTTGTTTTTGCCGCAGCTCTTCGTAGCCATCGCCGTCAGCCTGCTCGTGGAAGTCGCATTCGCGATCGGCCGTAAGCGGCCCGTGAACGCCGGCTGGCTCACCATGGCTTGGCTCTATGCGTTGCTCCTGCCGCCGGTCTCCGCGCTCTACCTCGTGGCTATCGCTCTCGTCTTCGGCGCCGTGCTCGGCAAGCACATCTTCGGCGGCACGGGCAGATACATCGTCAATCCTGCTTTGCTCGGCGTCGTCTTTCTGCAATTGGGTTTCCCCGACGCCTATGCGTCGAGCGGCGTCGCGGGCTTGATCGTCAGCACTTGGGACGCAGCCGTCGCGGGCGGTGCTGCTGCGCTCGACGAGCTCGGCTGGTGGAACGTTTTCATGGGCCGGGAGATCGGCGCAATCGGCGCGGCGTCGGCGGCGGCGTGTCTGCTCGGTACGATCTATCTCTGGTTTCGGGGCGCCGCATCCCTGCGCATCGCCGCGGGCGGTTTGGCCGGAGTCGGCTTGGCGGTAATCTCGATCTCCGCATTCGCCGACGCCGATACGGTGCTGGGTTTTCCCATTCAATGGCATCTTGCGCTCGGCAGTCTCGGCTTCGTGCTCGCATTCATCGCTATGGATCCGACGACGATGCCCGCGACGCGGGCGGGCAGGTGGATCTTCGGGGGACTCATTGGCGCATTGACGGTCTTGATCCGCGAGCTCAACCCGGAGCATCTCGAGGGCGCTCTCACGGCGACTCTGCTCGCGAGCCTCTGCATTCCGCTCATCGACCACCTGACAGTCCGATTCCACATCCGCCGGCAGCGAAGGAAAGGCATGTGGCCATGAGCAGTAATGAGAGTCCGCTGCGAACGATCGCGGTAGCTGCGGCCGTCGCGCTCGTCTGCTCGATGATGGTTGCGGCGTCCGTCCGCTACTTCAGGCCGTATCAGCTCGCCTATGAGGCCGTCGAGCGCAATCGCGTCGTGCTGCTCGCCGCAGCACCGTCAGAGCAAACCCGTGCCGCGCCCGACAGGGATATCGTCACGCGCATACAGGATTTCGAAACCTTGATTGCAGATATCGAGGCCGGTGAGCTCGTCACGCATATCGACCCGCTGACCTACGACTTCGAAGAGGCCCCGGCCGATGAGTCGCTCATGCTGCCGATACCCGAAGATATCGACGTTGCCGGCATCGGAGCGATGCCCCGGTATATGCCGGTCTATCGCCCGGCAACGGGCGCGGGCATCGTCCTGCCGTTCTTCGGAAGCGGTATGTGGTCGACCATTACGGGGTATGTGGGGCTCGCGGAGGATTTCAGCACCGTCACGGGAATCGAAATCTACTCTCATGGGGAGACGCCCGGCATCGGCGACCGGATCGAGAATCGCGAATGGCTGGCAGGCTGGGTCGGCAAGAGAATCTACGACGAAGCGGGCGCGTTCGCGCTGCGTGTAGGCGAGCCGGAGGCCGGAACGAACGCTGAGCACGCCATCGATGGAATCACAGGGGCCACCGTCACGGTCAATGCGATAGAGCGCAGCCTGCAGTTTTGGCTCGGTCCCAACGGCTTCGCACCCTTGCTTGCGACTCTGCGAAACGAGGATTGAGCAATGCACGCCTATAGACGCGACATCATTGATCCGATCGTCGATAACAATCCGATCACGGTCCAGGTGCTCGGGCTCTGCTCGGCTCTTGCCGTCACCAGCACGCTGGCGCCGGCCCTCGTGATGAGCCTTGCCGTGATCGCAGTGCTCGTATTCTCGAACGTGGCGGTCAGCTTGTTGCGTCACGTCATGCCGCAGAGCATACGGCTCATCGTGGAGATGACGTTGATTGCCTCGGCCGTCATCGTCGTGGACCAGGCCTTGCAGGCGTTCGCACCGGAGATCGCCGGCGTGCTCTCGGTTTTCGTGGGCCTCATCGTGACGAACTGCATCGTGCTCGGTAGAGCTGAGGCCTATGCGATGCACAACGGCGTTCTCGCAAGTCTTGGAGATGGGCTCGGCAATGGGCTCGGATACTCGATCGTGCTGATCTTCGTCGGTGGTGCCCGCGAGTTGATCGGCACGGGAAGTCTGCTCGGCTACGAGGTGCTGCGCCCGGCCNNGCCCGGCCGCGGCCGGCGGCTGGTTCGAGCCCAACGAGTTGATGCGTCTGACGCCGAGTGCGTTCTTCATCATCGGGCTCTTGATCTGGGCGATACGCAGCATTCGTCCCGCACAGCTCGAGCAACCTACGGCGCGGACTCACACGTTCGTCGAGGCTCCGTAATGCAAGATTATCTCGACATCATTTTCAGAGCGATGTTCACGGAGAATCTGGCGCTCGGCTTCCTACTCGGGATGTGCACCTATATAGCCGTCTCCAAGCGCGTCGAGACCGCCATCGGCCTCGGCTGCGCAGTCGTCGTGGTCCTGACACTCACGACGCCGATCAACTATCTGATTTACGACAACCTGCTAGCCCCAAACGCACTGAGCTGGGCCGGCATCGCGGGACAGGATCTCTCGTTTCTACGGTACATCTGCTTCATCGGCGTCATTGCCGCGTTCATTCAGATACTCGAAATGGCGCTCGAGCGGTTTGTCGAGCCCCTGCATCACGCGCTCGGGATTTACCTGCCGCTCTTGACCGTGAACTGCGCGATTCTAGGCGCCTCGCTCTTCATGGTGCAGCGTGATTACGGGATTGCCGAGAGTGCCGCATACGGTTTCGGTGCCGGTAGCGGTTGGGCAATCGCGATCGTTCTCTTTGCGGCCATCAGGGAGAGGCTTCGCTACAGCGACGTTCCCGACGGATTACAGGGACTCGGGCTTGCATTCATCGTGACCGGGCTTCTGGCGCTCGGCTTCCTCGGGCTGACGGGCCTCAACGCGTGAACCACCGGGATGCGATGTGACTGAGATTCTTACTGCAGCAGGCGTCTTCACCGGGATAGTCATCGCGTTGTCCGCGATGGTGCTGCTCGCGAAGCGCTGGCTCGCACCCAGCAGCGACGTCGACATAGTCATAAACAACCGGCAAACGTGCACGGTGCGCGCCGGCGACAAGCTGCTCTGGGCATTGGCCGGCCAAGGCATCTACCTGCCCGCCGCCTGCGGCGGGCGCGGCACCTGCGGTCAATGCCGGGTCGCGATAAAAGAGAACCCGCCGCCGCTGCTGCCTACGGAATCGGTGCATATAACGCGCAAGGACGCCGCCAGCGGCTTTCGCCTTGCCTGCATGCTCACGGTGCGCGAAAGCCTCGCAATCGGCATTGCCGAAGAGCTGCTCGATGTGCGCCGCTGGAATTGCATGGTGGTGAGCAATCGCAGCCTCTCGCCGTTCCTGAAGGAAGTCGTCTTACAGCTTCCCGAGCGCGAAGAGATCGTTTTCGAGGCGGGCGAATACGTTCTGCTCGAAGCACCGCCCCATAGGATCAGCTTCGATCAATTCGATATCGACCTGAAATTCAGGCCGGAATGGGAGCGCTTGAACCTGCTCGACCTCGCGTCTGAAACTCACGAGCAAGTCGTGCGCGCGTATTCTCTCGCCAACCCGCCGCAAGATTCGCGTCACATCGTGCTGGTCGTTCGTATCGCGACGCCGCCCGGCGCTGCGCCACGCGGCACGCCGCCGGGCTCGGCATCGTCCTATATCTTCGGCCTGAAGCCGGGGGATGAGGTTGCTGTTTCGGGACCGTTCGGCGAGTTCCATGGGAGCGACTCGAGCGCGGATATGGTCTTCATCGCCGGCGGTGTCGGGATCGCGCCGATCCGGTCGATCATTCACGATCAACTGGCTAAAGGCTCGGCGCGCAGAATGAGCCTCTGGTACGGCGTTCGAAATCCCGGCGAGCTTTGCTACGCCGACGAATTCCGTGAACTAGCGCAACGCCACGAGAATTTCCGTTTCCATGCCGCTATATCGGATGCGGAGCAGAAACACGATGCCTCGGTGCGCACAGGGCTCATACACAAAGTAGTTTATGAGCAGTTCCTGAAAGATCATCCGATGCCCGAGCGGCTCGAGTACTACCTTTGCGGACCGCCGCTGATGACGACGGCCGTTACCCAGATGCTCGAGGATCTCGGCGTCGACGCAGAGCAAATCCTTTTTGACGACTTCGGTGCAACATGAGTGTTCTACCCATCTTCCTGATCTTCTGCGTAATGATGGCTTTGATGGCGATCGGCGTTCTTTTCGGCCGCCGGCCATTGTCTCCCGGCTGCGGCGCCGGCGCGAAGTGTTGCAGAAGGGGCTCTACGAGCTGCGGCGGTCCCTGCCGACGGACGAGACTCGAAGAGGAAGAACGATGAGCATGCCATTACGTGTNNGAAATCCGAGCTTGTCACGGTCAAGCCCGACGACGAGATCACCGGCGTGGTGAATCTTCTGGTCGAGCAGGACATCTCGGGAGTCCCCGTGGTCGATGACGACGGTGTTCTTGTCGGCATTCTGACGGAGCGTGACTGTATTCGAGTCGCTCTGAGCGCCGGATACTACGACGAGCTCGGCGGCGCAGTCCGTAACTTCATGAGCGAGCCGGTCGAAACCGCTTCGCCCGACGATAATCTCATGGACGTTGCGAATCGCTTCGCCACGTCGACCTACCGGCGATTCCCAGTCGTCGATGACGGTCGTCTCGTCGGTCTAATCAGCAGGCGGGACGTGCTCGAGGCGCTCTTGACTGGCGCCTGGTTCAAAAAACCCGGCGATTCTGCTGGATAATGGGCCTCGCAGATAAAGGAGGAAGCAACTTGTGAAAGCACCGCTTGCCATTGCCGCGCTTACGATCGGCGTGCTCTACCTCGTCACGAGATCGGACGAGCCTACAGGCGGCATTACGGAAGCAAACCTTTCAGGCGTCACGGGCGGCGCTACGACCGTGATCGATGCGGCAGTGGTCGAAGGCTGCGTGGTATGCCATAAGGACCAATTGAGCCTCGCGGAATGGAGCACGACGGATCTCGCCGCTGAGATTTCGCGGATCATTGCGGGTGAAAGCCAACACGTGGTACCGATACCGAGCCTCGGTGAGGACGAAATCGGCGAGCTTGCTGCGGCACTCGCAGCGGACTAGCGCGTCGAGCAGCCGGCGCCCGATTCGGGAATGGCCACTACGCACAGGAAGTGGCGAACGGCAAGACGAATCGGCGACGGGCCTGTCCGAGCCTCGCCCTCGCGCGGCGATTTCACTACGCTCTGATGACACTTGGCAGAATCGCAAGAGGGGTCGAATGCGACGCGTCGGATCCATAGCAGCAATCCTGGGAACGTTGGCCATGTCCTGGGCGCTCGCTCAGGCAGCGCATGCGCAGACAGTGCAGCCGGAGCGCGTTGGTCTGTCGTCGGCTCGTCTCGAGCGTATCAACGAGCTCGTTGAGCGTTACATGGAAGCCGGTGACATCACGGGCGCCGTTACGCTCGTAGCGCGCAACGGCCGGATCGCGCATCTGGAGGCCCAGGGCGCCATGGACGCCGAATCCGGCGCGCCCGTGAATACCGACACGATATTCCGTATTGCTTCGATGTCGAAGCCCGTGGCCGGGGTCGCAATCATGATGCTCGTCGAGGAAGGCAAGCTGCGCCTTGCCGATCCCGTCTCGAGGTTTCTGCCGAGCTACAAGGATCAAGTGGTCGCGGTTAGCCGGACCGTAGACCCGGACGAGGCGGACGAGCCGGATTTCTATACGATTCCGGCCGAGCGTGAGATCACTGTGTTCGACCTCATGACGCACACGTCGGGCGTCATGAGCGGCCCCATGAGCGACTCCGTCGGCCGGCCGATGTCGACGAACCGGCACGAGGTCGGGCTCGCGTGGACGGATGAGCTCGGCCGCGCGCCGCTCGAGTTCCAACCCGGCTCGCGCTGGGATTACAGCGCCCTCGCCGGCTTCGGCGTATTGAGCCGCATCGTAGAGGTCGCGTCGGGCCGGGATTTCAACGCATTTCTCAGCGAAAGAATCTTCGGGCCGCTCGGCATGGAGGAGACGTTCTTCTGGCCCAATGCCGCGCAGCGCGAGCGTCTCGTATCGTCTTACGTGCGGGAGGAGAGCGGGCTCGTGCCGCAGGAGGACCCGGACCGGATGTCGGGTGAACGGTATTTCTCGGGCGCCGGCGGTCTGATGACAACGGCCGAGGATTACGCACAGTTCGCGATGATGCTCGCGGGCCGAGGCAGCCTCAACGGCATTCGCATACTGAGCCCGCGGGCGGTCGAATACATGGGCTCCGTGCACATCCCGGATACGTTGCCGGGACGCAATCCGGGCGAGGGATACGGTCTCAGTGTGCGCGTCGTGAACGACCCGGTCGCCCGCGGAACGATGTTGACGAAGGGCGCGTTCGGATGGAGCGGCGCTTATGGCACGCATTTCTTTGTCGATCCCGNNGGGCCTCCTGATGGTTCAGACACGGATCGTCCAACTGCGCGCCGATTTCGAGAATGCCGTCATGCAGGCCCTGATCGAGTAGGGCGCGAGCGCATGAAAGAAGCGTTTCAGAACTGGAAGGATTGAGGTCATGGGAATCGAGGTCAAACGGCTTTCGAAGTTTTATCACTTGACACTACTCATCGCCAGCGCGCTCGTGCTGTGCGAAACGCATGCGGCGGCGAGCATTGCCGGGCAGGTGCTCGATTTGAACGGCCGGCCCGTGCAGCATGCGCAGGTCGTCTTCGACCGCGATGAGCTTGCACGGGGCGCAAGCGTCGTCACTGTCTTTACCGGCGCGGACGGCTCGTTCGCATTTCCGAGCATTTATCCCGAGGCGGCGAGCAGCGCATTGCCCATCTCGGCGCGCGCGCTCGGTTACGAGCAGGTCGACGTCTTGACCCGCGTGACGGACAGGTCCGGCGACGTCGAATCGCTCGATGTGACGCTCGTTGTAAGGAGCGTCGAGAACCAGGTGGCCGTCGCGCCCGCCTCTGCCTGGCTCGGGCGCATGCCTGACCGCAAGGTGAAATCGAAGTTCATCATGGACTGCATCGACTGCCATCAAGTCCCGGCTTCGGAGGTTCGCAACTATGCGGGCGCCATCGCCGACCTGCATGCCGATGATCCGGAGCTTGCGCGATCGCAGAGCTGGAATGCGATCGTCAAATACATGAATTACCTGTCGACCTGGGAGTTTTCGCGGGGACGGCGAGGCGAAGGCGAGCAGGTCGACGCTGACGCCGTCTACTCCGTCGACAACGGCGCAGAAGTGGCGGCGCTGCTGACTGAGGTCTTCGACGACCGGCTCGACGACATCAAGGGATACGACTGGGGAGCGCCGCTGATCTCCACGAGCGATACCGTCATCTGGGAATACGAGGTGCCGCACCCTAATGCGATTCGCGAGGCATTATTGCTCGGCGAGCCGGCGCAGCTCTGGATCGCGGATGTCTCCTCGAACCTCATGTACGCCGTGGACGTAGCGACCGGGAAGCAGGAGGCACACGAAGTGCCGTCCGATGCGCTCATGAGCCCGCACTCGCTGCATCGCGGGCAGGACGGCTCGCTCTGGGTTACGCCGCTCTTCAACAGCATCGTCGCGCACCTCGATATTCAGACGAACGAATGGCGCACCTGGCGGCTGCGGACGCCCGACGGCAACAACCCGGGCATCCATGACCTGAGCTTCGGTTACGAGCACGAGCTCTTGACCGACGATCGCGGCCGCATTTGGTTCTCCGATATCGGTAACAACTCGGTGGGCTACTTCGACCCGCGCGACGGCGAGTCCCGCATTTGGCCGGCGCCGCCGTCACCGGGCCGCGACGGTCCCACGGCGCTCTACGGCTTGATCATGACGCAAGACCGGGGCGAGGTCTGGTACAGCCAGCTGCGTAATGGCACCTTCGGCGGCTTCGACATAGCGAAAGAGGAGTACATCGGTCCCTTCCAGTTGCCCGATATCAACGCAGGTCCCCGCAGAATCACCATTAGCGACGAGGACGTCATGTACATCGCGTTGTACGGCAGCGGCCAGCTCGCCGAGTTCGACACGCGCAGACGCGAGATGATCGGCGTCTACGACATGCCCGATACCGGGAGCGCGCCCTATTCGGCAACCTGGGATCCGGTCCGCCGCGTCGTTTGGGTGCCGACGTCGAACGGCGACGTGATCTACCGCTTCGATCCGGAGACGAAGCAATTCGGCGTCTTGCCGTTACCGCGGGAGCAGGCCTTTCTACGGATGATCGACGTCGATCCCGAAACGGGCGTCTTGATCTCCTCCTACGCGAATATCGTCGACATAGTTCAGGGCCCGCGAATGGCGATGATCATCGACCCCGGCGACGGCGCCTATCCCGAGAAGTTCACCCTGCCGATCATAGAAGCAGGAGACTAGGTCCGATGCGCAATCGTTCGAGCCTCATCGGCAGGCCGGCCTGGATCTCGAGCTTCTGTCTTCTGGCGTGCGCCGAGNNGACGGCGCGGCGCTCGTCGAGGAGTATCGCTGCTTCGCCTGCCACGAGATGACCGAGACCCTGCTCGGCCCGCCCTATGCCGCAATCGCCGCGCGTCATGCACCTCGCAGCGACGTCATGGTCGATGTGCTCGCGCGCAAAATAGTCGATGGCGGCGGCGGCAACTGGGGGCTCGTGCCAATGGTGCCGAATCAATGGGTCTCGATCGAGGACGCGCGCATCATGTCGGAGTGGATCCTCGGGCTCGCCGAAACGGACTAACCGCTGCATAGCAAAGTGTGTCCGAAGCCCGGCTCTACCGGGCAGCCCGTGCGCCGATTCTCGTCCGCGAGCGCCTGGGCACAGGTCGCGCGCGGCACGCGTTTGAAAGTATCATCCGCCCGAGCATCAACGAATGTCCGTGAGGAAAACAAAAGCATGGCAACCATCAGCGACGTTTCAATAATCAATTCGAACACTGCCGAGGCACAGGAGGTCGACTCCGGCTTGGAGCGGACGCTTTGCAGCCCGAATCTCTGCGGCTCGAAGAACCTGGTCGTCTATCGGCGAACGATCCTGGAAGGGCGCGAGCTCGATCTCGATTCAGGCGACGACTATCACCTCGTCTACTTGATGGAGACGCCCCAGAACGGCTCCATCCATTACAACGGTGTGGCGCACGCGGCCGAGGAAGGTGCCGGCGTCCTGATGGCCCCGGGCGAGTCGGCTCGGATCGAAGCCGGCGGCTCGAATATCGAGCTCATACACATGGTGACGCCAAAGCCGCCTGCGGCCGTCGAGGACGGGTTGCCCGGCGGGCCCGGCTACTTTTTCAACCGCGATACATTGCGCGTCCTGAGCGACGCGAGCGGCGGGCGC
>JABAHR010011398.1_pt2 | contig 13713 bp, 12 predicted proteins | sample 7062101 | NCBI WGS metagenome assembly JABAHR01 (sample SAMN14534553, study PRJNA622989) | marine sediment metagenome | biome: marine biome [ENVO:00000428]; feature: marine pelagic biome [ENVO:01000023]; material: deep marine sediment [ENVO:00002113] | place: India: Gulf of Kutch | collected... | reverse complement strand
CGGCGGCACCATCACCGGCTGCCCCAAGGTCCGGTGCATGGAGATCATCGCCGAACTGGAGGGCCGGGGCCGGGGATTCTACACGGGTTCGATGGGATACCTCGGCAGGGACGGCAGAATGGACCTGAACATCCTGATCCGCAGCATGCTGCTGCAGGGACGCGAAGTCGAATTCCGGACCGGGGCGGGTATCGTGGCCGACTCGGTGCCGGAGCGAGAGGTGGCGGAAACCGAGGCCAAGGCGCGCGGCCTGATCAACGCGCTGGAGGGCGCCGATGCATGAATGCCTGGTAAACGGTGAAATTTCCCGGTTCATCCCGACCAATGATCGCGGGCTGGCGTACGGGGACGGTGTATTCGAAACCATCGCCGTGCGCAATGGGCTGCCGCACTGGTGGCAGGACCACATGGACCGCCTCGCCATCGGCTGTGAGCGGCTCGGCCTGGCCATGCCGGCCCAGGAAGTCCTGCTCAGGGAAGTCCATACCGCGGGTGCGGGCCAGAAGCGTTGCGTCGCCAAGATTATCCTGACCCGCGGATCGGGCGGACGAGGCTATGCACCGGGCAACGCCGGGCAGCCCCTGCGGATCGTGTCGGCGCATCCCTGGCCCGAAGGCATCGGGCAGGCGGCATCCAATGGCGTGGCGGTGCGGATCTGCCGGCTGCGACTGTCAATCCAGCCGGCGCTTGGCGGCATCAAGCACCTCAACCGGCTGGAACAGGTAATGGCCGCGGCCGAGTGCGATGGCACGGAGGCTGGTGAGGGCCTGCTGCTCGACACCAAGGGGGACGTCATCAGCGGCATCCATTCCAACCTGTTCCTGGTTGCGGGGCGCAACCTGCTGACCCCGAGAATGGACCGTTGCGGCGTGCGTGGCGTACTGCGCGCGCGAATACTCAAGGCCTGGAAATCCCGCTGCGAGCTGAGGCGGATCTCCCTCGACATGCTTGACGAGGCGGACGAGCTGTTCCTGTGCAACTCGATTCGGGGAATCTTCCCGGTGACCCGGGTCGGCGACCAGGGGTATGAAATCGGCCCGGTGACCCGCGAACTGCAGGGCTGGCTGGCGGACATTCTCAACGACGCATGAGGCGAGGGTGGCCCATTCTGGCGGTATTCCTGCTGGTGGCGGCAGCAGCACTGGCCGGCGGATACCGAAAATACCGGAGTTTCCTGGACGAACCCTTGAACATCGGTGCGGACGCGACCGTCCAGGTGGCACGGGGCGCCACCGTCCGGGCCGTGATCGACAAGCTCGAATCCCGCGGAATGACCCGTCTTGACTGGCGCTGGCGCGTGTTTTTGCGCCTGGAGCCCGTCACAATCCGGGCTGGTGAATACGCCCTTTCTCCCGGTCTGCGCCCGGCTGACCTGCTGGAACTCCTTGCCAGCGGCCGGGTGGTTTCCTACCGGTTCACCATCGTCGAGGGGTGGACCTTCGCCCAGTTGCGCGAAGCGCTCGGTGCCGATCCCGTGCTGGTGCAGCGCCTGCGCGAGTTCGACAACGTACCGGAGTTGACGGTGGCGCTTGGCGTCCCCGGAGAACAGCCGGAGGGCTGGTTCCTGCCTGAAACCTACCAGTTCGTTCGCGGGGACAGCGACATGGACATACTGGGACGCGCTCTGGCGGCCATGCAGACCGCGCTGGCCAACGCCTGGGAACGGCGGACATTTCCCCACCCGGCGAAGTCCGAATACGAGCTGTTGATCCTGGCGTCCATCATCGAAAAGGAGAGCGCGCTGGTAGCCGAGCGCCCCGAAATCGCCGGTGTATTCGTTCGGCGGTTGCAGCAGGGCTGGAGGCTGGAAACCGATCCGACGATCATCTACGGTCTCGGGGAACAGTTTGACGGTGACATCAGGTCACGCGACCTGCGCACGGATCACCCCTACAATACGTACACGCGGCACGGGCTCCCGCCCACACCCATCGCCATGCCGGCCGAATCGGCCCTGCTGGCCGCGGCACGGCCCGCGGACGGCACGGCCATGTTCTTCGTGGCGGACGGGCGGGGCGGTCACGCGTTTTCCGACACGCTGGAGGAGCACAACGCCGCGGTGAGAAAGATGCTGGGAAGAACACCATGACAGGCTTGTTCATAACGCTCGAGGGCGTTGAAGGCGCCGGCAAGAGCACGCAGATGGAAAGGATCGCCGCCTGGCTTGAGCGGCACGGTCACGCGGTGCTGCAGACGCGCGAGCCGGGCGGCACGGCGCTGGCAGAGCTGATCCGGGACGTGGTCTTGCACGGGGATCACCCAGAGATGAGCCCGATCGCCGAGTTGCTGCTGATCTTCGCAGCTCGCGCCCAGCACTACGCGGAATTGATCCGGCCCGCGATCCAGGCGGGACAGACCGTTCTGTGCGACCGCTTTTCAGATGCCAGCTTCGCCTACCAGGGCGGCGGACGCGGGCTTCCTGAGAATCACATTGGCGCCCTGGAGCGAATCGCGCACGAGGGAAGACAGCCGGACCTCACCCTGCTGTTTGACCTGCCGGTGGAACTCGGGCTGGAACGCGCCACGGGGCGCGGTGCGGGGGACCGTTTTGAATCGGAGACCCGGGACTTCCTCGAGCGCACCCGGCAGGCTTACCTGGTCCGGGCGCAGGCTCAGCCCGAGCGCTTCGAAATCATCGATGCATCACCGGACGAGCAGGCTGTCTGGAACCGGGTACGCTCGGTGCTGCGCCGCAGGCTGAACTGATCGTGCTGCCCTGGCTGCAGGATGCCTGGCGCTTGTTCCTGGACCGCATCGATGCGGACCGCCTGGCGCATGCCCTGTTGGTGCGGGGCCCGGAGGGCACCGGGAAGATGCAGCTGGCCATTGCCATGGCGAAGCGTTTGCTATGTACCGATGCCGGTACGGGCAGCGGGGCATGCGGCACCTGTCGCTCCTGTGTACTTTTCGACGACGGCGCAGGCGCTCACCCGGACTGGTTCCTGCTGGTCCCGGAAGAAGGCAAGCACCAGGTGCAGATCGACCCGATCCGGGAGGCGACCCGGGGCCTGAACCTGACCACCACCGTGAGCCCCCGCAAGGCCGCGCTGATTGCCCCGGCGGAAGCCATGAATCGCAATGCCGCCAACGCGCTGCTGAAGAGCCTGGAGGAACCGCAGGGCGAAACCTACATGCTGCTGGTTTCCCACGACCCCTCCCGGCTGCCGGTCACCATCCGCAGCCGCTGCCAGTCCATACCGGTCAACCTGCCGGAAGCGGCGCAGGCAATGGAATGGCTGGTCAAGGAAAACGGCATCGATGGAAGAACCGCCGAAGCGGCGCTGGAGGCCGCGGGAGGCGCACCACTTCGCGCCTTGTACTATGCCCAAGCGGGCCTCGTCGAGCAGTATCGGGAGGTCAAGATGCAACTATCCGAATTGCGAAGCGGCCGCGGGACGGCGTCCGTGGCGGTTACCCGGTTGCAGGAAATCGAACCCGATGCCCTGTGGCAATGGCTTTCGCTGGAGGCGGCAGCATCGTTCCGGGCCAGCGCAGGGCGAGGTCAAAGCGCCCCGGGACTGGCTGGCCTGCAGCAGTCGGCGGACCGAAATCGCACACTCGCGCGGACCGCGGTGCGCCAGGACTTACTTCTTCAGCAATGGTTGATAGAATGGTCCGCGGCGAACGGCGGAGAGACCGGGAACTGACAGGATGGCACAACAGGGCATACTTTCTTTATCGATCAAGGACCGCCAGGCGCTCTTCAGTGCCTATATGCCATTCGTGCAGGGCGGGGGCCTGTTCGTTCAGAGCACCAAGCGCTTCAGCCTGGGCGACGAGGTGTTCCTGCTCCTGACGCTCATGGAACTGGAGGAACGCCTTCCCATACCCGGCAAGGTCGTGTGGATTACGCCGCAGGGATCACAGGGTAACCGCAAGCCCGGAATTGGTGTCCAGTTCGCGGACACGCCCGATGGCGCACACGCGCGCACCATCATCGAATCTCACCTGGCCAACCTTCTGAAGAGCGAAAAGAAAACCCATACAATGTAGTATATACAATAGGATATATTACATTATTAAAGTCATTTATTCGCTTTTGCAGCGCGTTCCATGGCCTCGAGCAGGGCGTCGATCTGGCGTGCGTACTGGTAAAAATGGGGCGACAGGCGAATCGCGCCGGCACGCACCGCCGCCGTTACGCCGGCTGATCTCAGGCTGGAGAGCATTTCGCGGGTGTCGAGTCGGTCATGCCGGTAGGCAACGATGCCCGACAGCCGTTCATCCGCGGTGTTGGAGACCGGTTCGAGGCCGGGAATTGCATGGATTCCCTCGAGCAGGCGCCGCGTATTGTCCAGTACCCGGCGCTCGACCTCGTGCATGCCCACGTCGTGCAGCAACCCGGTAGACGCATCCAGCGCGGCCTGGCCGAGCATGTTGGGGCTGCCGGTTTCGAAACGGCTGGCGCTTTCGGCACAGGGGCGATCCGGCATCTCGTGACGATAGGGACGTTCCAGCATGCGCCAGCCGAACTGGGCCAGCCGCAGGCTCGACCTGGCGCCGGGTGTGGAGTAAAACACCGCCATGCCTTCGGGGCCCATCTGCCACTTGTGCGATCCGGCCGAGAGGCAATCGATGCCGGAGGCCCGCACGTCCATTCGCAACGCACCGAATTCCTGGATCGCGTCCACGAAAAACAGCACGCCCGCCGCTCGGCATTGTGCGCCGAGCACCGGAAGCCGGAGGCGAAACCCGTCCTGCCACTGGACCGAACTTACCGTCAGCACCCGCGTACGGCCATCCATGGCGTTGATCAATGCCACCTCGGGATCCTCCGCGGCCCTGATATCCACCCGCCGGATATCGACGCCGGCTGAGCCGAGTGAGTCCCACGCCAGGCGATTGGTGGGAAACTCGCCCGCAGGGGTGACGACGTTGTCGCCGGGGCGCCAGTCAATGCCGTTGGCGACGATGCAGACACCCTCGCTGGTATTGCGGGTGAATGCGATGTCTCCCGGCGTAAGGGCGTTGAGCATTCCGGCCACCCGCTCGCGAAGCCGTTTCTCGCGCGACAGCCACGCGGCGTAGCCCCTTGCACCCTGTGCAAGGTTCTCATCCGCGAAGTTGCGCACGGCCTCCGCCGCGGCCTCGGGCCAGGGGGAAATCGCCGCGTGATCGGCGTGGATTCCCATTTTCAGGCTGGGAAACTGGCTTGCAGCGATACCGGTCGGGCTGTGCTGGTCCATGCGGATATAATGCTTGCTTGTCGCACCACCCGGCAAGCCGACCATGCCCGATCCAGACCTTCGCGCCATCATCCACGCGGACATGGATGCCTTCTACGCTTCCGTGGAACAGCGCGACCGCCCCGAACTGAGGGACCGGCCGGTCATCGTGGGCGGCCTGGGGCCAAGAGGCGTGGTGGCTGCGGCGAGTTACGAGGCGAGGACATTCGGCGTGTTCTCGGCCATGCCGATGGCACGGGCCAGGCGCCGTTGCCCGGACGGAGTGTATATCCGGCCTCGCATGGATCGGTACCGGGAGCTTTCGGCGCAAATATTCCGGGTGTTCCGGGGCTTCACCCCGCTGGTCGAGGGTCTCTCGCTGGACGAGGCCTTTCTCGACGTGACGGGCAGCCTGAAACTCCTGGGCTCGATCTCGGACATCGGCCGGGCTATCCGGGAAGGCGTGCTGGCGGACACGGGCCTGCAGTGCTCCCTCGGTATGGCGCACAACAAGTTCCTGGCCAAGCTGGCCTCCGAAGCGGAAAAGCCGCACGGCTTCGTGCAGGTGGACCCGGACCGGGTGCACGCATTTCTTGACCCGATGCCGATCGGCAGACTGTGGGGCATCGGCAAGAAGACCGAACCGCGCCTCAAAGGCATGGGAATCTACACGATAGGCCAGTTGCGAACGGCCGGGCCGGAAGCCCTGAGGAGCGTCCTGGGCAACCGGACCGGGCACTTCATGCGGCTCGCCCGCGGCGAGGACATTCGTCCCGTGGCCCCGGAGCGCGAGGACAAGTCGATCAGCCACGAGGTGACCTTCGACCGGGACGTCAGCGACGCGCGGGAACTTCACGCGGAGTTGCAGCGCCAGGCGCTGGCGGTCATGCGCCGTGTACGCCGCAAGCATCTCGGCGCCCGCACGGTGCGCATCAAGATCCGAGACCACAGGTTTCGCACCGTGACGCGCAGCGTCAGCCTGCGTGGCGCGACTTCGCGTTCCCGCACGGTGTACAAGGTGGCTGGGGGGTTGCTCGACAAATGGCTGGGTGAAAATTCCGGCACGCCCGTGCGCCTCGTCGGCGTGGGCGTGACCTCACTGGAGCCGGTGAAGCCTGAACACCGCGGGCTGGACGCGGCAGTGGACGAAATCGCAGAACGTTACGGGGACGCCAAGATCACCCGGGGCCTGGCCCTGGAGCGGAGACGCCGCGGCGACTGAAGCGCACCCTGGATCAGTCAGCCCTGGCCCGATTCCGCCTGCTGCTCGCGCAGGTCTTTCCTGAGGATCTTGCCCACGTTGCTCTTCGGCAATTCGTCGAAGAACTCGACGTGCCGTGGGCGCTTGTAGCCGGTGAGGTTTTCGCTGCAGAAGGCCTTGAGCTCCGCCTCGTCCAGGGAAGGGTCGCGCTTGACCACGCAGAGCTTGACCGCCTCGCCCGAGCGTTCGTCCGGGACGCCGATGGCCGCCACCTCCAGCACCTTCGGGTGCAGTGCGACGACGTCCTCGATCTCGTTCGGGTACACGTTGAAGCCGGACACGAGGATCATGTCCTTCTTGCGGTCGACAATCCTGAAATACCCGTCAGGGGTCATGACCGCGACGTCGCCGGTCTTCAGCCAGCCCTCCGGCGTCAGCACCTCGGCGGTGGCCTCGGGGCGCTGCCAGTATCCCTTCATGACCTGGGGACCGCGCACGCACAGTTCTCCAGCCTCTCCCTGGGGCATCTCGCGGCCGTCCTCGCCCATGACCATGCACTCGGTGGAGGAGATCGGCAGGCCGATGCAGCCGTTGTACTCTTCCATGTCCATGGGGTTGATGCAGGCGGCGGGCGAGGTTTCGGTCAGGCCGTAGGCCTCGACCAGGGTGACGCCCGTGACCTCCTTCCAGCGGTCCGCGACCGCCCGCTGCACCGCCATGCCGCCGCCAAGGGTCATCTTGAGGTGCGAGAAATCCAGGTCCTCGAACCCCTCGGTGTTCAGAAGGCCGTTGAACAGCGTGTTGACCCCCGTGATCGAGGTGAACGGGTATCGCGAAATCTCCGCGACGAAACCCTTCATGTCGCGCGGGTTGGGGATCAGCAGATTCTCGCCACCTAGAGACATGAAGGTCAGGCAGTTCGCCGTCAGGGCGAAGATGTGATACAGCGGCAGCGCCGTGATGATCAGCTCGGTGCCCACCTCGAGTTTCCCCAGCCAGGCGCGCGCCTGCAGCATGTTGGCGACCATGTTGCGGTGGGTCAGCATGGCGCCCTTGGCGACGCCGGTGGTACCCCCCGTATATTGAAGGAAGGCGATGTCCTCGAAGCCGATGTTGACCTGCTGGAGGGGAAGTTTCTCGCCCTCGGCGACCACGTCCGTCAATTTTCGCGATCCGGGCAGTTTCCAGGCGGGCACCATCTTCTTCACATGCCTCAGGACGAAGTTGACGATCGGGCCTTTCGGAAAGTCGAGCAGATCCCCGATGCCGGTGGTGAAAACATGCTCGACGGGCACCTCGTCCTTTACTTCCTGCAGCACGTGGGCGAAGTTCTCCACCACCACGATGGCGCGGGCGCCGGAGTCGAGCAACTGGTGACGCAGTTCCCGCGCGGTGTACATCGGGTTGGTGTTGACCACGGTCAGCCCGGCGCGCAGCACACCGAACAGCGCGATGGGATACTGAATGATATTGGGCATCATGAGCGCCACCCGATCGCCGCGCTTCAGGCCACGAGCTTGCAGGGCGGCTGCGAAATTGCGGCTGGCATGGTCCAGCTCGGCGTAGGTGATGGTGCTGCCCATGCAGGTGAACGCGGCATTCTCGCGATACCTGTTGCAACTCTTTTCCAGCACGTCGATGATGGAGTGATACTCGGAAAGATCAACCTGTTCCGGCACGCCCTCCGGATAGTTTTTCAGCCAGCGTTTGTCGCTCATGCCCGTTCCGCCCGATGAAGCCTGGATGTTGGTTTCACAGCATTGCATCACAGCGAAATCGGCGACACAAGTGAGGCGCCGGCAATTGACGCGCGGCAACTATTTGGGATATCGGATTTGCTGAGGTGCAGGCCACTGTTTATCATCGTGCCGGGGCATGGGCTCGGGATCACCTTCATGGGCGAACAGAACGTCAGGCAGAACATCGACGAAGCCGAACGGCAGGCATTCATGAAATCCCTGCTGGTCGAGGTGCAGGCGCTGGAAGAGATGCTCTCGAAAGGGATGATCGAGTCCGGCAAGCGCCGGATCGGCGCCGAGCAGGAGATGTTCATCATCAACCGGGCCTACAAGCCCGCGCTCAAGGCCCTGGACCTGCTGGACCGGATCGACGACGAACGGTTCACACACGAAATCGGCCTGTTCAACCTCGAGGCCAACCTCGGGGTGCAGAAGCTGGAAGGGCAGGCCCTGCGCCGCATGGAGGCGGAGGCGCAGGAAATCCACCGCATCGCCCGCCGGGCGGCCGCCGAGGTGGACTGCGATATCGCGCTGGTGGGTATTCTGCCGACCCTGTCGCGCGAAAACCTCGGCCTCGACGCCATGGTGCCGACCGTGCGCTACAAGGCGCTCAACGACGCCTTGCGCGGCCTGCGTGGCGAAGACTTCCAATTCACGATCAACGGCATCGACCAACTCACGGTCAAGCACGACAACGTCATGCTGGAAGCCTGCAACACGAGCTTCCAGGTTCATTTCCAGACCGGTCCCCGGAATTTCGCCAGGCACTACAACATCGCGCAGGCAATCACCGGCCCGCTGTTGGCCGCGGCGGTCAACTCACCGATCCTGTGGGGGCGGCGCCTGTGGCACGAAAGCCGCATCGCGGTCTTCGAGTACTCGATCGACGCCCGCTCCGAGGCGCACCAGACACGCGGCCTCAAGCCACGCGTGCATTTCGGCGATCACTGGATCGAGGAATCCGTTGTGGAAATCTTCAAGGAGGACATCGCGAGGTTCCGGGTCATCCTCACGACCGAGACCGAGGACGACGTGCTTGGCATGGTCGAGCGGGGCGTGGCGCCGAGACTCAATGCACTGCGCCTGCACAACGGCACCGTGTACCGCTGGAACCGCGCCTGTTACGGCGTGCACAAGGGGGTCCCGCACCTGCGCATCGAGAATCGCGTCATACCGTCCGGCCCGACGGTTCTGGACGAAATGGCCAACGCGGCGTTCTTCTTCGGCCTGATGTCGGGCATGTCGGCCCAGTTCGAAGACATCAGGAAGGTGCTGCTGTTCGCCGACGTCAAGGCCAACTTCCTCGCCGCGGCCCGCGACGGCATCCGGGCCCAGATGAACTGGTTCGACGATCGCCACCTGCCGGCCAAGAAACTGATCCTCGACCAGCTCCTGCCGATGGCCCGGGAAGGTTTACAGGAGGCCGGCATGGACCAGGACGATATCGACCGCTACCTGGGCGTTCTCGAGGATCGTGTCACCCTGCGCCGCACCGGGGCACGCTGGTCTCTCGAATCGTTGCAGAAAATGGATGACCGCGGAACGCTCGATCAACGCCTGCGCTGCCTGGTCAGCAGCATGGTGGCGCAGCAGACCAGCGGCAAGCCGATCTGCGATTGGGAACTGGCGGAATTCTGCGAGGAACTGGACTGGCGCGAAAGTTACCAGTACGTATCGCAGTTCATGGCCACCGACCTGTTCACGGTGCGCCCGGACGACATCGTGGACTTCGCTGCCTCGCTGATGGACTGGCGCCACGTCAGGCACGTACCGGTCGAAGACGACGACGGGCGCCTGGTCGGCCTGGTGTCACACCGGTCACTTCTGCGGCTGGTCGCGACCGGCAAGCTGACCGGCGACCAGAAGGTCACCGTGGCCGAAATCATGAACACCGAGCCGATTACCGTGAATCCCGAGACGCCGACGGTGGACGCCATCCGCTTGATGCGGGAGTCGGGGCTGGCCTGCCTGCCGGTGGTGGAGGCAGGAAAGCTCGTGGGTTTGGTCACCGAGCACGACCTGATCGTGGTGTCCTCGCACCTGCTGGAGCGTTACCTGGCGGAAGAAGGATGAGGCGGGGCGCCACCCTCCTGGCGCTGCTCGCGTTGCTGGCAACCGGCTGCCGCGACGAGCCCACCCTGGAGCAACAGATCATCTCCGCCGTCACCGAGATGGAGCGCTACGCAGAGGAAGGCCTGCGCGCGGACTTCATGTCCATGGTGCACGAAGACTTCCTGGGTCAGGATGGCACGCTGAACCGCGACAGCTTCAGGCTTTACATGATCATGCAGTGGAACGAGCACCAACGGCTCTACGCGCAACTGTTCCCGATCCGGGTCAGCAGCCTGGGCGAGGGGCAGGCCCGCGCGGCCTTTCGGGCCCTGATCACCGGAGGACGCGGCCTAGTGCCGGACAGCGGCGAGCTCTTCGAGATTTCCACCTTTTGGGTCCACGCTGATGGCGACTGGAAGTTGCTCAAGGCAGACTGGGATCCCGTACTCGGCGAGGAAATTTTCTGACCGTCTCCGCAACGCGATTCTCATGCCCTGAGAACGCATCCGCTAGAATCAGGAGATGATGGAAACCCGGTCGTCCAATCCGGAAAACGTATTTCACCCAGCGGTCAGGAACTGGTTCGAGGCCGCGTTCGAGGCGCCAACGCCGGTCCAGTCGGAAGCCTGGGGCCGGATTTCCCAGGGATATAACGTGCTCGTGGCCGCGCCGACCGGCAGCGGCAAAACGCTGGCCGCGTTCCTCTGCGCCATCAACGAGCTGGTGCAGATCAGCCGGGACCGGGTCTTGCCGGACCGGGTTCACGTGCTTTACGTGTCGCCCCTGAAGGCACTCTCCAACGATATCGAACGCAACCTGCGCGAACCCCTCGCAGGCATCGAAAGCCTGCTTGAAGAAACCGGGTGCGGAGGGAGCCAGATCCGGACCGGGCTGCGCACAGGCGACACCACGCCGGGCGAGCGCGAAAAGATGCGCAAACGCCCGCCACAGATACTTGTCACGACACCCGAATCACTCTACCTGTTACTGACCTCGGCATCGGGGCGCAGCATGCTGGAGTCCGTAGGAACGGTCATCGTGGACGAAATCCACGCGGTGGCAGGGAACAAGCGCGGCAGCCACCTGTCACTGTCGCTGGCCCGCCTCGATGCGCTTTGTGGCAGGCCGCCTGTGCGCATCGGCCTGTCCGCCACCCAGAAGCCGATCGACAGGATCGCGAACTTCCTCACCGGCGGCGCACGCTGCGAGATCGTTGACACCGGGCACCGTCGCAACTGGGACCTGCAACTTGAACTCACGGCTTCGCCGCTGACGGCGGTCATGGCAAACGAGGTCTGGGAGGAAACCTATGACCGCCTCGCAGAACTGGTGGGGGAGCACGCCACCACGCTGGTTTTCGTCAATACCCGGCGGCTGGCGGAGCGGCTTGCCCGGCACCTGGCCGAGCGTCTGGGGGAGGACGCGGTCACGGCCCACCACGGGAGCCTGTCCCGCGAACACCGGCTGGAGGCTGAGCAGGCACTGAAGGAGGGCCGCCTGAAGGCGCTGGTGGCGACGGCCTCGCTGGAACTGGGCATCGACATCGGGCATGTCGACCTCGTTTGCCAGCTGGGTTCCCCGGGCAGTATTTCAGCGTTCCTGCAGCGCGTGGGGCGTTCCGGTCACCGGGTCGGTGAAACGCCCCGGGGGCGCCTGTTTCCGCTCAGCCGCGACGACCTGGTCGAGTGCGTGGCCCTCTTCAAGGCCATCGGGCAGGGTGAACTGGACACGGTGCATGTTCCCCACGCACCGCTGGACGTTCTCGCACAACAGATCGTCGCCGAACTCAGCGCACGCGAATGGGATACCCCGGCACTTTTCGAGCTCGTCCGCCAGGCCTGGCCTTACAGGGACCTCGAGCGCAGGCAGTTCGACGGCGTGGTCAGGATGCTGGCCGAGGGTTATACCTCCCGTCGCGGACGCCATTCCGCTTTCGTGTTCCATGACGCGGTCAACCAGGTGCTGCGCGCCAGGCCCGCGGCGCGACTGACTGCACTGCAGAACGGGGGCGCGATCCCCGACCATTTCGACTACGACGTCATCATGCTTCCGCAGGGCCACCGCGTGGGCTCGCTGAACGAGGATTTCGCCTTCGAGAGTCTCCCCGGCGACATCTTCCAGCTGGGCAACACGAGTTACCAGATCCTCAAGATCGAGCAGGGCAGGGTACTGGTGGAGGATGCCCGGGGCCAGCCGCCCACGATTCCTTTCTGGTTCGGGGACGCGCCGGGACGCAGCGACGAATTGAGCATGGCGGTGTCGGATTTTCGGGCCGCGATGGAAACCGTCTTCAGGAAGGAAGGTGCCCGGAAGGCTTGCCGGAAGCTGTGCGAGGCGGGCATCGTCGCATCGGCTTCGGAACAGGTAACCGAATACCTGCACGCGGCCTGGGAAGCGTTGGGTTGCCTGCCGACTGCCGATCACGTCGTCATCGAGCGGTTCTTCGACGACACGGGGGACATGCATCTGGTCATCCATGCGCCGCTGGGCTCCCGGTTGATGCGCGCCTGGGGCCTGGCCCTGCGCAAGCGCTTCTGCCGNNACCTGGACGGGGTGCCGGCTTATCTCACGTCAGACACCGTGCGCCAGGTTCTGATCCAGGCCCTGCTGGATGCCCCCATGTTCGAAGTCCGCTGGCGCTGGAACGCGACCATTGCGCTGGCGGTGCAGCGCATGCGAAACGGACAGCGCCTGCCGCCGCAATGGCAGCGCAACCAGGCCGAGGACCTGGTTGCGGTCGTGTTTCCTGATCAGATCGCTTGCCTGGAAAACATCCGGGGCGAGCGTGAAATCCCCGACCACCCCCTGGTTCGACAGACCATCGGGGATTGCCTGGACGACACCATGGACATTGCGGGCCTGGAGCGCCACCTGACGAAACTCGAAAAGGGCCGGGTCAGGGTCAGCAGCGTTGACCTGACTGACGCATCGCCCCTGTCGCGCGAGATCATCAACGCGAGGCCTTACGCATTCCTGGATGACGGGGAGGCCGAGAACCGGCGAACACGGGCCATTCGCAACGAGCCTGACGACCTGGCCAGCGCTGCCACCCTGAGGATCATATCCGTCGAGGCGACCGACCAGGTCCGGGCCGAGGCCTGGATCGCTCCCCGCAGCGCGGACGAATTGCACGACGGCCTCATGCAGATGGGGTTTCTGACCCGGGCCGAGTTTACGACCGGCAATGCCGCGACCGGGGCGCCCGGCGATTCCGCCCGTTGGCCCGACTGGTTCGCGGCGCTGACCGGTAATTTCCGTGCATGCAGCGCGCGCAAACCCGATGGCGGCACCTGGTGGCTGGCCGCGGAGCGGGCCGCGGAGTGGCGGGCCCTGCACCCGGACTGTAATTTCACCCCGGATCCGGCTACCCGGTTGCCGGATGCCGTCGAGCCCGATCCGGAGGACGCGCTGGCATCCCTCCTGAGGGATCGCCTTGCGGGGCTGGGACCGGTATCCGTGGACGCACTGGCAACAGATTTCGCGCTCGAGCCGCGGGTCGTCGAGCGGGCCATGCTGAGACTCCAGGGCGAGGGCTTCGCCATCGCGATGCCGCCGG
>JABAHR010012203.1_pt1 | contig 13717 bp, 13 predicted proteins | sample 7062101 | NCBI WGS metagenome assembly JABAHR01 (sample SAMN14534553, study PRJNA622989) | marine sediment metagenome | biome: marine biome [ENVO:00000428]; feature: marine pelagic biome [ENVO:01000023]; material: deep marine sediment [ENVO:00002113] | place: India: Gulf of Kutch | collected... | reverse complement strand
CAAAAATGTCGATTCAATCAAGGATTGAATCGACCGGTCTTGTCATTATCCGCCGTCGGATTGCACATATTCCTGCATCTGTGCTTGATTATGTTAAAGAGGTGAGCCTTGTCCAGCCTGACTGCGATATTCGGAAACTCGGGCGAAAAAACCGAAGACAGCGACAAGTTGATGGAGCTGTACTGGAATCGTGCCGAGCTCAAGAAAGAATTCGCCGGCATGCGCAAGGAGCAATATCGCCTGCAGGATCGCATCAAGCAGCAGGAAGGCAAGGTGGCGCGCATCCAGCAGCAGCTGGATCACCTCGAAGGGCTGCTCGTCGATCCCGAGTGGGCGCCCAACGTTGTCGTTTTCTACCAGCTGCGCGGCCTCGGCGAGAAGACCGAGCGTAAGCTCGCGCGCTTCGCGGAGCAGCTCAAACAGAAGCGCGAACAAAAGAAGCACGACAGCCTCCTGGAAGACTGGAACCAGGAGCGCAAACACGAGGCCAGTGCAATCGAGAGCGACATCCTGCAGAACAAGGATCTCGTGCAGCAGCTCGAGAATCGGTTGCAGTCGGAACAGCGTCGATTGACGTCAATGAATGGGTTCGTGCGCCTCTTCCGAGGACGGTCCGCAATGAAGTTGATCGACAGCCTGGCGGAGCAACTGGAAGTGGCGGTCCAGGAAGATCAGCGCCTGCATGACAGCCTCGAAGCGTTGCTGAATGCCGAGCCTCCGGATCACCAGGGGCTCGACATCGCGGCCAAACGCTCCATCAACCTGATGATCCTGTCGTTCGCGCAGCAGCTTTATATCCAGTTCGATCGCGATGGCATTGCGAGCCTGGTCAAGGAGTCGACGGAGAAGAGCGCTGGCGCAATCAAGTACGGCACGCCTTATGAATGCCAGCAAATCCTCGATCGGATCGACACCAGCGCGGAGCGACTGGACAAAGCGACGGAATTCGCCGATATGCTGAAGAAGCGCGCGATAATGCTGGGCGAGCGCGCGAAGTTCCCGGGTCACGACAGCGCCATTCCGGTGCCCGCGTCGGTGGCGTCATTGATCAGAATCGATCACCAGGGGTTGGTCCGCGAAAGCGAAATCAATATCGCCGGCGAAAACTACTGGGACATCGCGAGCGCATTCAGTCGCTAACCGCCGAACGAAAAATCAACTACAGGGACAATCCGACGCGAGGGCCATCTCGAGATGCGAGCCCTGGCGGGCGCTTATCTGCATTTTCAAGGGAAAGACGGCACACGTCACCTGCAAACGACAGTGCCAGTGACGTCGCTGGTCTTGCTTTGTTATACGCTTGCGTTGATCCGGTAGAACCGGATGGCCGGCGGGGGATGGCTAGATATCGATGCGGTACATCTGCCGCCGCAACAGGGGCAGGTCATCCTCTTCCGGGACGGTATCAGCCGATCGGGCTTCGTCCGCCATGTCCGACAGATTCTTGATGTCCTCGTGTTCGGCGACCGGGGACGATGACACTTCGGGGGGCTGAGACCCGGCTTCCTGCTGGCTGTCACCCGCAAACACTTCACGCAAGGTGTCACTGACCTGTGGCGTGAGGTTCAGCAGGGGAGTGCCCGTATCGCCAGTGGCTTTCTCGAGATGGATTGCTTCGATCTCGGCAATGTCTGTAATGGTCGGCACATGATCGACCGGGGCCAGAACCAGCGAATCGACCGGGTCCGAGAGTGCGTCCAAGCCAGTGCCTGTCGCGCAATCCGCGTCCGGCTGCGTCCGTCCGAGGGCACCGGCACTCCAGCAGGCCGTTGCAACGAGCACCGCGGAAATCGTGGCCTGCCTCCCCCGGGTTCCTTTACTGACGGCTTTCTTGGATTCCACGGCGACCCCCCTCCGGGACTGGTCAACTAGTGTTGTAGTGCAGTATAACACCTCGATCCGGGTATGCAAGCCCGATCGTGGAATGCCTATTCGACGCGCCGCGCCGTCTGGGTCGGCGAAGCCGGGACTTCCCGCAGAATGGCGAGATCCGTCACAATAGAGGCGGCCTGGTCGAGGTGCACATCCGGCGCCTCGAGTTCCTCCAGCGCTTCGATGGATTCAAGCGCTTCGAGCCCCAGCGCCGCACGGCGGACGTTTTCGCGCTCGAGGCGCTTGTCGAGGCTTGCCGCGCGTTCGGCCTTGCGCGCTTCGATATTCAGCGACATTGTCGTCTTCGCGCGTGCCTCCTCAACGTCACGAATGCCGTCGAGCAGGTACTGGAAGTCCGGGTCCTCTTTGGCACGGTCGATGTGGCTGGCCGTCAGCGACGTAATCGTCGTATCCAGCGGATCGCCCGCGCGGAACTCGGTCGTGCGAATCGTATCCCACGGCAAAGCGCTGTCGCGGACGCTTTCACCGACGATCGTCGCGTCGATGGGCGACGGCAGGTCAATGTCGGGATCGACGCCACGGTGCTGGGTACTTTCGCCAGTGACCCGGTAGTATTTGCCGATCGTCAGGGTCAGTTGTCCCAGGCCTTCGTCGTCAGGACGACGCACATACTGGTCGAGGGAATACAGGTTCTGGACCGTGCCTTTGCCGAAGGTCTGCTGACCGATAATGACGCCGCGCGCATAGTCCTGGATGGCCGCTGCGAAGATTTCGGATGCCGAGGCGCTGTAACGATTGACGAGCACCGCCAGGGGGCCCGTATATGCCACCCGCGGTACCGGATCGGGATCATCGAGGCGGCTGATACGACCATTCGAATTGCGCAGCTGGACCACCGGTCCATTGTCGATGAACAGTCCGGATAGGGCGGTCGCCTCGGTCAGGTGGCCGCCACCATTGTCCCGGAGATCGATGATCAGGCCGTCGATGCCCTGTTCCTCGAGTTCGCCGATCAGGCGTTTGACGTCTTTCGTCGTGCTCGTATAGTCCTTGTCGCCGTTGCTGAGCGCCCGGTAGTCACGGTAGAAGCTCGGCACTTCGATCACGCCGATCGACCAGTCCCTGCCATCCCGGGGAATCGTAATAACCTCGCTCTTGGCGGCCTGTTCCTCGAGCTTGACCTGGTTGCGCGTCAGGCTGATGACCTTCTCCTGGGCGCCGGGGAGCGCTCCGGCCGGCATGACCTGCAAGCGGACGACCGTGTCGGCCGGTCCGCGGATCAGCTGCACGACGTCGTCGAGACGCCAGCCGATCACATCCACCATTTCGCCATCCTCGCCCTGTGCAACGGCCGTAATCTTGTCTTTTGGCTGCAGTACGCCATCGATCGCTGCGGGACCGCCAGGAATGACGTTGATGACCATGACGTAGTCGTCCTCGATCTGCAGCGACGCGCCGATACCGAAATAGGACAGGCTCATCTGAATCCGGTATTCCTCTGAATTGCGCGGGCTGAGGTAGCTCGAGTGCGGGTCAAGCGTGTGGGCGAACGCGTTCATGAAAGTCTCAAAAACGTCGTCGCTCTTGATCTGGTCCATGCGCTTCAGGAAGCGCGAGTAGCGCTTGTCGAGAATTTCCTGTATCTCCGGCCATTCCTTTTCAGCCAGCGCCAGGCTCAGTGCGTCGTTCTTGACGCGCTTGCGCCAGATCTCATCGAGTTCCTCTGATGTTTTTGCCCACGGCAGTTCTTCGCGATCGAATTCGTAGGCCTCGTCAACGGTGAAATCCGGTTCGGATTCGATCTGTTGCAGCGCGAACTCGAGTCGCTCCCGCACCCGCGTCCTGTAGACGTCGAACATGTTGAATACGGGGTTCAGCGGCTCCGAGCGCACCATATCGTCGAGCAGGTAACGGTATTGTTCGAACGCCTGTACATCCGACTCGAGGAGGTACATACGGTTGTTGTCGAGCGCCTCGATGTAGCGATCGAGAACTTTCGACGACAGGTCGTCGTCGACAGCGGCATGGCGGTAATGAGATTTCTGGATGAACTCGGTGACGAGCTGGCCAATTTTCTCGTGCCGGGCAACGGGTGCGAGTTCGTCGCTGCCCGTATTCGCCAGGATGGGGGTGGCGACGACGGGAACGATCCCGGCAATCAACACGCCTGCGAGAATCCGTCCGCGGATCCCGGTCATCATTTTTCTCAAAGCGTTCTCCATGCTCAGCTTTAATCGCATTACGGCCACTCAGACCAGCTAGGCTAGTTGGCATAAGCCCTTCAATCAAGGGCGGATTTGGCAAATTTCGAGCTTTCCGGGCCGGAGGCGGTCCGTCGTGCGTAAAATGCCGCCATGCGACCCCTGACCGTCATTACCGGCGTCCTGCTCGGATCCAGCCTGTCGATCGCGTTCAGTCTTGCCGCGGTGCTCGTCATTTTCACTATCCTGGGCGACGATCATCCTCGCCTGAATAGAGAATTCGGGCCTCTCCTGGCCAGTTTCTCCATCTTTACGGTTATGACCGCCATATCTGCCGCGAGTTTCTACACGCTGGTGCACAAGCACGCGCTGCGCTGGTATGCGCAGGCGCTCATGTGGCTCGGATTGTTCGCCACAGGCGCCTACTACTGGCCCTGAACCGCTTGGTGAGAGCAGAATAAATCCAAGTTATGTCAATAGCTTATAGACCAAAGTTCATTTAAGTATTCGGTTTGGCGATGAGGTAGATGCTTTCTTGCGACGGCGCCGCATGCGCGCCTGCAGCGATTTTCTGCGGGTCGCCAGCCAATCTTCCCGGGTTATGTCGGTCGTTTTCGATTTGATGCCTTTCGGCGCTGGATGGTCGCGGCGGAACCGGCAGAAGTCCTCGTATGCCTCGATTTCATGTTTCAGTTCCCGAACGACCAGTTCGATCATGATGGCATCGTCGAGCAGTCCTATTCCGGGTACATGATCGGGGATCAGGTCTTCGGGATCCGTGAAATAGGCGAGCGCATTCAGCACCCTCGCGGTGTCCTTGTCTGGCAATCGCCATTCATGGTCGGTCAGCATCTCGATCATGATGTCGAGTTTTCTGAGACGCGTGGCGACGAAGCCCGGCGCCTTGCGCTGCGCGAACTCCCGCAGCAGGCGCTCGGCGTTGGCGACGATCTCCTCGGGCTGCATGTGGTGTGTTGAATGGCGAGCCTGCTGCATGATCAGGCGGAAATGCTTCAGATCGTCGTCGTCGAGATCGATTGAGATGCGCAGGCCCATGCGTGCGGAGCTCCTAGACTGACAATGGCGCCAGTTGCCGCGAAAAGCCGCCCGGCGATTTGATTCCCAGCAGGACGCGCCGCACGAGTCGAATCATTGCGTGGATGTCCTGGAGAAGAAAATGGTTCAGGGAGCAAGAGATGAGGCGTAGGCGCTGCATACAGGTGAAATATTCAGGCTCGGATAGCTGGCGTGCAGCCTACCTTTGGCCCGGGGATCCGGTCAATCCGGGTGCGACGCGGCCTTTACTTGCGGGTACGGAACGAGTCCCAGGATTTTGAGCGGTCGAAGCGGCCGGTATTGTAAGGATCAGCGCCCGATTCCTCGTCTGTCTCGAGCAATGAATGGTCGACGATCTTCAGGGTCTCATGGGTGCCTGTATCCTCGCGAACGTATTTGTTGCGAATAAGCACGTTCTTGCCGGGTCCACCATCGACGATCCGGCCGCCGACATCCCCCGCATAGCCGACGGCTTCATCGGCCGGGACCGGTTCCGGCTTGACTTGTGGCGGCTTCGGGCGGACGCGCACCGGGTTCTGCCAGGGCCGTTCCTCCGGCTCCGGTTCCGCCAGTCCCAGTCGGGTTTTCAGCCAGTCGATGATCCCTGTCATCTGATTGTCCGTAGCCTCGTCGGTTCACAGCCCGCGACCTGCAGATGCAGATCCCCATATTCCCGAAAGCATGCGCTTTTCTTAACTTAATTTCTAGATGAATTGATCTAATGCTGTGTAAAAAAAGGGAATTTGTGACGTATGTCACATCGGCAGCGCGTCGAATGGCGCCGCCTCGCACCCGTTCTTCAGCGTTGTCCGGCGGCCTGAAAGGCGCGCAATGTCAGGCGAAGAAGCTGCCAGATCAGGTACGGCGACAGGACCAGGAACCAGACCGAGGGTGCGCCGGAGCGGAGTTCGCTGTGCAGCATGCCGTAAAAGGCGCTAAAGCCGGTGCCGCCGTACTCGCCAAAAAGCAGTTTGCCGACGACATAAATGGCGATTGGCAACAAGAACAGACCACCCAGCAGCATCCACACGAACATGGCGGCCTCCCGGCGGGCGACCGTTTTGAGATTTCGGGTCGATTCAGTCATTGCCGTTGCATCGTTGACCAAGCTATCGGCGAGGTCAAGATGTCATTGCCGGCAAGGGCCCCGGCATTTGCCTGATCCGGGTCCCGGTTTACCGCGACTCAGCGTTTCGGCCGCTCCTCGTAGCGCAGATTGGTCAAGCCGATAGTGATTACGTCGCCGCTCTTCAGTATTTTTTCGGTGACGCGCTTTTTATTGACGTAAACGCCGTTTCTGCTCCCCCAGTCGATGAGCCGGGTGGTGTCGTTGTCCGTTGCGATCACCGCGTGCCGCCGGCTGACAAAGCGGAGGTCCAGCTGGATGTCGTTATGCCGGGTGCGGCCGATAGACAGGCGATTACGGAACAGCGGGAAGCGTAATTCCTTGCCGTCGGCGCTGCCGATCAATTGGCGCGTCACGCGGTCGGCACGGGCGGGCGGGGAAGTGCGAGCGGGCGTCTTGTTTCCGTCGATCTTCTGCAGCGCCGTCTCCAGTTCGCTCGTTAATTTGAGTTTGCTGCCCTGATCCTCCAGCTCCTGCATCAGGTCGGCAATAGCGCCGTCTTTCACCCGCAGCTCGCGCTCGAATTCGATTGTCATGTCGCGCGCCTTACTAAGTTCACTCTCCAGCCTCTTCATCTTCCTCGCATTATCCGTTTCCACGTCATTGAGATGCGACTCCAGCGCCTGGCGGAATCCCTGGTGATCGATCAAATCCGAGGAAAGCTGCTCATTGACCGCTTCCTGCGCTGAGATGGTCTTCTGCGCATTCGTGAGTTCGGACCGGATCTGGCGCTTTTCCCTTTCGAGTTGCGCGAGCAGGTTGTCGTTTGCCTCTCGCTGCAGCTGCGTCTTCGTTTTCTCGGATTCGAGCTGCCGATTGAGGTCGTTGATCATCTTGCCTGCGACGTCGAGGTTGGCTTCCAGTTTCTCGCGAAGCGACGTCGCTTCCCGGGTTTCGTCAATTTGATCCTGCAGCTTTTTACGCAGATCATCGCCGTAGTTCTCGAACCGTTCGTTGTCATTGCGAAGGGCCTCGATCTCGACCGATTGGGCGGCGATCTCGCCGGACTGCGCGGCTATCCGCCGGCGGTTCTCGCGCAGCTCGGACGTCTTCTCCCTGCTCGTGGCGTGTTCGAGGGCTCGGATCTCGTCCCGGAGTTGCTCGATCTCTGCCTGCAGGACGGCGGCCTCGGCGTCACGCTGGCTCCAGATTTCGCGGCGACCGTCAACGTAAGTACGAAGGTCCGACAGGTTGTCGGTGGTTGCGCCAAGTGTCGCCTGGAGCTCGACGATCAGTGCGTCCTTGCTGGCGATCTGCTGGCGCTGCTCGTCGACTGACGATTGCAGGGACCGCGCCTGCGCAGCGGATTCGTCGTAATGCGCACGCATTGCGAGGTATCGCTCGTTGAGCATTTGCAGTTCGTCGCCAGCCGACAGCAGTTGCTTGCGAGCCTCACGAATCTCGCGATTGATGTCGGCTGTGATTTCCTCGCGAACTTTCAGCTCTTCATCCATGCCGCGCTGACGCATCCTGCTGTCCTCAAGGCGGTATTCGAGGTCTGCGATTCTTGCGCTCTGAGCGGCGATCAAGTGTTTCAGCTCCGACCGGGTACGGGCGTGCTCGGATGCCATGAGCGTGTCGACGTCCACGGTCTTTTCCTCGGTTTCGGCGAGCGCCAACGGCTGTGACACGGCCTGTGTCAGCGTCGGGAGAGTCAGGACGTCTTCGTTTGCATGCCGACGAGCGGTGCTGACTAATTTATTGGTTTTATTTTTCTTATTAGCCATCGGCAGATAGTATCTGCCGAGCGCTCAACTTGCCATACTCGAAACGGAATTTTTCGTTTTTTGTCAAATTGTTACGTGAAATTTAGTCCGCTGGCACGGTCCTGCCGGCAGCCCACTGCCGGAGGTTTTCGATGCGCTCCGACATCACCACCGACAACGGCCGCGTACGTTTCAATTCGTCGATGAGTTGTGCCGTCGTCAGGGCGGTTTTTTGCGCATGTGCGGCATACATGGAGGAGACGATCGCCTGTTCGATTTCCGCCCCCGAGAAGCCGTCGGCCGCGGTCGCGGCAGAATCCAGATCTATACTGCCTGGGTCTTGTGACCGCGCACTAAGGTGAATGTCAAAAATCTGCCTGCGCACATCCCGTCCAGGAAGATCCACGAAGAACAATTCGTCGAAACGACCTTTGCGCACGAGCTCCGCGGGCAGCATGCTGATGTCGTTGGCGGTCGCGACCACGAAGACGCGGGTATTTTTCTCCGCCATCCAGGTCAGGAACGTGCCGAGGACGCGCTGGGTCGTGCCGGTTTCTCCGCCGCGTCCGGCAATGCCTTTCTCGATCTCGTCGATCCACAATACGCAGGGCGCCATGACGTCCGCCGCTTTGAGAGACTCGCGAAGATTGCGTTCGGTTTCGCCGTGATACTTGTTGTAGAGCGTCGCGAAATCGAGCCTCAGCAGGGGCAGACCGAATATCCCTGCCGTGGCTTTGGCTGCCAGGCTTTTTCCACAACCTTGCACGCCGATCAGGAGTATGCCCTTCGGCGTATCCAGGTGCCCGGCCTCGGGTTCGGCCTCGAACGCGGGTTTGCGAAGGGTCAGCCAGTGCTTCAGGTTGCTCAGTCCGCCTACGTCGCCAAACTTCGCGGTGTCGTACTCGAATTGCAGGATGCCGCCCCGGTTGAGAAGTTCGTATTTGGCCTGCATGACATCGGGCAGGTCGCTCCTGGTGATTGCGCCATCGTAATAAATGGCATTGCGAGCCAGCTGTTCGGTATCGTGATCGGGCAGCCCGCCGAGATTCCTGATCAGCATCCGGTATGCCTTCGGGTCGTACTGCACGCGAGCGCCACTGTTCGCCCTGCTGTATTCGCTGGCAACACGCTTGACGATCTTCTCCCGTTCATCCTCGGTGGGCAGCGCCAGTTCGAAGCGGGCCGTAAAGGCCTCGAGTTCCTGAGGCAGCGACATTTCATGACTGATCAGGATGAGCTGACGCGGAACGTCGTCAAACTTCATGCAGACGTCCTTGATCAGCCGGATGATCACGGGATCGTCCAGGTAGTGATGAAAGTCGAGCAGGGCATAGATACCGGGCTTGCTCACGGCACGGATGTGGCGCAGGACTTCCGGTGGTTCCGAGTTGTGAAGCTGCGGTTCCAGGTCGATATCGAGCCGCTGCAGGCCATCTGTCACGGTCCAGCGAAACAGGGGCACATAGTCTTCCCCGCCACGTGAGATGGTCAGGTTTCGTAACAAGTCCAGCATTCCCCTCTCGTCGCGCGTTTCGATCACGACGATCGGCATTCTCGATCGCAGAATCAGTGCGAGATCGCGTTGCCTGTCCACTAGCGAGGAATCTCCCGGATTTTGAAGCAGTTCATGTCAGGTTCACGCCCGACGATGTAGCGTAAGGCATTGTTATTCACGGAGCGCAATATGTCATCCACACCGTTCACGGCTCCGCGCTGGATGATACTTGCAAGTGTGTTGCTCTCGGTCGTCGCAGGCTGCGGGCACGAGCAGGTCCGGCGTGGGCCGGAGAACCGCGCGGCCACGCACGTCGAGACCGGTCGCGGGCACCTGACGCGTGGGGAACAGGCCGCCGTATCGGCGTCCCGGCAAGTGGGCGTGCCTTATCGCTACGGCGGCAATAACGTGCGCGGATTCGACTGCAGCGGCCTGGTGCAGTTTGCCTGGTCAGAGGCTGGCGTGCGTATCCCGCGAACCACTGCCGAGCAATGGCGGCGGATGTCGCCGGTCGGTAAGCAGGACCTGCGGATCGGCGACCTCCTGTTCTTCAGGATCGACGGCCGTGTTTCACATGTCGGCATGTACCTGGGCAATGGTCGCTTCGTGCATGCGCCGTCGACCGGGCGCAACGTCAGCGTCGCCAGTCTGAATTCAAGCTTTTATCGACAGACTTTCGCAGGCGCGACACGGCCCTGAGTGCGTGCGCTCAGACCGCTTCTTCGGCGACGATGAAGAGTTTGAGCTGATCGGCCAGCGCGTTGCATGCTTTGCTGCGCGTGCGCGCAATCAGCGGGATCGGCACCACGATTGCCGGTAGGAATGACGTGCCGCTGACGTCGGCACTGACAGTGCCGGCGTCCTCGAGACCCGAGAGGTCCCACACCGACGCCTGGTAGTTCGAATCATTCTGCCACCAGGCAAAGCCGAAGCAGCCGCCGCCGCCGGGGCCCGCCGCACAGGACATGCTGCCGCCGCCGGCGACTTTATCCGTGTCGCCATCCAGCCAGACGACATAGCGCACGCCTTGTTCCTTGATTCTCTCGGCAACGCCCGGGCGGGACATGAGCGTGGGCAGGCCCTTGGTCTCGGCAGGCGCCGTCCTCGGTTCGAACCAGGGGAACAGCGCATCCACGAAATCATTGTTGGGTATCACCCGCAGACCATCGGAGCCCCTGCCGATCGAGTCGCCGACGCAGGAGATGAACTTCGCTTCCGTCTCGTTGCCGAGGTGATAACTCTTGGCCATGATGACGATCCCTTCGCCTTCGGCAAGACCGGTCTCGGTTTCGCGAATATTCTCAACTCGCTGTGTGACGCAGCCGCTGAGCACGAAGCCGGCGATCAGCGCGGCAAGCATCTTCATCGCAGGGCGTGACAGGGCGTCATTCATTGGGCTGGACCTCCGCGGCCGTAGACTGCAGGTTCATTTGACCAGGCGGCGGCGCAGTGGTTTCGGATTCCCGGGCTGCGTTCGCCTGGCTGAGTTTGCTGATGCCGGTCGCCCGGTCCATTTGCAAGATGATGAGCGCGGCCGCATCCCGCATCGCCAGCACAGCGGCACGCTGCAAAGCTTCATCCCCGCCGAATGTCGTGGTCAGGCTCTTGCCGTAGGCGGCGATCGGCCAGTTGGCAATCTGCACGCCTTCGCTGTCGTAAATCTTGATGCGGTAGCGAATCCACACGGCGAAATCGTCGGTTTGGCTCTGGCTCGGCACCGAGAATTCGAACGCGTCGATGCTGGGCTCGATCAGGGCGTCGATGGCAAGCTCGCGTGCGTCGGTGTTGGCGTCAATCACCGTAAATTCGGAGAACATCGCGCCGAACAATTGCGTGAACAGGAGCCGGTTCGACTGGCCGAGATCGATCGACCACTTCTCCTTGCCGATGACCTGTTCTTCATGCACAAAATTGTCGAATACGTCCGGGTAGCGGGCGGCAACTCTGAGCGGCAGCTGGTCGATCAGCGGTTCCGGTATGGTGGGATTGTGCAACTGGACCGCGGCTCCGCCACAGCCGGCGAGCAAGAATGCCGCCGTCATCAGGAATGCGGTTTTGTGCCTGCGAGACTTCAAATCGAAAATGTCCGGGAAAGTCAGATTTGCGCCGGGATATCCCTCTATCAGAGCGTTTGCGGTCCTTTTAGTTCCGCGCCGGTCGAGCGTCTTTACGCGTACGACTTTAGACTGCAGGGCATAGCAGTGCAACCGAGCCAGACGCTTCAAGGCGCTATCAAGTGATGACAAAGAAGTGTTCAAATATATGATTTTAATGAACTTTATAAGTAACCCGGAGAACGTTTGCCATAATGATCGCCGGCAATTGTTACAAGTCGTGACAATATGACGGGGTCATCCGGTCCAGGCGAGCGGACCTTCCTGCATGAGCGCCACCTGTTCCCTGAGGCTGAGAATGTGTTCATCCCAATATTTCGGGGTATCGAACCACGGAAAAGACGATTTGAATGCGGGGTCTTCCCAGCGGCGGGCTATCCAGGCGGCGTAATGCATCAGGCGCAGCGATCGTAATGCTTCGATGACGTGCAGCTCCCTCGCATCGAAAGCGCGGAACTCGGTATAGCCCTCCAGGAGGTTGTCGAGCTGCGGCGTCTGTTCCTGCCGATCGCCGGACAGGAACATCCACAGGTCCTGGACGGCCGGGCCGGTTCTGCAGTCATCGAGGTCGACGATATGCAGCTGCTCTTCACTGACAAGCACGTTGCCCGGGTGAAAGTCGCCGTGCAGCCGAATCTCGCGTAGACCGCCTGCGCGCTCGAACGAGTGCTCTACTTCGTCAAAGACATGCTCGACAACGCTCTCGTAAACGTCGCTCATCTCCAGCGGAATGAATCCTTCATCGAGGAGAAAATCAACCGATGCATAGCCGTAGGTTTCGATGTCCAGGGTCGGTCGATTGTCGAATCGGCGCGACTCGCCCGCCAGGTGGATACGCGCGACCAGCCGGCCCAGTTGACGCATCAGGCTTCGGTTGTCGAGATCCGGCGCTCGACCGCCTTTGCACGGCGAGACCGAAACACGGAACGGTCCTGCATGATGCAACGTCTTGCCATTCAGGCTGAGCGGGGGTACGACGGGAATGTCGAACGCCGCAAGTTCCTCGGCGAATGCATGCTCCTCGAGGATCGCGGCGTCGCTCCAGCGACCGGGACGGTAAAATTTGGCAACGACCGGCGCGGCATCCTCGATACCAACCTGGTAGACGCGATTTTCATAGCTGTTCAGCGTTAGAAAGCGTCCGTCGCAGCGCAGACCGAGTCCATCGAGCGTCGACAGAATTTGTTCGGGTTCGAGGTTGAGATAGGCGAGGGTGGACTCGTCGGCTATCGGCGCCATGTCATTCCAGCTCGAAAGAGAGCCCTGCGTTGTCCTGCAGTCGTCGCAGCAGGGGCTCGCCCATGGCGATGGACGGTGTCCAGCAGCCGCCGCCGATATCGAGATCGTCGAGCGTCAGGCAGACCGCGCATTCCGCCAGCATCTTGCTGGTGGATCCATATCCCGGATCGCGGTCACCAGTGACTCGCATACGCATCAAGCCGCCATTGTCCTGCTTGCCGATGAGTTTCAGGTTGAAGAAGCCGGTTTCCCGTTCCTGCTGCGACGGCCCCTCGCCCGGTTTCGGCAGCAGCCGCTGCACGATCGCATTACGCGTGAAGGGGATGGCTGCCGCGATGATGAACAGGCGCAGTGCCATACCCATGAGCATGGCCTTGAGCCTTCCACCCAGACCTCTCCCGGTCTGCGTCGCTTCGCGATACCGGAAGTCCTTGCCATAGGCATATCCCGACAGCGCGTTGCTTCTCCTGACGACGCGCGTGTTGATCGTCGCCATCACGAACGGGCCGGTCCACACCTCCGCGTCGCCGAAATACCGGGCGCCACGCTGATCGGGGCCGTCAGGCCCACTGCGTTCGCCGTCCGGGTTGAGCCCGTACGGGTCGACCAGGACCCGAGCGACTGTTTTATCGGCGCGCGCCTCGTCGATGGCATTGAGCATGCTCGCGAACGTGCCGCCGCTCGCGCCGCCTTTGAGCGCGCGAACGAGCAACGTGATCTCACTGCACACGCTGCCGTGTTGTTCCACGGCCGCCTTTTGCAGCGCGTAGACGCCCATGTCGGAAGGGATCGAATCGAAGCCGCAGCACATGACGATTCTCGCGCCGCTTTTCGCGGCCGCCTCGTGGTGCTGGTCAATCATCTTCCGGATCCACTGCACCTCGCCGCAGAGATCACAGTAATGCGTCCCGCTGGCCGCGCACGCGGCGACGAGTTCGCTGCCGTAA
>JABAHR010005787.1_pt2 | contig 13719 bp, 13 predicted proteins | sample 7062101 | NCBI WGS metagenome assembly JABAHR01 (sample SAMN14534553, study PRJNA622989) | marine sediment metagenome | biome: marine biome [ENVO:00000428]; feature: marine pelagic biome [ENVO:01000023]; material: deep marine sediment [ENVO:00002113] | place: India: Gulf of Kutch | collected... | reverse complement strand
CCGACCAGTTCCTTGCGGTCCAGGACCTGCGGCAGGATGCCGTACTTGATCGGGCCGAATATCGTGGACTGGAAACCCAGCATGAACAGGACCGTCAGCAGCAGGGGCAGGTTGTTGAGCCAGAAGCCCAGCGTGGCCGTCACCATGATGGCGACCTCGAACAGCTTGATGCGGCGGATCTGCATGGATTTCTCGTACTTGTCGGCGAACTGGCCGAACAGGGCCGAGAACAGGAAGAACGGCAGGATGAACACCAGGGCGCTGAGGTTGACCACCTGGTCGGTGTTCAGGCCGGCCAGGCGGCTGCCCTGGAACACCAGCAGGGCGGCCAGGGCGTTCTTGAAGATGTTGTCGTTCAGCGCGCCCAGCGCCTGGGTCATGAAGAACGGCAGGAAACGCCGCGCGCGGAACAGCTCGAATTGTGAGTGTGCGGGCACCTCCTAGCTGATGAACCCGGTCAGCACGCCGGCGATGGTGGCCGTCATCATCGTGGCCAGGGCCCCGCCGAGCACCGCGCGCAGCCCGAACCGGGCCAGGTCGGAGCGCCGTTCCGGCGCCAGTCCCCCGATACCGCCGATCTGGATGGCAATGGACGTGAAGTTGGCAAAGCCACACAGGGCATAGGTCGAAATCAGGAGCGCCTTCGGCGTCAGCGTGTCCTGGATTTCGTTCAGGTGCGCATAGGCGACGAATTCGTTGGCCACGATTTTCTCGCCCAGCAGGCCACCGACGGTGACCGCGTCCTGCCAGGGGACGCCGATGACCCAGGCCAGCGGCGACAGGATGTAACCCATGATCAGGGACAGGCTCAGCGGCTGGCCCAGCGCTTCTTCCAGGCCCGTGATGCTGCCGAGCCAGCCCAGCGGATAGTTGATCAGGGCGATCAGGGCGATGAAGGCCAGCAGCATGCCGCCGACGTTGAGCGCGAGCTTGACACCGTCCGCGGCGCCGGAGGCAGCCGCCTCGATCACGTTGGTGGCGGTTTTTTCGACCTTGATCCGGACATCGCCCTTGGTCAGCGACTCCTCGGTCTCGGGCATGAGGATCTTGGCGAGCACGATGGTGGCCGGCGCAGCCATGACGCTGGCGGCCAGCAGGTGCTTGGCGTAGAAAATGCGCTGGGCTTCATCGCCGCCCCCGAGGAGGGTGATGTAAGCCGCGAGCACGCCGCCGGCGATGGTCGCCATGCCGCCGACCATCATGGTCAGCAGTTCCGACTGGGTCATGCGTGCGATGTAGGGGCGCACGACCAGCGGCGCCTCGGTCTGGCCCACGAACACGTTGGCGGCCACGGCCAGCGACTCCGAGCCGCTGATGCGCAATACCTTGAGCATGACCCAGGCCATGCCCTGCACGACCTTCTGCATGATGCCGAGGTGGTAGAGCACCGCCATCAGCGAGGCGAAGAAGATGATGGTCGGCAGCACCTGGAAGGCGAAGATGAAGCCCAGGTTGCTCTGCGGGTCGCCGATGGTGCCGAACACGAAGACCGCGCCGTCGGTGGCGAAGCCGATGATGGTCACGAAGATCCGGCTGATGAACTCGAAGAATCCACGACCGCCGGGCACCAGGATGACGAGGAAGGCGAACGCCAATTGCAGCGCGATGCCGGAGGCCACCAGTTTCCAGTCCACGGCCCTGCGGTTGTTCGAGAACAGGAAAGCGATGGTGACCAGGACGGTCAGCCCGAGAATGCCGAACAGGATGCTGCTCATCGTGTTGCCCCCCAGTCAGGGATTGTGGCTTGTTATGAATCGCTGCAATGTAATGGGTTTGCGATGGAGGGGCAAATTCGTGAACGGAAAACAGTAAACGGTCAACAGTTCACCGATCACTAGATCTCGACATGCGCCCACTTGCGCCCGGCCCATTGCTGCATGCAGACCACGGACTGGCCCAGGCGGTACACGCCGTTGAGGATCCACACGCCCAGCAGGCCGAGGCCGAGCACCGGTCCCACCACGAAGGCAAGCGGCAGGAAGAACACCCACTGCCACAGCACCGAGATCCACATGCTGCGGCGCGTGTCGCCGGCGCCGATCAGGCTGTTGAGGAACACCAGGCCGGCGGCGTCGATGCCGATCACAAGGGCCCAGGCCACCAGCGGGAGGTGGGCCAGGTCGCGGGTTTCCGGGTTTCTCAGGAAAAATCCCAGCAGCGGCTCGGCGAAGGGAATCACCAGCAGCCCCAGCACCACGCCGTAGATCAGCGTCATGGTGGCCGTGTTCCAGCCCCAGCGCGCCGCGTCGTCGGTGTCGCCCCGTCCCAGCGCGTTTCCGACCAGCGTGGTGGCGGCGAGCGCCACGCCGAAGGATGGCAGCAGGGCCGTGAGGTGGAAGGTCATGAGCACGTTGGCGGCCGCCACCTCGGCGGTGCCGATGCGCCCCAGGATCCAGACCAGGGCCACCAGGCCGGCGGCGAAGAACAATTGCTGGAGACTGCTGGGCAGCGAGAGTTTGAACTGCTGCCTGAGCGTGTCCAGTGAAGGCCAGCCGTGCATGAACCCCTTGTCCTGCGCGTGGCGCAGGGCGAAAAAGAAATAGATGCCGGTGCCGATGAAGATGGATATGGTGGTGGCCAGGCCCGCGCCCTTCACGCCCAGCGCGGGCGCGCCGAGATTGCCGAAGATCAGCACCCAGTTCAGGAATATGTTGATCGAGTGCATGACCAGCAGGGTGCGCAGGTAGACGCCGGTCATGTGGATGGCGCTCCAGTACCCCCGGAACGAGAAATTCATGCCCACCGCGACCATCGAGGCCAGCCGGATCTGCAGGTAGGGCACGCCTTCGGCAATGACCGCCGGGTCTTCGCTGAGCAGCGGGAACCCGGCCGGGACCAGCAGGATCAGGGCGATTGAAAGCGGCAGGCCGAGGACCAGCGCCAGGATCAGCCCGCCGTTGAGCGGGATGGCGGTCTCCGCATGCCGCTCCTCGCCCAGCCTGCGCGCCGCCAGCGCCTGCACGCCGGCCGACAGGCCGATGATGAAGGCGATGCAGAGGTAGTTGGTGAATCCCCCGATGCCCGTGGCGGCCAGGGCGGCGTCGCCGAGGTAGCCCACCATGCCGATGTCCACCAGGTTGAGGATGTTCTGCGACATCATGCCGCCCATGATGGGCAGGGCGATGGCCCAGATCGCCGTGCGTCGTTCCCTCGAGGGGAACAGGTACTGCCAGCGGGTCTCCGCCCGGGTCATCAATCCGCGAACCTCAGGGTTTCACGCGTCTCGGCGAAACGTATGTCCGGCCAGCGTTCCACGGTGAGTTGCAGGTTGACCCGTGACGGTGCCAGGTAGACCAGTTCCCCGGCCGCGTCGAGCGCCAGGTTGGCCTGCAGTTGGTCCCGGAATTCCTTCAGCATCTTGTCGTCGTCGCAATGCACCCACCGGGCGGTCTGGATGTTCACGTTTTCGAAGACCGCGTCCACGTTGTATTCGTTCTTGAGTCTATATGCCACGACGTCAAACTGCAGGACGCCCACCGCGCCCAGCACCAGGTCGTTGCCCAGCAGGGGCCGGAAATACTGGGTGGCGCCCTCCTCGGACAACTGCACCAGGCCTTTCTGCAGTGCCTTGAGCTTGAGCGGGTCGCGCAGCCGGGCCCGCCGGAACAGTTCCGGCGCGAAGTAGGGAATGCCGGTGAACTGCAGGGCCTCGCCCTCGGTGAAGCTGTCGCCGATGCAGATGGTGCCGCGGTTGTGCAGGCCGATGATGTCGCCCGGCCAGGCCTCCTCGGCCTTGCCGCGGTCCTGGGCCATGAAGGTCATGGCGTTGGCGACCCGGATGTCCCGCCCGAGGCGCACGTGCCGCATCTTCATGCCCTGGGTGAAGCGGCCGGAACACACGCGCATGAACGCGACGCGGTCGCGGTGGGCCGGGTCCATGTTGGCCTGGATCTTGAAGATGAAACCGCTCAGCGCCGGCTCGCCGCTGTGGACCGTACGGCCCGTGGTCTCGCGGTCTCCCGGGGACGGCGCGTGGTCCACGAAGGCGTCCAGCAGCGGCGTGACGCCGAAGTTGTTGATCGCCGAGCCGAAAAACACGGGTGTCTGGCGGCCCTCCAGGCAGGCGGCGGGATCGAACTCGTGGCTGGCGCCGCGCACCAGTTCGATTTCGTCGCGCAGTTCCTGCGCGGCGCCGCCCAGGCGCTCGTCCAGCAGCGGGTTGTCGATGCCCTCGATGATCTCGGCCTGCTGTGTCACGTAGTTGCGACCTGACTCGTACAGGTGCACGGCGTCGTCGAGCAGGTGGTAGACGCCCTTCAGCCGGCGGCCCATGCCGATGGGCCAGGTCACGGGTGCGCACTGGATGCCCAGCACCGATTCGACCTCGTCGAGCAGCTCGATGGGCTCGCGTCCTTCCCGGTCCAGCTTGTTGATGAAGGTGAAGATGGGCGTGTGGCGCAGGCGGCAGATTTCCATCAGCCGGATGGTGCGCTCCTCCACGCCCTTGGCGCAGTCGATGACCATCAGCGCCGAATCCACGGCGGTCAGCGTGCGGTAGGTGTCCTCGGAAAAATCGGCGTGGCCCGGCGTGTCCAGCAGGTTGACGATGAAGTCGCGGTAAGTGAACTGCATGACCGAAGAGGTCACGGAGATGCCACGCTCCTGTTCCAGCTTCATCCAGTCCGAGGTCGCGTGCCGGGCGGCTTTCTTCGCCTTCACGGCGCCCGCCATGTTGATCGCGCCGCCGAACAGCAGCAGCTTCTCGGTCAGGGTCGTCTTGCCGGCGTCCGGGTGCGAGATGATCGCGAAGGTGCGCCGTCGGCGGAGTTGTCTTTCGAGTTCAGACATCGGTTTCAGGTATCGGGGCCCGCCAGGAAAAAAGCGCGCCATTCTAGCAGATCGGACGTCGGGAACGACGGCTCGCGATCAAGCGCGAATCTGCTTCAACGCAGGGGCAGGACCCCGGCCAGCATCAGGCGGCGGTCAGGGATGATGGGCGGGCCGTCCTTGCGCCGGAAGCGGAACGGCAATGACTCGATGGCCATGCCGACGTTGACCTGGACCACGAAATGCAGGTGCGGACCGCTGCTGAAGCCGGTATTGCCGGAGTTTGCGATCCAGGTGCCGGCCGGGATGCGATCGCCGCGGAACACCCGTGCGCTGTTGGGCTGCAGGTGTGCGTAGACCCCCATGGTCCCGTCGTCATGCAGGATACGGATGAAATTGGCCCGGGACAGGTACCGCTCTTCCTGCTTGCCCTCGCCGTGGAAATCGTCCTCCATCTCCATCACCACCCCGCCCCGCGCGGCCAGCACCGGGGTGCCGATGGGCATGGTGATGTCCACCGCGAAGTGGTTGCCCGCCATGTCGTGGGTGGTGGCGTCGTCCAGCCCCTGGGTCACCGGGAATTCCATGCCCTCGGGGAAGGGCGGGTAGAAATCGACCTCGTCCGGCAGGCCCTCGGCCGGCGGCCCGGGCACCAGCCGGTAGGACAGCCGGTACTGGAATCCGGAGCGCTGGTCTTCAGCCTCGAAGCGAACCACCCGGCGCTCGGCCTGCCCGGGCAGCGTGACGCGGGCCGGCAGCGGTGGGTCGGAGCGCAGGTTCTCCGCGTCCGTCACCTTGATCTCGAGCTGGGCGGCGCCGTGGTAGTGGTTGAAGAACCAGTATTCCGGCCGGTGCCGGAGCCCGGCCCGGCGCAGCGTGACCATGTCCCTGGGCTCGTTGACGACCTGGAAGGTCTCGAATGGCTGGCCGGGTTCCGGCGCCCGGTCGCTGAAGTGCCAGTTGCCTTCCTCGTCCTGCCACTTGTACATGTCGCCGGCCGGGGCGGCGACCGACAGGAAGACGACAAGGGCTGCGATGGCGCGGACCGTGTTCATTCAGCACTCGATCACGTTGACCGCCAGGCCCCCTCGCGAGGTCTCCTTGTAATGGTTCTTCATGTCCGCACCCGTGTCGCGCATGGTCTTGATCACCTTGTCGAGCGATACCTTGTGCTGGCCCTCGCCGCTCATGGCCAGGCGCTGGGCATTGATGGCTTTGACCGACGCCATGGCATTGCGTTCGATGCACGGGATCTGCACCAGGCCGCCGACCGGATCGCAGGTCAGGCCCAGGTTGTGCTCCATGCCGATCTCGGCGGCGTTCTCGACCTGCTCCGGGGTGCCGCCCATGGCCGCCGTCAGGCCGCCGGCGGCCATGGAGCAGGCCACGCCCACCTCGCCCTGGCAGCCGACCTCTGCCCCGGATATGGAGGCATTGAGAATGAAGAGGATACCTATGGCGCCGGCGGTCAGCAGGAAATCGATGGTGCCTTCCTCGTCCGCACCCGGCACGAACCGGCAGTAGTAGCCCAGCACCGCGGGAATCACGCCGGCGGCCCCGTTGGTCGGCGCCGTGACCACCCGTCCGCCGGCCGCGTTTTCCTCGTTCACGGCCAGGGCGAAGAGATTGACCCAGTCCAGCACATTCAGGCCCTCCATGGCAGGGTCGCCGCCTCGCTGCTCCAGGGCCCTGTGCAAGGCGGGTGCGCGGCGCTGCACGCCGAGGCCGCCCGGCAACACGCCCGGGTTCCTGCAACCCCGCTCGATGCAGGATTGCATGGCATCCCGGATCTCCAGCAGGCCCGCACGGATTTCGGTCTCGCTCCGCCAGGCCTGTTCGTTACGAAGCATCACGTCCGCGACAGACAGGCCATGAGCCCGGCACAGGGCCAGCAGTTCGTCACCGGTAGTGAAGGGGAAGGGAAGGCGGGTCTTGTCGGGAACGATGCGGTCCCTTGCCGCCTCGTCCTCGTTGACCACGAACCCGCCGCCGACCGAGTAATAGTGCCGCTCGGCGAGCAGTCCGCAGTCGCCATCCCAGGCCCGGAAGCGCATGCCGTTGGAGTGGTAGGGCAGGCTCTTGCCCTTTTCGAACGCCAGGTCGCCGCGGGCTGAAAACGGCACTTCGTGTTTTCCCGCCAGTGCGATCCGCCCCGACTCCGCGACCCCTTCCAGGATGCCGTCGATCCGGTCCGGGTCGATCCGGTCCGGCATTTCGCCCTGCAGGCCCAGCATGACCGCACGGTCGGTGCCGTGCCCCCGTCCCGTATGCGCAAGCGATCCGTACAGGGCCACCTCGACGCGGCCGACACGGTCCAGCTGCCGGGCTTGCTCCAGCCGCGCCACGAACGTGGCTGCGGCGCGCATCGGTCCCACGGTGTGGGAACTGGAGGGCCCGATGCCGATCTTGAACAGTTCGAATACGCTGACGGCCATGATGATTGAGCGTTTAAAAATGCGATGTTAGCAATTCGTGCCAATGCTGGCTCATTGAAATTGAACGCGGATTTTGCCGATTACATGAATTTCCCGGACAATCCAGGTTGGCTTCCAGGTTGAGCCGGACGGTTGCTGCTGCACTACAATCATTGCCAGGCATTCCAATCGAAGCGCGAAATCACGTGACCACCCTTCACTTCTATTCCAACCCCGAGTGCCCACTGTGCGACGAGGCGAGGGACCTGTTGCAGGGCCGCACCGGCGGCTACGAGGTGCGGGAGCAGTACATCGAGGGCGACCTCGTCCTGAGCTACCACTACGGCGTGCGCATCCCGGTCCTGAAACGCGGGGATACCGGCGCGGAACTGGGCTGGCCCTTCGACGCGGCCGGCCTGGCGGAATTCCTGCGGGTTGGACGGTGAGGCGGCTGGCGGCAATCCCGGCCTGGCTCGCCCTGGTGATCCCGCCGACGGGGATGGCGGGCGATACCGGACTCGTCATGGAGACCCAGCCCGGGCTGCCGGTGGCCGTGAGCAACAACGCCGTCGCGCTGACCGCCACGCCGGAGGGCATGCGCCTGTTCAGCTTCTTCGGGCTGGAGAGCGGCCGTAGCTGGCGGGACATCTCGAAGCGAGGGTGGGTGCTCGATCCGGGGCAGCAGCAATGGCGCCGCGCTTCGCCGCTGCCGGGCGCCACGCCGCGCCTCGCCGCCGCGGCCGTCGCGCTGGGTAATACGATCTGGCTGTTCGGCGGTTACACCGTGGCCGGGGACGGCGCCGAGGTTTCGACGCCGGAGGTGTATCGCATCCACGCGGCAACCGGGCGGGCGGAGCACGTCAGCGACATGCCGGTGCCGGTGGACGACATGCTGGTGCTCGCATACCGGGACCGGTATCTCTACCTGGTCAGCGGCTGGCATGACCTGGGCAATGTCAACCTCGTCCAGGTGCTGGACACGGAAACATTGCAATGGACCCAGGCGACGCCGTGGCCGGGCGCGCCGGTGTTCGGCCACGCCGGTGGCATCCGGGGCGCCAACATGCTGGTGTGCGACGGGGTGCGGATCGAATACCCGTCAGACGGTTCCGCCCGGAAGTTTCTTCCGTCCGATGAATGCTGGATCGGCGAGATCGGCGACGAGGACCACCGCCGCATCGCCTGGCGCCCGGTTCCTGCGCATCCCGGATTGCCCCGTTACCGCATGGCGGCAGGCGCGGACGCAAACGGAAGGATCGTGTTCGCCGGCGGCTCCGCCAATCCCTACAACTACGATGGGATCGGGTACAACGGCGTGCCGTCGGAGCCGCAGGCAATGATTTTCAGCTTCGAACTTGCGTCGGGAACGTGGAGCGAGGGGCCGGTGTGGCCGGGTGCGAGCATGGACCACCGCAACCTGCCATACCACGACGGCTGGTTTTACGTCGTGGGGGGCATGTTACAGGGGCAGCAACTCACGGACCGCGTGTTGCGGTTCCGCCTGGGAGATCCCGAAACGGGCGATTCCCGGTAAGGATGGGCCAGTTCAGCCCGAGTTGCCGTTACGCTCCCGCGGTTCCCCGAACAGGTCTCGACCGGCGTCAGCCGCCTTGTCGCAAACCTCGCGGCACCAGATGCCGAGACCCTTGAACACACCCTTGGTGCGCTCTTCGGTTTCCTTCAGGAACAGGCCCAGCAGGATGTAGACGGCCAGGGTGGCGAAGGTGAAGAACACGCCGGACACGATGGCGGCTGCCCGGAAGATCCAGACCTCCTGTTCGAACCGCTCGGCCAGTGTCTGGCAAACGCCGAGCACCATGGGCTGTCCGGGCCGTCCGTTGAGGTTTTCCTTGATGCTTTCAAACAGGTTTTCCGTGTTCATCGCTTTTCCCGATCCTGTGCTGATCAATGCCTATTATAGGGATGCAGGTTTTGTGCCAGATGTGCCACAAGCCATGCCTGCCCAGGGGTCCCAACCGGGTATGGCAGTACGTTTCGCTGGGCGGCATTTTGAAAAACATCAATAAAAACATCAATATCAGGTAAAACCGGCGGCGTTTGCCCGCCTGGCGGACGGGATGATCCCCGGCGCGGCGCGTGGCGAAGCCCCGGCGTGCAATTCATGCAAAACCCTCCTTCGGGCCTTGGCGACATGGCAGTCGCGGCCAAGCATCGGCGGATCTCGCCACGGCCCATGGGCCCGCGCGCGCCGCGGGTGTCTTCGAGGGCTTGCTATTGGCGGGCGCTCAGGTAGTCTGCGTTACATGGAATCTTCACCCGCCATCGCCTATCTCGACGGGCCCAGGCTCGCGCGCGGGCTGAGCGCGGGCATCCGTCACCTGTTCCTGCGGCGGGACTACATCAACCGCATCAACGTATTCCCGGTGCCGGACGGCGATACGGGAACCAACATGGCGTTCACCTTCAAGACCATCATGGAGGCCCTCGGTGACCGCATGAGTGATCGTGTCGGCGACTCGCTGGAATCGGTGCTGGATCGGGTGACCGAGGCCGCCCTGGACGGCGCGCGCGGCAACTCGGGCGCCATCATGGCGCAGTTCTTCCAGGGATTCCGGGAAGCGGTCGAGGAAAAGAAACTGCTGACGGCGGCGGGCCTGGCGGCAGCCAGCGAACGCGGTGCCGAGCAGTCCTGGACCGCGATGTCGGAACCGGTGGCGGGCACGCTGCCCACCGTGCTCGAGGATTTCGCGACCGAGCTGGCCGAACGCGTGGCCGACGGGGTGAGCGATATCCGCCTGCTGCTGCGTCACGGGCTGGACAGGGCCCGCGTATCGCTGGCCAATACGCCGAACCTGTTGCCGGTGCTGAAACAGAACGGCGTGGTGGATGCCGGCGGGCAGGGGTTCGTGGACCTGCTGGAGGGCATCTGGGCCTTCACGGACCGCGGGAAGATCGACGAGCTCGAGGAGAACATGGCGGACCTGGCCACGGTCGCCATGGACGTCAAGGAAGCCGTTGGCGAACACCATTTCTGCACCGAGTGCGTGATCGAGGGGGAGAGCCTGGACCGCTCGGCCGTCATGGGCCGCCTGCAGACACTGGATTGCAGTTCGCTGATGGTGGCGGGAAATGAACGGAAGGTGCGCGTGCACCTGCACGTCAATAACCCGGGCGAGGCCTACCTGGCCTGCGAGGAGTTCGGTGAGATCACCCAGCAGAAGGCCGACGACATGCGTCGCCAGTTCGGCCTGCTCAACCACCCGGGCCGCGTCGCGGTCGTGTGCGACTCCGGGGCGGACCTGCCAGACAGCGAGGTGGAGCGCCTGGGCATCCACGTGGTGCCGGTCCGGCTGAGTTTCGGCGAACGCGAATTCCTGGACGGCGTGTCCCTGACCCCGGCCGAGTTTTACCGCCTGCTGGAAGAGAGCGATGACTTGCCGCGGACCTCGCAGCCACCGGCCCGGGATTTCCGGCGCGTTTACTCGTTGCTCGGCAGCCACGGCTACGAGGTGATTTCGGTTGGCCTTTCCACCCGACTGAGCGGCACGACCCAGGCGGCCGAATCCGCCGCCGGGCGTTGCGAGGATGTGAAAGTCCGGGTCTTCGATACGCAGAATGCCAGCAGCGGCCAGGGCCTGCTCGCCATCGTGGCGGCCGAGGCGGCGGCCGAGGGCATGAGCACCGCGGAGGTCGTGTCGCTCCTGACGGAACTCGCCCCGCAGACGCAGACGATCGCCATTCCCCACGACCTGGCCCCGGCGGTGCGCGGAGGACGGGTGCCGGCGTGGCTGAAGCGCGTGACCGATTTGCTGCGCGTCACGCCGGTGCTGATGGCGAAGGACGGCAAGCTGGGGCTTGCCGGCTTCAAGACCGGGAAGGGCGCGGACTCCGCCGCACTCGCGAGGCAGGTCGTGAAACGCATGGAGGCCGGCGAGGTCTACCGTGTCATGATCTCGCACGTCGCCAACGACGAGGGCGCCCACGAGGTCCGGCGCATCGTCCTGGAACGTCACCCAAGGATCCATTCCTGCCACATTGCCGAGGCCGGTCCCGCGCTCGGCGTGCACCTCGGCACGGGCGGGCTGATCGTCGGATTCCTGCCGCAGCCGGCGGCGCTGGCGTGACGCCATGACGGCATTCCTCGCCAGGCTGATCCTCGCGTACCTGCTCGGCTCGGTTTCCGGCAGCATGCTCATGGGCCGCCTCCGGCACGTGGACATCCGCACCATGGGCAGCGGCAACGCGGGTGGGACCAACGCCTTCCGTACGCAGGGTTTCTGGTTCGCGCTCGGCGTGGTTCTCGTGGACATCAGCAAGGCGGTGCTGGCTGCCTGGCTGGTGCCGGGGCTGGCGCTCGGCGTGGGCGGACCCGGACCTGGCCTGGAAGTCACCACCCTGGCCTGTGGATTCGCCGCAGTACTAGGGCATTGCTTCCCCGTGTATCACGGTTTCAGGGGCGGTAAGGGCGCGGCGACCGCGGTCGGGGCACTGGTGGTGATCCAGCCCCTGTTGCTGGTGCCGATGCTGGCCACCTGGGTGGTGGTGCTGGTGCTCACGGGATACGTCGGCGCCGCCACCGTCCTGGCGGGCTTCAGCCTGGTGCCCGCGGCATTGTGGCTGGATGCTTCACGCGGCCTGCTGGTGTTCTGCATTGCGCTCGCGCTGTTCATGGCCTTCACCCACCGGAGCAATATCGGCAGGTTGCGAAGCGGTACCGAAAACCGCTTCGAACGCATCCGCATCGCCAACTGGTTCCAGCGCTGAATTGCAACGGGATGGGTGATTCGTTCAACACCCGGCTGATCGGTTACCTGTCGGCCGGGGAATCACGTTCCGGTGAGTCCATCGCCGCGGAGCTGGGCTGCAGCAGGACGGCGGTCTGGAAGCATATCGGGGAACTGCGCGACCTCGGGGTGGAGGTGCTGGCCGTGGCCGGCCAGGGTTACCGGCTTGCAGAACCCCTGGAACTGTTGAACCGTCGCCGTATCCGGCAGGGAATTTCGCGGGAGGCGCGGGAGGCGTTGTCGGAGCTCAGGCTGCTGGAATCCGTGGATTCCACCAATGCCGAGATCCAGAGATCGGAGGCCTTTGACCGCCACGGTCTCGCGGTGCTGGCGGAGCGGCAGACCGTCGGCCGCGGGCGCCGGGGCAGACGCTGGTTTTCCCCGTATGCGCGAAACGTTTACCTGAGCCTGGGATGGCGCTTCGAAACCGGAGTGGCCGAACTCGCATGCCTGCCCCTGGTCGTGGCGATCGCCTCATGCCGGGCCCTGAGCGATACCGGCGTGCGGGATTGCCTCGTCAAATGGCCCAATGACCTAATGCTCGGCGACCTGATGCTGGGGTGGCGCAAGCTCGGAGGCTGCCTGGTGGAAGTGGAAGGTGACGCTGGCGGGCCGTGCGTGGCAGTCATGGGTGTGGGAATCAACGTGCGCATGCCGTCGCCGGAGGTCACGGACCGTGCCATCGACCAGCCATGGACGGATATCGCGAGCACATGCCCGCAGGTTTCGCGCAACGACCTGGCCGCCCGCATGATCGACTCCCTGGCCCGGTCGGTGGCCATGTTCACTAACAGTGGCTTCGATGCCTTCCGGGACGAGTGGGCGGCGCGCGACGGGCTGACGGGCCGGGAAGTTTCGGTCCTGTCGAATGATCGCGAACATGAAGGCAAGGCCTGCGGGATCAGTGAACGGGGCGGCCTGTTGCTGCGCACCCGCCAGGGAACACGTGAATTCCTGTCCGGCGAGGTGAGCGTACGGCTGCCGGGGTAGAATGGAGTCGTGACGAACTGCCTCTCTATCCGGACCCCGATCCAGCACGAAACCCGATGTTGCGCCTGACCCTCATCCTGCTGCTGCTGGTCAATGCCCTGCTGGTAATCCTGGAGACCGGGCGGGCGCCGGCCGCGCCGGAACAGGGCGAGCCGCAAATCCGGCAGGATACCGACCCGGTATTGCCGAACGGGATCCACCTGGTGTCTGAGCTGGAAGCCTCGGAGGGGGTCGGTCTGCCCGGCGTGTGCTTCACGGTTGGACCATTGGCGGATGCCGATTCTCTGGCAAGCACGGAAAAGGCGCTTGCCGGTATCGTTCCCACGGCTTCGCGGCGGGAGATTGACGACTCCTCAATCCGGGGGTACTGGGTTTACCTGCCGCCCGCGGCGACTCTCGGGGAAGCCGATGCCTTGGCGAGCGCCATACGCGAGGCCGGCATCGCCGACGTGGAGGTTATCGTTTGGGGCGAATGGGTCCATTCCGTTTCCCTGGGTTTTTTCGCCAACGAATCGAATGCGCGACAAAGGAAGGACGAGCTGAATGCCCTGGGGTTCGAGGCCGTCACGCGGGTAGAAACGGATGCCCGGGCAGAGTATTGGCTGGATTATGAGCAGGCGCCGGGCGATCGGTTTGCATCGCTCCAGGTCGCGGATGCTGTCGCCCCCGAGTTGCACCGGCAGGTCCCCTGCGCGCTCGCATTCGGACGTTCGGCCCACTGACACCGTTTCACCGGCATGCTGGCATGCCTTAAAATATGCGTCCCATAACCCGTGTGCCGGCTTAGCTCAGCTGGTAGAGCA
>JABAHR010032361.1_pt3 | contig 13723 bp, 13 predicted proteins | sample 7062101 | NCBI WGS metagenome assembly JABAHR01 (sample SAMN14534553, study PRJNA622989) | marine sediment metagenome | biome: marine biome [ENVO:00000428]; feature: marine pelagic biome [ENVO:01000023]; material: deep marine sediment [ENVO:00002113] | place: India: Gulf of Kutch | collected... | reverse complement strand
CATTGGGCAAGGTCGAGCGCCTTGCCCTGCGGCATGCCCTCGGCAATGTCGAACAGGACGATGTCGCCCAGTTCCTTCTTTGCTGCGAGATGGGCGAGGGTGCCGCCGATCATGCCGGAGCCGATGAGCGCGATTTTCTTGCGTCCTGCGTTTTGGGCCATGGTGTCTGAAATGTCCTTCGTCCTGCGCGGGCGCAAACTGCGGGAAATTACCAAACCGGGCCGAACCGCGCGCCGCGGAGGATTCGACTCCTGCTACGGAGCCCGGACTAGGCCCGCAAAACCCATATTGCAACCGCGAAAAGACGCATTTGGGCAAGGATATATGATAACAGTTCGCAATAGCGTTAATGCCATGTGAAAGTGGGCGAATTGGAGCCTGTCCGTGTGTCAGGCGCCGCGGAATATCGCTGCGGCGCGGGACGTCAGCCGGCGGCCAGCAATCCGCGGTCCTCGCCTGCTTCCTCGTCAAGCAGCCTGGCGGCCAGGTGATCGGGCACGGCGCGGCAGAAATGATAGCCCTGGCCGAGCGTGCAGCCGGCGCGGCGCACGGCGCGCACCTGTTCCGGCGTTTCCAGCCCCTCGGCGACGATCTCCATTCCCAGGGTCGCCCCCATTTCCGCCACCGCACGGATGATCGCATCGCTGCTGGTGCCGGCATGCGGGCCGGAGACGAAGCTGCGGTCGACCTTGATGGTGCGGAAGGGATAGCGGTTGATGTAGTGGAGCGAGGAATAGCCGGTGCCGAAATCGTCNNATGGGCGGCCAGCTCGTTCATGAAGCTGGCGGTTTCGGCATGGTCCTCGAGGAACAGGCTCTCGGTCACTTCCAGTTCCAGCCGCGCCGGATCGAGCCGCGCTTCCTTCAGTGCTTCTAGTATGCCCAGTGCGGCACCAGGCGCACGGATCTGCACCGGCGAGAGATTGACCGCCAGCGTCACATGCGCCGGCCAGGTCGCGCAGGTGCGCGCGGCCTGCCGGGTGATCCAGTTGCCCAGCGTGATGATCAGTCCCGTATCCTCGGCGACGGGGATGAACTCCTGCGGGATCAGCTCCCCCTTGTCCGGGTGGAACCAGCGCACCAGCGCTTCGAAAGCGCGGATGCGGCCGGTCTCCAGGTCGATGATCGGCTGGAAATAGATCGACAGTTCGTCGCGCAGGATCGCCCCGCGCAATTCGGCCTCGATCTCCTTGCGGCGGGCGAGGTTGCGGGTCATCGACTGGTCGAAGAAGCAGGTCTGCTGCCTGCCCGATGCCTTGGCCTGGTAAAGCGCGAGGTCGGCCTGCTGCATCAATGCGTCGATATCGGGCTTGGCTTCTTCGGCCACGGCAATGCCGATCGAGCAGCCGGAGTGCACCCTGTGGCCGGCAATATGCATGGCCTCGGCCAGCGCGCCGCTGATCCGGGCGGCCAGTTGCTCCACGTCGCGCCGTCCGGGCAGGGCCGCCGCGATCACGAATTCGTCAATGCCGAAGCGGGCGAGGCAGGCCTCTTCTGGCGCGACTTCGCTCAGTCGGCGGGCGACTTCGCGCAACACCTTGTCCCCGACCTTGTGGCCGAGCGTGTCGTTGACTTCCTTGAAGCGGTAGAGGTCGAGCCACATCAGCACCAGCCGCGTGCCCTCAGGACGCGAAAGCGCGAGGGCGGTGGCCGCTTCCTCCAGGCCGGTGCGGTTGGCAAGGCCGGTCACCTCGTCCCTGCGTGCCTGTCCATGCATCTGCCGCGCCAGCTTCTCGCTTTCCCGAGCCGAGTTCACCCGCGAGGAAAGGGCGATAAAGACTTGCTGCGTGACCATCGCCAGCCCGGTCATCAGTACCGGCAGGATCGCCGCCAGGGTCAGCATCGGCAGCGTGGCGAGCATGGCCGCGGCCAGGGATACGGGCAGCAGGGCCAGCGCGCTCTGGCTCATTCCCAGCAGCGGCCTGCCGCCATTGCCCAGCGCAATCCCCGTGCCATAGGCGATGGCAAAGCCGACCAGCATGATCTGCAGGTCGTCGCGCGCACCGAGCAGCAGGGAAAGGGCGGCAGCGAGGCCGATTGCGAAGGCATAGGCGAGCGCGCTGGCGGTGGAGCAGCGGCGCGCCAGCCAGCCGGTGCGGCCGGGTGAGTGGGCAACAAGTCCCATCGCGGCACGCAGCAGGGCGACCAGCGCCAGCACGCCGGCGGCCAGCTGTACCAGCGGCTTGTCGGCGATGACGCAGGCGACCGATCCCGCGGTGAAGCCGCAGGCGGCCCCGAGCACCAGGCTCAGCGGGCGGCCGTGCATGCTGCACGACAGTTCAGCGCCGCTGCCCAGCGGGGTGGCATCGCGGCCGAAAGCCTGGCCGAAAAGGGCGACAAGACGGTTAATGGAACGGGCCTCCTGACCCTTGCGGGTCTAGGCTTTGGAGGTCACCGAGCAGTTAACCAGCTGCTTACCGTATGAATACCTAGCAGGGCTTAGCCTAGGCTCTACCAATGGCTTGCTGGTCGAGCTCCTGCGCCATCCGCCGGTCGAGCGCGCGGCACATCTCCAGCCAGTAGGAAAAGGCCTGTTCGTCGCCCTCCTCGGCAGCCTGCTGCGCCTGCTGGAAGGCGTGCCGGGCGGCGGCCAGGCCATGATCGGCGAAATGCCTCAGCGCGGCATGGAGCATGGTCTCGCTGGTATGCCTGGCGCCATTGTCATTGGCGGGCATCGGGCAGCAAGTGCGTGCTTGCGTCTCGTCCATGCGGTTGCGTAGCGCGGATCTTGGTGCGGCAAAGCGAATGGACATGGATCGGGTTCCTGAAGTTGCCGGGCGCCATTGCGGCGATCGAGCCTCTGTCTAGCGCGTTCAGGCTAAGCGAAGGTTCGGCAAAATGGTTTCCGTATCCTTGTCGGCTGGCGGCAGCATGCCTTCAGGGGCGGGCCAGCCATTGGCCGCTGTTGGCGAATTCGGCGCGAATCTCGCCGCCTGCAGGAAGGAGGGTGGTCTCGCCGCCGGCATTGGCCGCTGGCGTCGGCGCCAGCTGCGTGGCGGGTAGCGCCGGCGCGTGGCCCAGCGGCTGGGCCCGATATTGCGCCGAGGCAAGCTCGCGTACCGGCAGTGGCTCGGCTCCGCCATAGGAGGCGGTAAAGGCGCGCGCTTCGCCCGAGGAACCGCGCCAGCGGTAAAACAGATGCGCCCCGATCGTGCCCACCTGCGTCAGTGTGGCGGCCCAGTAGGGCCTGACCGCGCGCGTGTGATAATGGGTCGCCAGCCCGACCGGCGCATAGACCGCGCCGCCCAGTGCCTCGCGGGCGATGCGCAGGGATTGCGCCCAGCCGATCGTATCCGGGCGGCGGTCGAGCGATCCGTCGCAGGTGAAGCTGAACTGGCAGCCGGTGCTGCGCTCCGAGCCCTGGTACACGACGCCGCAGACATTGGCCGGGAAATGCGGATGGCGCACGCGGTTGATCACCACTTGCGCGACCGCCCTCTTGCCGTCCTCGCTCTCGCTTGCCGCTTCGTAATAGATCGCCATGGCCATGCATTGCTCGGCCCGCAGCTGGTCCATTGCCGATCCGGTGATGCGCAGCGATTGCGCTGCCGGGCCGGGATCGAGCGAGGGGGCAGTCTCCGCGGTCACGGGCGCAACCGCATCGGCAATCGCTTCCGCTGCCGGCGCGCGGTTCTCGATCAGCGCGAAGGGAATGACGATGGTTGCCGGACGCTCCTGCTGCTCGACATGGGGAGCGGCCATTGCCGGGACCGCGATGGCCAGCGCCAGCCCGGCCATGCGCCGCCGCAACAGCCGCCTGGCGCGGCGTTTGCCGCGCGGCCTGATGCGCGTGGCTTCGCTGTCCGGGCATGGGCTTCGGTTCAACGCCGCAAGTCCTCCTGATGGCTGCGAAAATCGCGCCCCGGCGCGTAGCGTCTTTCGCTCTTGCGCGCAGCCGCGCCGCTGTCGCCGTGTCAGAGCGGGACGCCCCCGCGGGCGCGCGTAAATATTGCCTCGCGTCGCAAACGGGACTAGGGCGCGCGGATCGTCACTGTCCGCCCGGGAGACCGGGCCGCCTGCCTCCTGCCAAGGGGGATGGCGAGGGAACCGGGTCAAGGCATGCATGTGCCGCAATCCCGGGCTGCCCCCGCAACTGTGACCGGGGAGCGCTGTCCCATGAAAGCCACTGGCCTGCGGGCCGGGAAGGCGGGGCGGCGCGGCGATCCGGTGAGCCAGGAAACCTGTTCGGTGGCGGTCGTTCGGCTACGGGCGGGGTGTACCGTGGGCCAGCGGAAGCGGATGCGTGCCGGCACGGCTTCCATCCGCCTCCTGCCATGAGCGGCGTCAACGCTTTCATGGACAGGAGTTGCAATGCGAATTTTCCCGATTTCCCTTTCCCTCATGGCCCTTTGCGCCATCCCCGCGCATGCGCAGGTCGATCGTCCGAGCGAAAGCTGGGGCGGCACGCTCGTTGACGAAGATGGTGAATATCTCGGCCAGGTCGATGGCGCGCGTCCCGTCGATGCGGACCGCATCGTCGTGCTCGCCAGCGGCCAGTGGCAGCGCATGGACGAGAACGGCCAGGCCATTTCCGTGCTCGACGCGGCGGAGCTGGAGACGGTGCAGGGCCCCGATATCACCCGCGCCCTGCAACGGCTGGCAGGCGTCAGCCTCACGCGCAATGGCGGCATCGGCAGCTTCACCGGCCTCTCCGTGCGCGGATCGGCCAGCGAGCGCGTGCTGGTGCTGGTCGACGGCGTGCGCATGAACGACGTTGCCGGGCCTGCAGGCGGCTTCGATTTCGGCACGGTGGTGAGCGGCGGGATCGAGCGCGTGGAACTGCTGCGCGGCCCCGGCTCGCTGGTGTGGGGCTCGGATGCGTTGGGCGGTGTGGTCAATCTCACCACCAGAGTTCCCGATGGCGTAGAGGCGAGCGGTGAATATGGCGGCGACGAGCAGTTTTCCGGCAATTTCGCGCTTGGACAGGTCGATATCGATGGTCTCACCGCGGGGATCGGCGCTAGCTATGTGACGCGCGGCGGATTTTCCGCTGCTGAAGGCGGCAGCGAGGATGACGGCTTCGAGCAACTCGCCCTCTCGGCGCGCGGCGAGGCCAACATCACCGACGGATTTTCTGCCTTTGCCCGCGCCCGCTATGCTGCCGGCGAAACCGAGATCGACGGCTTCCCGCCGCCGTTCTTCGTTTTGGCCGATACCGCCGAGCGGCAGGATACGCGCCAGCTTTCCGCCCGCGGCGGGGTGGAATACGGCTTTGGCGAGAACTCGCTGGTGACGTTCTCGCTTGGCCGTGGCGAGACGCGGCGGGAGCTGGTGGACGAAAGCTTCTCGTCCGATCCCTATTACACCACCAACGGCGATTCCACGCGGGCGGAACTGCGCGGGCGGCTCGGTCTGACGCGGGCGTTCTACCTGCTCGCCGGCGGCGACTGGGAATGGACCAGCTTTGCCGACGATTTCGGCTCTGCCTCCACCGACAGCGGCAGTGGCTATGCCATGCTCGGCTGGCTGCGCGAGGACTCTCGCGACATCGGCTTCAGCGCCGGGCTGAGGGTGGACCGGCACCGCGATTTCGGCAGCACCTGGACTTTTGCCGCCAATGGCTTTGCCGAATTGAGCGAGCAGCTGCGCGTTCGTGCCGCCTATGGCGAGGGCTTCAAGGCGCCGAGCCTGTTCCAGCTGCATTCGGATTTCGGCAATCCGCTGCTCGGGCCGGAGCGCAGCCGCAGCTACGAGGCGGGGCTGGAACTGTGGCTCACCCGGCGCGGCGCGCGGACTGCCTCTGTCACCGTGTTCCGCCGCGACAGCCGCGGGCTGATCGATTTCGTCTCCTGCTTCGGCATGACTGGGGGGATCTGCGCCAACCGTCCCTTCGGCACCTATGACAATGTCGGGCGCGCCCGCTCCGAGGGCGTCGAGGTGGAAGCGCGCCATGCAATCCTGCCGGGGCTCGAGGCGGGCCTGGCCTATGCCTATACAGATAGCGTCAACCGCGACACCGGCAGGGACCTGCCGCGCAGGCCGCATCACGCCGGCACGCTGACGCTCGACTGGGAGGTGGTCGGCGGCGCGCTGTTCCTCGGCGGGGACCTGCGCGTGGTCTCGGGCAGTTTCGACAACGCCTGGAGCAGCATGCGGATGGACGGCTATGAACTGTTCGACCTGCGCGCGCGCTACGTGGTGGGCGAGAGGCTCGAATTCTACGGAAGGGTCGAGAACGCCTGGGACGAACAATATCAGACCGCTGCCGGCTATGCCACGCAGGGGCGGGCGGCCTTTGTCGGGGTAAGGGCGCGACTGTGAGGCTGGCTGGCGCATTCCTTCTTCTGCTGCTGGCAGGCTGCGGCGATGCCGCCACGCCAGGAGTGGATGAGCATGCGCGCCCGACCATCGTCAGCATCAACCCCTGCACTGATGCGATACTTGCCGAAGTGGCCGCGCCGGGCCAGCTGCTGGCGATCTCCCATTACAGTCACGACCCTGCCGCAAGCTCCATGCCGCTGGACCAGGCGCGCGCATTTCCTGCCACCGGCGGCACGGTGGAGGAAGTGGCGGCGCTCGCTCCCGATGTGGTGGTGGCCGGCAGTTTCATCGCCCCCGCCACGCGCGCGGCGCTGGAGCCGCTGGGGATGGAGGTGCAGGCCTATCCCATTGCGGTGAGCGTCGATGGCAGCGTGGCGCAGGTTCGTGCGCTGGCCCATCTCGCGCAAGGCGAGGATGCGGGCGAGGAGCTGGTTGTCGGCATCCGCGATGCGCTGGAGCGCACGGCCCATGCCGGGGAACCGGTCTCCGCCCTGTTCTGGCAGGAAGGCGGGATCGTGCCGGGCGAGGAAAGCCTGATCGCCGAACTGCTCACCCATACCGGCTTTGCCCTGCATTCCGCTTCGCGCGGGCTGGGGCAGGGCGCCTATGTCCCGCTCGAACAGGTTCTCGCCGATCCGCCGCAAGTGGTGATCGCGGCAAGCGACGAGCGCATGCTCACCCATCCGGTGCTGCGGCAGCTGCCGCAGCTGCACTATGCCGAGTTCGATGCCTCGCTGCTCTATTGCGGGGGCCCGAGCATCCCGCGTGCGCTGGAGCGTCTCGCCGAAATTCGCGAGGGACTTGAATGACCCGCCCGGTCATCATCCTTGCCTTCCTGCTGGCGCTGGCCTTGCCGCTATCGCTGCTGGCCGGGCGTGTGTGGCTCGATTTCGGGTCCGGCATTGCCATGCTGATCCTGATCGAGCTGCGCCTGCCGCGCGCCCTGCTCGGCCTGACCATTGGCGCGGGGCTGGGCGCGGCGGGTGCGTCAATGCAGGGCTATTTGCGCAATCCGCTGGCCGATCCCGGCCTGTTCGGCGTTGCCCCCTCTGCCGCATTGGGCGCGGTGGCGAGCCTGTGGCTGGGCATGGCTGGCGGGTTGCTGCTGCCGCTGTTCGCGCTTGTCGGAGCGGGCGGGGCGATGGCGCTGCTGGCGCTGATCGCCGGGCGCAGCGGCGGCATTGCCCTGTTCACCCTTGCCGGGATGATGATTGCCAGCCTTGCCGGGGCGCTGACCTCGCTTGCCATCAGCCTTGCCCCCAATGCCTTTGCCATGAGCGCGATCGTCGGCTGGCTGATGGGCGCGCTGACCGATCGCAGCTGGCAGGACGTGCAGGTCGCCGCGCCGCTGACGCTGGCCGGCGTGCTGGTACTGGCGCGGGCGGGCAAGGGACTCGACGCGCTGACTTTGGGCGAGGCGGCGGCGCGTTCGCTGGGCATGAATCCCGCGCGCCTGCGCTGGCTGCTGATCGTCGGCACCGGCCTCACCGTCGGCAGCGGGGTGGCCGTGGCCGGCATCATCGGCTTCGTCGGCCTGATCGTGCCGCACCTGGTGCGCCCGCTCACCGATGGCAGGCCCGCGCAGCTGATCCTCCCCTCGGCGCTCGCCGGCGCGCTGCTGGTGCTGCTGGCGGACATGGCCTGCCGCGTATTGCCGCTGGTCACCGAGTTGCGGCTCGGCATAGCGCTGAGCCTGATCGGCGCGCCTTTCTTCCTCTGGCTGCTGCTGAAGATGCGGCGGAGGCTGGCATGATGTCTGAGTCTTCCTCCCGTTCGTCTCGAGCGCAGTCGAGAGACGGCAGCATCGCGCCCGGCCAAGGTGTCTCGACTTCGCTCGACACGAACGGAGCGCTGGAAGCGCGCGAGCTGACCATTGCCGGGCGGCTGGAGAGCGTCTCGGCCAGGCTGGAGGCCGGAAAGATCACCGCCATTTGCGGCCCCAATGGCGCCGGCAAATCGACCCTGCTGGCGGCGCTGGCGGGCCTGCTCGATGCAGACGCGGGTTCGGCGCTGCTCGACGCGGAGCCGCTGTCTGCCGTTCCGCCGCGCGAGCGGGCGCGCGCCATCGGCTACCTGCCGCAGGAAGGCGAAGTGGCGTGGGACCTGTCAGTTGCGGCGCTGGCCGGGCTGGGCCGCCTGCCGCATGGCGACAATGCGACAGGGCCGGTGGAGGAGGCGCTGGCGGCGCTTGACCTTGCCGACCTTGCCGGGCGGCCCGTCTCCACCCTCTCCGGCGGGGAAAGGGCGCGGGCGCTGCTGGCGCGGGTGCTGGCGGGCGAGCCGCGCTGGATCCTCGCCGACGAGCCGCTGGCCGCGCTCGACCTTGGCCACCAGAATGCTCTCGTCGGCCATTTACGCGCGCAGGCCGAGAGCGGCACGGGCGTGGTGCTGGTGCTGCATGACCTGGCCATGGCGATGAACCATGCCGACCATGTGCTCGTGCTTTCCGGCGGGCGCCTGCACACGGCGGGCTCGCCGGAAGAGGCACTTCGCGAGGAAGTGATTGGCGACGTGTGGAACGTGCCCGCGCGCTGGCTCGGCGAAGAGGGCGCGCGCGCCCTTTCCGTCACCGCCTGATCATTCCGCCGCGTCTTCCTCCACCGCCAGCAGGCCACGCGCCTTGAGCAGCGGTTCGACCCGCGGGTCGCGTCCGGTGAAGGCGCGGTACATTTCCTCGTAGGTTTGCGAATGGCCCTGGCCGAGGAAGGTCTCGCGGATATGGTCACCCACTTCGCGCGTCATCCCGCCATTCTCCTCGACCCATGAATAGGCATCGTGGTGGAGCATTTCGGTCCAGGTGTAGGAATAATAGCCGGCCTCGTAGCCGTGCTCGAAAATGTGCCGGTAATAGGGCGTGTGGTAACGCGGCGGGACGAGATCGGTGTGAAGGCCGGTGCGCGCAAGCGCTTCTTCCTCGAACGCCATCACGTCCTGGGGCGCTGCGCCCGGGCCGATCGCATGCCATTCCATGTCGAGCAGGGAGGCGGCGATGATCTCGCCGAAGCCATAGCCCTGGTTGAACTTGCTGGCGCGGTCGATCGCCTCGACCAGCTCCATCGGGATGGTCTCGCCGGTCTGCCAGTGATGGGCATAGTTCTGCAGCACTTCGGGCAGGGCGGCGAAGTTCTCGTGGAACTGGCTGGGAAACTCGACCCAGTCGCGCGCCGTGTTGGTGCCCGACAGCGAGGGATATTGCTGGTTGGCGAAAATGCCGTGCAGCGCATGNNCAGCGCATGGCCGAACTCGTGGAACATGGTCGTCACATCGTCCCAGGTCGCCAGCGCCGGCTGGCCTTCCGCCGGGGGCGCGACATTCTGCGTATTGGTGATCACCGGCCTGAGGCCGAGCAAATGGCTCTGCTCGACGAAATTGCTCATCCACGCGCCGCCGCGCTTGCTGTCGCGGGCGAAGGGATCGAAATAGAACAGCGCCAGCGCCGTGCCGTCCTCATCGAAGACGGTGTAGACGCTGACATCCGGGTGGTAGGTGGGGATGTCGTCGCGCTTCTCGAAGGTCAGGCCGTAGAGGCGGCCGGCCATGAAGAACACGCCGTCTTCCAGCACCCGGTCGACCACGAAATATTGCCTGATCTCCTCGTTATCGAGGCTGTAGCGCTCCTGCCGGATCTTCTCCGCGTAATAGGGCCAGTCCCACGGCTGGACGGTGAAGTTGTGGCCGTCCTGCGCGATCCTTTCGTTGAGCGCTTCGGCCTCGCGCAACTGGGTGGCGGCAAGGGCCGGCACCATGTCGCGCATGAAGCCGATGGCAGTCGCCGGCTCGCGCGCCATGCGGTCGTACATCTGCCAGCTGGCATAGTCCGGCTCGCCGAACAGTTCGGCCAGCCGCGTGCGCAGGGTGATGGTCTCGCGCTCCAGCGCCACCGTGTCGGCATCGCCGCCGATATTGCGGGCGATGCTGGCGCGATAGAGCCGCTCGCGCACAGCGCGATTGTCGAGGCTGGCGAGCAATGGCTGGGAGGTGGTGTTGGACAGGGCGAGGACATATTGCCCCTCCAGCCCGCGTTCGGCGGCAGCCTCGGCGGCAGCGGCGGCCTGCCCTTCGCTGAGGCCGGACAATTCCTCGCGCGTGGCAACCACGATGGCGCCGGCATTGGTGCCATCGGTGATGCGCTGGGAGGTCTGCGCCGACAATTGCGAGAGCCTTGCGTTGATCTGCCGCAGCTCGGCCTGCGCTTCGGCATCGAGCAGCGCCCCGCGATGGACGAACTCGGCATGGGTGGTTTCCAGCAGCATGGCGTCTTCGCCGGTCATGCCCAGCGCCGCGCGATTGTCGTGGATCGCCTGCACCCGGGCGAACAGCGCCGGGTCCATGTAGATCGCGTCGGTGAGGCCGGCGATCTGCGGCGCCAGTGCCTCGTCGGCGGCGTCAATCACCGCGTTCCTGTTGGCCGAGACGATCTGGCTGAACGGCGCATAGGCGCGGTTGAACACCTGCCCTGCCTGCTCCAGCGCCACCAGCGTATTGGCGAACGTCGGCGCTTCGGGATTGCTGGCGATGCGCTCCACCTCGGCGAGGTAGATGGCGATGGCTTCCTCGATCGCCGGCTGCCAGTCCTCATCGGCAATGGCGTCGAAATCGGGCGCCTCGAAGGGCAGGGTGGAAGGCCGGGCAAAGATGCTGGTGGCCTGCGGCAGGGGGGCAACAACAGGGGCGGCAGTCGGTTCGACCGGGGCAACAGGGGTGGATTGCATCTGCGGGCTTTCCATGGATGAACAGGCGGTGAGGACCAGGGCCATAGCGACGCCGGCGAGAATGGGGGACTTCATATTGGCTCCTGAGATGCGACCTGTCGGGACCAGATAAGGTTTCCGCTGAAACCGCCTAGTGGCATAGACCGCCGCGCCTGCCAAGAGGCTGAACGGAATTTCTCACTCCCCGGGATGGACCGGGAAACGGGCGATATCGCGATAATGCGAGCCTTTATCCGTCAGCTGGCTCTCGACAAGGGTGATCTGCCGCACCTCGAACGGCGGCGGAGACAGCCCGGCATGGCGTGCAAGCCAGGGGGCTATATCGCCGCTCGCGCGATTGAGGCGGGCGATGGTAACGTGGGGGATGAAGCGGCGGCGCTCTTCCTCCAGCCCCGCGGCGCGGCAGGCGTGCTCCACCCGCTGCTGCAGTTCGCCGAGCGCGCGCGAGGGCGCGACTCCTGCCCAGATCGCGTGCGGGTGGCCCTTGCGCTCGAAATGGCCGACGCCGGACAGCGCCAGCGGGAAGGGGGCAAAGGCGATGCGCGAAAGGGCCTGGGCGATGTCCTCTGCCACAGGACGCTCGACCTCGCCGATGAAGCGCAAGGTCAGGTGCAATTGCTCCTCGCTCTGCCAGCGCGCGCCTTCGAGCGCCTCCATCGTGTCGACCAGCGCGTCCGTCACCTGTTCGGGCAGGCGGATGGCGACGAACAGGCGGTGGCTCATCGCGGCCTGACCTCGCGCCATTGGCCCGGCGCCAGCCCTTCGAGCGTGTATGGCCCGACCTGCCAGCGCACCAGCCGCAGGCAGGGATGGCCGACGGCGGCGATCATTCGCCGCACCTGCCGGTTGCGCCCTTCGCTGATGGTCAGGCGGATCCAGCTGTCGGGCACGTTCTTGCGAAAGCGGATCGGCGGGTCGCGCGGCCAGATATCGGGTTCATCCATCGCCTCGGCCTGTGCCGGGCGGGTCATGCCGTCCTTGAGCTCGACGCCGCGCCGCAAGGCCGCCAGCGCCGCCTCATCCGGAATGCCCTCCACCTGCACCAGATAGGTCTTGGCCATCTTGTGCCGGGGATCGGCGATGCGCGCCTGCAGCCTGCCGTCATCGGTCAGCAGCAACAGCCCCTCGCTGTCGCGGTCGAGCCGCCCGGCGGGATAGACGCCCGGCACGTCGATATGGTCGGCCAGCGTCGGATGCGGGCTGTCGTCCTTGCCGCCGCTGAATTGCGACAGCACGCCATGGGGTTTGTTGAAGGCGATCAGCCGGGACATCAGCGGCCCCTAGCCGCTTTTGCCGGCGAATGCATGGGGTGTGGGGGTCAGGCTGCCTTTTCCAGCCTCTCCAGTTCCTGCGAGAACTCGAAACATAGTTGACGGGCCTCATCTTCCGGCAGCCACTTGGCCATGTTGGGAAAGACGATGGTCCAAACGCGTTGTTTCTTTTCGGGCCACGGTTCGTCGGGCGCAGCGCGGGCGCGGTCCAGGATAGCATTGAGACGGCGGCGCACCCGCTCAGGGTCGGGCGCGATGTCGGGCTGTTTCTGGTGGGGAATACGGTCCTCACCATCGCCGAACATGCTCAGCTGATTGTCACCCATTATCACCATCCGCATCGTCGGGCAGCAGGCCCAGTTCTTCGCGGCTGAGAGTGTGCTCAAGCACCTTGTCGAGCACAAGGTCGGCTTCGTCGAACCAGTGGAGAAGTTCGTGGATACGCGCCGCGATGTCGCGGAATTGCGGCCAGTAGGTCGGGCCTTCGAGACCCTCGCGCGCTTCTACCCAGCGCTTGAGAACGCGATAGCCGCTGACCGAGAACTCCCAAACGCGCGGCGGCAGGCCGTCGAAACTACCAGTGCCGTCGGCGCAGAAAGTCCATTGGGCATCGCTCTCCTTCAGGTCGACCGGCCCGGTGGCTTCGGAGCGCAAGCGCACGAAGTCCCTGGCGCGGAATGCGGCGGCGGGCTCGCGTGCGAAGGTTTCCACCGCACGAATTTCGCGCCCGATTTCCACCGCCCGTTTGAACAGCGCAGGATCGGCGGGGAAGGGGATATGAGGGAAGGTATCTTCGAGGTCTTCGGCAAAGCGCACAGTGTATGACGTGGCGGATAACAACGCGAGAATGGCATCGAACAAGTCTTCGGGGGCTACGGCTTCACCATAGGCCTCGGCCAATGCGGTGAGGATGACGGGATCGAGATTGTGCGCGTTCCCGCCCGCACGGCGGTCGTAGAGTGGGAAGGCGTAGCCGCCGCGACCGCTAAATGCATGGTAATCTGGGAGTTTCCCATGGCACCATGCTCCGGGTCCAAGATTTACGCCCATCGGCATGCTATAGAGGGCAAGGTTTCCGTTCCCCCAAACAGACTGCAACTGGGGCCTCAAAAAATCGCCATATTGTCTATGATTGTACAAGAAGCGACGGTCGAGTGGGCGATAGCAGACCTTCTCGATATTTGACTTGTTGAACGGCACCATTTGGGCATCCGACGATTTCCGGTCACGCGTATCGTGGAAAGTCGACCGGGCATTCTCTTCGCTGCCTAAAACGAAAGAAGTGATCCTCTTGGCAAGCACGTTCAAGTCGACATCGTAAACAAACTTGTCGCGTTTTGTTTGCAGTCCGCTTGACCGAAATTCGAAAAGATTGGCCAGAGAAACCCACTCGCCATTGGAAAATGGTTCCGGTCTGAAATCGTCGAGCAAACTGCGCACAACTGAGAAATACTCTGCTGCCTTGCCTTCTTCAGAGAGG
>JABAHR010019527.1_pt3 | contig 13733 bp, 11 predicted proteins | sample 7062101 | NCBI WGS metagenome assembly JABAHR01 (sample SAMN14534553, study PRJNA622989) | marine sediment metagenome | biome: marine biome [ENVO:00000428]; feature: marine pelagic biome [ENVO:01000023]; material: deep marine sediment [ENVO:00002113] | place: India: Gulf of Kutch | collected... | reverse complement strand
AGGAAGAAGCCCACCGCGTTGTGGCCGTACCACCACTGCACCATGGCGTCCTGGACGCCGGCGTAGACCGAGTAGGATTTCAGCAGGCTGACCGGCATGGCCGCACTGTTGAATATGTGGAGCACGGCCACCGTTACGATGAACGCGCCGAAAAACCAGTTCGCCACGTAGATGTGCCTGACGCGGCGTTTGATGAGGGTGCCGAAGAACACGATGGCATAGGCCACCCAGACCACGGCGATCAGGATGTCGATCGGCCATTCCAGTTCCGCGTATTCCTTGCTGGTGGTGATGCCCAGCGGCAGGGTGATGGCCGCCAGCACGATGATCAGCTGCCAGCCCCAGAAGGTGAAGGCCGCCAGCCCGTCGGAGAACAGCCGGACGTGACAGGTGCGCTGCACTACATAATAGGACGTTGCAAACAGCGCCGAGCCGCCGAAGGCGAAGATCACCGCGTTGGTATGCAGCGGCCGCAAGCGGCTGAAGGTCAGCCAGGGAATGTCGAAATTGAGTACCGGCCAGGCCAGCTGCGCGGCAATGAATACGCCCACCGCCATGCCGACGATACCCCAGATGATGGTCATGATGGCAAACTGCCTGACCACCGTGTAGTTGTAGGTTTGCTGATCGGTCATGCCGAACTCCCTGACTGCAAATGGTTAACAGATTCCGGTTGTTGCCCGTTACAACAGTGTAGTTGACACACGTGCCGGCATCCGGCACACATGCACGGTGTCAGCGCGTCAGCTGCGGCTCCAGCCCCATCCCCCAGAGGATGGCGGTAACGGCCAGCAACGCGACAAACGCGACCAGGCCGACGGCCAGCACCGCGCTGGAAAACAGGAATCCCCGGTCCTCGGAGATGCCCATCATGATCGGTACGCCGCTGTAGAGCAGGTACACCGTATAGGCCAGCGCCACGATGCCAACCACCATGTTCACCCACAGCACCGGGTACAGCTCCATGATGCCGATCAGGAACAGCGGCGTGGCCGTGTAGGCAGCCAGCACCACGCACTGGGCAAGCGTCGTGTCCGCACCGTAGGTTCCGGCCATCCAGTGGATCATCCAGCCAATCGCGTAAACACCGACGATCATGGCAAGGTAGTAGAGCACGGCGATGATGCCCGCGCTTTCAACCGTCAGCTTGACCGGGTCTCCGGCACCGATATGCCAGCCGAACTGGGTGGTGCCGATGAAGCCCGAAATGGCCGGAATGGCCGCGAGTATCAGGACGTGGATTGCGTAGCACTTGCCAATCGTACATTTATCATCGCGAATGGACTCCCACTCACGCTTCGGATTGACGAACAAACCCCAGACGTGTTGTAGCACCATTGGTCATGCTCCCCTGATTGGTATTGATTTCGCGCTGCCCTGCGGCGGCGCTATCGGGGTAGTAAGTATCAACCACCCCGATAGTGGCTTCAAGCCGGTCTGTCTCAGAACTTCTTGCCCACGCCCAGCATGACAACCCACGGATCGATCTCCACATCGAACTTGTTCAGACCCGTGATATTGGCCTCGGTATCGATATCGATGTACCAGAGCTGGCCACTGACCAGCCAGTTGTTGTCCAGTTCGAAATCGACACCGGCCTCGGCAGCCCAGCCCCAGGAATCGTCCAGGCTCAGCGAGGTGTCTTCCAACGCAATGCTTTCGCTGAAGAAACTGGTGTAGTTCACGCCGGCACCGACAAACGGGTGCACGCCGGAGCCGGTATCAAAGTGGTATTGCAGGGTCACGGTCGGCGGCAGGTGCCTGGTCTCCGCAATATCGCCGCCACCGACGACCTTGATATCATGCTCAAAGGGCCAGGCGCCCAGCACACCGACACCGATATGGTCGGTTGCCATGTAGGTAAAGGTGATGCCCAGGCTCCAGGCGTCATCCGCCTCGATCCGCGCGTCCTCGAGTTCCGGGATCGGGTCTGAATCACCGGTCGGCAGGACGCCCGTCGCGCCGATGCGCAACACCATGTCGCCGGCCTGGTAGGCCTGCGCGGAAGTGGTAACCATGGCTGCCAGCAGGGCTGATACGATTGCTCTGTTCATCTGAATACTCCGTTGGATCAATACGAACCTGATCGCGCGCCATAATCGCGACGCGCGGCATGAAATTTTCGGTGTCCGGAATTATTGACAGGCTATCCAGACCGGTACTTGATCTGTATCAACTTATTAGTAAGTTATAATTAATGTAGCCTCATGGCCGGCTGCAGATGGTCTATGATGGCCCGGCAGTTCGGCGCGAACCCGCCGCATCAACCCGTATACCAGCCCGGAATCCACCGTGTCCTCCTCCAGCCCGGCAACCGACAGCATCCCGACACCGGCCGCCGACCAGGCAACCAGCTGTTTTCACTGCGGCCTGCCGGTAGCGGATGGGCTGGAACTGACCGTCAGCATAGAGGGCACCGAGCAGCCGATGTGCTGCCACGGCTGCCAGGCCGTGGCCCGGGCCATCGTTGACGCCGGGCACAGCGATTTCTACCGCCACCGCACCGCGCCCGCACCGACCGGCAAGGAACTGGTCCCCGAATTCATCCAGCAGACGCAGGTCTACGACCACCCGGAAATCCAGAAGACCTTTGTCCGCCATAGCGGGGATCACGAACACGAGGCGGCGCTGATCCTGGAAGGCATCAGCTGCGCCGCCTGCGCGTGGCTGAACGAACGCCACCTCAGCCGCCTGCCCGGCGTGCTGGATGTGCAGGTCAACTACGCCACGCACCGCGCACGCGTGCGCTGGGACGATACGCGCATCAGGCTCAGCGAAATCCTGCAGGCCATCCACAACATCGGCTACACCGCCCACCCCTACGATCCGGCGCGCCAGCAGCAGGCGCGTGAACGCGAACGCCGCGTGCAGTTGCGGCGCATCGGTATCGCCGGCGTACTGGGCATGCAGGTCATGATGCTGTCCGTGGCACTGTATGTCGGGGACTGGAGCGGCATGGAAGCACAGTTCAGCCGGCTGTTTCGCTGGGTAGCACTGCTGCTGACGACACCGGTACTGCTGTACTCCGGCCTGCCCTTCATCAGCGGCGCATGGCGCGACCTGCGCAACCGCAGTATCGGCATGGACGTGCCGGTCTCGCTCGGCATACTGGTGGCCTTCGGCGGCAGCGTGCACGCGACGCTCACCGGGCAGGGCGAGGTGTATTTCGATTCCGTGGTCATGTTCGTGTTCTTCCTGCTGGTCAGCCGCTACTTCGAACTCATGGCGCGCAAGCGCGGTGCGGAGCGCGCGGAAAGCCTGGCCCAGGCGCTGCCGGCCATGGCAACACGCCTCGTCGACCGGGACGGCGGGCAACAGCAGGAAATCATCCCGGCCCTGGAACTGCAGCCGGGTGACCGGGTATTGATCAGGCCCGGTGCTACGGTGCCGGCGGACGGTGTCGTCGAGTCCGGCAGCTCCGCTGTCAGCGAGGCGCTGTTGAGCGGGGAAAGCACGCCGTTGAGAAAGTCACCCGGCGATGCCCTGATCGGCGGCGGCATCAACACGGAAAGCCCGCTGGTCATGCGCGTGGAAAAGACCGGCCTGGACACCGTGCTGGCCGAGATCACCCGCCTGCTGGAACGGGCACAGCACGAAAAGCCCGCCATCACGCAACTGGCCGACCGCGCCGCGGCGTGGTTCGTGGCCGGCGTGCTGCTGCTGGCCGGGGCGGTCGGCCTGTACTGGTGGCAACACGACCCGGCCAGCTGGCTGCCGGTGCTGGTCTCGGTACTGGTGGTCACCTGCCCGTGCGCACTGTCACTGGCCACGCCCACGGCGATCAGCGCCGCGACCGGTAGCCTGCTGGCAAGGGGGCTGCTGGCCACCGGCAGTGCACGCATCGAGACGCTGGCGAATGCAACGCATTTCGTGTTCGACAAGACCGGCACACTGACCCGCGGGACACCGGTCATTGCCGCTGTCGAGCGTTATACAGAGCTGGATGAAGCAAGCGTGCTGCAGATCGCCGCGGCCCTGGAGTCCTGCTCCGAGCATAGCGTGGCAAAGGCCATCGTTGCCCGGGCAACCGGCACGCCGCCTGCGGCAACCGGTCTCGTCAACCATCCCGGCGCCGGTATCAGCGGCATGCTGAACGGTAACACCTGGTTCATCGGCAACCCCGCTTTCGTGCTGTCACGCTGCAAGGCAGACGCGGACCCGGGACAAACAGACACGTCGGCAACGCGCATCCTGCTGGGCGATACGGAACGCGTCCATGCCGGTATCACGCTGCGCGACACGCCCAGGCAGGAGGCGCGCGCGATGGTGGATGCGCTGCGCCGCAACGGCAGGCAGGTCATGCTGATGAGCGGCGACGGTGCCGGCGCCGTGCACGCCGTTGCCGACGAGGTGGGCATCGACAATGTGCATGCCGACATGACACCGGCAGACAAGCTGCAGGCTGTACAGGCACTTCAGCAACAGGGCCACGTGGTGGTCATGGTGGGAGACGGCATCAACGATGCGCCGGTGCTGGGCGCCGCCGATGTCTCGGTCGCCATGCAGGCCGCAGCACAGATCAGCCAGGCCGGCGCCGACATGATCCTGCTGTCGAACCGGCTCGATGCGCTGTCCGGCGGCGTGCAACTGGCACAGCGCACGTTGCGCGTCATTCGCCAGAACCTCGCCTGGGCGGTGAGCTACAATCTGCTTGCCCTGCCGGCCGCGGCGCTCGGCTTCATTGCACCGTGGATGGCGGCCATCGGCATGTCGTCGAGTTCGCTGCTGGTGGTACTGAATGCGCTGCGCCTGACACGCAAAGCGTAGAACCCGGCCTGTGAGCCATACGAAATTTCCGATTGATCCGTCATGCCGGCGAAAGCCGGCATCCAGGAAAGCGGATAAAATGGATCCCGGCCTGCGCCGGGATGACGATACCTGAAATAAACAGAGCACCGTGGTCAAATGGAAATCATCTACCTGCTGATCCCCCTGTCCCTGCTGCTGGTGGGCGCTATCGTGTGGTTGTTCGTGTGGGCGATCCGCTCCGGCCAGTTCGACGACCTGGAGGGACCCGCACACCGCATCATCATGGATGACGACGACACCATCGGGAAAAGCGGGGACGAGAAAGATACGTCGTAGCAGCGCCTTGCAGGCGCGATCTGTTATTCAGCAATAAAATGGTCTCGCGCAGTGAATAATCGGGGTCAGAGCACAATTTTTCCTAATATTTCAGCTGCCGAATATTAGGAAAAATTGTGCTCTGACCCCGATTGGTTTACACCTGAAGCATCATCTGGATCACGGACTTTGCCGCGAACCCGGCAATACCCAGCCCCAGGGACAGGAATATCACCAGCGTGCCGAAACGCCCGGCGCCGGAGTCGCGCGCCAGCCGGTACATGATAAACATCATGTACAGGATCAGCCCGCCCAGCCCGATGTTCAGCGAGAGCGCCTCGAATTGCTCGATGGTCATGCGCTATGGAGGTGGTAGATGCGTGAAAAGCCCTGGCCCGCGAGTAGACACGCTGCCCGGATGCAGGCCGCATCACGAACCCCGCACAGGATCACCGGTTCATGCCTGTCGAGCTGCCCGAAGTCATGCGACAGGGCATCCATGGGCAGGTTGACCGATCCCGGCAATGCATCGCGGCGGTAATCCTGCGGCGAGCGCATATCGACCAGCTGGCCGCCGTTTGCCAGCAGCCAGCGCGCGCTGTCGGAGGAAAGACTCTCGTGGCCGGCCAGTTGCAGGGTGCGGATGGCGAGGTTCATGGCCGGTTCACCCGCGAGTGCCTTTCGCTGTCGCCAGGCTGGTCCCCTTCCGGCTCGCCGCACCTGCTCGCGACACAGAATCGAACGAACAGCAGCACGGTGACCGCAAACACGAGCAATGCAGTGATCGTCAGTCCATCGATGAACACAGTGCACCTCCTTCCCTGACCGGTTATTCCAGATATTGGTTATATTAACATATTATTAATATCTATCAATTAAGCAGGCGCCGCTCCGGGAAGACCCGGCCCGGGCAGGGTTAACTTGCTGTATCAGAAGAGTAAACCAGCAAGGGAGGGGTGGGCTGTGCTCAGGTCGTCAGGCGCCGGTAGATGTCGGAAACCTTGAGCGGCAGCTTGCGCACCTCGTCGATGACGGCATAGTTCACCGCGCCGTACATGTGCGGCAGGTAATCACGCGCCTCGGTGTCGATGGTGATACAGAAGGAGTGGATGCCGTCGCGGCGCGCCTCGATCAGCGCCTGGCGCGTGTCCTCGATCCCGTAGGCGCCGCGGTAGGTGTCGTAGTCATCCGGCTTGCCGTCCGACAGGGTGATGAGCAGCTTGGTACGCGCCTCGACCTCGCCCAGCAGGTGACACAGGTGACGGATGGTGACGCCCATGCGCGTGTAGTCGCGCGGCCGGATGCCGCTGATGCGGCCGCGCACCTCGTCGGTATAGTCCTCGTCGAAACGCTTGATGCGGTACACCTCGCAGCGCTTGCGCGTCATGCCGGAAAAGCCGTAGATCGCATAGCGATCACCGAGTATTTCCAGTGACTCGCACAACAGCACCAGCGCCTCGCGCTCGGCATCGTTGATCCAGCCCTTGGTGGAACCGCTCATGTCCACCATGAACATCACCGCGATGTCGCGCTCCAGCTTGTGCATCTTGGTAAACAGGCGCTCCGACAGCTCCATGCCCATGGTGGTATCGGCCCAGGCCTCCACCAGTGCATCGATGTCGACGTTGTCGCCGTAGGGCTGCTTCTTGAGCAGCTTGTCCTCGCCACGCAGCGCCTCGAAGGTACGGCGCAGGTGTGCGGTCAGCCCGCGGTACTTGATCAGTGTGTCCTGCACGAAACCGGCATCGGCCGGGCTGACATCCAGCTCGCGCAGCACCGCCCAGTTCTTGCGGTAGTTCTGACGCTCGTAGTCCCACTCGTTATAGAGAAACGCACCCTCCTCGTGATAGGTGCCCTTCCAGACATCCTCGGCACTCTGCGCACTGATCGACTCGGCCAGGTAGGCGCCGTCACCGGCGGCATACAGGTAGTCTTCCGGGATCTCGCCGAGGTCCTGGAAGATCGATGCCATGGTGCCCCTGACGTTATCCGGCGGTGCGATCGGCTTGCCATCGAGCTCCATTTCATAGACGAAGCCGTCCGGGCTCTCGTCCGATTCCACCTTGCGCAGCTCGAATGGCAGTCGACGCTCGCCCTGTTCCGGTTCCCCTTCAGGCTCTTCCTGCTTCTCGACGGCCCGCTCGGCATCGCGCAGCTCCTTTTCCAGCTTGAGCATATGCAGGCGGAATTGCTGCCGGTCGGCCTCGATACGCGCCCGGCGCACCTTGTCGACCGCTTCCGGGTTCATGACGCCCTGGTAGATAAAACTGTCCGGCAGCGGCGAACCGTACAGGCGCTGCAGCCAGACCAGCGTATCCTCGACACGCGCAGCCGGGCTGGCCAGCTGCTCGGCCGCCTGCTGCCACTGCGCATCGACATCCGCCTGAGTCTCTGCACGAAAGCGCTCCATATGGCGGTACACACCGGGCAGTGTGTCGCGGATGCGCGCATCGAGGCGCAATGTCTCCAGCACATGGAAGCAGTGTTGTGCCATGTCCGGATCGGCAAAACGTCCGAACACCTCGCCGGACTCGATGCGCCAGGTGCCGTACCAGGTCTGCGCCCACTGGTGCACGACCATGGCCTTGTAGAGCTGGAAGTTGTCCTCGTTGTCATCAAAACGCGACACGGTGGGCGGCACGAAAATGGTCTCGGTGTCGGTATAGCAGTGCGCGGCGCAATCGATCTTGAGGCGGCGCCCGTTCAGCCCGTGCACGAACATCTCCAGCACGTTGACCACGTCATCGAAACTGACGCCGGTCTTGCGCTCCCGGTATTCGCGCGCGAAACGCTCCACGTCGCGGAATGCCGCAACCGCGGAATGCAGGCCCCGGGTGTCATAGATATCCATGCTGGCCAGCAGCCAGGCCTCGACGCCGTCGGTATCCATCAGGCGCAGCGCCGGGCACACGTGCGAGACGAAGTTCAGCGCCATGCCGGAGCTGGTGCGCGCGATGATACTCACCCAGTGCAGCACGAAGTCCTGCAGGTCACGCGGGAACTCGGCCAGCGCCCGCGCCGGTTCCTCCGCCGCACCGAGTGAAATCATGTGGATGTCGAGGCGCTCCTCGAGCTGCACAGCCGTCAGCGGCAGGCCGCTGGTCTGCAGGAACTCGGTCTCGTCATACCAGCGCGCGGCGACACCGGCAGGCAGCACCCGGCCGTCGCGGGTCTGCACGCCGAGGTGCAGCGGCTCGATGGTGCAGCCCGGCAGGGCCTCGCGCAGCAGTTGCCCCAGGCCCTCCGCTTTCCAGGTGATTGCACCGCTGTCGGTCGACAGCCATACGCCCAGGCAGTCTTTGGTGACCAGTCGCGGCAGGTATTTCACCAGCCGCGCCATGTCGACCTCGCGGTCCCAGAACTGTCCCCTGGGCCCGTGCCCGACCGGCGGAACCGGCAGCACGATCATGTCGAAGCGCAGCTGCCTGCGCAGCAGGTCCTCGACATAATCCATGACGTTTTCCCGTACGTACTCGATATTGGCCTCGCCGGCGTTGCTGCGCGCCAGTGACAGCATCGCCTCGCTGGCATCGACATGCGTCACGCTGGCCCCGGACCGCAATGCCTGCGCCGAGACAAAGCCGTTGCCGCCAAACAGCACCAGCACGCGGATGTCATCGAGGTCATAGCAGCCCTCGATACGCTGGCGCACCCAGCGTGCGCAGGGAATATCACGTCCTCTCAGGCCAACCCGCCCGCGCGGGTCCAGACGGCACACAACCGGCTGTCCGTCGACGCTGACGGCCCACTCGCGCGGCAATCCGGAACGGGTCGGCTCCCAGTGCCCCTCGCCGCCGACATCGGCAATGTAGATCCAGTCCGCGTTCCACTGCTTACTTGCCGGTGTTCCGGCAGCCTGGCGGTCCGGGCATTCCACCAGGATCTCGCCCCAGCGTTCCAGCTTGCGGCCGTTGCCGAAATCGATCAGCTCGTAGTCATCGACCGGCGTGACGGTGAAATCGTCCCGGGTGTCGGCTTCGGAAACAGTGGGCAGCTGAACCATGCCGCAAGTCTCGCGCAACGGGCCCCTCCAGGTAAAGTAAAACCCCAATGTGACAAAGGTCACAAAAATGCGGATCGATAATTGAAAGGGCCGCACACGGGCGCTAACGTGAAACCACCGGCTCATGCGGCGCATGGGGCGAAGTCCTGTATATAAGGCCAATTGCATACACCATGCCGCCCGGGTAAGACCTTCGTTCAATATTTTTTGGCGGGATCTCTGGCAAGATTTTTTCAACTCATTGCCGGACGGCATATGCGCTGTGATCGATCCGTGACGGGAACGGGAATGACCGCAACAGTGAATTTATTGATATAGCGATTCAATAATACAAGAGGTAAGCACAATGAACAGGTTCACCACTCCGATTTACCAGCTGCTGACTGCAACCGCAGTCGCCTTCCTGCTGACTGCCTGTGGCGGCGGCGGTGGCGGTGGTGGCGCCGGTGGCGGCGGCAATATTGCCCCCGCGGGCGGCGGGCTGTCGATCAGCATCACGGATGCACCGGTCAATGACGCCGATATCGCCGAGGTCTGGGTACGCTTTAACCAGGTGATCGTGCACCCCGCCGACGACAGTGGCGATATCGTCCACGACGTGGAAGATAGCAGCGATCCGAACAACGTACTGCCGTACCGCGAGATCGAACTGAAGGCGCTGGTCGGCGGCAAGACCACGCTGCTCGGCGAGATACCGCTGGATGCCGGTGATTACAGCTGGGTGCGCCTGGTGATCGACCCCGACCACACCCGCATCGTGGAAACCTCCGGTGCCGAGTACCTGGTGGAATGCCCGAGCTGCACGCAGAGCGGCTTCAAGCTGAACCGTGAATTCACCATCGGTGCAACCGGCTGGATCGACTTCATCATCGACTTCGACCTGCGCCAGTCGCTCACCCTGCGGCGTCCGAACCAGCCGCGCGAGGACTTCGACTACCTCGTGCGCCCGACGCTGCGCATCCTGGATACCGAACTGGCAAGCTCGTTCATCCACGGCATCGTCACCGACCAGCACAGCGAAATCGCTCCGGATGCCTGCTGGGTCTATGTCTATGAAGGCGATGCCGCCAGCGTCACACCGGACGACATCTGCACGAACCCGACTATCTGCCCGGCGGCCGACCGTCCGCTGCTGGCAACCCCGGTCCAGCTGGATGGAGGCACAGGTGACTATGTCTACAACACCGGCTTCATCTACCCGGGACTCTACACCGTCGCACTGGTGTGCGAGGCGGATGACCCCGATGCCGTTGACAGCCTGCTGTTCATGGGTGAGACCACCGTGCAGGCCGATGCCGTTGCCGAGGGCGCGCAGCAGGACCTGGTGCTGGTCGAGGTACCGATCCTGACCCTGCAGAAGACGCTGGACGACAATGCCGACGAAGATGTCTCCGGCACGGTCACCGTCGGCGACACCCTGACCTACCGCATGAGCCTGGGCAATGCCGGCAACGTCACACTGACCAACGTCAGCGTCAGCGACCCGCTGCCCCTGCTGAGCGCACTGAGCTGCGACACGGCACTGCCGGCCGCGCTGGCCCCTGGCGCGACACTCGACTGCACGGCCACGTACGTGGTGCAGCCGGCCGACGTCAGCATCGTCAACACGGCGACGGCCAGCTCGGACCAGGCCGGACCGGTCGACAGCACGGTCACGACGGATGTAGAGGTTCCATAGCGTCGGAGAAGATGCAGCAGGCAAAAAACCGGCTGCGGCCGGTTTTTTGTTGCCGGCGACACCACCGTGCGCGCCATTGCACGGCCGGCCGGACCGATTCGACCGCGCGTAACCCGGGCCTGGCGTCAGCCGGAATGGTCCGCCGACAGGTGGTCAGGTGTCACCGGGAACGGCTTGCAGGCCCTCCCCGCATGCACGTGGAAATTGCACCCGCGTCACCGGATTCAATAGACTATGGCCATGCAGGCGGGTTGCCGCCTGAACAGCAACACCGCAAGCGGCATCACCGCGACGCCGTGTACCGACCATCACAGGTTGTGCATGCGGCACGGTTACTGGACGGACTATGCGAACACTGCAACAGGTCACCGCTAACACCACGATGGTGTTACCTGCACAGGCAACAGGCCGGGCCTGGCGATGCCGCCTGGCCGCCATGCTGATCGGCCTGTTCCCGCTTGCCGGCCATACAGCCGACCCCGCGGCAGTCAGCGGCGACAGTACCGAAGCCGCCATCCTGGAGGAGCTGAAAGCGATCCGCCAGCTGCTGGAGAAGATCGAGAAACAGGGCTCGAACAGTGTGAAACAGGCCCCCTCCAGACCGACCACGGCAACGGTGACGATCAGCGGCAAGCCGTTCATGGGTAGCGAGACGGCGCCTGTCACCGTGGTCGAGTTTACGGATTACCAGTGTCCCTATTGCCTGCGTTTCATCAAGACAGCGTTCCCGCACCTGAAGCGGGACTACATCGACACCGGCAAGGTGCGCTGGGTGGCGCTCAATCTGCCACTGGCCTTCCACAAAGACGCAAAAAAAGCCGCCCAGGCCGCGCATTGCGCGGGAGAACAGGACAAGTTCTGGGACATGCGCCAGGTACTGTTCAGGAATCCGAACAAACTGGCCGCGGCACAGCTGCCCGAACATGCCGCCAGCCTGGGGCTGGATATCGACGCCTTCAAGGCGTGCCTGGCCAGTAACCGCTACCTCGACGAGATCGAGCAGGATGCCAGCGATGCCAGGGCGATGGGCCTGACCGGTACGCCGAGTTTCGTGATCGGCCGGAGTGCCGGCGACAGCATCTCGGGGCAGGTAGTGATCGGCGCGCAGCCGCTCACTGTCTTCACGGCGGCAATCAACAAGCTGCTGGGCGCGGAAGCCGGGGTGAAACGCTAGGCTGCATGACACGGGCGGGCCGGGCAACCTGATCCGGCCACCAGGCGCGCTGCCCTATTCTCCCGGCAGATGGTACTCGATTGTCAGCACGGGATGTTGTGCTGGATCAGCGGCCTCCCGGCTGGCAAACCGCTTGGAGGATTGCGCTACACCCTCGTCGCCCGTCAACAGCCAGCCGAAGTTTCGTTGCGGCGCATGCAGCCACAGCAGCACATCGCTCACCAGGCTGCTGCTGCTCTGCCAGGTGTAAAACGCCGCGCCGCCGACCGACGCGCTGGCGCTGGCCTGCACGACGAAATGACCGCCCGCCCGGGTCCAGTACGCTGCATCGTAGTCGGTGTGCAGCCAGGTGGCATCGCCCGGCCCGGCCGGCGCCCCGCCGCCACCGGAACTGAACGCGGCACCTTCGCTCCAGTCCTGCAATACCCGATGCAGGCTGACCGTGCGGGGGTCGGCATTGTTGTTCGAGGTCTGGTACAGACTGAGGAATACGCGGTCGATGATGGCACGCTCCGGCAGGGCGCCGGCCACGTCGAAATGGATCAGCGCCCGGCGCAGACCAAAGGCTGACTGTCCGGTACGACCGGCAAACAGGGCGGGGCCGGAACCGTTCGCCAGAGCGCCGTGGGCGTCCTCGATCAGGGTCGCATCGCGCTCTGCCGGGATATGGACCCTGTCGGCCTGCAACAGCGGCGATAGCGCCAGCAACACCAGCATGGAGGATATTCGTAATTTGGCAAGCATCTGATGTTTCTCGTTTTTGTTATCGGGCGCGGCCTGCGCGCAGCACGCCAGACGAATAATTCCAGCGCCTGCCCCAACATGCCCGAGTTCCGGTGCGAATGCAATCGCCGCGACCGGATGCACCCCGGTCGCATCGGAGTTGTCTATACTCTGTCCAGGCTTATCCAGAACTATCCAAGCAACAATAGAGATAAGATACCGGGAAGAACCACAATGCATCCGACTATCCTGCGGGCCGTCCTACTGCTGTGTTTCCTGTCTGTACCCGCGCTGCTGTCGCTGCTGACAGCTACCGCCCGGGCGGCTACGGCCACCATCGAACCCAGCGCCGACAATACCCTGGCACAGGAACTGCCGGACAACAGTTCCGGGGTCTGCGATTCGGTCTTCTCCGGCACCACGGACCAGGGGGTCGGTACGGCGCGGCGCGCGCTGCTGCGGTTCGATCTGTCCAGTATTCCGCCGGGCTCCACCATCAACAGCGTCACGCTGCGCATGACGGTGACCCGCGGCAGCAACCACGTCGATTCGATCTTCACCCTGCACCGGGTGACGACGCCCTGGGGGGAAGGCACCAATGGCTGCGGGCCGCGCGGCGGCGGCCAGGGCGAACCGGCCAGCGCGGGATCGGCGACCTGGAACGCGGCCGCATTCGGCACCACCAGCTGGGGTGCTCCCGGCGGTGACTACGATCCCGCCGCGAGTGCCAGCCTGCTGGTCAACAATACCAGCCCGGTATGGGACAGCGCCGCCAGCGGCAACGGCGCCCTGGTCAGCGACGTCCAGGGCTGGCTGGACGGCACGCTGCCGAACTACGGCTGGATCCTGATCGGCGACGAGACCATCAAGACCACGACGCGCCGCTTCGACAGCCGCGAGGGCGGCACCCCGCCCGTGCTGGACGTGGACTTCACGCCCACCGGGCCGGTCGAGGCCTGCTGCGAGTCCAACGGCGACTGTTCACTGACAGTGCAGGGGACGTGCACGGCAACGGCGCTGCCGGGAGTCGAAAGTTGCCAGCCCAACCTGTGCCCGCAGCCCAGCGGCGCCTGCTGCAACGTGGACAACAC
>JABAHR010003470.1_pt4 | contig 13741 bp, 9 predicted proteins | sample 7062101 | NCBI WGS metagenome assembly JABAHR01 (sample SAMN14534553, study PRJNA622989) | marine sediment metagenome | biome: marine biome [ENVO:00000428]; feature: marine pelagic biome [ENVO:01000023]; material: deep marine sediment [ENVO:00002113] | place: India: Gulf of Kutch | collected... | reverse complement strand
TGGGGGTTGGGTGAAGCCCCTGAAAGATTCAGCGAAGACAGCGATTGGATGCCACGCCTGGTTTTACTCGCCAAGAATGCCTACGTGTGGCTGGACCAGCTCTCCAACAAATACCGTAGACATCTCCGCACCCTGGATCAAATACCGGACGAGGAACTTGATCGATTGGCAGAACAAGGAATCACCGGGTTGTGGCTCATCGGTCTTTGGCGTAGAAGTAATGCCTCAAGAAAAATCAAACAGATGATGGGCGACCCCGAAGCGATCGCTTCTGCTTACTCCTTAGATGATTACGCCATCGCTGAAGAACTCGGAGGGCCTCAAGCTGCTGCCAACCTGCGAGAACGGGCTATCAGGCGGGGCATCCGGCTGGGAGGCGATATGGTTCCCAATCACATGGCGATCGATTCGCGCTGGGTGATCGAGCATCCCCACTGGTTCCTCGGCCTGGACCAGTCCCCCTTCCCCGGCTATACCTTCAACGGCCCAAACCTGTCCCCAAGGGAAGGTATTGGGATTTATCTGGAGGACCATTATTACAATCACAGCGACGCTGCAGTTGTTTTCAAGCGTGTCAATTTCAATTCCGGAGAAGAACGGTACATCTATCATGGCAACGACGGCACAAACATGCCCTGGAATGATACCGCTCAACTCAATTTCACCTTACCGGAAGTCCGTGAAGGCGTCATCCAGACCATCCTGTATGTTGCCCGGCAATTTCCCATTATCCGCTTTGATGCGGCCATGACACTCGCTAAACAGCATATCCAGAGATTATGGTTCCCTCCTCCCGGAAGCGGCGGAGCGATCCCGTCTCGTGCCGGTCAAGGAATGACCGAAGAGGAATTCAACAAAATATTCCCAGACGAATTTTGGCGAGAGGTCGTCGACCGGGTTGCCCAAGAACAACCCGACACCCTTCTGTTGGCTGAAGCATTCTGGATGATGGAGGGTTATTTTGTTCGCACTTTGGGAATGCACCGCGTCTATAACAGCGCTTTCATGCATATGCTCCGGGATGAAAAGAACGCGCAGTACCGCCAGTTGATCAAGAACACCCTAGAATATAATCCCCAGATACTGAAGCGTTATGTAAACTTCATGAGCAACCCGGATGAAGAGACCGCTGTCGAGCAGTTTGGCAAGGGGGATAAATATTTCGGGGTTGCTACTTTAATGGCAACGCTTCCCGGTTTGCCCATGGTGGGTCATGGTCAGGTGGAAGGATTTTCCGAAAAATATGGGATGGAATACCATCGGGCAAAATGGCAGGAACGTCCCGACCAGCAGTTGATTGAACGCCACAAAAGACATATTTTTCCTCTTTTCCACCAAAGAAGGTTATTTGCTGAGGTTGAAAACTTCCTCCTCTATGATTTTTATACAGCGTCCGGAAATGTCAACGAAGATGTATTTGCTTATTCCAACAAACACGAAGACCTGCGCTCCCTAGTGGTTTACCACAACCGTTTTGGAGATACACGCGGATGGATCAGAACCTCTGTCGGTTACCTGGATATCAATGGGTCAAATGAAGAAACATCACTACACCAGCGAAGCCTGGGAGAAGGCCTTGAACTTCCGAATGAGCCCAATTGCTATCTCATCTTCCGCAACCTGGTCACGGGGATGGAATATATCCGGAACTGTGCTGAAATCCATAAGAAGGGCCTTTTCATCGAACTGTTTGCCTACCAGGCCTATGTATTCCTTGATTTCCGCATTGTATATGATTCCAAAGATGGGCGCTATTCCCGAGTTAATACCTATTTAGGAGGGAAACCTGTCCCCAGCATTGACCAAGCCTTACAGGAAATGTTCCTCCAGATAATCCACGTCCCTTACCGAGAACTGGTAAACGCTGAAATGCTCGCATACCTGGTAAACTCGCGCCGAGAAAATCAAAAATCCACTGTCGATCAAACCCCGCTGGATCAGGTTGAACAAAAAAGCCTTCACCTGCTCCGTTCGATCTCCAGCTTCCTAGGAATTTCAACCGACGTACAACCAATCGCAGGTCAAATGCGCCATGAGACAGATATCATCCTAGACTTACCAATCTTCGATAAACGACATAAAAAATTAAAGTCAAAAAAATATCAAAACCTCTCGAAAAGGCTAAACAACTTCTTGGATTCAAACCCTGAAAATTGGAAAATTCTGATGACCGCAGCCTTCACCAGCAGAATTGGGATGATCTCCTCTCCTAATTCTTTTATAGATGCCGCTCTCATCAGCCAAGACTGGGTAGATGAATGGCTGCTGCGAAATGTGATCCGCCAAGAAGAACTAAAGTCAGGACGCAGCGAAGCTGGTGCCAACCACACCGTCAATTTGGTCCGCATACTCGTTGGGCAGCGCGGTTGGGCTTCTATTAAGGCTAACAAAAAGCAAAAACCAGGTGCAACGCTGGAGGCTTGGCTGGAAGATCCAGCAATAATTAACTATTTACACATTAACAGGTTTGACCAAATCGATTGGTTTAACTGGGAATCGATGGAACAATGGCTAAGCTGGATGCTGGTGATCGGCACATTGGATGTGCTGGGCAATCCTGAAATTACATTTGCAGAAAAACCCAGCCATTTGAGTGCCGTTGATGAGCTCGTGAAAACCATTTACAGAGCGGCAGCCCAGTCCGAATTCCAGGTAGAAAAAATGGTAGGAATCCTGAAAGGACAAGGAAACCATGACCAATAATCTTAAAGTTTTATTTCTCTCCGCAGAAGCAGAACCGTTTGTAAAAATCGGCGGTTTAGCTGATGTTGCAGGAGCACTGCCCCAGGCATTAACCGCTCTCCCTGAAAAACCAGACATCAGGCTGGTATTGCCTTTTTACCCGCGTATCAAGCGAAAACAATTAACAGTTGAAGCAGTAGCAAGTTTCCAGATACCTCATGAAAATGGTCCCATCCAGGCCGATGTAGTTCTCACCTGGCAAGGTGGTCTGCCTGTATACCTCATCGGAGGCACACCTGTCGAAGAAACAGAGTTAATCTATAGTTCTGACGTATTCGCCGATGGACACAAGTTCACTTTCTTTTCTTTAGCAGCCCTGGAATTGTGCAAAATTTTGGATTGGCAGCCGGACCTTATTCACGCGCAGGACTGGCATACTGCATGTGCTGTCTATGCGATTAAAACCAGGTATGCTGATGACAGTTTTTATCAAGACATGCCAACTTTGCTGACGGTACATAACCTACCTTATCTTGGTAATGGGGCTGGCCCTGCGCTAAAAGCTTTCGGACTCTCTCCCGCAACTGAAAGTAATTTGCCTTGGTGGGCACAAGATATGCCGCTTCCGCTTGGCTTGCTTAAAGCAGACAAAATTAACACAGTTTCCACAGGTTATGCCGATGAAATGTTAACCCCCGAATTTGGCTCCGGATTGGAGGAATTTCTCCAATCCCGCAGTGATGACCTGCTCGGAATCCTTAATGGCCTCGATCAGCATAGTTGGAACCCACAAACTGACACTCGCTTGACAGAAAACTTCAACATCAAAAAACTTCACCGGCGCAAGTCCAATAAGTCTTCACTTCAAAAAGAACTCAACCTGCCAGAAGAACCGAATGTCCCTTTGCTGGCTTTCATAGGTCGTATGGATCACCAAAAAGGCGTTGAAATCGCCCTCAATGCTTTAAAATTCATCCAACACATGGACTGGCAGGCAGTGATCTTGGGCACAGGAAATCCCGAACTGGAGAACCAGGCAAAACGATTTGAATCAGAGATGCCTGATCGGCTCAGGGCATTAATCCGCTTTGATGGTGATCTTGCTAGAAGAATTTACGGTGGTGCGGATATCATGATGATCCCATCACGCTACGAACCATGCGGTCTGATCCAGATGATTGCCATGCGTTACGGCTGTGTTCCAGTCGCACGTGCGACTGGTGGGTTGAAAGATACCATCACTGATTATGGTGAGAGCAATTCTAGTACTGGTTTTTTGTTCGAGCAAGCCGATCCTGTTGAAATGGCTGCGGCTTTAGAGAGAGCTTTGGTCACATACAAAGATAAGCGCCGGTGGCCCCACCTGCAAAAACGGGGAATGAGCAAAGATTTCTCATGGAAAAAATCAGCGGCCCAATATTTCCAACTCTACCAATCTCTGGTAGAAAAAAAATTATCAGAAAAAAATCCGAGATAATCGAGATAAAGGAGTTCAACGCTACAATGACATTCAAACGATCTTCCGGAATTCTCCTCCACCCAACAAGTCTGCCGGGCCCCTTTGGTATTGGTGACCTCGGGCCTGAAGCCTTCCGTTGGATCGATTTCCTGGATGAAACAGGGACTGGATTATGGCAGGTTTTGCCTTTAGGCCCAACTGGTTATGCTGATTCACCCTATCAATGTTTTTCTGCATTGGCGGGAAATCCTTACCTGATTAGCCCCGAACTCCTTTTAGATGATGGATTGTTATCCAAGGAAGAATTGCAATCCCACCCAGATTTTTCAACAGAAAAAGTAGATTACGGCCGCGTAATCCCCTGGAAAACCGATCTACTGAAGAAAGCTTACCAAAACTATAAAAGCAGCGGAAGATTAGCGGATGAATTTGCATCCTTCCAGGAAAAAAATAATTTTTGGTTGGAAGATTTCGCCCTGTTTATGGCAATGAAGCAGGCTCATCAACTGCGCCCCTGGGTGGAATGGCCAGAAGCCCTGCGGGACCGTCAGTCACAGGCGATCTCAGCATTCCGCGATACCAATCGTGGTGGGATTATTGAACAGCATGCATTCGACCAGTTTTTGTTTTTCCGCCAGTGGACATCTGTCAGAGAATATGCCAATCAGAAAAAGATCCAAATTATCGGCGATGTACCTATATATGTAGCCCACGATAGTTCAGATGTATGGAGTCACCCAGAACTTTACCAGCTTGATGATCAAGGTCAACCAATCGTTGTTGCCGGGGTCCCACCGGATTATTACTCAAATACTGGGCAATTGTGGGGCAACCCGATTTATAAATGGCACCTGCATACCAAGAATAGTTTTGATTGGTGGAAGCAGCGGATGGAAATGGTTCTCAGCCAGGTCGACATTATCAGGCTGGATCATTTCCGGGGGTTTGCCGGTTATTGGGAAGTACCTGCCACAGAAACCACTGCGGTCAACGGCCGCTGGATGCCCGGACCTGGAGACACTATTTTCAATCAACTCAGGGATCACATTGGCGAGCTTCCGTTGATTGCCGAAGACCTGGGACACATCACTCCAGATGTCATCGCGTTACGTGAGCAGTTTAATCTTCCAGGTATGAAAATTTTCCAGTTCGGCCTGGAAAGCGGAAATGATGATCCCTTCGTTCCTCATAATTACGAAGAAAATTGTGTAGCCTATACCGGTACCCATGATAACGATACCTCTGCAGGTTGGTACCAAAAAGCCAACCCTGAACACCAAAACTTTGCCCGGGCGTATTTAAATCTTGGAGAAAACCCAACCAATCTTGGGTTCACACGCACCATGATCAATGTATTATGGAAATCGGCAGCGGTCTTTACAATTGCCCCTCTCCAGGATATTTTTGGTTTGGGAACGGATGCACGCATGAACTATCCTGGAACTACATCAGGCAACTGGCAGTGGCGATTTAATAGCAGTATGATAACAAATGAGATAAAAGAATGGCTGCAATCGGTAAACTCTGAAGCCAACCGAATGAACCCATAAATTGGAATTATGAATGTTTAGCTGGGAACTTTTACCTCTCGCGATCCGTCACTAGGTTAATCGCGAAATCAAATTTTTGCGGTGAAAGCGTGAGAAAATGAACATTCGAAAATATCTAATCATTTTCTTGGGTCTGATCTATTGGTTGGCGGCTTGTCATCAAACCCTGCAACCCACCCCAACCCCCGAACCAATCATTCCACCAGAGATCCAGATGACAGAAGTCACAATTTATTTCCTGGATGAATCCCGCTTTGCAGTAGGTGCGGAACCCTATGAAAACGGCGTAACTCGCAGCTTTCATCCCGATGCCTTCCTCCCCAGACTTGCCCTGCAGGCATACTTTGATGGTCCTAGAGAAGATGAGGCTGCACAAGGACTGAGTGCCCCACTCAGCGGATGCACTGGTTTTTCGGAATTTTCCATCCAGGATGGAAAAGCATTGGTCAAGCTAGAAGGGCCGTGTTCATCAGGAGGCAGCACATATACCATCGCTCAGCCCATCATAAAAACGCTACTCCAATTCCCAGAAATTCGCTACGTGATAATCTTTGATGCTGCTGGCAATACAGCAGATCCGTTCGGACCGGGAAATTCGATTCCCGCTGTACTCGAGCCCTAAATAGAATGATGAGTCAGCGAGCACCAGTGCGCCCAAACTGGCGCTCCAGCAAATCGATCGATAGATGAATCATGGTGGGGCGCCCGTGAGGACATGTGCGCGGAGACTGGCAGGCTTCCAGGTCAAGCAGAAGCGCTTTCTGTTCTTCTGGTGATAGCACTTTTCCAGCTTTTACAGCAGCCCGTTTGCACACCCGGCCAATAATCACCGCTTCAATCTCATTTTGCAGCGGGGTTTCATCTTCCTCAAAATCTTCGATGACGGCGCGCACTGCAGCAACTGGGTCACTTCCGGCTAATAACACCGGGATCCTCCGGACTTTATAAGTGTTGGGGCCGAAGGGTTCAATCTCAAACCCTAATCTTTCCATCACTTCAATGTGCTCTTCCAATAAGCGGGCGCTAGCGGTGTCTAATTCCACTGTGGCTGGATCCAATAATGTTTGCGAAGGAATCTCCTCCTGACGCTGCGCCATAAACCTTTCGAACAAAATCCGCTCATGAGCGGCATGCTGATCTACTAAATACAAACCATCGGGGCCCTCAGCCACCAGATATGCTGATCCTACCTGACCGATCAATCGCAATAGTGGTACATCTCCAGTCGAGAGCGAGGCTTGAACCGGAGGGCTTGAAGCTTCATCCTGTGCTAATTGATCTCGACTCTGGGATGGTTGATCAGAGTCTGTCTCAGCTCGCTGCCAGCCACCCTGATCGAATCCTGGTTGGCGCTCTGGTGGTGTCCATCGCACCTGTCCCTGTACTGGGGGGACGGGGGAATACGCCAGCAGCGCCCGACGGACAGCACGCTGCACGTTAGAAAAGACTGTATCCCGATCAGTAAAGCGCACTTCAGATTTTGTGGGATGCACATTGACATCCACATGGTTTGGGGGGAGGTCGATAAAGATCACTGCCATTGGGTATCGTCCGACCATCAGCATTGAATGATACCCCTGGATGAGAGCTGTAGAGAGGGCAATATCCTGAACCCAACGGCCGTTGATGAACAAGGTGATACCGCGCCGGTTGGAACGTGTCAGGCTGGTCGGAGAGATAAAGCCGTAAACCTTGTGATCATGGTATTCTGCATTTACTTCCAGCATTTGCCGGGCAATATCCGCGCTGAACAGCGAAGCCAATACTTCCCGGCGGTCTCCGCTTCCACTGGTTTGCAAGGCGCTGCGACCTTCCTGGTGGAGGTGGATTCGAACATCAGGATATGCCAGTGCATAGCGCGTCACCAGATCATCAATTTGGCGTCTTTCTGTTCTGTCGGTCTTGAGAAATTTTCTCCGGGCAGGCAAATTATAAAAAAGATCCTCTACCCTCACAACTGTCCCAGCAGGCGCGCCAACTGGCTGGGGTTCAGATTCAATCTGCCCGCCTTCAACCAGTAAACGAGCACCCATCTCCGCTTCTTTAGGTCTAGATGTGAGGGTAAAGCGTGATACTGAAGCAATAGATGCAAGGGCTTCACCGCGGAAACCGAGGGTGGCGATATTAAAAAGGTCAGCGGCAGTGGATAGCTTACTCGTCGCATGGCGTGAAAGAGCCAAAACTAACTCCTCAGCGGGAATACCAAACCCATCATCTGCGACCTCTATCAGTTTTTGTCCGGCACCCTCCACTGTGATCGAAATATGTGAGGCCTCAGCATCGAGGCTGTTTTCTATCAATTCTTTCACAACTGAAGCCGGTCTTTCGACAACCTCACCTGCAGCGATTTGAGAGGCTACTTCGTCTGGTAAAATTTGGATTGGCATACCATATCCTTTATATCCTGGGAGGTTTATCACACCACACAGGAAATACTTATTTCGGTTCTTATCATTTTACCGTATTAACAAATTGAAAATTGCGTTCAACTCAGTGAATCATATCCCCTCACTCAATTGTTCACCAGATGTACAGCAAAGCTTCATTGAGGAATTGGCGTGATTATTGCACACCCTTTCTAAAACCCATTACAGAGAGGAAAATCTGGATAATCATTGACATTCTGCGCACGATTTTGTGATGTATTCCAGCCCCTCCCCGTGCTATAATCCTCTTTGAGGATCGAGATAAAATGGCAAATATCTTTAATCAAATCACAAACTTACTTGTTCAACCTTCGGGCAGCATGGTCTACCACCTGGTGATCGCCTTTATATTCATCAGCGTGCTGCAACCTGTTCTGAGTTTTATTCCCGATGAAGAGAAAGACCAGCGAAGACGTTTACTCACTGGCATCGTTCTTCTGATCTCATCTCGTTTGGTTGTATTCGTTATCGCCCTTCTTTCCATTCTCGAAACATCAGGTGCCGATCTAGCTCTCGGGCCTGTAGAGATGGTCGTCAACGTTCTTGATATCACCATTATGATCTGGCTATTTGCCTTCCAGAGAAATAATAAAGCAGGAGATGTCGGGCTGGCATTGTTTGGGCTGTTTCTACTCGCTTCGGGTTTAATCAGTACCATCTTCTGGAGCATCCAGGGAGATCTGGCAACCTTCAACCAAAGCGGATTGGCATTTGGCTGGCAGGTGATTACTTTAGCAGTGATCATCATCGGATTGGTGACGTTGATCCTGTCAAATTCACAAGCCCGTTTTCAGGGTATTCTGATGATGGCTATACTGCTGGTTGGTGAAACCCTACAATTAATATTTGGTCCTGCTGCTGGTGACTACTTCCCGATCTCGCGTTTATTCCATCTGGTGGCATTTCCGCTTCTTGTGGGAATCTTGCAGAATTTTGTCAGTGGATCACAAGCATTCCGAATAGGAAAATCGGAAACAGATATTGAAGAAGATTTAGATGACTCGGGGGATAAAGCATTAACCGTTGATGATGAATTAGACAAAATAAATGGTGAACAGGATAGAGAAGATGCTGAAATAGATGAAGCCAGCATCCAGGTGGCCAGTAAAGCATTGGATTTTCACATCTACCAAAACAGCCTGGTAATGGCAAGTGCTTCCTCCTCGCAAGAAATCTGCCAAATGTTTACGAAATTAACTGCTCATGCCTTGTTGGCCGATATTTGCTTGTTGATAACACCACCTGATCAAGATGAACAGGTTCACCTGATCTCAGGCTATGACCTGATTGTGCAGGAACATTTGAAAGCCATTTCCTTCGATGCATCCATCATCCCTAGGTTTAAAAAGCTCCTGGAGAATGGGCGCACGATCCACCTGTTGGACCAGGGTAATGAAAAGATGTACGAGTTTGCTGACCTGCTCAACGTGGATGACATTGGAAACATGATGGCCTACCCAGTTGTCGGTGAAGACGACGAGGTCATCGCTGTGATTGCCTTGATCAGTCCTTATTCAAAGCATATTTGGAATGCTGCCGACCAGGAATACCTGCAGTCAGCCCTTCCATCTATCACAGCGCTCCTGCAAGGTGCAATTACCCCACAACGAGATGAATTTGTCATTAAGAACCTTGAAGAAAAATTGGAAACTGCACACTCTGAAAAAAATCAATTGCAAGATGAACTGCAATCCTTAGAAAAAAAGATTGCGGATTTGACAGAAAAAGTTGAAGAAGGCCCACAACTTCCCCCAGAAATTGAAACGCTCGTCGTAAAAAACGAATCGCTGGAATCAGCGATGGACCTGATCCAAGAAGAAAACCAAAATTTACAGTCCAAAACAGATGAACTAAAAGAAGCCATAAAGAATCTTGAGGAGGATAAAAATAAAATCCTCGCAGAAAAACAGGCTTTGGCAAAGGAACACGCCCGTTTATTGGAAGAACAAAGAGTTCTGGCAACCGAACATGCTTATGTTTTAGAAGAGAAAGCCGAACTTGAGAGTCAAACTGAAATTTCTCAAGAAATCCAGGCACAATTAGATGCCTTAAATCATGCCAACGAAGACCTTGCTAAAAAGAACACCGAAATCCAATCCCAAACGGGAGAGCTCACAAGCGAAAACAAAGAACTCAAGGAATTAAGCGAAGAATTGGCTCAGCGCAATACCGAGATATCCAAAGAAAATGAGTCATTCGCAGAAAAAATTAAGGACCTTTCTGAGGAGAACACCCTTCTTATCGAGAATCTCAACCAACTTCAAAAAGAATATGAAGAAAAGCTCATCGGACTTGCAGAAAGTGACGGAAAAACTGAGAATCTTTATGAGGAACTGCAAAAGTCGCAGCAAAGGTCTGAAGAAATAGAGCAAAAGCTGGCAGAGACTCATGAAACCCTCGAGAATCTAAAACAATTCAAAGAGGAAAAAGCCGTTCAAGCCATCCCCAATGAAGAAAGCGAAGTGATGGCCTCAATCGCTCAGGATTTGAGACAACCCTTGTCATCCATTAGCGGCTATACCGACCTGCTGATTAGCGAATCTGTCGGAATCCTGGGAGCGTTGCAGAAAAAATTCCTGGAGAGGGTAAAGGCGTCCACAGAGCGAATGAACCAACTGGTTAATGATCTCGTCCATGTCACCACGATTGATTCAGGTAATTTCCTGTTTACCTTACAACCCTTGGAATTGATGGATGTAATCGATAATGCCATTGAAACCACCAGCGGTCAGTTCCGTGAAAAGGAAATCAGCCTGAGGGTCAACATTAATCCTAACCTTCCAAAGATGCACACAGATAAAGATGCCCTTCAACAGATTGTGCTGCATTTGTTACAGAATGCAGGGACGGCAAGCCCAACTGAAGGGGAAGTGATGCTTAAGGCCCAATTGTACGAAAAAACGGACGATGTAATTCTGCTGTCGGTTAGCGATACGGGGGAAGGGATCCCAAAGGAAGATATCCCGCGAGTGTTTTCTCGGCTATACAGGGCAGACAACCCCTTAATCCAGGGAGTGGGGGATACTGGAGTAGGCTTGTCCATTGCAAAAACCCTCACAGAAGCGCTTGGTGGGCGAATATGGGTGGAGAGTGAACAAAACGCTGGATCAACCTACAGTGTGCTGCTTCCTACCACCTCTCCAGCGCTGACTCAACAGGAAGGGTAAATTTTGGAAAACTCTCGCCGGAACTTATACGCGATATTAATCGCAGGGGTATCCTTTCTACTTGTTATCGGAGCGATTTTGACTGCCCTGGCAGAAACAGGATTTTCCTTTCCCGCTTCCAGACCTCCTACAGAAACACTTGTCCAGATTTCCACAGCAACCTCTATCACCATAGCAAGGACCATGACGCCGGTTTCTGACGAACCGACATCCACCCTCACAAATAGTCCCACACCATCAGTTTTTGCGGAGGAATCTCAAACACCGACGGGATTAACCACATCATCACCAACCACCACCTTCAACACAACCGAAACAATGCCGGTCCAGTGCACAACTCCCACCAGCGGGAGTACCTACAAAGTTCAATCTGGGGATACGTTGTTTAGCATTGCTGTTAGATTTCAATCAACAGTATCCACCCTGCAGGCGGGAAACTGCCTGGGAGGCAGCACCAGGATCGTCACCGGCAGCACCATTTGGGTACCGAATAACCCGACAATCACTCCAACCAAAACCAAAGTCCCCACTGCCACGAAAATTGTATGTTACAAATTGACACTTTCACACAGCGGAGATGGGAGCAATCCCACATCCTCGCCTTCAAAATCAGCAGGATGCAGCGCGGGGATGTATGTAGAAGGAGAACAAATCACATTGACCGCTGCTCCTGCCGCTGGTTGGACAGTTGGAAGTTGGTCCGGCACAGATGATGACACCAGCACATCGAAAACCAACATCTTGACCATGCCTGACAAAAGTCAAACGGTGAACGTGACCTATCTCGCACCAACTTGTTATCCCCTGACCCTTTCGGTATCCGGAACAGGTGCAGAACTCACTGCAGATCCAGAAAACTCTCCTGGATGCACTGTTGGCTCGTATGTGGAAGGAGAGATCATCACGCTCACAGCAGCCCCAGGTACGGGTTGGGCGGTGTCAGGTTGGACCGGAACCAACAACAACGCAAGCACAGCGGTCACCAATACGGTTACGATGCCCGCAAGCAACCATGCGGCCGCTGTCACCTACCAGGCGATTTGCTACACCCTGACTTTAACCCACACTGGATCTGGGTCAGACCCCACTGCAGATCCCACAAATTCGGCTTCTTGTCCGATTGGGTCTTTTATTTTTGGTGAAAGCATCTCCCTGAACGCAGCCCCAGATACGGGTTGGAAAGTGGATAGGTGGTCAGGAACAGATGACGATATCAGCACAGACCTTACCAATAATACCTGGACGATGCAGGACAGCAATCATACAATAGAAGTAACCTATATCATTGAATAACAAAATGGATTGTGATCATACAGTCAACGCGGATTACAACACACCCTGATACAAAGAATGGTTAATACACACAACTTTCGAAACCTGGTGCTTGGCACCTTATTCTTTACTTTGCTCACTGGTTGTCAGTTAGGAAAGACAACTTATGCTGCCCAGCTTCAACCCACTTTCACCCCCCAAACCATCCTAGTAACCCCCAACCCTGAAGCCACCAAGCGAGCATATGCACAACCCTTGACCCAAACCCCGACCAGTAGTTCACCACTATTTCCCACTGCCACACCGGCAGCCAACGTCGCGGTTTCAACCCCAATCTCAAACAACCATCAATCATCAGGATCATTTGGTCAAAGCTCAAGTGTATCTTTGATTCAACAACCTGAAAACCAAGTAAATATTTTGCTCTTGGGTTCTGACCAGAGACCGTATGAAGGCGGCTTTCGCACTGATGTGATCCTGCTTGTCACAATTAATTTAGACCTGCAAACCGTGAGTATGACCTCGTTCCCGCGTGATTTGTATGTCACCTTACCTGGTTTTTACAACGATCGGATCAATACGGCTCAATTCCGGGGCGGATTTTCTCTCATGGCAGATACCTTTGAGTACAATTTCGGTGTACGGCCTGACTATTACGGCATGGTCAATTTTTTTGGTTTCCAAAATTTGATCGACACCTTGGATGGTATTGATGTAGAGGTGAGCCAAACCCTGACAGATCACCGCAGCGGTTACGGGGACTATACCGTTTATCCTGGAACCGTTCATATGAACGGCGAAACCGCTCTCTGGTATGTTCGCTCAAGATATTCGACGAGTGATTTCGACCGCACTCGTCGGCAGCAAGAAGTAGTCTTCGCGCTCGTCAAAAGATTGGTCAGCTTCGATTTGGTCACTAAATTCCCAGAGTTGTACGAGCAGTTCCAAGCAACCATTGAAACCAACCTGCCCTTAAGTGAGATCAAGCCCCTGCTGCCTGTAGCAGATAATTTGTTTCGCAGAGAGATCAAACGTTATGCAGTTGGTCCCAGCCATGTCAGCAACTGGGTCACACCTGGAGGAGCACAGGTGCTTTTACCGAACAAGTCTGCTATCCAGGCATTGCTGAAAGCCGCTTTGAATGCCGAATGACGCGCCTCTCTCGTTTAGTTCTGTTATTATTGT
>JABAHR010001789.1_pt1 | contig 13743 bp, 16 predicted proteins | sample 7062101 | NCBI WGS metagenome assembly JABAHR01 (sample SAMN14534553, study PRJNA622989) | marine sediment metagenome | biome: marine biome [ENVO:00000428]; feature: marine pelagic biome [ENVO:01000023]; material: deep marine sediment [ENVO:00002113] | place: India: Gulf of Kutch | collected... | reverse complement strand
TTCCCGTCGAGACGCTCACCCGTCACGCTGCCCGGCGTCACACCGAGAACCTGCGCAAGGTCAGCCAGACCATCGCTGGCCGGATCGGCTACGAAAAACGCATCCAGCCAGAGGAAGCGCATGCATTCCTGCTTGCATTCTACCGCACCCAACGTGCTTATCTGGAGAACAGAAAACTGTTCGGCGACGCGCGCGAGGACAAGTTCTATCGCGACCGTGGGGCGGAGAGGCCCGAATGACGATATCGCCGACGGACGGCATGCCACCCATAAGGACGGAGAAATCCGTGCGTGACGGCCATCATTACCAACCCCTAGCGCTTGGAGCCCTGATCTCCGGCAGCTTCTTGCTGTTTGCCCGACACCTGCCGGTCTTCCTGCTGATCGCTCTGGTCCCGACCGTCAGCCTCAACATCATCGGCACGGTGATGCTGCCCAACAGCCTCGACCCGCTACCTCTGCATGCGGGCGTGGGGGGGCGCGGGTACGCGGTGCCGAATGTGCATGTGCTGCTGCTGAGCGCGGTCTCGGCGGTGGTGATCATGCTGATGATGGCCACGCTGGTGCTGACAGCGCATCACGCCGGCCACGGGCAGCAGCTGCTGATCCACCGGCTGGTCGGGCAGACCCTGGCGGCCGGCCCCGCGATCGTCCTTCTGGGCCTCGTCTATATGGGCCTGGTCGGGCTGGGAATGGTGGCCCTGCTGATCCCCGGGCTCTACCTCATGGCGCGGTATTCGGTGCTGCCGATGGCGATCCTGGCCGACGATGCCGGGTTCTCGGCGATGCAGCGCGCGGCGGAACTGACCGAAGGGTATCGCTGGCCGATCGCCGGGGCGTTCACGATCATGCTGATACTGACCGCGGTGATCGTGCTGGCAATTTCGATGGCGCCCCTGCTGTTCATAGGCGGCACCATCGAAACCGCCCCGGGCGAGCCCGATTTCGCCATCCTGATGCTGATCCAGTCGCTGGGCAACGCCGTGCAATACGCGCTGATCGCGGTGTTCGTGGCGCGGCTCTATTCCCGCCTGCGCGAGATCAAGGACGGGCCCGGCTCGCATGATATCGCCGCCATTTTCGAATAAGGCGCGGCATGCGGCTCGACCTGCTTTTCGCCGATATCCTGCGGCTTGTCCGGCGCCACGGGGTGGTGCTCTATTTCGACTTCCTGCTGGCCAATGTCGCGGTCACGCTGATCGGCACCCTGATGCATCCGCAGCGCATGCGGGACCAGCTTTCGGGCATCTCGCAGGTCGAGAGCTTCGGTGACATCGCCGCGCTGCTGATCCTCGATCCGGCCAGTCACCTGGGCAGCGCGGTGTTCACCGTGGTCTCGGCATTCTCCTTTCTGCGGATGTGGTGGCACGAGAACGGCCGCGCGCCGCCCCCCGAGCTGCGCCAGGCGCTGTTCTGGGGCAATATCCTGCCGCTGATCGTCCTGCAGGCGGCCGCCGACGTCGCGACCGGCTTGGGGCTGGCGCTGTTCGTGCTGCCGGCCGCGCCGGTGATCGCCGTGACGATGTTCCTGATCCCCGCCGCCTTGGCCGAGGGCCAGGGCTGGGCGTCCTTCGGCCGTGCCTGGCGGCTGGCCGCGCCGCACGCACCGATGCTGAGCGCGCTGTGGCTGTCGATCCTGATCCCCTGGATCGCGCTGACCATCGCGGCCCAGCCCAGCGACACCGGCTTCCAGTCCGCGGGCGAGCTGACGGTCGTGATGGCGCTGGTGTTCTCGGATTTCCACATGCCGGCCTTCGCCGCGCTGGGGCTGATCTTCACGCTGGCGGCCTACCGGCAGCTGGCGCGGACCTGAGGGCTCAGTGCGTCAGCCGCCGCCGTGCCCGGCCGGCTCCGCCGGGATATTTGAGATACAATGCACGAGGGAGGCCAAGGCGCGCGCGGCGCCCTGGCTCAGTCGGTGAACCGGTTGTCGCGGGGGAAGCCGCGCGGCGCCATTCGTCCGGCACCGGCGCGCTTGCCGAGCCAGTCGCTCAGATCGGTCTCGGTCCGGGTGCGCCCTGCGGGGTCCAGCCAGCTGAGACCGTTCGCCAGATCGAAGGTCGTCACGTCGCTCAGCCCGCTCGCCGAAGCGTCGAGCGGGGCGGAGCCGGCGGGCACCTTCTGCAGCCGCACGCCCTTGCCGCGCGCCATCTCGGGCAGCTCGGCCAGCGGGAAGACCAGCAGCTTGCGGTTGTTGCCGACCGTGGCGACGTGATCGCCGCCGACGCGCTTGCAGGCGACCGCGGCAACGCCGGGCTTGAGGTTCAGCGCCTGCTTGCCGCTGCGGGTTTGCGCCAGCACGTCCTCTTCCGCCACGACGAAACCGTCGCCGGCACTGGAGGCGACGATCAGCTTTGCGCCCGGCTTGTGGGCGAAGAGCGTGACCATCTCGACCTCGTTGGGCAGGTCGACCATCAGCCGCACCGGCTCGCCCATGCCGCGCCCGCCGGGCAGGTTCGACGCCGCAAGCGTGTAGAACCGGCCATTGGCGCCGAACATCAGCAGCTTGTCGGTGGTCTCGGCATGGAAGACGAAGCGGGGGCCGTCGCCGTCCTTGAACTTCAGCTCGGAGTCGAGCGCGATATGGCCCTTCATCGCGCGGATCCAGCCCATCTTGGAGCAGACCACGGTGATCGGCTCGCGCTCGATCATCGCCTCGAGCGGGACCTCCTCGACCTCGGCGGCCTCCTCGATCAGGGTGCGGCGGGCGCCGCCGGGGGCGGACTTGCCGAAGGCCTTGCGGACCTCGCGCAACTGGTCCGAGATGCGCGCCCATTGCGCGGCCTCATCGGCCAGCAAGGCGCGCAGGTCGTCCTGCTCGGCGATCAGCTCGTCGCGTTCCTGCCGGATCTCCATCTCCTCGAGCTTGCGCAGGGCGCGCAGGCGCATGTTGAGGATCGCCTCGGCCTGCACGTCCGACAGGCCGAACTCGGCCATCATCACCGGCTTTGGCTCGTCCTCGGTGCGGATGATCTGGATCACCCGGTCGAGGTTGAGATAGGCGATCAGGTAGCCCTCGAGCACCTCCAGCCGCTTGGCGATCTTGTCCAGCCGGTGGCGCGAGCGGCGGAGCAGCACCTCGCGCCGGTGGTCGAGGAAGGCGCGCAGCACCTCCTTCAGCGAGCAGACCTTGGGCGTCCGGCCGTCGATCAGCACGTTCATGTTGAGGTTGAAGCGGGTCTCGAGATCCGACTGCCGGAACAGCGTCTCCATCAGCACCTGCGGCTCGACCGAGCGCGAGCGGGGCTCGAGGATGATGCGGACATCTTCGGCGCTCTCGTCGCGGATGTCGGCGAGGATCGGGATCTTCTTGGCGGTGATCAGCTCGGCGATGCGCTCGATCAGCTTGGATTTCTGCACCTGGTAGGGGATCTCGGTGACCACGATCTGCCACTGGCCGCGCCCCAGATCCTCGACCTCCCAGCGCGCGCGCACGCGCATCGCCCCGCGCCCCGTCCGGTAGGCCTGGGCAATCGCCTCGGGGCTTTCGACCAACACGCCGCCGGTGGGGAAATCGGGGCCGGGGATGTAGTTGAGCAGCGTATCGTCGCGCGCGTCCGGCGTCTTGATCAGATGCAGGCAGGCACCAATCAACTCGTCGAGATTGTGCGGCGGGATGTTCGTCGCCATCCCCACGGCGATGCCGCTCGAGCCGTTGGCGAGCAGGTTCGGGAAGGCCGCGGGCAGCACCACCGGCTCGGACTCGGAGCCGTCGTAGTTGGGACGGAAATCGACCGCGTCCTCGTTGAGCCCGTCCATCAGCGCGAAGGCGGCAGCGGTGCCGCGCGCCTCGGTGTAGCGGGCGGCTGCCGGGTTGTCGCCGTCGATGTTGCCGAAGTTCCCCTGGCCGTCGACCAGCGGGTAGCGCATGTTGAAATCCTGCGCCAGCCGCACCAGCGCGTCATAGATCGCCTGGTCGCCATGGGGGTGGTAGTTGCCCATCACGTCGCCGGTGATCTTGGCGCATTTGCGGTAGGGGCCGTTCGGCTCGAGCCGCATGTTGCGAACGGTGTAGAGGATCCGCCGGTGCACCGGCTTGAGCCCGTCGCGCGCATCGGGCAGCGCGCGATCGGTGATCGTGGAAAGCGCATAGGTCAGGTACCGGTCCCCCAGCGCGCGGCGCAGAGGCTCGGTCAGATCACGCTCTTCGGGTATCTCGGGGTCGTCGGTCAGGTCAGCCATAGATGTTGTATAACGCACACACAGTTTGGCGGTCCATAGCCCCGTGCAGCCATGGCGTGATTGCGCGCAAAAAAATGTCGGCTAAGGTGGCCTGATGGAGGATGACCGCCCGGTATTGGGCATCGCTTTGATGCTCGGATTCTGCGCGACCGCGCCGCTGGGCGATGCGGTCGCGAAGCTGTTGACGGGCGTGGTGCCGCTGCTGCAACTGCTGCTGGTGCGTTTCGCGATGCAGGGGCTGTTGCTGGCGCCGTTCCTGATCCGCCAGCGCCCCGCGCTGACGCCGCGGCTGCTGGTGCACATCGCCTGGCGTACGCTGCTGCACATGATCGGCATCGGCACGATGTTCACGGCGCTCTTTTACCTGCCGCTGGCCGACGCCATCGCCATCGCCTTCGTGCTGCCCTTCATCATGCTGCTCATCGGCAAGTTCGTGCTGAGCGAGGCGGTCGGGTCACGCCGGCTGGCTGCCTGTGTGGTGGGCTTTTCCGGCACGCTGATGGTGATCCAGCCCAGCTTCGTCGAGGTCGGCATTCCCGCCGTGCTGCCGGCGCTGGTCGCCTTCATCTTCGCGCTGTTCATCCTGTCGACCCGCCGGCTGTCGCGGCAGATCGATGCGGTAAGCCTGCAGGCGATCAGCGGGCTGATGGCACTGGCGGCTTTCTTCGTGCTGATGCTCGTGCCCGGCGTGGCGGGCCAGATGCTGGCGCCGCTGTCCACCGAGTCGGCGATGCTGCTTTTCACGGTCGGTTTGATCGGCACCGGCGCGCACCTGCTGATGACTTGGGCGCTGCGCTACGCGCCTTCGGCGACGCTGGCCCCCCTGCAATACATGGAGATCCCCTTCGCCACCCTGATCGGCTGGCTGATCTTCCGCGACCTGCCCGACGGGCTGGCCCTGCTGGGGATCGTGGTCACCATGTCTGCAGGGCTCTACATCGTGCATCGCGAGCGCATCGACGCGCGGTTGGCTGCGGCAGCGGCGGCGCCGGCGGTCTAGCAGCAGTCCTTGCCGGCCTGGACCGGAGGACAGGGCACCGTCGCATAAGAGCAATAGACGCAGCAATCGCCCGACAATGGCCTGAGCACCGCGCCGCACCCCTTGCAATCGTAGAAGAACTGGCAGGCATCCGTCGGCATTTCTTCGTCGGCCTGGTGCCCGCATTCCGGGCAGGTGATGCGCGTGGTCAGAACGGGTTGGGTATCATTGGCCATACGCGACCCTAGACCTCAAGGGCGGCGAATCCAATGGCTCGCGGCAAAACCTGTTTGCGTCGCCGCGGCGCCCTACCTAGAACGTCCTCTCAAATTGCACGGAGGCGCACCCGTTGAGCGAAAAGACGATCCTGATCACCGGCTGCTCGTCGGGCATCGGATATGACGCGGCCCACGGGCTGAGGGCGCGTGGCTGGCGGGTCTTTGCCTCATGCCGCAAACCCGAGGATTGCGCGCGGCTCGAGGCCGAGGGGCTGGAGAGCTTCCCGCTCGACTATGCCGACGAGGCCAGCATCGCGGCGGCGGTCGACGAGACGCTGCGCCGTACCGGCGGCACGCTCGATGCGCTGTTCAACAACGGCGCCTTCGCCTCTCCGGGGCTGGCGCAGGACCTGCCGCGCGGGGCGCTGCGCGAGATCTTCGAGACCAACCTGTTTGGCCAGGCCGACCTCACCAACCGCCTGTTGCCGGTGTTCCAGGACCAAGGGCACGGCCGGATCGTGTGGAACTCGTCGGTTTTGGGGCTGGTGGCGTTGCGCGCCCGCGGCGCCTATGTCGCGACGAAATTCGCCATGGAGGGGCTGGTCGATGCCTACCGCATCGAGAACCGCGTGCCGGACCTCCACCACGTGCTGATCGAACCGGGCCCCGTCACCTCCGAGATCCGGCGCAAGGCGGTCCCGCATTTCGAACGCTGGATCGACTGGCAGGCGTCGCGCAACCGCCGCTTCTACGAGACGCTGCTTATGCCGCGGCTCTACAACGAGACCACCGCGCCCGACACCTTCGAGCTGCCGGCCAGCGCCGTCACTGCAAAGCTGGCGCATGCGCTGGAAAGCCGCAAGCCCCGGGCCCGTTACTTCGTCACCACTCCGACCTATATGATGAACATAGCCCGGCGCGTCCTGCCGACGCGCACGCTCGACCTCGTCCTGCGCAAGGGCTGAGACGGAAAGGAGGCCACCATGGCCGACAAACCATTGATCTGGGTCGCGCTGATTGCCTGCCTCGTGGTCGCGGCAGTTCTGCTGTTCGGCGTCGGTACCTTCGCGAAGGGCGGGGAATTCAACCGCAAGCACGCCAACAAGATCATGCGCCTGCGGCTGTTGACCCAGGCGATCGCGATCGTGGTCATCATGGTTGCTGTCTATTTCACCAGAGGGGGCTGAACATGGTCGTTCTGAACCGCATCTACACCCGCACAGGCGATGCGGGCGAGACCGCGCTGGGCAATGGCAGCCGGGTCGCCAAGCATTCGCCCCGCGTCACCGCCTACGGCACCGTCGACGAGGCGAACGCCACGGTCGGCATGGCACGGCTGCACGCTTCCGGCGACATGGATGCGATGCTCAAGCGAATCCAGAATGACCTCTTCGACCTGGGCGCCGACCTGTGCACCCCCGACATGCACAAGGATGCCGAGCGCGAGTACCCGCCGCTGCGCATGTCGCCCGACCAGGTGGCACGATTGGAGTCCGAGATCGACGCGATGAACAAGGATCTGGCGCCGCTGCGCAGCTTCATCCTGCCCGGCGGCACGCCGCTTGGCGCCCATCTGCACCTGTGCCGCACCGTCACGCGCCGGGCCGAACGGCTCGTCGTCGAGCTCTCGACGGTCGAAAGCGTCAACGAGTCCGCGCTGCGCTATCTCAACCGCCTCTCGGACTGGTTCTTCGTCGCCGGCCGCGTGGCGAACAAGGGGGGCGCGGAAGACGTGCTCTGGGTCCCCGGCGCCAATCGCGGCGAGGGCTGAGTACGCGCCACACGCTCACTGGGGCACAGAGGCCGCCGGCAGGATTGCATAGCGCCAGCTGCCCGAAAGGCCCGACCCCTGCCGCATCGCGGCGGCCTGGTTGCCCAGAAAGCGCAGATAGACCGCCGCCGACTCGCGCGCCGCGCGCGGCCACAGATAGAGCGGCCGCGAGGTGACCATCACTGCCAGAACCGCCGGCCCCTGGCCCGCGCGGTTCGGAAGAAGCAGCCGCACCTCGTCGCCCGGCTCGTGGCGGGCCGGCAATGTCCCCGGCGGCGGGCGCAGATGCACGACGGCGCCATCCGCCTCGTAAAGGTCGACATGCACGAAGCCGCCGTCGCCGGGCGCCAGGCGCAGGACCGGTACCGCCGGCCCGCCTTCGAGGCCCGCATCGGACTGCACCATCTGCCCCAGCGCCTCGGCCGGCATGTCCGCAGCGGCAGGCCTCAGCCCCAACGCCGCGACCTGCGCGACCTGCGCGCAAAGCGGCCGTGGCAGCGTCGCCAGGCCAGGGGAGAGCTGAACGTCCTGCCCGAGCCGGGCGCGCAAGGCCGCCATCAGCGCCCCGGCGACGTTCAGGTCCGGCACGTGACCGCGCAGGATCAGCCGGGGGCCGGCAGGATCGAGCCGCGCCTGCACCCGGCTGCAGGGTTGCCCGACCAGCGCGCGCTCGATCCGGGCACGCGCAGCAAGCGCCTCGGCCCCGGTTTCCCCGGTCAGGGCGCTCAGCGCCGTGAGGCTGTCCGGATCGGGTGCTGAGGCGCCGCTCCAGAGCAAATCCGCTGACTGCCCCGGCACCTGCGGCGTGGCGGCCAGAGCATGTTCGCTCGGCACCGGAACCGGCCGCGCCTGGCGGGGCGGCGCGGCGCGGTCGACCAGGGCTGCCACCGGCGCCGGCCGGGCGGGTGTGGTTTGCGATACAAGCCGATCCGGAGGGATTGGGGCATGGGTGATGGGCCGCTGCGGAAGCGCCCTGCCGGGCCGCACCAGCGGCGCTGCGCGCGTGTCGTCGGCAGGCGGCGTGGCCCGAATGGTTTTGCCCGGCGCTGTCCTCGTGGGCAAGGCCGCCACTGGCAGGGCGCGCGCATCGACCCGCAGATCCGCGGGAACCACCGCGAGCCTCGCATCAGCCTCGAGCCGCCGAGATCTCACGATATGGGCTCCGGGCTCGCGGACCGCCAGGGCGCGGCTTTTGATCGTCTCTTCCCGGGTCGCGGCCGGGCGCGGCGCAGTCGCCTCGGCCCGAAACGATACGCCTGACCGCTCCGCCAGGCGGCGTCCGGCCGGGCGTAGCGCGGGCTCCCGCACCCCTCCGACCGGCTGGGCGACGCGAAAGCGTCCCGAGGCCGGGAGCGCGGCGGCTCGACCCTGCGGCAGGGCCTGCGCTGCACGGATGGCCCCGCCCCGCGTAGCGGCCGGGAGAGGGGCGCTTGGCGGCGGCTCGGCCACCGCACGGATGGCCTCGGGCGCATCCACCCTGACGCGGGTCTTCACTGCGGGCCGACCGGCCAGGAAAAGGCCCTCCGCGTCACCGGCGCCCACCGGTCGAGCGGGCACTGCCCGCTCCGGCGCCGGCCCGGTCGGCATCGCCAGCGAGGGCGCGCCGATGCCGGCCTCGGACCGGGCCTGGACCGCGAGCGCAGGCAGCGGGCGCGGCACGGCGCGGTTATGCGGCACGCCCACGGCGCTGACGGTCAGCCGGGTACCGGTCGGGGGCTGCTGGCCCGCGGGCTGCAGCTCCAACGCCAGCACCAGGACCGCGGCGACGGCCAGATGCGCCGCCAGCGACATCAAGATCCCCGACAGCCAGACCCGTTTCATCGCGGCCCCGGCGTGACCACCAACAGCACGTCATGCAGCCCCTCGGCCTCGAGCGCGCTGATCAGCGGCAGGACGTGGCGCAGTTCGGCCTCGCGGTGGGTTTCGAGGTTGATCCGGCGATCGGGTTGGGCGGCCAGCGCGCGCAGCAGTTCGGTCCGGTCGACCTGGCGTTTCTCGAGCCAGAGGCTGCCGTCACGCGCCACGGCCACGCTCAGGCCGCCGCCGGGCAGGGTCGCGCCGGTCTGCGCCACCGGCGGCGGCACCTGGTAGGGCGCAGTCGCCTCGAGCCGGCCGATCAGCATGAAGAAGGCGAGCAGGAAGAACACCACGTCGATCAGCGGGATCAGCCGCTCGGGCGCGGGGTGGCGCGGGGGGCGGGTCAGGCGGATCATCGCTCGGCCTCAAGCCGCAGCACGCGCACGCGCCCGGCGCCGGCGGCCGCGGCGGTGTCCAGCAGCGTGACCAGGCCTTGCACCGGCGCACGTTCCGACGGCAGGATCATCACCGCGGTGCGCGGGTTCTCGGCCACGCGGGCGCGGATCATCCCGTCCAGCGCCGCCGCATCGCGCGCCTGCCCCTGCACATAGGCCCGCCCGTCCGGGCCCAGCCGGATGAACAGCGCCGAGGCCGCGCCGCCCTCGACCTGCGGGATGTCGCGCTGGTCCGACACCACCGGCATCATGTCGAGGTCGAGATAGGTCGAGGTGACCATGAAGAAGATCAGCAGGATCAGCAGTACGTCCACCAACGGCACGACCGAGACGTAGCGGCGGCGGCGCAGCGGTGGCCGCGTCAGCGTTATGGTCGCCTCAGCGCCCACCGCGCTTGCGCTCCTCGATCACCGTCAGCCGGCCGACGGCGCTCTCGATCTCCTGAGCGGCGGCCTCGATGCGGGCGGTGAAGAGGCTGGCGGCGGCCGCCGCCGGGATCGCCACGATCAACCCCGCGGCGGTGGTCAGCAGCGCCTGCCAGATGCCACCCGCCAGCACCGACGCATTGGCAGCGCCCTGCGCNNCCATCGCGATCATCTCCAGCAATCGGACATGGCGGTGCATGGCGGCGATCTCGTCATTGCCCATGCGGGTCAGTTCGGCCAGCAGGGTGGCGTGACTCACCCCCTCGTCGATCAGGTCCAGCGCGCGGGCGGTCACCCGGTCGGCAGGCGTCCGCGCCCCGGCCAGCTGGGCATGGGCGACCGGGCCCTGCCCGGCCTCCCAAGCGCGCAGCGCCTTGTCACGGTTGGCCCCGTGGCCGCGGGCGGGCCAGAGCTGCGCGGTCTTGACCACGATCAGCGTCAGCGAGATCAGCGACAACAGCCCCAGGATCAGCAGGATCGGCGCGCCCGTCCCCACCGCATCGGTCAATGCTTGTGGCATGGTTTACTTCACCAGCGCGGCGCTGGCCTTGCTGGACAGATCGAGGATCGGAAAGCAGTCCATCTCCTCGCCGCCCGCCGGCCGGCAGGAGCCCAGCTCGTGCAGCAGGATCTCGGAGATCGCGCCGCACTCGGTGCCCGGGATCTCGAACAGCTTCACGGTGGTCCGTTCGGCCGGCAGCGGCGCCGCGTCGATGCTGAGCAGGCTGTCGATGACCCCCGACGGGTCGAGCACGGCCAGCGACATCTCGAAGCCCTCGAGGGTCATGTCTGTACGGTTGCGGAACAGGAAATAGGTCTGGCAGCCGCCCTCGCCCTGCTCCACCTTGTTGAGCTCGACCGTCAGCCGGCCGTCCTGCTGCGCGGTCGCGCCGCCTGCCAGCGACAGAGCCACCAGGGCCGCCGCGATGATCTTTCCTGCTGTCACCGTTACCTCCACCTTTGTCCCACGGCTTGCGCCGGCGTCCCCCCACGGCCGGTTGGCGCGAGGAAACGGGATTGGGGGCGGAGGGTCAAGGTTTTGTTCGCCGTTGCGGACGGCTGGGCCGGGGCCCGCACACGCAAGAGGAGGCTCGGGCGCGGCCCGGCGTGAAGGCCGGGCGGCACATAGACAGGGGAACCGGTGCAGATAGCCGTCCCCCGTTATCCCTCGGCGGTTTCCAGCCTGCTCACCGCCCACTCGCCGGCGTCGCGCAGCACCGGATCTGGCTCGCGGGCCAGCGCCTCGGCTGCCGGGCGCAGTTCCGCAAGACCGGAATTGCCGATGGCATAGGCCACGTTGCGCAGGAAGCGGTTGCGCCCGATCCGCTTGATGGGCGAGCCCGAGAACAACGCCCGGAACGCGGCGTCATCCAGCTCGGCCAGCTGCTCGAGCCGCGGCGCCCGCAGTTCGGCCCGCGCCCAGTATCCGGCCTGACGTGCCTCCTGCGCGAACTTGTTCCAGGGGCAGACCGCGAGGCAATCATCGCAGCCATAGATCCGGTTGCCGAGACCCGGGCGCAGCGACTCGTCCACGGGGCCGGCATGCTCGATGGTCAGGTACGAGATACAGCGCGTCGCATCGAGCTGGAACGGCGCCGGGAAAGCATCGGTCGGGCAGATGTCGAGGCATTTGGTGCAGGAGCCGCAGCGCTCGGCCTCGGGGTCGTCCGGCGGCAGTTCCAGGGTGGTGAAGACCGCGCCAAGAAAGATCCAGTTGCCCAGCTCGCGCCCCAGCAGGTTGGTGTGCTTGCCCTGCCAGCCCAGCCCGGCGGCCTGCGCCAGCGGCTTTTCCATCACCGGGGCGGTGTCGGTGAAGACCTTGATCTCGCCCCCTGCCCGGTCGATCAGCCAGCGCCCCAGCCGCTTGAGCCGCTTCTTGACGATATCGTGGTAGTCCCGGCCGCGCGCATAGACGCTGACATTGCCCCGGTCGGGATGCTCCAGCACCGCCAGCGGGTCGTCGGGGGGCGAATAGCTGTCGGCCAGCATTACGATGCTGCGCGCCTCGGGCCACAGCGCGGCCGGGTCGCCGCGCCACTCCACGCGACGCTCCATCCAGCCCATCTGCCCGTGACGGCCTTCGTCGAGAAAGGCGCGCAGCCGCCCGGCGGCCCGGGGAATCGCGTCGGGGCGGCAGACCCCGAACCCGTCGAACCCCAGCGCCCGGGCCTCGGCCCCCAATGCGTCTTTCAGGGTGGTCGGGCTCTCAGAAGTCAAGATCGGCGTAATGCGTGGGCGGGGTGAATCCGGGAACGAGGTCGGCCAGCAGCGAGCGGAATGCCGGGCGCGACTTGACCTTGGCGTACCAGTCCTTCAGCGCCTGGCTGCGCGACCAGTCGACATCACCGACATAGTCGAGGCTGGACAGCTGCGCTGCCGCGGCGAAATCCGCGATGCTGAGCTTGTCGCCGGCCAGCCAGCGCCGTCCTTCCATCAGCCAACCGATATAATCGAGGTGGTACTTGATGTTGCGGCTGCCCAGCTTGATCGCTCCGCTCTCGGGGTGGCCGGTCCGCGACAGCCGCTTGTAGACCCGCTCGTAGAGCAGGTTGACGGTCACCTCGTGGTGGAACTTGTCATCGAACCAGCACTGCAGGCGCCGTGCCTCGGCCCGTTCGGCAGGCGTGTCGGGCAGCAGCGGCGGATCCGGGTAAACCTCTTCGAGATATTCGAAGATCGCCGGGCTTTCGGCCAGCGTCCGCCCGTCGATCTTGAGCATCGGCACCTTGCCGCTGGGGTTCTGGCGCAGGTAGTCCATGCGCTTTTCCCAGGGTGCCTCCTCGACCAGCTCGACCTCGATTCCCTTCTCGGCAAGAACCAGGCGGATCTTGCGGCAGAAGGGAGAGAGCGGCTGATGATACAATCTTCGCATGCATCCCTTTTGCCCAGCCTTTCGGCGACTTGCAACAGAATGCTGCGGCGGGGTGGCTCAACCGGCGGCGCAGCCCGCATCGCCGGTGATGGCCAGATCGCGGGCCCCGCGGGCGATCTGCTGGCTGCGCCGCTGCGTGAAGGGGCTCGGCTGCACCGCCGAGCGGCCCTGCGGGTCGGGCAGAACCGCCATCAGCCGCGCCGCCTGGGCCGGCGACAGCTGGGACGCCGAAACGCCGAAGTGATGCTGCGCGGCGGCCTCGATGCCGAACACGCCGGTGTCGAACTCGGCCACGTTCAGATAGACCTCGATGATCCGCTCCTTGCCCCACATCGTCTCGATCAGCGTGGTGAAGCCGGCCTCGAGCCCCTTGCGAACCCAGGACCGCTCCTGCCACAGGAAGACGTTCTTCGCGGTCTGCTGGCTGATCGTCGAGCCGCCGCGGCGCGCGCCACCCTCGAAGGCGGCCCGGATCGCCTCGAAATCGAAGCCCCAATGCTTGCAGAACTTGGCGTCCTCGGCGGCGATGGCGCTGAGCGCGACGTGATCGGGCAGGCTCTCCAGCGCCACCCAGTCGCGCTTTATCTCGCCCAGCCGCTGCATTTCCTGCGCCTGGTAGATGTTGATGCCCGGATCGACCAGGCGCAGGGCGGCGACGAAGGCCAGCATCGCCAGGCCGATCGCCAGCCCCCAGTAGCAGCCCCAGATCATCCTGTACCGGCCCAGAGTCTGCCTGATGCCGCGGCCGGACGGCCCGATCCTTCTGGTGCGAGTCATGATACAATGCCCCTCTCGCAGTGACCGCCCCGCGCCGCCCCGCAAGGGGCCTGCGCGCGACAGGCTGACCGCTGCTCCCATCCCGAATTCATTCCGAAAACGACTTGCCTCGCATGTTCGCGGTACAAGTGTCACCCATCCACACCGTCATTACCGCACCAGGGACCTTACAAAAGCTTACTTCCGCAGGGGCCGAATAAGTCGATTTAGCAGCAAATCGTCCACCCCGAAACGACGGCGCCGCCAGCGAGAGGCCGGCGGCGCCAAA
>JABAHR010000412.1_pt2 | contig 13766 bp, 12 predicted proteins | sample 7062101 | NCBI WGS metagenome assembly JABAHR01 (sample SAMN14534553, study PRJNA622989) | marine sediment metagenome | biome: marine biome [ENVO:00000428]; feature: marine pelagic biome [ENVO:01000023]; material: deep marine sediment [ENVO:00002113] | place: India: Gulf of Kutch | collected... | reverse complement strand
GACCACGTCAATCCCGAGGCGCCGTGGCCGGGGCGTGACGCGCTGCGCCAGGCCACCGCGGCGGCGGGCAAAACGCTGGTGCCGCGCTTGGCCGTGTACCCGCGCTACGTTCAGGCCCTCGAGCGCTGGGTGGCAGCGCCGCTGCGGGGCGCCGTGCTCTCGCGCGCCGACGCCGACGGACTGGCGCGCGAGGACCGCTGGTCGGCGGGCATTCCCAGCGCCCTGCCGGAGCTCACGCTGCGCCCCGACCGCCGGCGGGAGCCGGCCGTGGAACGCGGCCTGCAGCGCATCCTCGCGCAAGCGCGCGATGGCCGNNGACATCGTGCGCTTGTTCGCGGCGCGCGGCGAGGAGCTCGCCGCCGTGTGCACCGCCGCCGACCGGCTGCGCGCCGAAGTGAGCGGCGACACGGTGAGCTACGTCGTCAACCGCAACATCAACTACACGAACATCTGCTACTTCCGCTGTCGCTTCTGCGCCTTCTCCAAGGGCAGGCACAGCGAGAAGCTGCGCGGCAGGGCCTACGACCTGGACCTCGACGAGATCGCACGTCGCACGCGCGAAGCGTGGGATCGCGGCGCGACCGAGGTGTGCCTGCAAGGCGGCATTCACCCCCACTACAACGGACAGACCTACCTCGACATCTGCGCCGCGGTGAAGCGGGCGGCGCCCGCCGTGCACGTCCACGCCTTCTCGGCGCTGGAGGTGTGGCACGGCGCGCGCACGCTCGAGCTCGCGCTCGACGCCTATCTGGCCGAGCTCAAGCGTGCCGGCCTGGGAACCCTGCCCGGCACCGCGGCGGAGATTCTCGACGACGACGTGCGCGCCGTGATCTGTCCCGACAAGATCAGCAGCGCCCAGTGGCTCGAGGTGATGCAGCGCGCACACGAGCTCGGCCTGCGCACCACGGCGACGATCATGTTCGGCCACGTCGACGCGCCGGGGCACTGGGCGACCCACCTGCTGCGCGTGCGACGGCTGCAGGCGCGCACCGGCGGCTTCACCGAGTTCGTGCCGTTGCCTTTCGTGCACATGGAGGCGCCGCTGTTCCTCGAGGGGCGAGCGCGAGCGGGCGCCACCCTGCGCGAGGCTGTGCTCATGCACGCAGTGGCGCGTCTCGTCCTGCACCCCCATCTGACCAACATCCAGACCTCGTGGGTGAAGATGGGTCCGCAGGGTGCAGCCGCCTGCCTGCGGGCGGGGGCCAACGATCTCGGCGGCACTCTCATGAACGAGTCCATCACGCGCGCCGCCGGCGCCGCTTTCGGCGAAGAGCTCGACCCGCGAGGCATGCAGGCGCTGATCGCCGGCATCGGGCGCACGCCGCGGCAACGCTCGACGCTCTATGCCGACGTGCCGGAGGAACGCACGCGGGCCGGGCTCGCGGCGCGCCCGCTGGAGCCCGCCGTGGCAACGCGGCCGCGTCCCGCCGCCGCACGCGAGCATGCGGCGCCGTTGCGCTTCGGCCTAGGGCAGTGCGCCCCGCGCTGACGCTCACGGCAGTCCCGGGCATCGCCACGGTCGTTCCCGGCGACGATCTCGGCGCCCTGTTCGGCGACGCCCTCGAGGCGGCTGGTGTGCGCCTCGAGGACGGCGACGTGCTCGCCGTCAGTCAGAAGGTGGTGTCCAAGGCGGAGGGACGCTACGTCGCCCTCGACGGCATCGTGCCGAGCGCCGCGGCGCTCGCGCTGGCGGCGCGCGTCGGCAAGGATCCGCGACTGGTGACGGTGATCCTGTCGGAGTCGCGCGCGGTGCTGCGGCACCGTCCCGGGCTGATCATCACCGAGCATCGCCTCGGCTTCGTCATGGCCAACGCCGGCGTCGATCAGTCCAACGTCGAATGCGACGACGGGGCACCGCGTGTGCTGCTGCTGCCCGAGAACCCCGACGCCAGCAGCGCGCGGCTCAGGCACGCCCTCGAGCAGCGCTTCGGCGTGAGCCTCGGCGTCGTCATCGGCGACAGCGCGGGGCGCGCCTGGCGCAACGGCCTGGTGGCGATAGCCCTGGGCGCCGCCGGGCTGCCGTCGCTGCATGACCTGCGCGGGCGCGTCGATCGCAACGCTCGCCCGCTCGAGGTCACCCAGGTGGCGCTCGGCGACGAGATCGCGTGCGCCGCCGCGCTGCTCATGGGCGAGGCCGACGAGGGACTGCCGCTCGTGCTGGTGCGCGGGCTGTCCTGGCAGGCGCCGCCGATACCGGCATCGGCGCTGGTGCGTGCGCCGGCGCGGGATCTGTTCCGGTGAGCACGGCCACCCGCGTGGTGGCCATCTCGGGCGGCATCGGCGGCGCCAAACTCGCCCTCGGGTTGTATCGCACGCTGCCGCCGGACACCCTCACCGTGGTGTGCAATACCGGCGACGATTTCGAGCACCTCGGACTGCACGTGGCGCCCGACGTCGACACCGTGATGTACACGCTCGCCGGCATCGCCAATGCCGAGACCGGCTGGGGCCGCGCGCACGAGACCTGGACCTTCATGAGCGCCCTCGAGGCGCTGGGCGGCGAGACCTGGTTCCGTCTCGGCGACGGCGATCTCGCCACGCACATCGAGCGCACCCGGCGGCTCGCAGCGGGGGAAAGCCTGAGCGCGATCACCGACGACCTCGGCCGTCGCCTGGGCGTGCGCGCGCGCCTGCTGCCGATGAGCGACGCCCCAGTGCGCACGCTGGTCGACAGCGACGCCGGCGTGCTGCCGCTGCAACGCTACTTCGTGGAGCGGCGCTGTGCGCCGCGGGTGCGCGGCCTGCGCTTCGCCGGCGCCGAGGCCGCACGTCCGGCACCGGGGCTGCTGCAGGCACTTGCCAGCGAAGCCCTCGAGGCGGTCGTCATCTGTCCTTCGAACCCGTTCATCAGCGTCGAGCCGGTGCTCGCCGTCGGCGGCGTGCGCGCGGCGCTCGCGCGCTCTCGCGCGCCGGTCGTGGCGGTGTCGCCCATCGTCGCCGGCGACGCGGTCAAGGGACCCACGGCGAAGATGATGCGCGAGCTGGGGCTCGCGGTGAGCCCCGTCACGGTGGCGGCGCGCTACGCCGGGCTGCTGCGCGGCTTCGTTCTCGACGCGGCCGACGCCGACGCGGCGCGCACCCTGAGCCTGCCGTGCCTGACGACGGCCACCCTCATGCGCAACGATACGGACCGAGAGCGTCTCGCCCGCGAGGTGGTGGCCTTCGCGCGCTCGCTGCGCGACACCGCGGCGGCTTCCTAGCCCGACACGGCCGGCGCGGGCGGACGCGTCAGCGCAGTGGCAGCGTCACGTCGACGAAGTGCTGCATGCTCGCGAGCGTCGCCTCGAGCGTGGCGCGCTGAAAGTTGAGCACCAGGTGACGCACGCCCATGTTCTCGAGAGCGCGGATATCGGCGGCCACCTCGTCGTCCGCGCCGGTCAGCAGCTGGCGCCGGCCCTCGTCGATCACGGCCGGCTTGCTCTCGTCGTACCAGTTTGCGAAGTAGGTGATGGTAATGCTCTGCGGGTCGCGCCCGTGGTCTTCGGCGAGCCGGCGCAGACGCTCCAGGCCGGCGGCGAAACGCGCCTCGGTGTTGAGGGGATGGTGCGGGTTGGTACCGATGGGATACCACGCGTCACCGAAACGCACCGTGCGACGCATGGCCGCCGGGCTCTCCCCGCCGACCCAGATGGGCGGGTGCGGCTTCTGTACCGGCTTGGGCAGAAAGCTGATGTCGGAGAAGCTCACGTACTCGCCCGCGAACACCGGGTCATCCTCCGTCCACAGCGTCTTGCACGCACGCAGGTACTCGTCGGTGACGCGGCCGCGGCGCTCGAAGGGGGGCGCACCAAGCGCCTCGAACTCCTCCTTCATCCAGCCGGCGCCGACGCCGAAGGTGACTCGCCCGGCGGAGAGGACGTCCAGCGTTGCCAGGATCTTCGCAGTCAGCACGGCGCCGCGGTGCGGCACCACGGCCACGGAACTGATGAGCCTCGACTGCGGGGCGATTCCGGCGAGAAAGGCGAGCAGCGTAAACTGATCGAAGCAGTCACCGGTCGCCGAACCGGGGAAGGCGCCGCTGGCGGCGTAGGGGTAGCGCGAGCCGATGGCGCGCGGCACCACGATGTGGTCGGGCACCGCGAGGTGGGCAAAGCCGAGCGCCTCGGCCCGCTGCGCCATCGCCTGGACGCACTCCCGGTCCGCCAGGGGGCCGCGTGACGGAATGGTCAGTCCGAAGTCCATAGCTGTTATCCTTTCTCGCCGATTCGGGGGGTGGGCCATGTTAACGGACGAGCAGCGTCGCTTTCTACACGACCAGCGCGTCGCCCGTCTCGCCACGGCGGACGCAAGCGGGCGTCCGCACGTCGTCCCCGTCTGCTTCGTCGTGGAGGGGAACAACCTCTACACCGGCGTCGACGAGAAGCCGAAGCAGGACCCACAGCGGGAGCTCAAGCGGATTGCCAACATCCGCGCGAATGCCGCCGTCGCCGTGGTCGTCGACCGCTACCAGGAGGACTGGCAGCGGCTCGGCTGGGTGATGCTGCGCGGGCGCGCGCAGGTGCTCGTGGCGGGCCGCGAGCACGAGCACGCACAGGCGCTGCTGCGGGCCCGCTACGCGCAGCTCGCTGCCATGAGCCTCGAGCGCCTGCCTGTGATCGCCCTGCGCATCGAGCGCACCAGTGCCTGGGGCGACCTCACGCCGACGACCTAGCCCGCACGCATCCTGTCGCAGCGCATGACGCCCGCCTATCTGCGCCGCCTCGTCGCGCGCGCGCCCTTCTTTTACGGCTGGGTCATCGTCGCCTGCGCCGTCTGCGCCACCTTCGCCCGCCAGGGCGCGGCGGTGGCGACGCTGTCGGTGTTCATCGCGCCCATGACCGCGGAGTTCGCCTGGTCGCGCACGGGGATCTCCGGCGCCGTTTCCCTGGGCAGCGTGCTCGGGGCGCTCGTCGCCCCGGCGCTCGGGCCGCTGGTGGACCGCCATGGCGCGCGCGCGGTGCTGACGGCGAGCGCGCTCATCGTCGCCGCCACCGCCTTCGCATTAGCGGACACACGCTCGCTACTCAGCTTCTACATCGCTTTCGGCATCGCGCGCATGGTCTTTGCCGCGCCCTTCGACATCGGCATCGCGGCCCCGGTCTCCAACTGGTTCCTGCGCGGGCGCGCGCGTGCCATGTCCTACGTGTCCCTCTCCATCGGCATCAGCCTGGCGGTGATGCCCGTCATGGCGCAGAGCGCAATCGACGCGCGGGGCTGGCGTACGGGCTGGGTCGCCGTCGCCCTGGCGGTGCTGATCGTCGGCGTGGTGCCGAACGCCCTGCTGATGGTGCGCCGGCCCGAAGACGTGGGGCTGCTGCCCGACGGCGACGCGCGTCGACGGGGCACGACACACGTGCCGGTGCACAAGCACGCCGTTCCCGAGCCGAGCTTCACGCGCACCCAGGCACTGCGAACGCCGGCCATGTGGCTGCTGCTGGCCTACACCGCGCTCATTTTTCCGGTGCAGGCGGGCATGAGCCTGCACCAGGCGCCGCACCTGGTGCAGCAGGGCATCTCGCCCGCCATCGCCGCCTCCGTCGTCGGCGTTTTTTCGCTCGCGGTGGCGCTCAGCAGCCTCGTCTTCGGCGTCATCGGCAGCCGCTGGCCGGTGCGCTTCGGGCTTGCCGCCGCCGCCGGCGGCGTCGCCGCCGGCGCGGTGGTCATGTATGCGGTCACCGGCGCCGCGCACGGCTACGTCGCCGCAACACTGTTCGGAACCGGCATCGGCGGCCTGCTGACGCTGCTCCCCGTCGCCTGGGCCGACTACTTCGGCCGCCGCAACTTCGGCGCCATACGCGGCATCACGCTGCCGGCGCAGGTGATGGGCCAGGCGCTCGGCCCGCTCCTCGCCGGCGCGCTCTACGATGTCACCGGGGCCTACCACGCCGCCCTGGGCGTTTTTGCCGCCCTCGCCGGCACCGCGGCCCTGGTCGCCTTGTTCGCGCGCCCGCCGGCGCCACCGGTGGCGTAGCCGCCCGCCGCACGACCGCGTCAGCGATCGGCGCTCTCGAGATATTCCCAGCGCGCGTAGGCCCGCTCGAGCTCCGCGCGCACGCGCTCGAGCTCGCGCAACGCGGCGGTGATGGCGTCCCTGCCCTGGGTATAGAAGGCGCCGTCGTTGACGCGGGCCTCCAGCTCGTGCTGCTCGCCCTCGAGGCGCTCGAGCAGCTCCGGCAGCACCTCGAGCTCGCGTTTCTCCTTGTAGCTCAGCTTGCGCGGGCGTTCGTTTGCCTTCGCAGGCGCGGCGGCCGGTCGGCTCCCGGCGCCGCAGGCCGCGGCCGAACCGCGAGCCGGCGGGCGCTGGCGCAGCCAGTCCTCGTAGCCGCCGACGTACTCGCCCACGTGTGCGCCCTCCTCGAAGGCGAGCACGCTCGTCACCACGTTGTCGAGGAAGGCGCGATCGTGGCTGACCAGCAGCAAGGTGCCGTCGTACTCGGCGAGCAGGTCTTCGAGCAGCTCCAGGGTGTCGATGTCCAGGTCGTTCGTGGGCTCGTCCAGCACGAGCACGTTCGCCGGCCGGGTGAAGATCTTGGCGAGCAGCAGGCGGTTGCGTTCACCGCCCGAGAGCGCCTTGACCGGGGAGTCGATGCGCTCGGGCGGGAAAAGGAAGCTCTTCAGGTAGCCGACGACGTGACGCGAGCGTCCGCGCACCGTGACCCGATCGCCGCCGCCGGCCACGTTCTCGCGCACCGTCTTCTGCGGGTCCAGCCGCCCTCTGTGCTGGTCGAAGTAAGCGATCTCGAGCCGCGTGCCGACGAGGATGCGCCCGGTGTCGGGCTTGAGCTCACCGAGCATGAGCCGCAGCAGCGTGCTCTTGCCGCAGCCGTTCGGTCCGATGATGCCGACGCGATCGCCGCGCAGCACGCGCGTCGTGAGGCCCTGGATGACAGGCCGCTCGTCGTAGCCGAAGCCGACGTCGTTGAGATCCACCACCACCTTGCCCGACGCGGCGCCGTCGTCCACGTCGAGCTTGGCCTGTCCCTGCCGCTCGATGCGCCGCGCCCGCTCCCGGCGCATGTCCTGCAGCGCCCGCACCCGGCCCTCGTTGCGGGTGCGGCGGGCTCTGATGCCCTGCCGTATCCATGCCTCCTCCTGCGCCAGCTTCCTGTCGAAACGCGCAGCGGCCCGCTCCTCGGCTTCCTGCAGCGCTTCCTTGCGGCGCAGATAGTGCGCGAAGTCGCCCGCAAAGCTGCGCAGCGCACCGCGGTCGAGCTCGACGATGCGGGTCGCCAGATGGCTGAGCAGCGTGCGGTCGTGGGTTACGAACACCACCGCTCCGATGAAACCGAGCAGGAACTCCTCGAGCCAGGTGATGGCCGCGATGTCCATGTGGTTGGTGGGCTCGTCGAGCAGCAGCACGTCGGGCCCGCTCACCAGCGCCTGCGCCAGCATCACCCGGCGCCGGATGCCGCCGGAGCAACGAGCCATGGGTGCGTCCGCCGGCAGCGACAGGCGGCTCAGCACGGTCTCGACCCTCTGCTCGATGCCAAAGCCGCCGGCGACGTCGATGCGCTGCTGCAGCTCGGCAAGGCGCGCGAGCGCGGCATCGCCGGCGTGCGCCGCTTGCTGCGCCGCGTCGTGATACGCGTGCAGCAGCTCGCCGAGATGGCCCAGCCCCGCCGCCACGACCTGATAGACGGTGCCGGGAGCGTCGGCGGGCACTTCCTGCTCGAGATGGGATACCCGCAGCGTGTCGCGGCGCCACACCTCGCCCTCGTCCGGCTCCACGAGGCCGCTGATGACCCGCAGCAGCGTGGACTTTCCCGCGCCGTTGCGGCCCACGAGACAGATGCGCTCACCGGCGTCGATCTGCAGCGCGACGCCCTCGAGCAGGGGAGCGTGCCCGTAGGCGAGACAAACGTCCTTCAACGTCAGCAGCGCCATATCAGGCGACGCCTCGCGGGGGTGGTTGCAACACGGAGAACATGGCGGCGGCGGTGAGCAGAAACGGCAACATCGCCGGTCAATATACCGCATCGCTCACGCCGCACGGGACGCGCGGCGGTCCTTTGCCGGGCGAGCCATCCCGGTTGTTTGCGCCGGGCGATGTGGGCACAATGAGCGTCCGCCCTGGGCTGCCCAGCCGCGGTTGTTTGGCATCCGCCCCGACCTGTGAACGCGATGCGGGCAAGGGCGAACGCCCCAGTCGCTGCAAACCCAGGACACCACCACAAGAAAAGCGGGGGAGACGAGCATGATACCGCCTTCGTTCGAGTACCACGCCCCGAGCGCACTGCAAGACGCCCTCGGCCTGTTGCGGCAGCACGGCGACGGCGCGCGCGTGCTGGCCGGCGGCCACAGCCTGCTGCCGATGATGAAGCTGCGTTTCGCCGAGCCGGAGCATCTCATCGACCTCAACCGGATCGACGCGCTCAGGGGCGTGCGCGACGAGGGCAGCCACGTCGTCATCGGCGCCATGGCCACCGAGAACGAGCTCATCGCCTCCGAGCTGCTGCAGCGCAAGTGTCCGCTGATACCGGAAGCCGCGCGGCAGATCGCCGATCCCCAGGTGCGCAACTGTGGCACCGTCGGTGGCGACATCGCCCACGGCGATCCCGCCAACGATCACCCGGCCATCATGCTGACGCTGGGAGCGGACTTCGTGCTGGCGCAGGCCAACGGCGAGCGCACCGTGGCCGCCGACGGATTCTTCGTCGACACCTTTGCCTCGGAGCTCGAGCCCGGAGAGATACTGAAGGAGATCCGCGTTCCCGTGGCGGTTGCCGGCAGCGGCTGGGCCTACTGCAAGCTCAAGCGCAAGACCGGCGACTACGCGACGGCGGCGGCGGCTGTGCAGCTGACCCTCGACGGAGGCAGCTGCTCGCAGTTCAGCCTCGGGCTGACCAACGTCGCGCCGACGGCGCTGCTGGTGCGCGACGCGTCGGCGGCGGTGCTCGGCCGTGCGATCGATGATGCGCTGATCGAGCAGATCGCCGAGATGGCGATGGCGGCCTGCGATCCGGCAGAGGATCTGCGCGGCAGCGTCGAGTACAAGAGACACATGGCCGGCGAGATGACGCGACGCGCCATCCGTGTGGCCGTCGAGCGAGCCGGAGGAGCCTGACATGGCAAAGCGACACGTCAGTTTCAGCGTCAACGGGCAGGCCGTCGAGGTTCTGGTCGAGCCGCGTGAGCTGCTGATTCACACCCTGCGCGAGCAACTCGGCCTCACCGGCAGCCACATCGGCTGCGAGACCAGCCACTGCGGCGCCTGCACCGTTGACCTCAACGGCAGATCGGTCAAGTCCTGCACGGTGCTCGCGGTGCAGGCCGAGGGCGGCGAGGTGCTCACCGTCGAGGGCCTGGCCGCGAGCGGCGAGCTGCACCCGGTGCAGGAAGGTTTCATGGAGAAGCATGGGCTGCAGTGCGGCTTCTGCACGCCGGGCATGCTCATGCGCGCCTACCGATTCCTGCAGCAGAATCCGCATCCGTCCGAGCAGGAGATTCGTGAGGGGATGTCCGGCAACCTCTGCCGCTGCACCGGTTATCAGAACATCGTCAAGGCAATCCAGTATGCCGCCGAGAAAGCATCGACGCCCGAGGAGGTCGCGTAATGGCTGCTCCCGCTGAAAAGATCACCGCCGATGCCCTCAAGGGTGTCGGCACGTCGCGCAAGCGCAAGGAGGATCCGCGCTTCATCCAGGGAAAGGGTCACTACGTCGACGATATCAAGCTTCCCGGGATGCTGTTCGCCGACGTCGTGCGCAGCCCCTTCGCCCATGCGCGCATCAAGTCCATCGACACCGCGGCCGCCAAGGCCCTGCCGGGCGTCCACGCCGTGCTCACCGCCGAGGACCTCAAGCCGCTGAAGCTGCACTGGATGCCGACCCTCGCGGGCGATGTCCAGGCGGTACTGGCCGACGAGAAGGTCTGCTTTCAGGAGCAGGAGATCGCCGTGGTGGTTGCCGACAACCGCTACATCGCCGCCGACGCCGCCGAGCTGGTCGAGGTCGAGTACGAGGAGCTGCCGGCGCTGGTCGACGCGCGCAAGGCCATGGAGCCGCAGGCGCCCGTCATCCGCGAGGACCTGGTGGGCAAGATGGAGGGCGCCCATGGCAAGCGCCTGCACGACAACCACATCTTCACCTGGGAGTCGGGCGACAAGGAAGCGACGGACCGGGCCTTCGAGCAGGCGCAGGTGACCGTCGAGGAGTCGATGTACTACCCGCGGGTGCATCCCTGCCCGCTCGAGACCTGCGGCTGCGTCGCATCGTTCGACAAGGTCAACGGCCAGCTCACCGTGTACATGACCTCGCAGGCACCGCACGTGGTGCGCACCGTCGTCTCGATGCTCTCAGGCATCGCCGAGAGCAAGGTGCGCATCGTCTCGCCGGACATCGGCGGTGGCTTCGGCAACAAGGTCGGCGTGTACCCCGGTTATGTCACTGCCATCGTCGCCTCCATCGTCCTCGGGCGGCCGGTGAAGTGGATCGAGGACCGCATCGAGAACCTCTCCTCCACCGCCTGGGCCCGCGACTACCACATGAAGGGCGAGCTCGCCGCCGACCGTGACGGCCGCATCAAAGCGCTGCGCGTCAACGTCATCGCGGATCACGGCGCCTTCGATGCCTGCGCCAACGCGAGCAAGTTCCCGGCCGGGCTGTTCAATATCTGCTCCGGCTCCTACGACATTCCGGTCGCCCACGCGCGCATCGACGGCGTCTACACCAACAAGGCGCCCGGCGGCGTGGCCTACCGCTGCTCTTTCCGGGTCACCGAGGCCGTCTACGCCATCGAGCGCATGATCGACGTGCTGGCGCAGAAGCTCGGCATGGACAAAGCCGAGATCCGCTACAAGAACTTCATCGCGCCGGAGCAGTTCCCGTACGGCTCGGCATTCGGCTGGCAGTACGACAGCGGCGACTACCCGGCCGCGCTTAGGAAAGTGCTCGAGGCCGTGGACTACGAGGGCCTGCGCAAGGAGCAGGCCGACAAGCGCGCCCGCGGCGAGCTCATGGGCATCGGCATCTGCACCTTCACCGAGGTCGTGGGCGCCGGCCCCACGAAGGTCTGCGACATCCTCGGCATCGGCATGTTCGACAGCGCCGAAATCCGCGTCCACCCGACCGGCAGCGCCGTCGCCCGCATGGGCACCATCACCCAGGGACAGGGTCACCAGACCACCTATGCGCAGATCATCGCCAGCGAGCTCGGCATCCCGTCCGACGACATCCAGATCGAGGAAGGCGACACGGACACGGCACCCTACGGTCTTGGCACTTACGGCTCGCGCTCCACGCCCGTCGGCGCGGCGGCGACCGCGCTCGCGGCGCGCAAGATCCGCGCCAAGGCGCGCAAGATCGCGGCGCATCTGCTGGAGGTCGGCGAGGACGATCTCGAGTGGGACATCGACCGCTTCAAGGTCAAGGGGGTGCCCGGCTCGGAGAAGACCTTCAAGGAGATCGCCTGGGCCGCCTACAACGACCTGCCCGAGGGCACGGAGCCGGGACTCGAATCGGTGGACTATTACGATCCGCCGAACTTCACCTTTCCTTTCGGCGCCTACGTCTGCGTGCTCGACATCGACCGCTTCACCGGGGAGGTGAAGGTGCGCCGTTTCTACGCCCTCGACGACTGCGGCACCCGTATCAACCCGATGATCATCGAGGGTCAGATTCACGGCGGGCTCACCGAGGGCTTCGCCGTCTCCATGGGCCAGGAGATCGTCTTCGACGAGAGCGGCAACCTGCTCGGCAACACGCTCATGGACTATTTCCTCCCCACCGCCGTGGAGACGCCGAGCTGGGAAACCGATCACACCGTGACGCCGTCGCCGCACCATCCGATCGGCGCCAAGGGGGTGGCGGAATCTCCCCACGTCGGCAGCATCCCCTGCTTCAGCAACGCGGTGGTGGACGCCTTTGCGCATCTCGGCGTCACCCACATCGACATGCCCTACAGCGCCCACCGCGTGTGGGAGAAGCTGAACGAACTCGGGCTCAACCGGCGCTAGGAGCGCAACGGTGCGCGTAGAGCTGCAAAAGAGCTTTCCGGTGCCCGCCGCCCCCGAGTTCGGCTGGACGGTGCTGGCGAACATCGAGGAGGTCGCCTCGTGCATGCCCGGTGCACAGATCACCGAGCAGATCGACGAAAACAACTACAAGGGTGAGGTGCGCCTGAAGCTCGGGCCCGCGCGGGTGGCATTCAAGGGCGACATCGAGGTGAAGGAGATCGACGCCGAAGCCCGCGCCGTGAGTCTGGTCGGCAAGGGCGGCGACGGCAAGGGCACCAGCGCCAGCATGGACCTGAGCGCCCGCATCGAGCCCACCGAAGACGGCTATTTCGAGCTCGTGGGGGCGTCGGCGGTGAGCCTCAACGGCAAGCTCGTCAGCATCGGCTCACGCATGATCAACCAGGTATCCGAGCAGATCCTCAAACAGTTCGGCGAGAACTTCACGGCCCGCGTGCAGGCGCTCGCCGAGTCCGGCGCGTCCCGGGCTGACGCCCCGAGCGCGGCCGCGGCGCCGCCGCCCGAGCCGACGTCGCTCAACGCGCTGGCGCTCATGTGGGACATCGTGCGGGGCTGGTTCGCCCGACTGTTCGGGAGAGATCGCAACGAGTGAGCTGCGGTGGACGTCGCCCGGGATTGGCAACGCCGCTTTGAGGCGGTCGGCTACATCGCCGACGCCGAGCTCGCCACGGCGCTCTTCCTGCTCGATCACTTGAAGCGGCCGCTGCTGCTCGAGGGCGACGCCGGCGTCGGCAAGACCGAGGTCGCCAAGGCTCTCGCGCAGGCGCTCGACTGCCGCCTGATCCGGCTGCAGTGCTACGAGGGGCTCGATGTCAACGCCGCCGTCTACGAGTGGAACTACCAGCGTCAGCTGCTGGCGATCAAGCTCCTCGAGTCGAGCGACGACGATGCCGATTCCAAGGAACAGCGCATCTTCAGCGAGGCCTTCCTGCTGCAGCGCCCGCTGCTCGAAGCCATCACGCAGCCCGAGTCGCCGGTACTGCTGATCGACGAGATCGACCGCGCGGACGAGGAGTTCGAGGCCTACCTGCTCGAGGTCCTGTCGGACTACCAGATCACCATCCCGGAGCTCGGCACGCAGCACGCCGTGAGCACGCCCAGGGTGATACTCACCTCCAATGCGACGCGCGAGCTGAGTGATGCGCTGCGCCGCCGTTGCCTGTATCACTACGTGGACTATCCGAGCTTTGACAAGGAGCTGCGCATCGTGCGGGCGCGCCTGCCCGACATCGGCGCGCGCCTGGCACAGCAGGTCGTGGGCTTCGTGCAGCAACTGCGCCGGGAGGATCTCAGGAAGAAGCCCGGCATCGCCGAGACGCTGGACTGGGCGGCGGCGCTCATGGGCCTCGGCGTGAAAGGCCTCGACGCCGATCCCGCGGTGCTCGTGCAGACGCTGTCGTGCCTGCTGAAGACGCACGAGGACCGTGACGCCATGCCGGAGCAGAGCGTGGCGCGGCTCGCGGCCCAGGCGCTGTGAGCGCGGCCGCCGAGCCCGGGCCCGTAGCCGAGCGCCTGCTCGGTTTCGCCCGCTTCGCCCGCGGCCACGGCTTCCGCGTCGGGCTGGCGGAGGCCGAGGCGGGACTGGAGGCGGTCGCGGCCTGCCGGCGGCTCGACCGCGCCGCCTTGCGCCGCGTGCTGCGCGCGGTCTATTGCGCCGACCACGAGGACTGGCAGCGCTTCGACGCCGTCTTCGACGCCTACTGGCAGGGTGCCAACCGCCGGCGGGACCCGTCGACGGGCGGCGGTGACGCGAGCGAGCGCCAGGCGGCGCCCCACCCGGCGCCGCGCGGCAGCGGCAGCGCCGAGCGCGCCGAGG
>JABAHR010006700.1_pt1 | contig 13786 bp, 13 predicted proteins | sample 7062101 | NCBI WGS metagenome assembly JABAHR01 (sample SAMN14534553, study PRJNA622989) | marine sediment metagenome | biome: marine biome [ENVO:00000428]; feature: marine pelagic biome [ENVO:01000023]; material: deep marine sediment [ENVO:00002113] | place: India: Gulf of Kutch | collected... | reverse complement strand
TTCTTGAGGATGCTCTCGAGGATCGGCTCGACGTCCTCGATGTCGTAGGTGTTGATGGGCAGGTCGAGGGCATCGGCGACCGGCTGCGCCGTTTCCTTCGTCCGCCTGAGCGGTGTCGAATAGATGGCGTCGATGCCCTGGATCACGTCGGCATCTACGAGTTGCCTGGCCAGTTCTGCAGCGCGCCGCTGCCCGGCCGGGCTCAGGCCCGGATCACCGGCGGGCGTGGCTGCTTTTTCGGCATGACGGACGAAGATCATCGTGGTCGTTGCCTGGGACTCGAAGAACCAGGCGAGGCCGATCGCGATCGCCGTGTAAATGATGATGACCTGGATTCGCCGGCGGCGGCGCCGCCGCCGCCTTTCCTGGTCGGACATGTCATTGCGCATGGATGGCGACTTTACGAGGTTTTGCCGGGTTTGACCACGCCGGATCAGCGCTCGGGGTCTTGCTTCTCCTCGACGACGATTCGGTATTCACCCTCGATGGTCTGCGGCGCGTCATGCGGCCGGTGCCCCGCCTGCGCCCGAAACGCCGGATCCCGGGCGAACTTACGCCGCAGCCACCACAGCCGGATGCTCACCACGGCGGCGAGCACCAGGAGCAGTGAGCCCAGGATCACGAATGCAAAGAAGCCGACGACGATGGATGCCGCGATAACCAGCGAACCGACGATAATCACCAGCGCGCTGGCGATGGGGCTACCCGCGGGGAAGCCGCCTTGCAGGGACGAATACCTCACTGCCTGTCCTTAACCTCCGTCAGTCTGCCGTCTTCCTGGCGTAAAAGCCTTCGAACCAGGGCTGCCAGGTCTCGCCATCGTCACTGGACTGCTCGAAAAATTGCCGCACCCGGCCGTCGGGCAGCGGCGTCCACAAGCCGCGGAACGGCGCCGTCTGCCCGGTGCCGATATAGTGGATTGTACCGCGAAGCAGCATGCCGTCACCCGTCATTCCACCGCGGATGTTGATCTCGTAGCCGCTGGCGGCGCGCCAGATCTGCACCCACTCGTCTGTCATCGTGTCGAGGTAGTTGATGCTCATGCCGGTACTGCCCTGCAAGCCCCGCCAGCGCTCGAGCAGCACACAACCTCGCTCCTCAACGGATATCGTGTTTTCGCCCTGCAGCGTGCCATCGGCCCCGCGAACTTCCCACTCGCCGATCCAGAAATCGAATGCTCGGAAGCGCTCATCCGACTCGCACGGGGTTGCCTGGGCCCCATCCGAGGATTGCGCCAGCGCGCCGACCGGAAAAATAAAAACGCTATAAATAGCTATATATTTCAATATCTTCATAGTTTTTTTTCATGTAATTTATGACTAGAGCGCAAGCCCTGTTCGCTATTGAGACCCCCACTGACGGACAGGGTTCGCTGAATTGACGCCGTGTGTTGAATCGAGGCGGCGCTGCAAGCACAATGCCCGCGCATAATCGCGAAGCCGGAGAGGTGGCAGAGCGGTTGAATGCACTGGTCTTGAAAACCAGCAAAGGTTAGTAGCCTTTCGTGGGTTCGAATCCCACCCTCTCCGCCAGAAAATGAAACGGCCCCCTCGTGGGGCCGTTTCGTTTTCTCGCCGAGTGTGGTTGCGGATTTTGAACCCTGTTCGACGGGCGCAGCGGCGCAGCCGCATGCCCGGTCGCGAAGCGACCATCCCACCCTCCGACCATCCTTGAAACCACGCTTTACGTACCCATGTCCTGCCCTCGCCACCCGCCCTCTTGCACGGAGCCGGATGTTCCGGCGCCCGCTGCGTTAGCATGGCGGCCGTTGACACACTAGGAAGGAGACCACCGTGGCAACCGTACTGGTAACTGGCGCAAACAGAGGCATCGGGCTGCAACTGTGCAGACAGTTCGCTGCTCGCGGCGACGAGGTTATTGCGGTCTGCAGAGAGTCTACCGACGAGCTGGCTGCGCTGGGTGTCCGCGTTATCGACGGCATCGACGTCAGCAACGGCGACGCCGTCGACACGCTCCGTGAGGAACTCGACGGCCAGCCGATCGACGTCCTCGTCAACAACGCGGGCATTCTCCTGCGCGATACCTTCGGCGACATCGACTACGACGCGATGGCGGAGCAGTACCGCGTTAACACGCTAGGACCGCTGCGGGTCACCGAGGCACTGATCGAAAACCTGCACAGGGGTTCCAGGGTCGCAATCGTCACCAGCCGCGTCGGCTCGATCGAGGACAACAGCTCGGGCGGAAACTACGGCTACCGGGCCTCGAAAGCCGCCGTCAACATGATCGGCACGAACCTCAAGCACGAGCTGCTGCCGCGCGGCATCGCCGTGGCGCTGTTACACCCCGGACTGGTCGCCACCGACATGACGGGTGGCACCGGCATCCCTCCCGCCGATTCCGCGCGAGGACTGATTGAGCGTGTCGACGAACTCACGCTCGAGAATACCGGCGGATTCTGGCACGCCGAGGGCTACACGCTGCCGTGGTGATGATAGACTTCGCAGTAGTGATTTACAGGGAGATTCATCGATGCAGGACAATTTGAGCTACCAGGCTCCGGTTGCGGAGCTGACAGCGGAAGACCGCTCGCAGTTCATCTGGAAATGCTATGCGCACGTTATCGGGGCGGTTCTTGCGTTCGCCGCGATTTCCGCCTATCTGTTTACCACCGGCATTTCGGAGCGCATTGCGGCGCCGATGCTCGGCAACTGGCTGCTGGTCCTTGGCGCGTTCATGCTCGTCGGCTGGGGAGCTTCGCACACGGCCCATCGAGTCAGATCTACCGGCGCGCAATACGCCGCGCTGGCGGTTTTCGTATTTGCCGAGGCGATAATCTTCGCGCCGTTGCTGTTCATTGCCGAACTCAAGGCCCCGGGGACGATAGACAGCGCCGCCGGCGTTACCGTCCTGGGTTCGATCGGGCTCATCGCCACAGCGATGATCACCGGCAAGGACTTCTCATTCCTGCGCGGTCTGCTCGTATGGGGATTTTTCATCGCGATCGCGATCATCATCTCGGGAGCGCTGTTCGGCTTCGAACTGGGTACCTGGTTCTCGGTAGCAATGATCGGGTTTGCCGGCGCCGCGGTCCTGTACGACACGTCCAACATCCTGCACCACTACCCGCAGGACAAGTACGTCGCCGCGTCGCTGGAGCTGTTCGCATCCATCGCGCTGATGTTCTGGTACGTGCTGCAGCTCTTCATGAGCCGCGAATAACCCTCGCGGATCGCACTGGACTGCGAAAGGGCCCGCTTTCGGGCCCTTTTTTGTTGTAGTCTCGGCGGCTGGCAATACCAACAAGGTGCGGCACATGCAGAAGCGCGGCATCAATATCGATTCGCTGGCACTGATCTTCTCCTTCATTATCGTTGCCCAGCTGATGTCCTATGTCATCACGCAGGGCACATTCGAGCGGGCCCCGTTCCCGCAAAACCCGGATCGACTGATGGTCGTTGCCGGCACGTACGCGCCCGTGGCTGCCGACGACGAGGTTACGCTGCCGGCCTGGCATTTCCTGATCGGGATCACCAAGGGTCTCGCCGACGCCCAGGACATCATCTTCCTGATCTTCATCGTCGGCGGCGTCATCGAGGTGTTGCGCAGGACCGGGGCCATCGACGCGGCGCTGCACGGTGCCGTCGACAGGCTCGGCCACAGCCCCTGGATACTGATCGTCGGCTGCTTCGTGATGTTCAGCCTGGGCTCGTTCACGATCGGCATGGGCGAGGAATACGTGCCGCTGATCCCGATCATCGTCACGATGTCGCTCGCCATGCGCATGGACGGCGTCGTCGCGATGGGCATGGTCTGGATTCCCTACGGCATCGGCTGGGGCTGTGCCGGCATCAACCCGTTCGGCGTGCTGATCGCGCAGAACATCGCCGGCGTGCCGCTGACGTCGGGCTGGGATTTCCGGCTTGTCATGATGGTCGCGTTCCTGGCGCTCGCGTTCCACCACCTGTATCGCTACGCTCGGCGGGTACAGCAGGACCCGTCACAGAGTCTTGTAGCCGATGTCGATTACAGCAGCGGCTTCGAGCCACCGCACGACATCAAGATGACAGGCGCTCGAGCCACTATCCTCGTGGTCTTCCTCATAGGCCTGGTATTATTCGTCTACGGTGCCGCTCAGTTCGGCTGGTACATCAGCGAACTCAACGCCGTGTTCTTCGGCATTGGTCTCGCCGCTGCAGTGATTGCACGCATGTCGCCCGGCGAAACAAGCCAGATCTTTCTCGAAGGCGCCGCCAAGATGGCCGCACCGGCATTGATCGTAGGTTTCGCTCGCGCAATCGCCGTCGTGCTCGAAGACGGCCAGATCATCGATTCGATTGTCCATGGCATCGCCAGCCTACTCGAGGGCATGCCGGCTGACGTGTCGGCGATCGGGATGCTGGTCGTGCAGTCGGTCTGCAATTTCTTCATCCCGTCGGGCTCGGGCCAGGCGTTCGTCACGATGCCGATCATGTCGCCGCTCGCGACGCTGACCGGCGTGCCGCAGCAGACCGCGGTGCTCGCCTTCCAGTTCGGCGACGGTTTCGCCAATATGATCGTGCCAACGAATGCGCTTATCGTAGGCGCTCTTGCACTTGGCAAGGTGCCCTACGCGGTATGGCTTCGATTCATCGGACCGCTGATGGCGAAGATACTGTTGCTGGCCGCCGTGTTCCTCGTATTCTCAGTTCACTTCGGCGAGGCGGTGGGGCTGTACTAAGCGGGGGGCGCGATTACCTCGAGCCCGCCCATGTAGGGCTTCAGCACCTCGGGCACGCGGATGCTGCCGTCCTGCTGCTGGTAGTTCTCCATGACGGCGATCAGCGCCCGGCCGGCAGCGACGCCGGAACCGTTCAGCGTGTGGATCAGCTCGGGCTTGCCGGTCTCGGGATTGCGGCGGCGCGCCTTCATGCGGCGCGCCTGGAAGTCGTTGTAGTTGCTGCAGGACGAGATCTCGCGGTAGCGGCCCTGTCCCGGCAGCCAGACCTCGATGTCGTAGGTCTTGGTCGAGCCGAAGCCGATATCGCCTGTGCACAGCACGACGACACGGTACGGCAACCCGAGCTTCTGCAGTATCACCTCGGCATGCCCGGTGAGCTCCTCGAGCGCGTCCATCGAGGCATCCGGCGCGACGAACTGCACCAGCTCGACCTTCTCGAACTGGTGCTGGCGAATCATGCCGCGCGTGTCCTGGCCGTGCGAGCCCGCCTCCGAACGGAAGCACGGCGTGTGCGCGACATAGCGAATCGGCAACGCGTCGGCGTCGAAAATGACGTCCGCCGCGAGATTCGTCACCGGCACCTCGGCCGTCGGGATCAGGTAGAACGGCGACTCGTCGATGGTCTTGAACTGGTCTTCCTCGAACTTGGGCAGCTGGCCCGTGCCGAGCAGCGCCTGCGACTTCACGAGGTACGGCACGTAGGTCTCCGTGTAGCCGTGCTCGCCGGTGTGCGTGTCGAGCATGAACTGGATCAGTGCCCGCTGCAGTCGCGCGAGATGCCCCTTCATGACCACGAAGCGTGCGCCGGAGATCTTGCTCGCCGCGTCGAAGTCGAGCTGGCCGAGCCCTTCGCCGAGCTCGATGTGGTCGCGCGCATCGAAGCCGAGCTGCGTGGGTTCGCCCCACTTGCGCACCTCGGTGTTGTCGTCTTCGCTGTCCCCGGTCGGGACGTCGTCGGAAAGCAGGTTAGGCAGGCCCAGCTCGATGTCTCGCAGCTGCGCCTGCACCTCGGCCAGGGCCTTCTCCCCGGCTTCCAGACGCTCGCCGAGATCCTTCACCGCAACGAGTAACGGTTCGATATCCTCGCCCTGCGCCTTCGCCTTGCCGATACTCTTGGCGCTCGTATTGCGCTCGCCCTGCAGCTGCTCGGTCTCGACCTGCAGCGCCTTGCGGCGATCCTCGAGTGCCAGGTACGCGTCGGCGTCGAATTCAAAGCCACGACGCGCAAGGTTTGCGGCCACCTCGGCCGCTGACTGACGGAGTAGTTTCGGATCGATCATCGTGCTGCCTGTCGTTTGCGCTCACGTGCGCGGCGTTCGATGTCCTCGAGTTTTTCCTTGATGCGAATTTCGAGTCCGCGCGCGACGGGATGATAATACTTCGCCGGCTGCATGTCCTCGGGAAAGTAGTTCTCCCCGAGCGCTACACCGTCTTCCTCGTCGTGCGCGTAGCGATAACTCTCGCCATAGCCGAGTTCTTTCATCAGTCGGGTTGGCGCATTGCGCAGGTGCATCGGGACCTCGAGCGACCCCCTGTCCCTCGCGTCGCGCATGGCCGCTCCGAATGCCGTGTAAACGGCATTGCTCTTTGCCGCGCACGCCAGGTACACGACAGCTTGCGCGATCGCCAGCTCGCCCTCCGGACTGCCGAGACGCTCGTAGACTTCCCAGGCATCCAGCGTCAGGGTCAGTGCGCGCGGGTCCGCGTTGCCGATATCCTCGGACGCTACACGAATCAGGCGCCGCGCCACGTACAGGGGATCGCAGCCGCCGTCCAGCATGCGCGCCAGCCAGTACAGCGCGGCGTCCGGGTCGGTGCCGCGGATCGACTTGTGCAGCGCCGAGATCTGGTCGTAGAAATACTCGCCCTTGTTGTCGAAGCGGCGGCGGCTACCCGATGCCACCTCCTCGACGATGGCGTCGGTGATGACCTCGTCCTCGGCGAGGTCCGCTGCCAGCTCGAGCAGGTTGAGTGCGCGCCGCGCGTCACCATCCGCGGCCTTTGCGATAAGCGAAATCGCGTCGTCGGCGATCGTGAAGCGTCCCGCGAGACCTCGCTCGCGTTCTTCCAGCGCCCGGCGCAGTACCGCGACGAGGTCCTCCTCTGTCAGGGCGCGAAGGACGTACACGCGCGCCCGCGACAACAATGCGTTGTTGAGTTCGAACGACGGGTTTTCGGTCGTCGCGCCGATGAAGGTCAGCGTGCCGTCCTCGACGTACGGCAGGAACGCGTCCTGCTGCGACTTGTTGAAACGATGCACCTCGTCGAGAAACAGCACGGTGCCGCGGTTACTCAAGCTACGTTGCTGCTCGGCCTCGGCTACCGCTGCGCGGATATCCTTGACGCCCGCCATGACGGCGGACAGGGCGATGAAATGCGAATCGGTCGTGGTCGCGATCATCCGGGCCAGCGTGGTCTTACCTGTGCCCGGTGGCCCCCAGAATATCATCGAGTGCGCGCGGCCGTGGCCGATTGCTCGCAGCAAGGGTTTGCCTTCATCGAGGAGATGACGTTGCCCGGAAAACTCGTCCAGCGCAAGCGGCCGCATACGGTCGGCGAGCGGACGATCCGCCGGCCCTGTGTTGCTGCCGGCAAACAGATCAGTCAAGGCCCGCCTCCGCTCCGCGCGCCAGGTACCGGGTCTCGAAACGCTGGGTCCAGCCGCCGGCGCCTGCCAGACCTATCGTGAGGCCGATGACGATGCCGATGACATCGGCGCCGAGGTCCAGCCACTCGGCCGAGCGGTAGCCAACAGCCCGCTGGCAGATCTCGATAAGTACACCGAAACCGACCAGCCCCGCCGCGATGCGCCAGTAGGCGGCACGCCGATACTGGCCCGCGAACCAGATGGCGAGGAAGGCGAATGACATTACATGGGCCCACTTGTCGAGATGCTCAAGCCAGCTCGCCATTCGCACCCGGTCGGGCCAGAACCAGATTGCCGGCATCAACGCACTCGCGAGCACGAGCAGCAGCAGGACCGCGCTCGCGACCTTCCATCTGAGCGCATAGCGCAACGGCAGCATCAATCGCCTGTGAAGTTGGCGGTTACGGGCTTGCCGACAACGTCCACGTCATCCGGGACGGTAAAGCGGAAGCGCGAGGCGTCGATCGCCGCGTTCACGACGATGTTCTTCAGCACCACGACGGTCGTTTGCTCCAGGTTGTCGAAGAACACCATGCGGCTGAGCCGACCATCCTCGAAACCGAGACGCACCCGACGGAAGCCACTCTCCGCATCGACGGGCACTAGCCTGACCCAGGTAAGGCCGTTCTCCTTGAAACTACCGTCATGGTCGAACTGGTCCATCGCCTCGCCGGAGCCGCCGAGCAGCAGCGCCGGTGTATTGGCCAGTGCTTCTGCCTGTGGCTTTACGGTGACCTGTTCGAGATCGACGTCGTAACTCCAGATGTTGGTGCCGTCGGCGACCAGCCACTGTTCGTAGGGTTCTTCGTAAACCCAGCGAAAACGACCTGGCCGCTGGATCTCGAGCGTTCCACTGGTCTTGTCGAGCACTCGTCCGTCTGGATCCATGAGCGATTGTTCGAAAACGGCGGAGAAAGTGACCACGTCGTTTACGAATGCGTTGACGAGTGCCTCACCATCGTCGGTAACCGGCTGCGCGACGCAAACCGCCCCGATGGATAGCAGTCCGGTAATATAAAAGCTCTGTTTTATCAATTCGAATCATTCCTCGGCAGCCGCGGCCGGCACCAGTATTTCGCGCGTCCCATTGGGCTGCAGCGGACCCACGAGGCCAGCCGCTTCCATCGATTCCACCATTCGCGCTGCACGGTTGTAGCCGATCTTCAGTCGTCTCTGCACACCCGAAATGGACGCCTTGCGCGTCTCCATGACGACCTGCACTGCCTGGTCGTAAAGTGGATCCTGCTCCGCGTCGGCGCTATCGAGCGGCGGCGTATCGATACCGGTCAGTCCTGGTGTTGGACTGTCGGGACCCTCGAGAATTTCATCGATGTAACGCGGTGACCCACTCTTCTTGAGGTGTCGGACCACGGCATGCACCTCGTGGTCGGCGACGAAAGCGCCGTGTACGCGCACCGGCATCGACGTTCCCGGCGGCAGGTAAAGCATGTCGCCGTGGCCGAGGAGGTTCTCTGCGCCCTGCTGGTCGAGGATCGTGCGGGAGTCGACCTTGGCTGACACCTGGAAGGCGATGCGTGACGGGACGTTCGCCTTGATCAGGCCGGTAATGACGTCGACCGACGGCCGCTGCGTCGCGAGCAGCATGTGGATACCCGACGCCCGCGCTTTCTGCGCGAGCCGCGCGATCAGTTCCTCGACCTTCTTGCCGACGATCATCATCATGTCCGCCAGCTCGTCGATGATGACGACGATGAACGGCAGCGGCGTCAGCGTCGGATGCTCGACCGGCTTCTCCTCGTCCTCGAACGGCGGCGGCGTAAACGTCGGATCCTTGATGGGTTCGCCCGCGGCGATCGCCTCGTTGACCTTGCGGTTGTAGCCGCCGATGTTGCGAACACCGAGCGCAGCCATCAGGCGGTAGCGCCGGTCCATCTCGGCGACGCACCAGCGCAGCGCGTTGGCCGCTTCCTTCATGTCGGTCACGACCGGCGTCAGCAGATGCGGTATGCCCTCGTAAACGGACAATTCCAGCATCTTGGGGTCGATCATGATCAGGCGGACCTGCTCGGGCTGCGTCTTGTAGAGGATGCTGAGCACCATCGCGTTGATAGCGACTGACTTGCCCGAGCCGGTAGTGCCGGCGATCAGCAGATGCGGCATGCGCGCGAGGTCCGCCACGACCGAATTACCGCCGATGTCCTTGCCGAGCGCCAGTGTGAGCGGCGAGACCACCTTGTCGTACGCCTTGGATTTCAGAATCTCACCGAGCGTTACGAGCTGCCGGTTCTCGTTGGGGATCTCCAGCCCCACGTACGATTTGCCCGGAATCACCTCGACGACACGCACGCTGACGACGGACAGCGAGCGTGCGAGGTCCTTGGCGAGATTGACGATCTGGCTCACTTTCACGCCGGGCGCCGGATCGAGTTCGAATCGCGTGATCACCGGGCCGGGCGAAACCGACTTGACCTCGACCTCGATGCCGAAATCGCGCAGCTTGAGTTCCACGAGGCGAGACATCGCCTCCAGGGACTCCTCCGAATAGCCCTGCTTTTGCACCGGAGGGTCGTCGAGCAGGGACAGCGGCGGCAGTTCTCCGGCTGCCAATGGTTCGAACAACGGTACCTGGCGCTCCCGCTCGGCCCGCGCACTGGGTTCGAGCGCAGGGATCACGGGCTCGATACGCGGTGGCGGACGGCTCGCCTTGCGCTTCTTCTCGACCTCGATGATGTCAGCCCGCGCCGCCTGCTGCCGGCGGCCTTCCGCCCGGTCTCGGAGTTCGGCGAATTTGGCCAGCACCTTCTCGAGCGCGACCAGGCACCAGCGACCGATTCGGTCCATTACGCTGAACCATGAGATCCCGAGAAACAGCGATACCGACGCGACCCAGAGCACGAACAGCAGCGTACTCGCGCCAAGCAGCTTCATGAAAGATTCGAGGCCGTGCCCGACGACCTGACCGACGATTCCACCGGCCGTTTCGTTGAATCCGGCGGGCGAAAAATGCAGGGTCGACAGCGCGCAACTCGTTATCAGGGTCGCCAGGAAACCGCCGAGCCGCAGCACGAAGTCCATCTTCGTGAGCGCCTGTTGCGTCTTCTGTTCGCGGTAAAGCATCCACCCCAGGTAGAACACCATCACGGTGAACAAGTAGGCCGGCCGCCCGAAGAAATTGAACAACAGGTCGGCGACCAGCGCGCCCACGCGACCAATGCCGTTCCGCACTTCTGCATCTGCGGTCGCCTGGCTGAAACCCGGGTCTGCCGGATCGTAGGTGAACAGCGCGAACCACAGGATGAAAGCAAGCGCTCCGAAAACATACAGCGCGCCTTCTCTCAGTGCTCTGTGCACCTGCGCGGACAGTCCGGCATCAGGCTGGGTGATTTTTCGGGCTTTTGCCATAGCTAAGGTAAAGTGTAATGAATAGCTCTTAGTATTCTGATTTCAAAGAACTATAACAGATTCGAAAATGGTACTGCTGCAAGTGAATCGACGCGTGCGCGCGCCGTCGTCCTCGCAAATCCGCCGGCCGCCAGCGATTATGGATGCTCATCGGTTCCGATTTCCCTACACTAGCCCAAGGACTCGATGACGATTTCAACCGCCTTGAAAACCTGCTGGACGAGCCACAGGTCCGGATGCTGTTCGGTCATCTAACTCTAGAATTTCGCCAGGGACAAATTATACATGAGCGATTTGAAGCATTGCCGGGTTCTGATACTGGGCTCCGGGCCTGCCGGCTATTCGGCTGCCGTGTACGCGGCACGCGCCAACCTGGATCCCGTCATCGTCACCGGCGTCGAGCAGGGTGGCCAGCTCATGACGACCACCGATGTCGACAACTGGCCTGGCGACGTACAAGGATTGCAGGGGCCGGAGCTGATGGATCGTATGTTGCGGCATGCGCAGCGCTACGACACCGAGATCATCAATGATCATATTCATACGGCAGACCTGTCTTCCCGGCCTTTCAAGCTCGACGGCGATTACGGCAGCTACACCTGCGACGCACTCATCATCGCCACCGGCGCCACGGCGCAGTACCTGGGGCTGCCCTCGGAGGAAATGTTCAAAGGCCGCGGCGTTTCCGCCTGCGCGACCTGCGACGGGTTCTTCTACCGGGGCAAGGACGTCGCCGTCATCGGCGGCGGCAACACCGCCGTGGAGGAAGCGCTGTACCTGAGCAACCTCGCGTCCAAGGTCACGCTCGTGCACCGCCGTGACGCGCTGCGCGCCGAGAAGATCCTGCAGGACCGGCTGTTCGAGCGCGAGAAGGAAGGCAAGGTCGATCTGCAGTGGAATCACGTGCTCGACGAAGTACTGGGCGACGAGACCGGCGTCACCGGCATACGCATCCGAAACACCACGGACGAACTACCGACCAGGGATATCAGTCTCTCCGGGGTATTCATCGCTATCGGGCACAAACCGAATACGGGTCTGTTCGAGGGACAAGTCGACATGCGAAATGGCTATATCGTCGTGAAATCGGGGATCGACGGTGATGCCACGGCGACCAGCGTGCCTGGCGTTTTCGCCGCGGGCGACGTTGCCGACCATGTCTACCGTCAGGCAATCACATCCGCTGGCGCCGGCTGCATGGCGGCGCTCGATGCCGAGAAATTTCTCGATGCCCTCGAGTCCGGCGAAGACCTGGCGAGCGGCGACGCAGCCGCCTGAGTCGCCGATCGGAGAATGCGGCTAACCGTCCACGACGCCATTGCTGACATCGCCCCGGACGCGTGGAATGCCCTCGCGGGTGATGCCTACCCTTTCCTGCGGTATGAATTCCTGCTGGCTGCCGAGCAGACCGGCTGCGTATCGCAGGATGCGGGCTGGGCGCCCCGTCATCTGACCCTGGAATCCGACGGGCGTCTGCTCGGCGCCATGCCTTTGTACCAGAAGGAGCACTCCTGGGGCGAATTCGTCTTCGACTGGGCCTGGGCGCGCGCCTACGAGCAGGCAGGACTGCGCTATTACCCGAAACTGGTCTCTGCCGTCCCGTTTACGCCGGCCGCTAGCCGGCGTCTGTTGCTCGCCGATCCAGACGATCTGGCTGCCTCGCGAGCGCTCGTCGAAGGTGCTATAACGCTCGCGGAACGTACGGGCTGTTCCTCACTGCATGTACTGTTCCCGACCGCGGACGAGCTGCCGATGTTCCGCGACGCCGGACTGAAGCTTCGCAAGGACTGCCAGTTCCACTGGCGGAATCGCGGCTATGCCGACTTCGAGCAGTTTCTGCAGACGTTCACGGCGTCAAAGCGCAAGAAGGCTCGCCGCGATCGGCGAAGGGTGAACGAAGCCGGCATTCGTTTCCGGCGCCTGAAGGGCGGCGAGATCGACGTGCGTACCTGGGAGCAGGTCTACCGGCTGATCAGCCTGACATTCATGCGGCGCGGCTCGCTGCCTTACTACAACCTCGATTTCTTCCTGCGGATCGGCGCGTCGCTGCCCGACAATATCCTCGTCATCGTCGCCGAATCGCATGCCGAGCCGATTGCGGCCGCCATATTCTATGAAAGTCCCGGCGCGCTCTACGGCCGCTACTGGGGCAGCGACGGGCGCCACAACGCGCTGCACTTCGAAACCTGCTACTACCAGGGAATCGACTATTGCATCGAAAAGGGGCTGCAATTGTTCGAGCCGGGCACGCAGGGCGAACACAAGATAAGTCGCGGGTTCGCTCCGCGGACGACGTGGTCTGCGCACTGGCTGGCGCATCCCCGTTTCCTGTCGGCCGTGGGGGATTACCTGGAAGAAGAATCCCGCTACGTGGAGCGCTACATGGAATCGGTCGACGCGCGCAGCCCCTACCGAAACGACGACCCGGGAGATTCGTCGTGAGCGGAAACAACCGGATCGTCTGGATTTCGCCGGACGACCCGCCGGAGGCTTTTCCCGAAATCGGCAGCGCCATGCGCGAACCCGACGGTCTGCTCGCCGCCGGCGGCGATCTCAGCAGTCCGCGCTTGCTGGCCGCCTACCGCCTCGGGATATTCCCCTGGTTCGGTGCGGGTCAGCCGATTCTCTGGTGGTCGCCGGATCCGCGTTGCGTCATGTTTCCCGGCACCTTTCACGCGTCACGGCGACTGCGCCGCGAGTTACGCGGCAGTAACGCCGAAATCCGTTTCAATACGTGCTTCGAAGCAGTCGTTGCCGCGTGTGCCGAGCCGAGGCCGGGACAAGACGGCACGTGGATCGTTCCGGAGATGATGGCCGCCTACTCGCGCCTGCACGCCGAAGGCTGGGCGCATTCGATCGAGGTGTGGCAGCGGGACTCGTTGATCGGCGGTCTGTACGGCGTGGTGATCGGCCGCGTTATCTTTGCGGAGTCGATGTTCAGCCGACGGAGTAACGCGTCCAAATATGCGCTCTACGCGTTATCGCAACTCCTGCAGGTACGGGACTTCGCGCTGATAGACTGCCAAGTGAATTCCAAGCACCTGACTGCGCTGGGCGCGGACCTCCTGCCGCGCGCCCGTTTCGCTGATATCCTG
>JABAHR010003517.1_pt3 | contig 13786 bp, 20 predicted proteins | sample 7062101 | NCBI WGS metagenome assembly JABAHR01 (sample SAMN14534553, study PRJNA622989) | marine sediment metagenome | biome: marine biome [ENVO:00000428]; feature: marine pelagic biome [ENVO:01000023]; material: deep marine sediment [ENVO:00002113] | place: India: Gulf of Kutch | collected... | reverse complement strand
CGCCGGCTATGCCCTGCTGGGCGCGACATGGCTGGTGATGAAGACCGAGGGCGCGCTCAGGGCCCGCGCACGGCGGTTCGCCTGGCCACTGGCGATGGCGGTCGTTGCGGCCATCGGCGCGGTCTCGCTGGCCACGCCCTTCCTCGAGGCCGGCTACATGGAGCGCTGGTTCGAGGTGCCGCACATCTATTACAGCGCGGTGGTGCCGATCCTGGTCGGCCTGACGGTCATGGGGTTGTTCCACAGCCTGAGGGTCGATCTGCACGACACCTGGCCTTTCGTACTGACGCTGCTGCTCTACGGGCTGTGCTTTGCGGGGCTTGGCGTGTCGATCTGGCCCAATATCGTGCCGCCCGACATCACCATCCACGAGGCAGCGGCCCCGCCCAAGGCGCAGGGCTTCATGCTGCTGGGTGCGGGAATCCTGCTGCCGATCATCCTGGCCTATACCGCCTACGCCTTCTGGGTCTTTCGCGGCAAGATCACCGAGGACGCCGGCTACCATTGACCAGGGGACGCACCGAAAAGCGCAGGCCGGAACCACTGTGGCGGCGGCTGATCTGGTTCGCGGCGTTATGGTGCGCCGGGGTGCTCGCCGTCTCGCTCGTCGCGTTCGTCCTGCGCCTGTGGATCTAGCAGCGAGCGGCGCGGCCGCGTCTTGAAGCGCGTCTCGGCCACCTTCAGCAAGCGCACGATCACAAGCGCCAGGATCGTCGCCAGCCCGGCGATGTACCACAGCCCCAGCCCCACGGCGAGCCCGACCGAGGCCGAGAGCCACAGGCCCGCGCCGGTGGTCAGGCCGTGGATCCTGCCCTGGGCGAAGACGATCAGGCCCGCGGCAAGGAAGGCGACGCCGCTGGTCACCGCCTCGATGATGCGCACCGGGTCGATGCGTACGTTTTCCGGATAGACCGACGAGCGGCTGATCAGATCCAGCATCAGCAGGCAATAGACGCAGGCCGCGAGCCCCACCAGCATGTGGGTGCGCAGGCCCGCCGGGCGGTCCCGGCTCTCGCGCTCGAAGCCGATGATTCCACAGAACAGGATCGCCCCCAGCAACCGCAGCAGAACGATCTGCCATGGCTGGCTCGGCTGGTAGTAGAATTCGTTCAGCAAAAGCTCCACGCCACCTCTCCGATCGAACCGTCCCGTACCATCGAACGCCGTTGGAACACGTCAGTTCCCTTCACCGGGAACTTTCGCGCGACGCATGCATTCCCGTTGCGAGGGTAGCAGAAACACCTGAAAGAGGCAGCGATGGCCACCAGAGCCGATAAACATTGGTCGCCGGCCCGGCTGGCCGACGACCGGACGCGCCGACGGGCCCCGCGAACACGCCGTCAGCCCCGGCCGCTGTGCGAGCTTTGAAGCCAGGCCAGCGCCTCGGCCTCTGAATGGAAACTGCGGATCGCGACGGGAACGACCTTGTCGATGGCGTCGAGCAGCGCGTGGACGTGATCGGGTGCGTTCACCACGGCAAGGTTGCGCAGGTTCTTCAGCGCCATTGCGTCGTCCTGCGCGCCCTCCCCATTGTAGGCCGGGATGATGTGCGGATCCCCGCCCGGCTCGAACGCGATCAGCATGTCGCCCCTTTCGACCTGCTCGAAGATGCCCTGGACGTGCTGCGACAGCGCCGAGACATCCTCTCCGGTCAGGGGGCCGATGATGCGAAACGCCTGGAGATCGGGGATCTCGGTGGCGATATGGGTCACATGCGCGGTATGCAGAGGGTCATGAGGCATGATTTCTCCTCCTCTCGCTATTACATGCTCCCGCGGCGCGCGCGCCGCGCGCTGGGCGCGGTCGGGCCGCGAAGGCCGGAAACTTGATGCGTTGGCCCGATATCTCGGGGCTGCTGCGGCGCGCAGACCGGATTCGTCTCGCCTGGACGGATGCCCTGGTCGGCACCCGCGCCGGGCTGCGCAAGGTGGCGCTGTTCGGGTTTCTCGAAAGCACCTTCGTGCCCATGCCGCTCGAAGCGGTCACCGTCCCGCTGATGCTGCAGCGGCCGGACCGGGCGCATCGGGTGGCTCTCGCCCTGTGGCTGGGCGCGATTCTGGGAGCGGCCGCCTTCTATCTGCTCGGTCGCGCGCTTTTCAACCCCGTGGTCGCCCCGATCCTGGGCGCGATGGACATGCGCCGTGACTTCGATGCGCTGGCCGAGACCCTGAGCGGGCACAACCTTTTCTGGACCGTATTCCTGATCTCGATCGCCCCCGCGCCGCTGCAGCTGGCGACACTGGGCGCCGGCTTCGTCAAGGGCGACCCGACCATCTTCATGGCCGCCATCGCCCTCTCGCGCGGCCTGCGCTATTTCGGGGTGGCGTGGCTGTGCCGCCGCTTCGGCCTGCGCTTTGCCGCGCTCGGACGCGGCACGGCAACGCAGTTCATCGCCATTGCGGCGGCTCTGGCCGCGATCTGGCTGGTCTATCGCTTGCTGACCTGAGGCTGCGGCGCCGGCACCGCACCGGGTGGCGGCTACATCGCCTCCTGCGAGGCGTCCTGGATCTCTTCGCCGGCGGTCTCGATATCCTCGCCGGCGCCTTCGACGGTGTTACAGGCAGCCAGCAGGGCCAGCGCGAAGATCGTCGAACCGATGGTCACAAACCGGGACATGAAACACATTCCTTTCAGGTTTTCAGGGAGTTGGGGTCGGAAAGCAGCTCGAGGGCCAGGGCCGAGCGCCGCTACGGCGCGACCCGACCCGGATATCCGCTCAAGACGAGCGCATCTGCACCAGTCTGGAGCGCAACTCGCGCGCCCGCTCCAGCAGGTACTGGTTGGTGGATTCGTCAGATTCGTCCGTTTCGCGGGCGGTCGACTCCCAGTCGTCGATCTCGCGTGAAATCGCTTTCAGCGCGTTGCCGACCTTGAGCGAATCCTTGTCCTTGCGCCGCTGCAATTCGTCCTGCAGCGCGGACAAATCCTCCTGCAATTGAGTCTTGTGTTCCTCTAATGCGGTCGAAAGCCTTGCCATTTCTCCTTTCCTTTCCGATTCAGAAACGCCGATCCCGGGTTTTGGTTCCATCCGGCCCCGGCGCCCGCCGATCGGGAACCTGGCAGCCGGCCCCGGTGTTGCGTGGGCAGGAGAGCCGAACAGGAGCGTTGTATGAGCGATCTGCCCAGCCAAACCGGTCAACGGACCAGCCCCGAGGCGCGCGAACTGGCGCGGCTCGACCGCTTCGCCGAATCGCTGGACGCGCGGTTCCGGGTGCCGCTGATCGGGCTCCGCTTCGGCTGGGATTCGATCCTCGGGCTGGTGCCGTGGCTGGGCGATACGCTGACCGCCATGCCCTCGGTCTGGCTGATCCTTCGCGCGCGGCGGCTCGGGGCCCCGCGCAGCCTGGTGGCGGGAATGATCGCGCGCACGGCGCTCGATTACGTGGTCGGGTCCATCCCCGTGCTGGGAGACCTGTTCGACCTGTTCTTCAAGGCGAATCTTCGGAATGTGGATGCGCTTCGCCGCCACCTTGCCCATCGCCGCGATGTTGCGCCACCTCGCGCTTGACCTGGCCCCAGGCCAGCAGCGTGAACACCGCCGTACCGCCGATCACGTTGCCCGAGAACACCGGCAACAGGAAGCCCGTCAGGGCGTGTTCCAGATCCGTGAGGCCGGTCAGTAGCAGGTAGAGCACCTCGACCGACCCGGCAATCACGTGGGTGAATTCACCCAGCGCGATCAGGTAGGTGAACAGCAGGATGATCCAGAACGCGCTGCCCCCTGCCGAGGGCAGCATCCAGACGATCGCGGCGATCAGGATGCCCGCGGGGATCCCGCGCAGGAACGACTCCCAGGCCGAATAGCCGGCCATGTGCAGCGCGATGTCCTCGACCGCGCCCAACACCGCCGCGTCGATCGCCCCCGAATGGGCGATGAAGGCCGCGGCGACGAAGGCCCCGGCGATATTCGCGGTCAGCACAGTGAGCCAGAGCGTCAGGACACGCTTGTAGGTGTCGGCGAAACGCCCGGTGCACAGCGGCAGGACGGTGGTGATCGTGTTCTCGGTGAAAAGCTGCATCCGGCCCAGGATCACCAGCAGGAAGCCGAAGGAGTAGCCGATGTTCTCGACCAGCGGCCGCCAGCCGGCATCGGGCAGATGACTGCGCAGCAGCGCCTCGCCCAGCACCGAGAAGCTGATCAGCATGCCGGCTGCCAGCCCGGACCAGACCAGCGAGGCCCAGGGCCGCTCCAGCTCTTCCTGGCCGTCGCGGCGGATCACCTCGTAGACCAGCGGCGCCGGCAAGCGCGAGGCCTGGTGAACCGCCTCGGCCTGACGGTCCCCGGTCTGCTGGGAAGTCCGATCGTTCATGCCGGCAGCTCGTCCACCGCGGCGGTTTGCGGCGCGTCCTTGCGGCAGGCCAACGCGGCGACCGACAGGGCGCGGAAAATCCGGCGCTGGCGCCGGGCGTAGAACAGGTATTCGGGGTGCCACTGGACCCCTAGAACGAAGGGATCGGCGGCGCGCTCGATCGCCTGCACCATGCCGTGCTGGTCCCGCGCGGCCACCAGCAGCCCTTCGCCCAGCCTGTTCACGGCCTGGGAATGCAGCGCGTTGACCCGCATCGGCTGGCGCCCGGTCAGTTCGGCAAGCCGGCTTTCCGGCTCCAGCCGCACGGTCTTGCGCGGCAGCATCGTCCAGGGCGGGTCGCCGGCGCCGTGATGGCCATAGGCGTCCTGGTGCAGATCGCCGCCCAGCGCCACGTTGATCATCTGCGCGCCGCGGCAGATGCCCAGCACCGGCTTGCCGGCCTCGAAGGCCTCGGTCACCAGCCGCCGCTCGAGCGCGTCGCGCGCCGGATCGATGCGCGACTTGACCATGATCTCGCCGCCATAGTGTTCGGCGCCGATATCGTCGCCACCGCCGACCAGCAGCCCGTCGACCGCGTCGATGTCGGCGTCGCGCCGGCTGTCCCAGCGCACGGTGCGGGCGCCCGCGAGCCGCAGCGAGGTGCGCAGCACCGGGTAGATGCGCCAGCCGCTGCGGTGCGAAACGGTGACCCCGATCAGTGGCCGCGTCATGCCGTACCCCCTTCTTCCCAGAACCCCTCTTCGGTGAGGAACGCCACGACCATCCGCTGCCAGTCGCCGCGGGTGCTGGTCAGGGCGGCGCGGTAATCCAGCCACTGCTCCGCCAACGCCGCCAGCGCGGCCGCGTCCGCGGCGAGGTGCTCGATCAGGCACCAGTGGTTCCATTCATGCGACAGCGACCAGTCGGCATCGTCGATCCGGCAATCGGGCAGGCGGAAGTGAAATGTGGGCCGGGCGTTGATCTTGACCTCGGCGCCCAGCGCGTCCTCGATCCGTTCGGGCAGGCAGGTCTTGAGCAGCGGCAGCATGTCGAGGCCACGATTGCGGGACGGGCTGTGCGACAGGTAGGCGTCGCAGAAGCTCTCGAGCGTCCAGTCCGCACCGTCGCGCGCAGCGACATCGATCATGTCGCGCGGAAACGGCGTCACGAAGGGCAGCATGCGCCTGCTGATGTCCAGCGGCTCGTGCCCCCGCAGCCAGTCCTCGAGCAGCAGGTAGGCGCGGAAGACGGGAACCCAGTCGCCGGCGTCGAGGCTGCGCACCTCGGTGTTGAAATGCACGCCGAAGCCCAGCAGCACGCCGTTCTGCGTGCCGGTTGCGCCCGCTCCGGCAAGGTCGCGGGTCAGCGCCGGCAATTCCTCCAGTTGCTCCTGCGTCAGCGGGTCGGTCACGATCTCGATCGGCACCACGGCGCGGCTCAGCTCCAGCGCGGCCTCGCCCAGCCGGCCGATCTGGGGCTTGTCGGCGAAGGCGGTGTCCAGCTCGACCTTGAAGTCTCCGAGCCGGGTCTCGCGGACCTCGATGTTGTGCCGGTCGCCTTCGTCGAGCCGGCCGCCGAAACGCCGGCGGATGATCCGCGCAGCCTCGCCTTCGCGCAGGCCGCCGAACTCGATCTCGACGCCGGTGCGGCGCGNNGATCTCGACGCCGGTGCGGCGCGGCTCGCCATCGCGGGTCTGCGCGAAGGGAAGGCGTGCAAAACGCGCACTGGCCCGCCGGATCGGCAGGCCAGTGCCAGGTCGGTCGGGAGCGTTTCCCGATGCCGCGTCCGGCTCGCTCATGCGGCCGTCGCGAAGTCGATATGGGTACGCACCCCCACATCCGGTTCGTCGCCGGTCACATGCGCCTTGGCGATCTCGAGCGCGAATTCGACGCCGCTGTCGGTCGAGGCCCAGATCGCTGCGTCGCGCAGCGGCATTTCCAGCAGGACCACGTTGGGATCCTCCGGCCCGCCCTCGAACCAGGCCGAGACGAGGCTGTTCCAGATCTCGTCGAGCTTGGCGCGGTCTCCGGACTGGCGGATCGGCCCGCGCAGGCTGGCGTGATAATCCTCTTCCTTGCCGACGACGACGTATTCGGCCATCGCCCCCTGCCCGATATCGCGCAGCAGCCCGGCATCGCGGGCGATCACGAAGTAGAGCGTCTTGAGATCCTCGTCGACGAAATGCGACATCGGCTGCATGTGGCCCGCATCGCCGGCCACGCCCAGCATGCCGGCGCGCTGCTGTTCGAGCCTCTCCCAAAGCTGCCGTTCAGGTGCCAGTTCGGTTTTCTCCAGATCTGCCATCGTTAGCCTCCTTTCTACAGCCGTCCCGTCCGCGAGTCGAATGCGCGCTGGATCCGGGCTCGGCTTTTGCCGTAAGTCTGTCTCGCATGTCCGACCATCCGGTCACGCCGGCCCTCGGCCCGGATGCGTCTGTTGCCTGTCAGCGCGCCCCAGCCCTGCCGGACACGCCCCCTGAGCCGCATCAAGCGGCCGGTCAGTTCATCGCGGTTCATGCTCGTGCCTCCGATGTCTCCCAGGTCACGCCAGAGGTGACGGCCGGCTACAGCCGCGCCGAGCCGGACCGCGGCCCGAAGATCAGCCAGATGATGAACCCGATCACCGGCAGCAGCAGGACCAGCAGCGTCCACAACACCTTGGTCCCCGTGCCGGCNNAGATGATCGCCCAGACATCCAGGGCCAGGATGATCAGGCCCCAGATGCCCGTAATTTCGAATCCCATCGTCTCACCTCCTTTGGTGACGGGAAGGCAACGCGCGCCCTCGGCCATGGTTCCTTCGGAACGCAGCGGCGGCGCCGTGCGTTGGGACGGAACACCGATGAACGGAGGGCGCGCGCCATCTTCACCATATCCGAGCAGTTCCACAGGTCCTTGATCCTGATCCTCACCATCCTCGCGGTGCTGACGGCGCTGAAAATGGCCGAGTCGGTGTTTGCTCCATTCGTCGCCGCGATCGTGATCGGCGTCGTGTTCAGCCCGCTCACCGACTGGGCGCACCGCTTCGGCCTGCCCAAGGTCACGGCGGCGATCTTTGTGCTGATCACCGGGCTGGGCATCCTGCTGGGCGGCGCGCTGTTCCTTGAGCGCCCGGTGAACCGGCTGATCGACCAGGCACCGCTGATCACCGCGCGCATAGACACCTACATGGAGCAGATGCGTCAGATGACCGAGGGGCTGGACCAGGTCACCGGCGAGCTGCCCGGCGGCAGTGACGCGGACGAGCCCCGACCGGTGAAGGTCGAGGACGCCAAGGACGAGCGGCTGCAATTCGCGCTGTCCTACGCGCCCGCATTCCTGGCCCAGGTGATGATCTTCATCGGCGCGTTCTTCTTCTTCACCCTGTCGCGCGACGAGATCTACGATGCCATAGCCCGGATCGGAAAAGACGGGCCCGCGCGCCATCGGATCGAGAACCAGCTGCACCGCACCGAGCAGAACGTGGCGCGCTATTTCCTGACGATCACGGTGATCAATATCGGCCTCGGGATCGCGACTACAACGGTGATGTACGCGCTGGGGCTGCCGTCGCCGCTGGTCTGGGGCGTGTTCGCGGCGGCGCTGAACTTCGTGCCCTACCTGGGGCCGGCGGTGGTGATCGCCTCGCTGTTGGCGGCATCGCTGGTGCTCTATCAAGGGCTGTTCGTGCTGGTGCCGCCGCTGTGCTTCTTCTGCCTCAACGTGCTCGAAGGGCAGTTCATCACGCCCGCGGCGGTCGGCCGGCACATGCGGGTGAACCCGCTGCTGGTCTTCATGTCGCTGATCTTCTGGCTTTGGCTGTGGGGGCCGCTGGGCGGCTTCGTGGCGATCCCGATCCTGCTGGCGATCATCGCGCTCTCCGACGAGGACCTGCCGGTCAGACAATCCCGGCCGGTGGCCGCGGAATGACCGCGCGACCGAAGCGGCGCGGCGCGCGCTCGTCATAGGGGGTGACGAAGCCGCGCCGCTGCCTGGGCGGCGTCCGCGCGTTGCGCTCGGCCAGCGTGGCCCAGGCACGCCGGGCGGTCTCGGGGTCGAAAAGCTCTGGCGTTTCCTCGCCCTCGAGCCAGTGATCGAAGCAGCGCCTGCGCAACTCGCCGACATGGTCCGCCCGCTCAAGCCAGATCCCGGCCTCGGTGTCCCAGCGCAGCGAGCGGCCGTTCAGATTGGCCGAGCTCAGGATCGCCGCGCGATCATCGGCGATCGTCACCTTCGAGTGGATGTAGACGATCGGCGCGCGCCAGGCGGTGTCGCGACCGGTGCCGTCGGGATCGTCGTTGGCCGGCGCCGGTCGGGCCTTGGCCGGCGCGCCGACGAAAAGCCGCTCGCCGAAGGCGCGGCGCAGCTTCTCGATGCATTCCGCCTGCAGCAGCTCGCCATAGCGCGCGTCCAGCCCGCGGGCGTTCTCGAAGGCCACGTCCTCGGGCGCGGCGGGCAGCATCAGGATGACCGTCAGGTCGGGGTTGCGCCGCCCCGCCGCCGCCAGGCTGTCGGCCAGCCCGTGGTCGCGCAGGAACTGCGTCTCGGCATAGATCAGGTGACGGGCCATGCCGAACAGCCGCTCATGCGCCTCGAGGATCTCGGTCGCCGCGACCCGAGGCGACAAGCCCAGCGGTGGCCCGGCATCGTGCAGCGTCGAGACCGTGCGCAGGAAGCTGGACCCGTCCGGCAACGCGGCGGGCTCGGGGTCGGGGTCGAGGAAATGCTCCAGGTGATGCTGCGCGTCGGCGACCACCGGCCCTTCGACGATGCTGGCCACGTCGTGCCAGGTGTCCTCGGACGGGCGCGCGTGCGCAGGGTCGTCGTAGCGCCGCTCGTCCAGGTCCAGCCCGCCGATGAACAGCTGCCGCCGGTCGACGACGGCAAGCTTCTGGTGGTGCGTCGCCGGGATCAGCTGCGGCACCCCGACGCCGTTCCGGCGCACCTGCCCCGAGCCCTCGGCGACGGCCAGACGGGGGCGCAGCCCGGGCATCTCGGCCAGCGCGCTCAGCCGCTCCTGCCTCTCGCGCGTGTTGAGGTCCCGCACGGTGCGCCCGAGTGCCGAGAGCGCCATCGGCCAGACGGCATAGCGCGCGAGCCAGCCGGCGCGCGCCGGGTGCATCTCGGCGCGCACCGTCAGCCGGCCGGCCCGCGCGCATTCCCGCGCGCAGGCGAACTGGCGCATGCTGCGCCAGGTGCGCCGGTGCAGGCCGGGGGCGAAGATCGGGTCGAAATCGGCGAGGACGATGGTGATGTGCACGCCACGGTTCAGCAGGTGCACGATCAGGTCGAACCAGTCCCGCCCGACCTGGCGCCCGTTATGGCTGCGCAGGCGGGTGGCCAGGTCGAAGATGCGGAAGCTCGCCCGGATCTCCTCTTCGGCGCCCAGGAACATCTCCTCGAGCGCNNGCAGCGGACGGAAGCTCGTCACGGTCATCGCGTTTCCCCGGTCGGTTCGGATGGCGGCCTGGCGGCCGCGCACTTGCCATCCCAACGCGCGGGCGGGATCAAAGTTCGGCAGCGGCCGTGACGTCGGACCCGGCGGCGCCACCGGGGGTGAACCGCAGGGTGACGCGATAGGTATCGGCGCCCGGCTCGATCTGGCAATCGCCGTCGAGCTGGGTGACGAAGGCCTGCATCAATCCCTTGCCCAGGCCGCTGCCATCGCTGCGCAGCGGATCGTCCTGAGTGTCGACTTCGGCCTCGGCGCCCGGTTCCCGATAGGGGTTCTCGACTTCCAGCCGCACCTGGCCGTCAGCCTCGGTGTCGAGCACCACCCGCAGCCAGACCCCCGCATCGGTGGCCGACATGTGCTTCATCGCGTTCGCCACCGCCTCGGACAGGAACAGCGACACCGGCACCGCCTGGTCCGGATAGAGCGTCACCGGCGACAGCTCGGTCTCGACCCGCACCTCGCGCCCCGGCTCCTTGCCTAGCGAGACGAACTGGTTGATCAGCTCGCGGATCATGACGTCGGCCCGCACGCTCTGCATCGAGGGCTCGGTGTAGAGGCTCTTGTGAATCGTCGCCAGGCCCATCACCCGGTTCTGCACGCGGCGCAAAGCGTATTTGGCTTCGGCCGAACGGGTGGAGCGGATCTGCATGTTCATGATGCTGGCGATCAGCTGAAGGTTGTTCTTGACCCGGTGATAGACCTCTTTCAGCAGGACGGTCTTTTCTTCCAGCGACTGCTCGGCGCGCTTCTCGTCCTCGCGCACCCGTGCGGCCAGGCTGCCGAAAGTCGCCGCCAGCTCCTGGAATTCGCTGGGCGCGTCGTCGGTGACGGCGTCGAGCCCCGGGTCGCGCCGGCCGTCGCGGAACGCCACCATGCGCCGTTTCAGCCGGTAGAGCGGGCGCAGCACCAGCATGTGCAGACCGAGGATCGCGACCAGCAGGCTGACGAACCACATGATGAAGGGAAAGGCGATCGGCAGGAACTGCTCGGCCCCAAGCCCCGCGGTCGCCTCGCCGGGCGGCCAGCTCGAGATGGCGTAGAGCGCCTCGCCCAGGACCGGCAGCACGGCGTAGTAGCGCCGCTCACCGTTGCGCGCGATCTGGGTGAAGGTCTGGGGGCCCTCGCCCACGAACCCCGCCAGGGCGCGGTCCTCGGGCAGTTCGGCCGAGATCGCCGCGACAACCTGGTCCGACCCCAAGACGGTGCCGAAGGCGTCGAACAGCGCGACCGAGAACGTCGCCTCCTCGGCCTTTTCCGATCCCATGAGGCGCAGGATGGTGGATTGCGGGAAGGAAACCGTCGCGATGCGGTCGAGCCCGGTGTTGTGGAACACCGGGACGCTGACGAAGATCACCGGCTTGTCGGTGACGATGCCGGTCGGGTTGACGGTGAAGGTGGGACGGGGATCTTCGAGGAAGATCTCGAAATCCGGAACCCCGGTGAAGTCCATGCCGATCCCGGCCGAGCCGCAGCGCAGCACCCCGTCCGTATCGACCGTCGCCATCATCAGGTATTGCGGCCGACGCTTCACGAAGCTGCGCGCCAGATCCGAGCAGCGCGCGTTATCCTCGATCCCCAGCGAAAGGTAGCCGAAGGTCTCGGCGGTCTCCTGCGCGCTCAGCAGGACGCGCTTTTCCTCCTCGACCGCGCGCTCGGTGCGCGACAGAAGGGCCGACTCGGCCAGTTCGCGGCCGTTCTTGAGCGTGGCGGCGGTCTGCAGGATGGCGATCAGGCCCAGCGGAAAAAGGGCGATGCCCAGCAGCATCGCCACGCGCACCTGTAGCGACTGGTTCCCCCAGAACGGCCGCCTCACCCGGTGGCCTCAGGTGCTGGCGCTGCGCACCGCCGACAGCGCCGCGGTAACAGAGGCGTCGGACTCCATGATCCCCTCATCCTCGTCCAGGTCCAGGATCTCGGACAGGCGTTCGCGCGCCCGGTTCACCCGGCTCTTGATGGTGCCGGTGGCGCATCCGCACATCTCGGCTGCCTCGTCATAGGAAAATCCGCTCGCGCCCACAAGCAGCAGCGCCTCGCGCTGCTCGGCCGACAATCGGCGCAGCGCGACGAGGAAGTCCTGCATCGCCAGCTTGCCCTCCTGCGCCGGTTTCTGCGGCAGGCGGTTCGCGCGCTGCTCATCGACATCCTCGACCTCCCAGCTGCGCTTGCGCAGCGTCGAATAGAAGGTGTTGCGCAGGATCGTGAACAGCCACGCCTTCAGGTTGGTGCCGGGCTCGAACCGCTCGATGTTGGCCCAGGCCTTCATCACCGTCTCCTGCACCAGATCGTCGGCGGTCGCCGCGTCGGTGACCAGGCTGCGCGCGAAAGCACGCAGGGCTGGCAGATGATCCACCAGCTCCTCTTTCGGATCTTTGTGGCTCACTTTTGCGCGTCCTGTTTCCTGAGCTCCGCGATCAGGTCCTTGAACCGGTCCGGAAGCTCCTCGTTGAGCGTCTCGTCATAGATCGACTTCAGGCTGTCATCGATGCGCTTCTGCGCATCCTTCTTCTCTGTGCCTTCCTGAGGCGTCCGAGACACGTTGCTGTGATTTGTCATGTTACCCGCTCGGCCAAAGCTCTATTGCTTACGGAACCCAACGCGGCTTCGCGCGTTTCGTTCCGTATGAATTCTACATTACAGGAGAAATCGATGGTGGACGCCCCGATGCAAGATGAGTTCAGCAGCGAAATCGCGCATTGGCTGCCTCATCTGCGCCGCTATGCGCGTGCGCTGACCGGCAACCAGGAAAGCGGCGACCAGTATGCCGTCGCCACGCTCGAGGCGCTGCTGGCCGACGGTCGGCCTGCCGATGACATCGACGCCAAGACGGCGCTGTTCCGGGTCTTTCACCGCATCTGGTCCAGTTCCGGGCAGCAGATTACCGCCGACGCCGCGCTGAGCGACGAGCTCGAGCTCAAGGCCCAGGCGCGGCTGCGCGCGCTGACCCCGAACACCCGCGAGGCGTTGCTGCTGAACGCGCTCGAAGGTTTCGGCTTTCAGCAGATCGCCAGCATCCTCGAGGTCGATGATGGCGACGTCGCCCACCTCGTCGAGACCGGCTACAAGGACGTCGCGCAAGGCATGCGCGGGCGGGTCCTCATCATCGAGGACGAGCCCATCATCGCCATGGACCTGAAGGATATCGTCGAGCAGATGGGGCACGCCGTCACCGGCACCGCCTCGACCCGCAGCAAGGCTGTCGAGCTGGCGAAGCAGGATCAGCCCGACCTGGTTCTGGCGGATATCCAGCTCGCCGACGGCTCTTCGGGGATCGACGCAGCACGGGATATCGTGCAGCAGGCGCCGGGCGTTCCGGTGGTCTTCATCACCGCATACCCTGAACGCTTCCTGACCGGCGACCGGCCCGAGCCGGTGTTCCTGATCACCAAGCCTTTCGAAGAAGAGCATGTGCGTACCGCGATCGGGCACAGCCTGTTCTTCTCGTCCACCGCGGCCCTGTCCTGAGGACGNNCCGGCCCGGCCCCGGCGATACGGTCACTCGGCCGCGATCGCCCGCAGCATCCACGCCGCCTTTTCGTGAAACGCCGACCGCGCGGTCGCAAGATCCGCGGTGACGTCGTCGTTGCCCGCATCCGCCAGGCGGATCAGCGCGTGCAGCCGGTGCGCCACCCGCTCGTGATCCTCGGCCAGGTCGGTCACCATGCCGCCGGCCGACGGCAGGGCCTCGGGGTCTTTCAGCACCGAGGTCTCGCCGAGCGCGGCGAAGCTTGCCGGTGCGAGCTTGCCGAGTGCGCGGATCCGCTCGGCGATCTCGTCGGCGGCCGCGAACATCTCTTCGTACTGTTCCTCGGTCAGCTTGTGGACGCTGTAGAACAGCGGGCCGGTGACGTTCCAGTGATAGGCATGCGTCTTGAATATCAGGCGGTAGGTGTCCGCCAGGACATCCGACAGCGCCTGCGCGATGGCATCACGGTTCGAGACGCCGGTTTCGACATCTTCGGTCTTCGGAACGACGTTCAGTGCATCAGCCATGAGCTTGTCTCCTTTCGAAACGTTTGATGTTGGTCTCAAAGGCCCGGCGCCACGTCAGCGACGTGGCGCCGGGG
>JABAHR010008387.1_pt1 | contig 13803 bp, 10 predicted proteins | sample 7062101 | NCBI WGS metagenome assembly JABAHR01 (sample SAMN14534553, study PRJNA622989) | marine sediment metagenome | biome: marine biome [ENVO:00000428]; feature: marine pelagic biome [ENVO:01000023]; material: deep marine sediment [ENVO:00002113] | place: India: Gulf of Kutch | collected... | reverse complement strand
CCTCAACGACTCCGCGGGCGACCCGCCCCTCTACCAACTGTTCCTGGCCTTCTGGTCGGTTCTGGGGCTCGACTCGGTCACCTGGCACCGGGTCCTGTCGTCGCTGTTCGGCTTCGCCCTGATCGTGATGGTCGGATTCGCCGCCCGTCGCATCGCCGGCCAGGTGTTCGGGCCGGCGACGGGCGACCGGGCCGGCGTGTTCGCGGCGCTGCTCGCCGCGGTCCATCCCCTGATGTGGATCAACGACCTGATGCTGCTGTCCGAGGGGCCCTACCAGGCCCTCCTGGTGCCCGTGATGTGGGCCGCATGGAAGTGGACCAAGGACCCGACCCGCCGCCGCATGGCGGTGGTGGGCGCCGCGATCGCGCTGGCGGCGCTGGCCCGGGCCGAGGCGGTCGCCCTGCTCGGATTCCTCGTCGTGATCCTCGTGGTGTGGCGGAACCCGCTCGACCGGGGCGAACGGGTCCGCCAGGGGGCGGTCGGGATCCTGGCCGGCCTGCTCGTGCTCGCCCCCTGGCTCGTCTACAACAACCTCCGGTTCGAGGAGCCGGTCACCCTGACGTCGGCCAGCGGCACGGTGATGATGGCGGGATCGTGCGACACCGCCTGGTCGGGCGAGTCGATGGGGATCTGGGCGAAGTGCTTCGAGGAACGCCAACTCCAATTCGAGATGGAGGAGGAGTACCCCGGGTCGTACCGGTCCCCGGACGACCCCGAGCGGGTGGTCTACGACGAGTCGGTCATCGACCGCTTCAACACCGAGAAGGCCCTCGAGTACACCTTCGACAACCTCGACCGGTACCCGCTGGTGGTGCTGGCCCGCATGGGTCGGTCGCTGGAGGTGTTCCGGGTCGAGCACACGCTGCGGGTCAACTACAACGTCGAGGGGCGCTGGAAGATCCCCTCGGTCCTCGGTCTCGTCGGCTACTACGGCCTCATCCCGTTCACGATCCTCGGCTTCGAGATGCTCCGCCGGCGGGGGGAACGGCTGGTGCCGTTCGCCGCCATGTGGACGCTGGTGCTGTTCGCGTCGGCGATCACCTTCGGGCTCACCCGCTATCGCGTCCCGATCGACGTGGCCATGATCCTGGTGTCGTCGTTCTCTCTCGCCTGGCTGTGGCCCCACCTGGTGGGCGGGGTGCGCAGCGCGCTGGGGGCCGATCCGTGAGCCCGGTCGCCTTCACCCTCGATCTGGAGGACCACCGGCCCGACGACACGGCCGAGGTGCGCTTCCCGGCGGTGACCGACGCCCTGCTCGACGACCTGGAGGAGTGGGGGGTGATCGGGACGGTCTTCGTGGTGGGCGAGGTCGTGCGCGACCAGCCGGACCTGGTCGCCCGGGTCGCGGCCCGGGGTCACGAGATCGCCCTGCACGGTGCCGACCACACGCCGCTGCCCGATGTCGGACCGGACCGCTTCCGGACGGTCACCGCCGAGGCGGCGGACCGGCTGGCCCAGGTGGTGCAGGCGGGGGTGGCCGGGTATCGGGCCCCGATCTTCTCGCTGGTCCCCGGCTCGGCGTGGGCCCCCGGGATCCTCACCGAGCTCGGATTCACCTACAGCTCCAGCGTGCTCCCGGCCCGCAACCCGCTCTACGGATGGCCCGGGGCCCCCACCCACCCCTTCCGCTGGCCCTCGGGCCTGGTCGAGGTCCCCACCCCGGTGTTCGGGGTCGGGCCGGCCCGGGTGCCGTTGCTCGGCGGCGTCTACCTGCGCCTGGCGCCGCGTCCGCTGATCCGCTGGGCGGCCCGGCGGGCCCCCGCCCATGCGTGGTGCTACTCCCACCCCTACGACTTCGACCCCGGGGAGCCGCGCTGGCGGCTGCCCGAGGTCGGCCGTATCGGGAGCCGGGTGATGTGGTGGGGCCGGAAGGGCATGCGGGCGCGCGTCGGCGAGGTCGTCGCCGGGAGCGAGCGCCGGATGGCCGACGTCGTCGAGGGGCTCCGTACGCTTCCCGTCTTCGACCCGGAGGGACAGCCGTGAACGCCCCACCCGAGTACGGCCAGGACGACATGGCCCATCCCCTTCCCCGGACCTCGATCGTCGACAGGATCGACTGGCTGGTGGAGCAGTGCCGGGGCAAGCGGGTGATCCACATCGGTTTCGCCGACACCGGGTTCCGCGACGAACAGGGCCGCGCCGGACGCTGGCTTCACGGCCACCTCGACGATGTCGCCCGGGAGCTCGTGGGGCTCGATGCCGACGAGGCCGGGGTGGCCGCGGCCGTCGCCGCCGGGATGGACGCACACGTCATCGACTGCACCGACGCCGACGCCGTCGCCGGCGCGGGCCTCGAGCCCGCGGACGTGGTGCTGGCCGGCGAGGTGATCGAACACGTCGGGTCGCCGGGACCGTTCCTGGCGGCGCTGCACCCACTGTGCCGTCCCGACGGCCGGCTGATCGTCACCACCCCCAACGCCTACGGTCTCGTGAACGTGGTCGCCTCGATGACCCGCCGGGTCGAGGTCAACCACCCCGATCATCTGATGATGTTCACGTGGCGGACCCTCACCCGGCTGCTCACCCGTGAGGGGTGGATCCCCGAGGACACGGTCACCTACGTGCCCGCGGTGCGGGAACGGGGGGACCGGTCGCGGCTGGAGGCCGGCGCGGTGCGGGCCGTACTGGGGCTGGAGCGGATGCTCGGCCGCCTGGGCCGTCCCTTCAGCGCCGACGGACTGATCGTCACCGCCCGCCCGTCACGGCCCGACGACGGGCCCTGATCAGTCGGGCCCGGCGCCCGCCCCGGTCACGTCGAGGTGGGCCCGCAGCAGCGCCAGTTCCTCGGCCAGATCCTGCGTGCGGGCCTCGACGCGCGACATCTCGTAGGACAGATGCACCGTCGTGGCGAACAGGAACGCGGTCGAGGCGAACAGGATCGTGGCCGGCTCGTATTCGATCCCGACCGCATCGGAGATCGGCACGAGGATGTCGGGCACGGCCGCGAGCGGCAGCAGGGCGACGGCAACGCCCGACCACAACAGCGCGTACTTGCTCTTGAGCACCCGCTGGCGGACGAGGCGGTAGATGAACAGCACCGTGAGGATGATCACGGTGGCGACGACGAGATGGGCCTGGGACGACATGTCCCGAGGCTACTCAGCCACCGGATCCCGATGGCCGCGCAGACGACGAGCACCACGTCGGCCGGCACGCGGAACCGCGGAATCCCGTAGAAGGCGGCCGCGACGATCGACACGTGCACCGCCATCGCCGTCATCGGCCAGCGCCACAGCCCACCGGCCCGCCCGACCCGCCACCATCCGAGTGCCGCGACCGGCAAGATCACCCACAGACCCACGACCGCGAGGTGCGAGGCCCACAGCTCGCGACCCTCGCCGGTGTTCAACAGGGCGGTCTGCAGGGGACGGAACACCGACCAGACCCGCCCGACGCGGGCCGCCATGACCCGGGGTTGATCCGAGAGGTGGTCGCCGATGAAGTCGAAGGCCTCGTCGCGCCAGATGCGCGACCGCACGCTCTGGTCGGCGCCGTCCAGCTCGGGGATGCCCGGGGCCAGTTCCTGCTGGTACTCGAGGCTCCAGAAGCCGAGGGCGCCACCTTCGTAGGTCTGGGGCGAGTTCGCCCCGATCAGGGTGAGTCCGTCGTTGGTCGACATCGTGACCGGCTCGTCGAAACGCACCAGGTTCGGGACGACCCAGGGAGCCAGGACCACCAGGCAGACGACTCCCGACACGGCGGTCCGGGAGACGCGGCGGGACCAGTCGGCGTGTGCGACCCACATGAGCGGCACCACCACCAACCCGGCGAGCAGGAGCGACTCGGCCCGGGCCAGCGCGGCGAGGCCCAGCCACAGGCCGATCTCGACCGCCACCCGCGTCGACGGCGCCCGCCGGTAACGGAACACCGCCCACAACAGGCCGGCGACCATCAAGGTGGTGAGCGACTCCGCCATCACCAGCCCGTCGTTGATCCAGAACGAGGGGTAGACCGCGGCGATGCCCGCCGCGGTCACGCCGACGAGCCGCCCCGCCACCTCGCGGGCGAGCAGGCCGACCACGACGACGACCGCCGCGCCCACGACGCACATCACCAGGCGCTGTTCGAAGAGATGCCCGCCGCGGTCACCGGGCAGGAAGGAAGCCGGCGCGGCGACGAGTGCGGTGAGCGGCGGGTGGTCGGCGGCGTGGCTCGGCGCGGCGGTGGGGTCGACGGTGCCGACGGCGATGTCGATGCCGTGCCAGGGCGTCACGAACCCCTTGCCCTCGGCGAGCGTGTCGGCCGCCAGCGAGTAGTAGAACTGGTCGCCCGGGAAGGGGTTGTCGGTCGACAGCGTGTCGTTGCGCTTCGACAGCACGACGTACGCGACCCGCAACACGAACCCGGCTCCGGCGATCACCGCCAGCTGGGCCCGGAACGACGCCGCCCGCCACCGATCGGCCGTCCGCCGGACGAGCGACTCGGTCGGGGTCGGGTCGGCGATCGGCCGGTGCACGACGTCCTGCAGACGTTGACCGTTCCGCTCGATCGCGTAGTAGCTGAGCGCGGAGATCACGAGCGTGGGAATCCCGGCGATGACGAAGAGCCGGAGGAACGAGGCGTCGAACTGGCGGACGTCTCCGAACAGTCCCGTCAACGGCCCCCACGGGTGGACGATGAACACCATGTGCCACAGGTAGAAGGAGTACGAGATCCGGCCGAGCCAGTCGAGGGGACGGCTCTGCACCAACCGCCGCACCACCGAGCGGGCGTCACCGAACACCAGCGGGAACAGCAGGCAGAATCCGATCGCGCCGTACACGAACTGGCGACCCATCTCCCGCGGCCACGACGCGACGTCGAGCCCCAGGGCCAGACCCATGCGCTGGGAGACGATGTGGAAGAGCGCCGCGGCGGCGAGCCACCACCAGCCGGCCGGCCCCGCCACCCGATCCAGGATCCGCCGGACCGACGTGCCCGGCTCGAACCCGACCCGGGCCACGGCCAGCCCCATCCCGATCGCGAAGTAGTCGAAGGTGCCCGGCAGCCAGAGCACCGCCGCACCCGTCCACCGGTTGTCGAGCGTCCACACGACGATCCGGAACGCCACGCTGAGCAGGTAGCAGAGTGCGACGAACGAGAACAGGGCGGCCCGCCGGTCCGCCCGCAGGCGATCGGCCAGCCAGGGCCGCAGGAACCGGGCCATCACCGGCAGCGCCAGGTAGAAGGAGATCTCGGTGGCCAGGCTCCAGGCCTGCGGCATCGGCCCGACCACGTGGGTGGGCCAGTGGATGTGGATCAGCAGCGACGTGGTGATCGCCCCGCCGAGGTCGCGGAACTCCTCACTCGTCAGCGCCACGATCAGCAGCAGGGCCACCCAGAACGCCGGGTAGATCCGGAGGGCCCGACGCCAGAGGTGGTCGAGAACCGGCCGCAGGGGTCGGTCGTCGAGCACGGACGCCGCGATCGGACGGAACATGAGGAAGCCCGACAGGGTGAAGAACACGGGCACACCGAGGTCGAGCCGCCCCAGGTACCGTCCGAACGAGCCGTCGAACGTCTCCCCCGACCAGAAGCCCACGTGGTGGAAGAAGATGGCCAGCGCCGCGAGCGCCCGCAGGCCGTCGAGCCCCGCGACCCGGCCGGTCGCAGAGACGGGAGGTGGGGTCACGGCGGGCATCAGCCGCCAATCCTAGGAGTCGGTCACTCCCTGCCTGCCCACGCGAGCGCTCCGTCCGGGTGGAGGGCCGGACCGGTGAGAATGCGATTGCGGATCCGCTCGATCGGTCCCGGTCGAGCGAAGAGGAAGCCCTGGGCGACGTCACACCCGAGCTCCCGCAGGAGATCGAGCGTGGACATGTCCTCCACGCCTTCGGCGACCACCCGGTGCCCGAGGTTGTGGGCGAGGTCGATGATCGAACGGGCGATGATGTAGTCGTTCTCCCGGTCCAGCATTCCGAAGATGAACGACTGGTCGATCTTGATCTCCTGGATCGGCAGCCTCCGCAGGTGGGTCAACGACGAGAAGCCCGTGCCGAAGTCGTCGATGGACAGCCGCACGCCCCGCCGGTGGAGTTCCTCCAGCACCTCGAGGATCGCCCGATGGTCCTCCATGATCTCCCGCTCGGTGATCTCGAGGATGAGCCGGTCGGCATCGACACCGTGGCGATCCAGGATGTCGCCGACGGTGGACGGCAACGACCGGTCGTAGAGGTTGCGAACCGGAACGTTCACGGCCACCCGCAACCCGGGCCAACCGGCGGCCACCCCCAGGGCCTGTTCGAGCACCGCGAACGTCAGCTCCCCCACCAGGCCCGACACCTCGCACAGCTCGATGAAGTCCCGTGGCTCGAGCAGGCCGAGCCGGGGATGGTTCCAGCGAGCGAGAGCCTCCAGTTCGTCGGCCCTCCCCGTGCGGAGGTCGATCTTCGGCTGGAACCAGACCTCGAGCTCGCCCTCGATCAACCGACGCAGCTCGCCCATCAGGGTGAGCCGGTCGAGGGAGTGGCGGTCGTCGTCACGCACGTAGAGCCGGTAGCCGATACCGGAGCGCTTGGCGTCGTACATGGCCACGTCGGCCCGCTGCATCAGCATCTGGGCGTCCTCACCGTGGACGGGGGCGACGGCGCCCCCGATGCTGGCCGTCACCTCGACCTCGATCCCACGGAGTTCGATCGCCCGGCTCACCTCCGCGTGGACCCGCTCGGCGGCCTGGTGGAGGCTGGCTTCGTCGGCGTTGCTCACCACGATCGCGAACTCGTCCCCGCCCAGCCGGGCCACCGTGTCGACGTCGCGGGTCAGTGCCCGGAGACGCTCGCCCACGACCGCCAGCAGCTCGTCGCCGTAGGCGTGCCCGAGCGTGTCGTTGATCTCCTTGAACTGGTTCAGGTCGAGCAACAGGAGGCCGACCTTCGTGTGCTCCCGGCGGACCACGGCGAGCGCCTGGGAGAGGCGGTCGAAGAAGAGGGTCCGGTTGGGCAGGCCGGTGAGCGGGTCGTGGAACGCCTGATGGCGGATCAGCTCGGTGGCGTTCTTCCGTTCGGTCACGTCGGTGAACTGGACACCGACCGCACCGTCGGGCAGCGGCACGAGGCAGTAGTCGAAGCAGCGCCGTCCACCGGGGGTCGCGAGCTCCACTTCGCGCCGGTCGACGACCTCCTCCGTCGTCATCACGGCGTCGAGGTCGTCGCGCACCGACGGCGGTAGCCAGGGCGCGACGTGGCCCAGCTCCGCGCCCGCGGCGTCGCCGTTGTCGCGGCCCACCAGCTCCCCGAACGCCGGATTGGCCTGAAGGACCTGCGGGTTCTCCGCCACCGTCTCCCGTGGCGCGATGACGAGCAGCGGCTCGGTCTGATTCGCCACCACGGCGGCCAGCCGGTCCACGGTCTCGCGTGCGGCCGCCTCCTCGGCGATGTCGAGGATCACGCCCCGAAGCACCAGCCGGTCACGGAACTCGACCCCGCGCACCACTTCGCGAACACGCAGATCCGCACCGTCCGCGCACAGGAGCCGCACCTCGCGCACCACCTCCCGGTCCCGCATGTCGGCGGGATCGAGCACGTAGCTGCCCAGGTCGCCCGGGTGGACCCGCTCCTCCACCGGCAGGGCCCGCCAGTCGGCCACGGAGAAACCGAGGAGGTCCTCCACCCGACCGACGGCCCGGGTGAGGCCACCGTTCGTCTCCTCGGTCTCCCACACGATCACCGGCAGGGAGTCGACGAGATCGGTCACCCGCAGCACGCTGTCGCGCCGATGGGCCAGCAGCGTGAGCTGGATGAAGTTGAGCACCGCGGTCGACACCGCGAACACCAACCAGGTGTAGAAGCCCCCGAGCGGGGCCGAGATGGCGGCGGCCGCACCCATGGAGCCCACCGCGGCCAACCACAGCAGCCACGTCACCCGGGCACTGATCAGCCAACCGATGGTCATGGCGGCGAGGCAGGGGGTCAGCAGCCCCATCCACACGGCCGGGTCGGTCGCGCTCACGTGCCCGATCAGGAGGATGTCGAAGATCGCCAGCACTCCGGCCTGCGCGCGCCGGGGGAGAACCGTCAGCCCGGCCGCCATCCCGAGGCAGTAGAAGAGCCCGGCCACGACCAGGCCCGAGTCGGGGTTGACGACGAAGAGGCCACCGATCACGACCGGTGCCGACACCACGTGGCCGACGCGAATCAGCTCGAGCGCCCGCCGCTGGACCGCGTTGCGGTCCTGGGTCCACTGGTCGATCAGCTCGTCGAGCTCGGAGCCCGTGTCACCCTCGACCTGCGTCGCGCTGTCCGGTCGTCGCATGTCGGGTCCGGGTCAGCTCGTTTCGTCGCGGAGAAGCCAGTCCCGGCTCTTGTCCGGCGCATCGTCACCGTTCAGGAACTCGTGAAACGCCGCGTCGGTGCGGTCCTCCTCGGCGAGGGCATCCGTCAGGTCCTCCGGCGGGGTCTGCTCGACCAGACGGGCACCGTGCGCGCCGAAGAGTGAGTTGCCCAGCGAGGGCCCGGCGGCTTCCTCCGCCGTGGCCGGCGCGAACAGGTCCGGTTCCCCGTCGTCGGCCGCGTCGTCGGCGACGTCGTCGGACTGATCGTCGACCGCGTCGTCGGCGACGTCGTCGGACTGATCGTCGACCGCGTCGTCGGCGACGTCGTCGGCCGCGTCGGACCCGAGGGTCTCCGGTTCCTCGGCCGTCACGTCGGTCTCGTCCATCACGATCACACCACCCCACCAGCCGTCGTCGACCTCGTCCGCCCCGAACTCCCCGACCGTTGCCGCGACCTCGTCCACCCCGAACTCCCCGACCGTCTCCGCGGAGGGCGGCTCCACAGCCGCGGGCCGCTCCGGTTCGTGGTCCACGACCGGCTTGAGGGCGGGGACCAGCAGGTCCTCGACCGCGGTCCGCGATTCCGGACCGAGGTCGGTGGTCATGATCGCCAGCATCGCCTGGGCCAGGTTCTCGACCCGGTTTCGCAGCCCTGCCCGGTAGGCCTCGAGCTCCTCCCGCTCGATCTGGAGGGCCTCACGCACGTCGGTGAGGGTGGTCCGCTCGTCGGCCATGCGGGCCCGCTCGAAGGTGACGAGTTCGTCGGCCTCCTCGACGGCCATGGCGCGGATCGATGCCGCCTCGGTCTCGGCCTCGGTGATGATCTGCTGGGAGTTCTCGGCTTCCGACAGCAGCCGCTCGGCCGTCAGCTCGGCCTCGGCCGCCACGCGGGTCGCCTCGTCGCGACGGGCCTCGGCCGCCGCGCTGATCTCCTCCGCGAGCTCGTCGGCCTCGCGTCGAGCGTCGGCCACCGCCTGGTCGACCGTGGCCGCAGCCATCGCGAGGAACCGCGACGTGGCCGTGCCGGGATCGTGGCCGCTCAGCGCCTCGATCTCGGCGGCGAGCCGAGCGACCTCCAGTTCGAGTTCCTGCTCGCGCCGCGTGGGCGCCTGCGCCGCGTGTTGTTCGCTCATCGACCGGACCTCCCTGGCGATCACCGGGCCTATCCCGTGAATCGGCCGGGAGGGCGCCGTTTTGAGCGTTCGGCGCCACGCGAATGGGCCGTACGGCCCATGGCCGGGGCCCGGCACCGACTCCTAACGTTGGGTTCGACGGTACGAGCAGGGCGGAGGGCCATGTCTCTATCCAAACGCCTCCGGGACGCAGCGCTCGAGCGAGCCCGACGGGAGGGGCATCAGGTCGACGACTACGTCCTCGAGCCCGACGGTGTGATCGACCTCCGGGCGATTCGGAACGAGCCCGATCCGCCTCGTCCGTCGGGCTTGAGCGCAGCCCTGGCCAACGTCCGCGCCCGCGACGATCAGACGGGGGCGCCGGCGGGTCGACCGGACCCGGCCGACCTCATCGATCTGACCGGGCCGACGCCACAAGAACCGATCGCGCCCGCCGACCCGGAACCCGACTCCGGGACCGGGCTGCAGGCGGCCGTGGCTGCCACCGCCCGGCCCGTGGCGACCTGCCCGCAATGCGGCGGCAGCGGAAGCTGTGACCTTTTCGACCGCTTCAGCCAGACCGAGTTCTACAGCTGCGACAGCTGCATGCACATGTGGCAGAAGAAGCTGGACTGACCCGCACGGCTCAACCGGCGAACGCCGACAGCCACTGCTCGCGCGTGGTGGGGCGGAAGACGATGTTGCGCTCCCGGGTGATCCCCATCGTGGCGGAGGACTCGAGCGAATAGCGATGGCCGGGGTAGAGGACCGCGTCGTCCGGCACCCGCGCCAGCTTCTGCGTGAGGCTCTCGTACATCTGGGCCGGGTCGGCACCGGGAAGGTCCATGCGGCCGCACCCGTCGAGGAAGAGGGTGTCGCCGGCCACCAGCCGGCCGTCGACGAAGAAGCACTGGCTTCCGGGTGTGTGGCCGGGCGTGTGGATGAGCTCGATCTCGACGCCGCCGACGGCGATCCGGTCGCCGCTGTCGTGGTGGACCAGCGCCTCGTCGGTCACCCCGGTCACGGTGCAGACGTGCTCGGCCTCGGCAGCCTGCACGTGGATCGGCACGTCGACCCGCTCGAGCAGCTCGGCCACCCCCTCCAGCCGCAGACCCATCATCGACCCGCCGACGTGGTCCGGATGGAAGTGGGTGGCGAGCACCCCCGTGCACCGCATCCCGTCGGCGGCCAACACGTCGAGAAGGCCCTGGACGTCGTACGCCGGATCGACCAGCACCGCCTCCCCCGTGGCCCGGTCGCCGATCGCGTAGACGAAGTTGACCATCTGCTGCGCCATCATGTCGGCCGTCGCGAAGTCGCGACCCGACAGGAGTTGGCGGAAGTAGAAACGGTCGACGTCGTTCACGGGCTCCTCCTCATGACGTCAATGTAGGACGGGTGGCCGGATCCCGCAGCGCCCGGAAGAACGCGGAGAGCTCGCGGCGAAACGACCGGTCGTGGGCACCGTACGCCTCCCGCAGGGCCGGCTCGGGCCAACCCGGCGGCCAGAGCGCCTCCGGCAACAACGGGTCGGCGACGAGGTGACGCAGCGCCGCGGCGGCCAGCTCGAACCCGGCGGCCAGCGGTGCCGGACGGCGCCCGTCGAGCCGAGCCCGCATCGCGTCCAGTTGGGCCACGAGCCGCCCCGCGTCGGCCGCCCACGGCTCGAGGGGGAACAGCGCGGCCGCCAGGGTCACCGGATCGTCGTCGGGGCGGCCGACGAATCGATCGGCCTGAGCGCACGCCACCGCCCGGGCCGACGGGAGGCGCTCGGGGTCGAGGTTGTCGGGCCGCAGCCACACCCCCTCGCGGTGCTCCCGCATCCCGAGGTGGCGGCCGGCCCGCCGCATGGCCGCCCGCTCGGCGGACGACCGCCGCCCGGATCGGACCACGAGGATCTCCCAGTCCCCGTCCCAGGCCCGCACCGCCGGTCGCAGCATGGCCTCCTGCCGCTCCTGACGGTCGAGCAGATCACCGGTCAGCTCGTAGACCCCGCCGTCGAGCCGGCGCAGTTCCCCCTTGTCGACCATGCGGGTNNAACGCGACCAGCAACCGGCCGGGCAGCCGCGGCGGGACCGTCCCCAGGAGGGTCGACGCCACGACGCTGCGGGCGGGAAGCGAGGGGCTCACGCGTCGGTCAGGAGCCGGATTGCACCAGGCTGCGCCACAGTGCGCGGTAGCTCGGGTAGGTGATCGCCTCGGTCACGTAGCCGTCCTCCTCGAGCGCCCGCTGGAGTTTCGGGAGATTCGACATCGGGATCCCCGAGTCGACGTGGTGGGCCAGGTGGTAGCCGATCGACTGGGAGAGGAACACGTGCCGCGACAGGAAACCCTGGCGGACGTGGTGGGTGGTGCGCCGGCGATCGTCGGAACGGGTCATGCCCCCGTGCTCGGCCAGCGCCCGCAGCCGGTTGGCGACCCGCCAGTAGGTCATCCAGGGCAGGAGCCACAGGAACAGGTAGAGCCACGGCCGGCCGAGAAGGGCGAACACCGAGAAGACGAGGCCCTGGCCGGCGAGGAAGCGCAGGGCCCGGCCCCGCCGGCCCTTCACGAACAGACCGACGAACGCCGGCCTCAGGTTCTTCCACCCGGAGACCCCGAATGCGTCACGCAGGAGCTTGCGTCTCATCGAGTCGCGGGGGATCGGGTAGCGGGCGTAGAGGCCGAAGTCGGGCTCGCGTGGACCGAACTCGTCGCGGTGGTGCTGTGCGTGCGCGAGCCGGTAGCTCGAGCTTCCGTCGCCGAACGCGATCCAGCCGATGAGCTTCTCGCCGACCCAGTCGTTGACGGCACGGTTGCTGAACAGCAGCCGGTGGGACGCCTCGTGGAAGAGGGTGAGGGCCCGTTGGAACCACACGCCCATGGCGATGAAGGCCACCACCCAGGCGACGGGATGGCCGAGGACGACGGCCGCAGCGCAGACCACGAAGGGGTACGCGAACACCACGACGACCAGCCCGGCGTTGCGCAGGTTCGGGATGCGCCGCAACTCGGCCCGGAACCCGGCCCGGGGCCGCCCGTCGGGGCGGAGCCGGTCGGATCCGGCGAACGGCGGCAGGTCGCTCCCGTCGAGGGCCAGCCCGCCGGTCAAGGTGGCCACCGCCTCGTCGTGGGTCATCGTCGACGCCATCCGGCTATATTACATGATCTCTGTCACTTGTCACTCTCGAAGTAATATCCGGAAGGGTCACGAGAACGGCGTGGTCAGCCCGCCACCACCTCGCGGGAGAACGACTCGACGGCGACGTCGCGGGGCAGTCCCTGCGCGGCACACGTTCCGGCCCGCCGACCCTTCGGGCCGACCACATCGGCGGGCCCACCCCGCCGACGGGTCGTCAGGATGAGCGGCCACGCCAGCAGCGTCACGAGGCCGCCGATCACGTAGCCGTTGGCGAAGCCGTCGACCGGATCGGACGCGCCCCCGGCGACCCGGCCGAGCACCACCTGCCCGCCCACCCCACCGACCGACCCGATCATGGCGTCGAAGCTGATGACCGTCGCCCGGTGCTCCGAGGGGGCGACCTCGTGGACGTAGGCCTGCCGCACCGGCGTGATCGTCCCGAGCGAGCCCGTCATCACCAGCAGCGCCGCGAGGGCGACCCAGAACGAGTCGGTGAGCCCGATCACCACGGACGCGACCGTCATGACGATCGCACCGCCCAAGATGATGCTCGTGCGCCGCCGACAGGCACGGGTCAACCACTCCACCACCTGGTTGCCCGCGATCGTCGACAGCGACATGAGCGCCGCCACGACCCCCATCACCCAGATCCGGTCACTGTCGTCGAGCAGGCCGAGCAGGTACGGCTGGACCGCATAGAAACCCCAGGCGAAGAAGACACCGTGGGCCAGGCCGGCCAGCATCAGCGGCCGCAGACCCCGGTCCCGCCAGCCATGGGCCATCCCGACCGAGGTCTGGCGGCGAAGCTCCGCCCCGATCGAGCCCCGGGCCAGGGGGCGGGGCTCGAACCCCATGTCGAACATGCGCCGCCACGACAGCCCGAACAGCGCCACGAGCAACAGCACCCGGACGACGAACGGCACCGCCAGGTCCCACTGGCCGAGCAGTCCCCCACCCGTGGTTCCGATCAGCATGGCCGCCCCGGTCACCTGCTGGGCCCGGGCGAACACCCGGTCGAGCTCCTCGTCGGCATCGACCGCGTGGAGCGCGTCGACCAGCCAGGCCTCGAGGGCACCGGAGTAGAACGTGAACCCGAGCCCCATGACCAGCGAGATCGTCACGAAGACGATCACCCCCGCCTGGGCCTCGGCCGCACCCAGATAGGCCAGGGTGGTCGCGGCGAGCACCGCCACCGACAGCAGGTACGACACGCGCCGGCCCAGCGTGTCCGCCACCACACCGGTGGGGATCTCGAACAGCACCATCCCGGCGGAGAACGCCGCATTGGCCGTGAACACCGCACCGATCGACAGGCCGGCATC
>JABAHR010003255.1_pt2 | contig 13812 bp, 17 predicted proteins | sample 7062101 | NCBI WGS metagenome assembly JABAHR01 (sample SAMN14534553, study PRJNA622989) | marine sediment metagenome | biome: marine biome [ENVO:00000428]; feature: marine pelagic biome [ENVO:01000023]; material: deep marine sediment [ENVO:00002113] | place: India: Gulf of Kutch | collected... | reverse complement strand
CTGTGACTGCCCGTATAGGTGTGGTCCGGTAAATAGGCGATTGCCATCGCGCTGCGAAGACTGCGCATCAGTGCCCGGACATTGTTCTTGTCGATCTGTCGTTTGGCGAATCGGCTTCGGCCACGCAGAATCATCGTGTCGAACATCTCATCGCGTTGCGGTCGATACATACAGCCGCAGTTACTGCAGAGATCTTCCAGAATCGCGACGCCGACCTCCAGGCACGTGAAATGTGCAGTAAACAAGATGACGCCTTTGCCGTCGGCCAAAGCGGCGTCGAGATGCTCCTTTCCTTCAACGTGAATTAGCTTTTTGAGTTTCTCGAGCGACGTATTCCAGCCTAAGCCCATCTCGGAGAGCNNGAGCGATGCGCCATAGGCTTCGAAATGCTTCGTGACGAGCTCGCGTTGTTGTTGCGCGTCGAGCTCAGGAAAACAGATTGCGAGATTGCGCTGCGCGGCCGTGCGCTGCCGTTCGAGCATGGGCATGAGTGCTCGGCCGAGCCGCTTGCCGATCTTGATCTGCCATGGAAACGGTAGCCGCGCCATGAGCGTAAGCCAGGCCCATACGATCCAAACGGGCCAGTAACGCGGCTTCCAGAAGCCTCGCAGCGAGTACTCGGGCTCGAGCTCGCTTTCACGGTCTGGTGTACCGCTCCGTTGCTCCGTCATCACGCGCTTTTCTTATAGATATCGGGCAGGGGCTCGGGGCGGCCCTTGAAGCGCTGATGGATCCAGCAGTATTGGTCTGGATACTGTCGAACATAGTCCGCGAGCGCCTCCATGAGACGCGTAGTGTCTGCAACGAGATCCTCGGTCGGAAAGTTCTCGAACGGCGCACCGATGTCGGCCACATACCCCGAGCCGTCCTCGCGACGGTGACAGAAGTAGGTTAAGACCGTTGCGCCCGTCATGGCCGCTATTCGGCTCGTCGCCGTGTTCGTCATCGCCGGCTCACCGAAGAACGGCACGAGCGCGCCGTATTTCTTTCGATAGTTCTGGTCGGGCGCATACCAGACGACTGCGTTCTCTCTGAGTGCCTTGACCATGGCCCTGACACTGTTTTTCGGAAAGAGCTCGTCGATGCTCTGTCCTCGACCGCGGTGCATCATGACGTTCCACATCTCGTTGCGCTGATCACGATACATCGCGCAGAGCTTCGGGCAGTGCGGCTTGAGCGCAGCGAAGTCGAACTCGAACGTGGTGAAATGCGCCGAGAGCAGAATGACGCCGTTGCCCCGCTCGAGCGCTCCTTCCAGATGCTCGACTCCGTTGATCGTCGTGAGCTCACGCAGGCGGGGTTTCGAGCCGTACCAGCCCATTGCCATTTCGCCGACTGATAGGCCGATCGATTCGAAGTGCTTGTTTCGAAGGCGCTTACGCTCGGCCGGGGTAAGCTCCGGGAAACAGACGGCAAGATTGCGGTCGGCGATATGGCGCTTCGGATAGAGGACGACGTTGAGGCATCGTCCTAGGTTGCGGCCGACGGCGAGCTGCCAGGCCAGCGGCAGAAACACGATACCCCGCATATATAGGTAGACGAGCCAGGTGAACCAGTAGCCGGGCGTCCAGAATCGTAGCAAGGAGGCGTTGTTGGCAGGCATCGTAAAGCAGGCGGCCGCTCGCGGGCGAAATTCTAGCAGCAGCGCGTTGTCAAAGGACACATGAGGCGCTGCTCCGCGATAGCGAAGCTCGACGGCAGATCCCCTCGGTCACGGCGGCAGACGGGCTTGAATTAGGCACAAAATGACCCTATCTCTACACTCTATATTGGCGTTTCGGCTAGACGGCACGCCAATTGACGCTGCCTGTCGGGCAGCCAGTTCTGGGAATTTGGAGCACGTATGAAGAGAATTCTGCTGTTTCTGGGCACGAACATTGCCGTGCTCGTTGTGTTGTCGGTCGTCATGCAGCTGCTGGGCATCGAATCGATGCTCAACGAGCAGGGCACCCAGCTCGATCTGCAGGCATTGCTGATTTTCTCGGCTGTCATCGGTTTCTCGGGATCGTTCATATCGCTCGCCATCTCGAAGTGGTCGGCGAAGCGCCTCACGGGTGCGCAGGTCATCGAAACGCCGCGCAACGCTGCCGAGAGCTGGCTTCTCAACACCGTGCAGCGGCAAGCACAGCTCGCCGGGATCTCGATGCCGGAGGTGGCCATATACGACTCCCCCGAGGTCAACGCGTTTGCGACGGGCGCACGCCGCAACAACGCACTCGTGGCTGTGAGCACGGGATTGCTGACACGCATGCACGAGGACGAGGTCGAAGCCGTGCTTGCTCATGAGGTCAGTCACGTCGCAAACGGGGACATGGTCACGCTTGCCCTCATTCAAGGTGTCGTCAACACGTTCGTCGTATTCCTGTCCCGCATCGTCGGGTTCCTCGTCGATCGCCTGGTGTTTCGTACAGAGCGAGGCTACGGGCCCGGCTTCTTCATCGCGAGTATCGTTGCTCAGATCGTGCTGGGCATACTCGCTTCGATGATCGTCATGTGGTTCTCGAGGCAGCGAGAGTTTCGTGCAGATGCGGGCGGCGCCAAGCTCGCCGGCCGGGACAAGATGATCCGGGCGCTAGAGCGCCTGCGCCAAGCGCACGAGCCGTCGCAGTTACCGGAGTCGATGCAGGCCTTCGGCATCTCCGCCGGCCGCGCAACGGGTTTCAGGCAGCTGTTCATGTCGCACCCACCGCTCGAGCACAGAATCGCTGCGCTCAAGCAGCAGTAAGGGGCGGCGCAGACGGCCAACGGGTGGTGGCGGCGCATACTGCGGCGCGAGCCGTTGATATTGCTCGTTATCCTGTTTTAGAGTCACTCGTTCATGCGTATCTACGGAACAATCGGATCGATCCTGCTGCTGACGGTTCTCGTGAGCCCAGCGCCACGTGCCGATATCTTGAGCCCGCACTACGAGAAGGCGGATTCTCTTCTTATCGTAAAGTCCGAGCGCAAGCTTTACCTGCTCAAAGAAGGCGAAGTTTTGCGAGATTTCGACATCGCGTTGGGGCTCATGCCCGAGGGCCCCAAGGAGCGCGAGGGAGATTTTCGCACCCCGGAGGGGCTTTACTATCTCGACGCGAGGAATCCGAACAGCGACTATTTTCTATCGCTGCATATTTCCTATCCGAACGGGCGGGACATCGCCCGTGCGCGAGCGCAGGGTGTGGATCCGGGTGGCCAAATCATGATTCACGGGCAGCCCAACGAGCCCAAGTACAGTGAATCTCGTTACGAGAGCTGGGACTGGACCGACGGTTGCGTCGCCGTGTCGAATTCCGACATGGTCGATATCTGGCTCATGACCGAGGAAGGCACGCCGATCGAGATCCGCCCGTAAGGTTCTCCACCGCACTCGTTTCGACTCGCTCGATCCGACCTCAGCAAGCCTCACGATCGATCCCTGCAGCGTCGGTGTTGCAGAGCGATCCGTAGTGGCGTCGGTCGGAGCGCTGCCGGGCATTAAGTTAAAGCGGGCGTAACATTCTGTTTTTGAATTGGTTTTATGTAACTTGTTTGTGATCCAGTTCCTGGCGAACGATGCCGGCCAGTGGCTAGTATGGCGCTCGAATCCTGAACGCAGTGCTAGGCCTTATGAGCAACGGAAAAGATCATCGATTTCGCCCGCCGCTTTACCACGGCGGACAGAACGGCAAGGCAGCGCAGGACGCGAGCCGTGCCGAGCAGCCCTCAGCGCCGACCGAGCAGCAGGGCTGGGAGGCGTACCGAAAATGGTTGTCGCGTGTGAGCATGCAGCCGGCACGTCGCACAGCGAGAGACGCATCGATCTATAGCTGGCGCGGCTACAACAGCTGGGCCGACAAGGTCAGACAGAACTGGGAGTCTGAAGACTCCTAATCCCCTTTTCTATACGGAGCTATGGCTCGCTAGACTACTGCTCGCCGCAGCGGTTGGTGCTGCCGGCGCTCGAGCCAATGCATCAAACCCTCCCACGCCTCTAGATCCTGACGGGCCTGCCAGCGCGGCAGCTCTTGGATGCCCACACCCGACTCGGCGCAGCGTACGTAGTTCTGCGTGTCGCGTAGCGTTGCGATGAGTGGGATATCGAGGCTGCGTAGGAAGCGCATCAAGGACTGTGAAACGAGCGTGTTGCTGCGTACACGGTTCGCAACGATGCCGATACGCTCATCGGAGCGCTTGATCTTCGCTACGAGCAGAAGGTCGGCGATACATCTCGCGGCTGCATGGATGTCGATGTCCGACGGCATCACGGGCACCAGGACGGCGTCCGCGCCGCGCGTCATCTCGGGAAGGGTCTGGGGATCCATCGCTGCTGGTGTATCGATGATCAGGGGTGAGCAGTCGCTCGGCACACGTAGCTGCCAGCTACGCGTCACGGTCGCGGAACGTTCGAATCCTGCGATGCCGTGAACGGCGGCGCGGTCGCGCGTGCGCTTCTTGAGCCAGCGCATGCTCGAGCCCTGCGCGTCGAGGTCCATGAGGGCGGGGCGATGACCTGCGACGGCGAAGTTCGCGGCCAGATTGGTCGCGATCGTGGTCTTGCCGGACCCGCCTTTCGGATTCAATACGATGATTCGTTTCACGAGCAGTCGCAGCGATTGGTCGCTGTCGGCCAGCTTAAGTAAACAACCTACTATACCGAAACACGAGTGTCCCGAACGACCTGCGTCTTTTGAGCGGTCGATCACGGCGCCGCTCAGCCGATGCAACGTAGAGTCTGATGCTCGACGCTTAGGTGATCGCAACCGATCACTCGTCGATGCAATAATGACATGGAAATCATCCTGCTGTGGCTAGACGATCTCGACGACCTCGTGTTTGCAGTCGTATACGCGGTCGAGCGCCTTCGTTGGGCGATTCTCGAGATCGGCTTCGCGGCCGCTTGCGGACTCGCCGTCGTGAGCTTCGCCGACGTTCTCGTCAGCTGGGTCCCTGCACTGTTCTTGACGGCGCTTGCCAGCGTCATGTTCTGGCTCGCAGCGTTGCTGGCGAGAGAGCTCTCGCGGATCGTCGCTGATCCGCAGCGCCTGTCGACCGGCGAGAGCCCTTGAATTCTCCCTAACGACGCCCCATCTACGACGTGCACGCAACGTCGGGGGATGGAATGACCGAGAAGACCGGGCCCGAAACCTTCAGCTTTCAGGCCGAGATCACTCAACTCCTGCACCTCATGGTGCACTCTTTGTACAGCAACAGAGAGATTTTTCTGCGCGAGCTGATCTCCAACGCGTCCGATGCCAATGACAAGCTTCGATTCGAGGCCCTGGCTAATCCCGAGCTCGTAGCTGACCAGGCCGAGTTCGAAATCCGCGTCAAGCTCGATGCCGAAGGCGGCGAGCTTACCGTTAGTGACACGGGAATCGGCATGAGTGCGGAGGAGATCGCCACACAACTCGGTACGATCGCTCACTCTGGTACAGCGCAGTTTCTCGGCAAGCTCAGCGGAGAGGCGCGCCAGGATGCGCAGCTCATCGGTCAGTTCGGCGTGGGCTTCTACTCGGCGTTCATCGTTGCCGACGAGGTCGAGGTGCTGAGCCGACGCGCAGGTCTCGAATCCGAGCAAGCTGTGCGTTGGGTGTCGGACGGCCAGGGCGAATACACGGTCGAGCCAGCCGACAAACCGGAGCGCGGAACGCAGGTCACGCTGAAGCTAAAAGATGACGCTCGGGAGTTTCTCGAGCCGGCGGTGGTGGAGAGTCTCATTCATAGATACTCCGACCATATTGCGTTTCCGGTTCGTCTCGCGCGTCCCGGTACAGACGGCGAGACGGTCGAGACGATCAACGAGGCGAAGGCGCTCTGGAGTCGTCCGCGCGCGGAGGTCGAAGACGAAGAGTACATCGAGTTCTACAAGCACATCGCGCACGACTTTTCCGAGCCGTTGACGTGGAGCCACAATCGCGTCGAGGGAAAACGTGAGTACACGAGCTTGCTGTACGTGCCGTCTGTCGCCCCCCTCGATCTCTGGAATCGAGAGTCCCCGAGGGGTATCAAGCTCTACGTGCAACGCGTATTCATCAGCGATGACGCGACCCAGTTTCTCCCTCTATATCTACGGTTCGTCCGCGGCGTCGTCGACTCGAGCGATTTACCGCTGAACGTTTCGCGTGAGGTGCTACAACAGGACCCGAACGTAGCAGCCATCAAGGGTGCGCTAACCAAACGCGTCCTCGACGTCCTGGAGAAGCTCGCACGAGAAGAACCCGATAAGTACACGACGTTTTGGAAAGAATTCGGCACGACGCTCAAGGAGGGGCTCGCCGAGGACCCCGCCAATTTCGACAAGATCGCCGGCTTGCTGCGTTTCAATAGCACGCGATCGGAAGAGCTAGCGCAGGATAGAAGTCTCAAGGACTATCTCGAGTCCGCGCCGGACGAGCAGACGCAGATCTACTATCTGACCGCAGAGTCTCCGGCCGCCGCAAGAAGCAGCCCGCACCTCGAGGCTCTGCGCGAGCAAGGCGCAGAAGTTCTATTACTCGTCGATCGTATCGACGAATGGATCATGCAGTATCTGCGCGAGTACGAGGGTAAAACGTTCAAGGACGTCTCGCGGGGGAGTCTCGATGATTTGGAGTCAGCTACTCCGAGCGTGGAAGCAGCCGAGAATAAATCGCAGAAGCAGTTACTCAAGCGCGTCAAGCGCGCGCTGCGCGACAAGGTCGACGAGGTTCGGATCAGTAGTCGGTTGACCGAGTCGGCTTCTTGCCTCGTCTTTGGCGACGACGATCTCGGCTTTCAGATGCGCGAATTGCTCAAGGCTTCCGGGCACGAGGCGCCTCAGAGCGTGCCGTCGCTCGAGCTCAACGATTCGCATCCACTCGTACATCGCCTCGAGACGGAGCAGGAACAGTCACAGTTCGAGGCGTTGGCAGAATTACTACTCGATCAGGCTTTGCTGCTCGAAGGTCAATCGCTCGATGACCCGGCCGGCTTCGTCAAGCGCATGAACGCGCTGCTCGTCGAGCCGCAAGGCGACGATGGCGCTCAGGGAACTGCCTGACGAGTGAGTAAGTGCGCCGGCACGAGCCAGCGCTCTAACGCCTCGAACAGCAGCTCGACCGCTACGGCCAATGCGGCAGCGGGCACTGCACCCTGCAGGATGAGACCGGTGTCGTTGAGAGCGAGGCCGGTTACGATCGGTTCGCCGAGTCCGCCTGCGCCGATGAACGCTGCAAGCGTTGCCGTGCCGATGCTGACGACGGCTGCAATGCGAACTCCCGCGAGAACGTGTGGCAGAGCCAGCGGTAGATACACAGCTCTGAGCCGTTGTGCTTGTGTCAGACCGAGCGCTACGGCGACGCGCTGGAGCAGCGGATCGATCGTGATGAGCGCGGTGATCGTGTTGCGCACGATCGGTAAGAGGGAGTACAGGAATAGCGCGATAATCGCCGGTACCTGACCGACGCCGGCGATCGGAATTAAGAGCGCAAGCAACGCAATGGAGGGCACGGTCTGCAGCAGCCCGGCCGTGTACAGCACGGCCTTGGACACGGTTGGAGAGCGGTAGACTGAGAGCGCGAGAGCGAGTCCGATGAGCGTTGCCGCGAGCAGGGCTATGCTCGTGAGCTTCAAGTGCACGAGTACATTGGCAAACAATCGTTCTTGCAAGCGGCTGCGCGCCGGAGGCACACGCGTCGCGATGCCGTGCTCGTCTAGAAACTGCGCTGCGACATCTGCAAACGTCCGCCCATTGACCGTGACTTGGGCGTTGAGCGCACGCATTTGTGTCTCGGTGATGATTCCGGCGAGTGGCGCAAGCGCGGCTCTTGCGCGCGGGTCGAGATCCGCACGCGCCAGCGGTAGTGCGAGATACGTGGGGAAGAACCCGAGATCGTCCTCGAGCAGGCGCAGGTCGTATCGTACGAGGTCGCCGTCTGTGGAGTATGCGTCGGTGGCATCGATCTCATCCTCGAGCATCGCCTGATACGCCAGACCGTGCTCGAGTCCCGTACTCTCTTGCGGTAGCGCGTAGGTACGCTTGAGACCCGGCCAACCGTCGGCGCGGTCGCGAAACTCGTGACTGAAGCCGAAGCGTAGCGCGGGATTTTCCCGGAGATCCGAGATGCGTTCGAGATTCAGGGCTTCGGCCAACGCCGGCGTGATCGCAATCGCGTAGGTATTGTCGAACCCGAATGGATCGAGGGGATCGAGACCCATCGGTGCGAGCGCTTCGGCCAGCGCCGGGCCGTCGAGCTCCGCGTTCGTTTGCAGAATCGCCTGAGATATCGTTCCGCTGTACTCGGCGTACAGGTCGATCTCTCCAGCCCGTAACGCTTCGAATGCGACGAGCGTGCCGGCGAAGCCGAACTCGCGCTCGACCGTCAGTCCCTCGGACTCTAGGGTTTGCGCCAATATCTCTGCGAGCACATAGCCTTCGGTGAAGTTCTTGCTGCCGACGACGATCGGTGTTTCCTGAGCGGTGAGTCCGCCGGAGAGGAGCCCGAGTGCGGCAGCGACCGCAAGCAAGTTATGCCGCATGACCTTGGCCGAGTAGTGCTTCGACGTAGCCAGTCGCCGGAGCCGCAACAACATCGCTTACGGGGCCGCGCTGCTCCACGCGGCCGTCGCGCATGACGATGACATCTGCTGCAGCCGTCAGGGCCTCACCGATGTCGTGGGTGACGAGCAGCACGGTCGTCGGCTCCGCGGCGAGCAGGGCAGCGAGACGCTCGTGAATCTCACGTTTAGTAAGCGTATCGACGCCGGAGAACGGCTCGTCGAGCAGGAGGATTTCCGGTTTGAGGAACATCGCCCGGCAGATTCCCGCACGCTGCTGTTGACCGCCGGATAACTCATGCGGATAGCGTGCGCCGAGATCCGGTTCGAGGTTCATGAGCGCCATGAGCTCCATCGCGCGAGCACGAATACGCTCGCTATCCCAGCCTTCAACCTCTGCGACCAAGCTCATGTTGCGCACGACGCTCAGATGCGGGAACAGCGCCGCACCTTGCACCGCATAACCTATCCGTCGTCTCGTCTCGAACACGTTCGTCTGGGGCAACGGCTGCCCGAACACGGCAACACGGCCCTGCTCCGGCTTGACCAAGCCGTTGATCACCTGCAGGAGCGTCGACTTCCCGCTCCCACTCGCGCCGATGATAGCCGTGACGATGTTTGCGCGAATGCCGAGATTTAGGCCGGTCAAGACCTCTGTTTCGCCGTAGCGCTTACGGACATCGTGAAGCTCTATAATCTGCGACATACCGAATCTAAGATAACATCCACAAGCGGATCGCCCGAAGCGGCCTTACGTCTGCCAACGTGGACAGGAGCTCGACGCATGACGGACGACAAAGAGAGATCGGACCAGCCGCTACGAGAGCGGCTGACCGAGGAACAGTATCGCGTTACGCAGGAAGCGGGGACCGAGCGACCGTTCACTGGCCGCTACTACGAGCACGATGACGAGGGCATGTATACCTGCGTGTGCTGTGGGAATCCGTTGTTCGAGTCCGCGACGAAGTTCGACTCGGGGACAGGATGGCCGAGTTTCTGGGCGCCAGCGACGGACCAAGCTTTAGCGAGCAGGGAGGACACGAGCCTCGGCCGCGTCCGAGAGGAAGTGCTCTGCTCTAATTGCGACGCACATCTCGGCCACGTCTTTCCGGACGGTCCAAAGCCGACCGGTTTGCGGTTTTGCATCAACTCCGCCGCGTTGGACTTCGAGGAGAGCGATGGCGACTGAGCGCGCGTTCCTACGCTTCGCCGGGTCTTTCGGTGTCGCCCTTTGTGTCGTCACGGCGATGCTCTGGTTCTCGCTCGAGATATCCGGCTTCAATGAGCGTCAGCAGCAGCGAGAGCTCGAGGTCCACGAGGTCGACGTGCTCACGGAGGCTGAGCGGCGTGACTTTGGGGAATTGCTGGGCGAGCAGGACATTGGTCCGTCGCCAATGCTGGCGCCGCTGGCTCAGATCCCGCCGCTGGATCTGAGTCGAGACGTGCGCGGCATCGTCCAGCTCGAGGTGCTCGTCGACGCCGCCGGCGGCGTCTCCGCCGTTCGCGTCATCGATGCGTCGCCGGCTGGGATCTATGAGCAGCAAGCGATCGCGGAGGTCGAGACGAGGCGCTACGAGCCCGAGTATATAGACGGCCGGGCTGTGGCCACGCGGCGCCTGGAGATCGTCGATTTTCAGGTGCGCGCCACGACCGACTGAGCCTGTCGTTCATGCCCGTTTCTGCATTCTCTTTCGAGGAACCCGTCATCACGGGGCCGGCAGGTACACTGGAAGCGAAGCTGGAGCTTCCCGAAGGAGGGCCGAAGGCCACGGCGCTGATCTGTCATCCGCACCCTCTACACGGCGGAACGATGGACAACAAGGTCGTTTACATGCTCGCGCGCAGCTTTCTAGCGTTGGGGGCAGCCGTGCTGCGCTTTAATTTCCGCGGTGTTGGCGCGTCGGGCGGGTCGTACGCAGACGGCATCGGGGAGGTGGAGGATGCGCTTGCGGCGAGCGCCTGGTTGCTCGAGCGTTGGCCGGATCTGCCGCAGTATCTCGGGGGGTTCTCGTTCGGGGCCGCGATCGTCGTTCGTGCTGCGGACCGCGTCGGACCGGCCGGTATCGTTACCGTCGCGTTGCCGGTCGAGCGAATCGAGTCGCAGGCGACGCTACCGGAAGCGCCATGGCTGCTGGTTCATGGCGAGGATGACGAGCTCGTTGCACTCGACGCGGTCATCGGCTGGCTCAACGATCAGGCGCCGGGCCCGGAGCTCGAGGTCATTTCTGGCGCCGACCACTTCTTTCATGGCAAGTTAACGCAGCTCAAAGATGGCGTGACGAGCTTTTTTGCGACGCCCGCGGCGGCGGACGACTAACGTTTTTCGAGGTAGGCGAGTGCTGAAAGGACTGAGAGAGATGCTCAATCGGATGCTGGCCGATACCGAGCACGACGATCCCCAGGCGCGCGAGCATGGATTGCAGCTGGCTACGGCGACTCTATTAATAGAGGTGATGCGTGCAGACTACCAGGAGGACTTGACTGAGAACGAGGCCGTGTTCGAGCAGGTCAAGCGCTTTTTCAAACTGAGCGAAGACGAAACGCTTCTACTGGTCAAGGAAGCCGAAACGGAGGCTGATCACTCCGTCGAGCTGCAGTCCTTCACGCGCCTATTGCACGAGCGACTCAGTCTGGAGGACAAGCACGCCGTCGTCGAAATGCTCTGGCGCGTCGCATTAGCCGATGATCACCTCGATAAGCACGAAGACTATGTCGTGCGAAAGATTGCCGGCTTGCTATACGTCTCGCACAGCGATCTGATCCGCATTCGCAATTCGGTCAGAGAAACTCAGTAGTCAGTCGACGTAGAACTGCTTCATGTAGCGAACCGAGAATCTGCTCGGCTCATTCATGGGTGTGACGTCGATCGAGAAGACCAGGGTTTCCTCATTCGCAACTGGGAGCTCACCGATGTAGTAGACCGCCTCTTCCTCACGGATCTCACGCATCGTCATGTTCTTGTGCTGTCCTGTGAGATTGACGGCCGACGTCGACACGCTTCCAGAGACCGGCACACCGGTCGTTCCCGGTTCCTTGCGAATGATGCTGACGTTGAGCATTGCCCGATTGTTGCTTCTGACGATTCCGTACTGGCGTGCGATATCCGGCGTGAGCTGGTTCGTTGAGATTGCGTTGAAGTGCACGACGTAGTCGCCGAAGTCCCTAGAGTTCTCCGTGCTGCGCAAGGCTGGTTCGGGTGTTGCTACCGTCGGCTGGGCAGGCTGCTCGCAGGCGGCAGCTAGAACGAGACAGGCTACCGGCAATGCATGCAGGAATCTGCTCATGGCCTTCCACCCCCCTTTATCTATATATCCGCAGTCTGAGAATACTCCATCCGAAGCTTCCGTGTCGCTATGGCGACGAAACCCACGGAGTCTGGGTCGCTGCTGAGCTGTCGGCTCATACGCGCAAAAGCCGTGTGCGCGTTCTCGCCAGCAGTACCGGTCGCGCTAACTCAGGTACGCCGGTAGCGGAATTGCGACCCGGACGGCTTGAATGAGAATGAGAACGAGCAGAGGCGATAGATCGAGGCCGCCGATCGGTGGGAGCAGACGTCGTACCGGACCCAGTAGCGGCTCGTTGAGCTCGGCGAGCATTCGGCTGATCGGGCTGTACCCTGCGCCGCTGAGCCAGCTCATGAGCACGTAGACGAAGATGCTGACCGTGTAGAACCAGAGCGTGAGGTTGATCAAGCGTAGAGGCACGAGAAGCAGGAATTGGCTCGTTGGCACTGAGAACGACCCTAGAAACAGTAGTACCCAAGTCAGCGCTGCTTCGAGAATGACGAGAACGAGGAGCGTGGCGAGGTCCGCACCGCCTGCGGACGGGATGAATCTTCGTGCAGGGACCACGAGCGGATTGGTTGCTTTCACAACGAACTGCGCGAGGGGGTTGTAAAAATCCGCGCGAATCCATTGCATGATGAAGCGAAGCAGAAACGTCAGGAGATAGAGATCCCCGAGTGTTCGAACCAGAAAGATCAGTGAGAGGGTAAATGAGTCACGCATGACCGCTCGTCGCTCGAGAAATTGCCGCTGCCAAAGATACCACGGTCGTCAGGCTAGCCGCGCGGGCCGAATATTGCTGTGCCGATCCTGACTATCGTGCTGCCACAGCTCACGGCGGTTTCTAGGTCCGTCGACATGCCCATAGATAATGTGTCGAGCTCGATGCCTTGCGTAACGAGCGAGCGCTTGATGCGCGCCAGCTCGAGAAACAACGCCTCGATCGTGTCAGTGGTTGCGTCGGCGGGGGGCATCGTCATGAGTCCTCGAAGTCGAAGGTGCGAGAGCTTGCAGATGGCCTTCGCCAATTCGTCGACCTCGTCTGCTGCGACGCCGCTCTTCTGTGGTTCTTCGGCGAGATTGACCTGTATACAAATATTCAGCGGCTCCGCGTAATGGGGGCGTTGCTCGTTGAGCCTGTTCGCTATCTTGATTCTGTCTACGGTGTGGACCCAGTCGAAGAACTGCGCGATGTCTTTAGTCTTGTTGGCCTGGATGCTGCCGATGAAGTGCCAGCGTATGTCAGACCCGTTCAGTGATCGGATTTTCGGGAGCGCTTCCTGCACGAAATTCTCACCGAAATCACGTTGTCCGGCGGCGTAGGCTGCCTCGATCGCGGTCACGGGATGCTTCTTGCTGACCGCTACGATTCTGACGTCCGCAGCGTCTCGACCGGCGGCAGACGCCGCTTTATTGACGCGGTCGCGCACCTGGCGCAGATGGGCCGTGATTTGAGTCACGCTTTGCTCTCGGACGATAGATATACTATCGGCATTATGCCAAGCTCCACTGTTGGGGTAAGGGTCAGAGATGTAGAGGGAGCCTCATGGCCGCCGTAGACATCGCTCAATTGCTCGCTTTTGCCGTCAAGAACAACGCGTCGGACTTACATTTGTCCGCCGGCGTCCCGCCGATCATTCGCGTTGACGGAGATGTAAAACGCATCAATATGCCAGCGCTGAAGCACAAGGAAGTGCACAGCATGGTCTATGACATCATGAACGATAAGCAGCGAAAGGACTTCGAGGAATTTCTCGAGACCGACTTCTCGTTCGAGATTCCCAAGCTTGCTCGTTTTCGTGTCAACGCTTTCAACCAGAATCGCGGTTGCGCAGCCGTGTTTAGAACGATTCCCTCGGAGATTCTGACGCTCGACGATCTAGGCGCGCCGCGAATCTTCAAGGATATCTCGATGCACCCGCGCGGTCTCGTTCTCGTGACGGGACCGACCGGCTCTGGAAAGTCGACGACGCTTGCCGCGATGATCGACTATGTCAACGACAACAAGCCGGATCACGTCCTTACGATCGAGGACCCGATCGAGTTCGTCCAC
>JABAHR010014329.1_pt8 | contig 13843 bp, 15 predicted proteins | sample 7062101 | NCBI WGS metagenome assembly JABAHR01 (sample SAMN14534553, study PRJNA622989) | marine sediment metagenome | biome: marine biome [ENVO:00000428]; feature: marine pelagic biome [ENVO:01000023]; material: deep marine sediment [ENVO:00002113] | place: India: Gulf of Kutch | collected... | reverse complement strand
GCCGTATTCCTTGCGCCAGCGGTAGTAGCTTTGTTCGGTGACACCGATCCGTCGGCAGGCGTCTGCAACCGTCCCGCCCTGTGCCAGCACGATCTCGGCTTCACGCAGCTTGCCGATGATTTCTTCCGGCCTGTGCTTCCTCGCCATTCTATTCCTCCTTCGTGGCCAAATCTAATCCAGATTTTGGGCCACTCAGAAGGGGGCAGATCAGTTCAGTGATGCCATTGCATGCTACGAGGGTGATGAAAAATCCCCTCAGGAGTGGCGCACGTCTCTCATCGCGCTGGCACGGCAGGGCAAGGCGGGCCTCGTCGAACTGGTCTCAAGCGATTAATATCATACAAGGCCCAGGCTGGACGTGCGTGACCACCGGCAGGCTGACGGAATCGGCCCTCTTGAAAAAACACCACAGTGGTGTTATTAGGGGCAATGACCGAGAAGCGCAAGCCGACCTATGACATTGAAGCGGTCAAAGCCGTTTTCTCGACGGTCGAGAAGCTCAATGTCACAGGTTCCGCTCTGAGAGGAGCGGCTTCGCTTGGTTTTGGCCGAAGCGAGATCGTCGCAACAATACAGACGATCGAGCGACGCCATTTTTATAAGTCCATGACGTCCTTTGCCGATCATCGGGTCTGGCAGGATGTCTACCACGTTCCCTCCGAGCAGGGAGCTTTGTATGTCAAGTTCACGGCCGATGCCGTTACCGAGTTTTTGCTTCTGTCGTTCAAGGAGAAGGGCGATGACTAACCCCACCTGCCCGGAAACGGGCCAGCCGATGTTCCGCGACGTTCGGCCGATGACCATCACCTACAAGGGGCACAAGGCCACCTTCGACATGCCCGGCTGGTATTGTGATGCGAGCGACGAGAGCATTCACACCGGTGACGACATGAAGGTTTCAGATCGGGCTCTGAACCGGCTCAAGGCCCAGGTCGAGGGCCTGCTTGAGCCCGAGGCGGTGCGCCGTATCCGGAAGCGACTCCATCTCACCCAAAAGGATGCTGGCCGTCTGATCGGTGGCGGGCCCAACGCATTTCAGAAGTACGAGAGCGGCGACGTGGTTGTCAGCCATGCGGTGATGAGCGCCTTGCTGCTGCTCGACAGGGATCCGTCCGGGCTCTCGGTTCTGAAGCAGCGGGTGCACCGGAAGGAAGCCGCATAGGCCTGTTGCGATTGCTTATCCGCAATAGCCGACCGCAACTTTTCGCAGGCTCACTGCCTGCTCAGATGCCCTTCGACGAGAGAGTTCGTCCGCAAGCTCTCTCCCACCGCCAGCCACCCCCAGCACTTGTCTCTGGTTACAGGGACCTGCCGCAAGCCCGCGGAACTGGCGGCTTTGCGCGGGCACTTCCGTAACGGCGGCAAAATCGAGCGCGTCTCTTGCGCGATATCAGCGGCCCGTTCGGGGGCCAGTCTCTGACGAGGCCAGCATCGGTTCGGTTTCCCTGCTTTTCAGGGATTAACAGGGAAAAATGCAAATTTGGGGCCCAAATCAGGCGATTCTGAGCCGTTTTGCCTGACTTCACTCCAGAATTACCCCGCAATTGCTGTCGCTTAGAGGTCCGAATACGGCGTTTCCCTGCTCTTCGGCCGAACAGGGAATTAAATCGCCATAACAGGGTGCGATATCGCCAGTATCAGGGAGTTTTCTCGGCCGAACAGGGAGCGGTGACCTGGTCCCATTCGAGCGCCGCGCGCTGCTTCGACCACGCCAGCGGAACGTCGATCGCCTTGAACGCCTCGAAATTGAACCGGCGTGGCTGAAACCCGCGAATGATATCGCGCTGGATTTCGGGCGCGAGGAATGCAAGGCGCAGGATCATGCGATCGTATGGCGAGGTTGGCGCTGCCTTCATTGTCGGCAGGCCGCGCTCCGTATCGAGCATGGCATGTGCCCTGCGTAGTGCTGCGACCAGGGTGGGATCGGGCCTTTGGGATTGCGGAGCACCGCGCACCACCAACTGTTGTCCGCCGCGCAGCGGCAATACGAGCGGCANNCTGTCGCGCGTATGCTGGAGCAGCTGCTCCTCGCCCGAAAGCTGCAGGGCAAGATCAGCTGAGAGCACTTCGTTTAGGTCGAAAACCAGACCATCCTGGCGCAACCGGACCCGCGCCAGATGCAATTGCCGATCTCCGGCAAGGGGCAGCCAACGCTCGAGCGCCTCGAACACGATACGCTCGATCTCGGGCGCTGATAGTCGACGAAGCTGGTCATCGTCGAAGCTTCGCCCCTGCTGCAGTGATGCGGAGACATAGTAGCGATACTTGCGGCCAGCCTTGCCGTGCGAGGTGGTCGGGTTCATGGGCTCGCCCGCGGCATCGAACAGCTTGCCGGTGAGCGGTGCCTTCACTTTGCGCTGGTCATCTTTGGCGCGGTGGCGCCTGGCATTGGCATCGAGATGCTGCTGGACGCGATTGAACAGCGAGGCATCGACGATAGCCTCGTGCTCACCTTCGTGAACCTCACTCTTGTGCCGTATCTTGCCAAGGTAGACGGGGTTGCGCAGCAGGTGAAACAGTGCCCCGCGACTGAAGGGCGCGCCGCCCACATGCCTACCCTTGGCAGTGACCCACTGCTTGGAGCTGACGCCTTGCTGAGCAAGTTCGCGCTCGAGCGCATGGACTGACCCCAGTTCGAGATAGCGTGTGAAGATTTGACGGACGGTCGCTGCCTCGGCCTCGTTGACCTCCAGCACGCGCGTACCCGCCTTGGGCAAATCATAGCCCAACGGCAGGTTACCACCCATCCACAACCCCTTGGGGTACTGTCAAAGCAAACTGGCTGCGCGGGCGGGGCGATGCTAGCCGGCCTGGATGAGCAAGGCTGACAACCCGTTTCGCTACTTCAACTCATCGCCTGAGGTCATCCGGCTGGTCGTGATGATGTACGTTCGCTTTCCGCTCAGCTTGCGGAACGTCGAGGACCTGCTGTTCGAGCGCGGGATCGACATCTGCCACGAGACCGTGCGGCTGTGGTGGAACCGCTTCGGCCCGATGTTCGCCGCCGAGATCTGTCGCCAGCGGGTGAGCCGGATGCGTGGCTTCCGTCACTGGCGCTGGCACCTGGACGAGGTGTTCGTGAAGATCAACGGCGAGAGGCACTACCTGTGGCGGGCCGTCGATCACGAAGGCGAGGTGCTGGAAAGCTTCGTCACCAGGAAACGGGACAAATCTGCCGCTTTGAAGTTCTTTAAGAAGGCGCTGAAGCGGCATGGAAGTCCAGCTGCCATCGTGACAGATGGCTTGAAGTCCTATCCAGCGGCGATGAAGGATCTTGGAGTTGAGGATCGCCGTGAAATGGGGAGGTGGCTCAATAACCGAGCTGAGAACTCACACTTGCCGTTTCGACGGCGAGAGCGTGTCATGCTGAGATTTCGCCAGATGAAGAGCCTACAGAAATTCGCTTCCGTTCACGCCAACGTCCACAACCACTTTAATCAGGATCGCCATCTCGTCGACCGCCAGACCTACAAAGCCGCCCGCTCAGCCGCGCTGGCTGAGTGGCAAAATCTTGTGACCTAAATCGCGCTGTGGGCAGGGGCACTTCTGCCAAGTGGAGACGAGTTAGCGTTAGACTGACAGCACCGGCCGTCGAGATCCTCGAACACACAGCCCACAAAGCCAGCTATGTCGTCCTGTTCCCTGGAGTCGAAAACTCTCCTGGCTCCCAATTCGAGAGCCATGTCGTGGAACGACATCAGCTCCCCCATCGTGTTGACGCGGAAGGCGAAATGACAATGGGAGGCGATTTTCAGAAAGGGGAAATGCTCGGCTGACTGCAGCCAGAAGGAAGCATCTTCTCCTTCGCGGCCATAGCCGACCGCAAGCGGTGCCTGGTCGACAACTCTGCGGCCTTCGATCGTTGCCAGCAGCTCGTCATAGAACGCAGCTGCCCGGTCGAGGTCCTTCACGACACAAGACGTTTGAAACAGTAATCCCATCTGACGCTCCTTGCGAATGTGACCTCAAGCCGTAAGGCGCAACTGCACCCCGGTTACCACATCGGGTTCCCGCTGACCGTCTCTTCGGGGATCGGCTGGACGACGTCCCAGTGCTCGACGATCTTGTCGTCGTCCCATCTCCAGAAATCGGCAAACATACGACCGCGATCGGTCGGCCCGACCGACATGAAGTAATGCACGATCAGGTATTTTCCGACGATGAACCTGTGGGAGAAACGCGTGTTCCAGTCCTTCTCTGAAGCGAAGAACTCCGGGTTTTCCGAATGCCGCTCCTCGAAAAAGCGCGCCTGGTCTTCCGGGTCGTTGGGCAGGTCGGGATTATGCTCGACGAAGCTGGCCGAAGTATGGGTGCGCATCGCCGTGATAAAATCATGTTCAACGTAGAGCAGCCGGAAGAAATCCTCTGCCGCCACGGCCATCGCGTCGCTTGCTGGTTCAACCTTGAAATCGCGCATTGTCGTCATCCTTTTGCGTATCGCCCGCGATAGATCGCCACAGGCCCGATCAGAACAGCACCTCGCGCGCACCGCCTTCGACGCTTGCCACCGAACCGTTGGTGGCGGAGGCATGTTCGGAGCAAAGATAGGCGACCATGTTCGCGATCTCCTCGCCTTCGGCCAATCGCTGGAGCAGTGATGCGGGGCGATAGGAGCGGAAGAACTCGGCCTCGACCTCTTCCACCGTGGTGCCAGTTTGTGCTGCGATATCCTTGTGCAGCCGGGTCGTCACGTCCGAGCGGCTTGGCCCGATGATCACCGTGTTCACCGTCACTTGCGTGCCGCGCGTATATTCCGCCAGCGAGCGCGCGAACACCAGCAGCGCTGCCTTGCTTGCGCCATAGGCCGCCATTTCCGGCGACGGCCTTAGCGACTGCTCCGAATTGTGGAACACGACCCGTCCCCGGTCTCGCTCCAGCATGCCCGGAAGATAATGCCGGGCGAGGCGCACGCCTGAAAGATAGTTGATCTCGAACAGGTCGAAAAAGTCCTGGTCAGGCTGCTCCAGCACATTGGCGATTCGGTTGACCGCGGCGTTGTTGACAAGGATGTCGCAAGCCGGTGTCGCGGCAATGATGGCATCGGTGCCTGCCGGATCTCCCAGGTCCGCCACCGCCCCGGCAAAGTCGCGCTCCGGAAATTCGCTGCGCAGCCTGGCAAGCGCGCCCTCAACCGTCTCCGCCGAGCGCCCGTTGATGGTCACGTCGGCTCCGGCGTGGGCGAGCACGCGCGCGCATTCGAACCCGATACCTCCGCTCGAGCCGGTGATGACAGCGCGCTGGCCGGTCAGATCGATGATCACACTACCCTCCCTGCGAACAGCAGCTGCATCAGAACACCGCCTGCCTGGTACCGCCTTCGGCGCTGAGCACTGCTCCGTTGGTCGCCGACGCCAGCGGTGATGCGAGATAGACCATGAAACGCGCCACTTCGTCTGCCCGCGCCAGCCGCTGCAGCAATGAGGCGGGCGACACGAGGTCGATGAAATCCTGCTCGTCCTCTTCCTGGGTACGGCCTTTCTCTGCCGCCATGGCACTGGCCACCTCATCGAGGCTGGCTGAATGGGTCACCCCGATCATGACGGTATTCACCGTCACATTCGTCCCCCGGGTCATTTCGGCGAGAGAGCGGGCCAGGCTCACCTGCGCGAACTTGCTCGCCGAATAGGCCGTGCCCCCGCGATAGGCCATCAAGGGCCGCTGCGCCCCGCTGAACAGCACCCGGCCCTGATTGCGCTCGATCATGCCCGGCAGGTAGTTCCGCGACACCCGCAGCGCGCTCATGAAGTTCAGTTCCCACAAGCGGCGATAGAGTTCGTCGGTAGCCTCGAGCGCATCGTCGACCGCGATGACCGAGACGTTGTTGAGCAGGATGTCGCAGGCGGGAACCTGGCCGAACAGCGCCTCGCATCCATCGCGGCTCGACAGGTCCGCCGGCGCGGCGATGACTTCGCGCGCCGGGAACTCCGCGCGCAATCGCTCGGCAACCTCGCGGACCTTGTCCGCCTTCCGGCCGTTGATCACGACATTGGCGTTTGCTTCGAGGAAGCCGCGCGCGCAGGCATGGCCGATGCCTTCGGTCGAGCCGGTAATCAGGGCCGTCTTGCCGCTGAGATCGATTTCCAGCATTGGCTCTCCCCGCATCCAGCGTCAGAGTGATGTTGGCATGTCGTCGAGCAGGATCGTCTTTGTCTCGAGATAGGAGGCAAGGCCCTCTACCCCGCCTTCCCGCCCGATCCCGGACTGTTTGAAACCGCCGAATGGCAGGGTGTATTCCATCTTCATGCCGTTCTGGCCGAAGAAGCCGGTCCGGACCGACCGCGCCACGCGATAGGCCGCATCCGCATCCTTCGTGAGGACCGCACCATTGAGGCCGTAATTGCTCTCGTTCGCGATGCGGATGGCGTCTTCTTCGTCCTCGCAAGGAATCAGGCTGAGTACCGGTCCGAAGATCTCCTCCTGCGCGATGCGGCTCCTGTTATCGACATTGGCGAACAGCGTCGGTTCCATGAAATAGCCGCGGTTGAGGTGGCTCGGCCGGCTTCCGCCGGTGACGAGGTCGGCGGTCCTGCGGCCTTCCTCGGCGTAGCTTTCGACCCGCTCCAGCTGGCGCTTCATCGCCAGCGGTCCGAGCTGCGTTTCCGGATCGGTGCTGTAGCCGACCCGGGTCTTCTCCATTTCGCCCTTGATAAGTTCCGCCAGCCGGTCGTGCGATTTGCGCGGGACGATGGCCCGGCTCAGCATTGCGCAGACCTGTCCGCTCAACACGGTGATGGTGCTGGCAAGTATCGATGCGGCCTCCTCCAGCGGGAAGTCATCGCGGATAACCGCTGCTGACTTGCCGCCCAGTTCCAGCGTGCAGCGCGCGATGCGCTCACCGCAAGTGCTGGCGATGATCTTTCCGGCTGCGGTGGATCCGGTAAAGCTGACCTTGTCGACACCCGCATTCGCCACCAGGTGCTGGCTCGCCTCGCGGTGCCCGCAGACGAGGTTCACCACCCCCGGCGGAAGGCCGGCCGCCTCTGCCGCTTCGGCCAGTATATATGCCTCCACCGGCGTTTCGGGGGAGGGCTTCATCACGACCGTGCAGCCCGCCGCCAGGGCGTTGACCAGCTTGGTTCCCATGATCGTATAGGGACCGTTCCATGGCGCAATCGCGGCGACTACCCCGACTGGTTCGCGGGCGATGATCGCGGCCGGCGAGAACCGGCTGGGAACTTGCTCGGCAAAGGGAAAATCGGTCATGAGTTCGACGATATGGCGGAATGTCTCGGTGCCGACCGAGGACAGCATCGGCGCGGCGCTCATCAGTCCGCCCATCTGCAGGTTCCAGGCCCTGGCGATATCATCTCCGCGCCTGTCGAGTTCGGCGCACATGCGCTGTAGCAGCGCCTGCCGTTCGGGAACCGACATTCCTGGCCACGGCCCGCTGTCGAACGCCTTGCGCGCCGCGGCAACTGCCCGGTCCATGTCCTGTTCGCCTGCTTCTGCGACACGGCCGACGGGGGTTTCGCTATCGGGCGAGATCAGTTCAATAATGCGTCCGCTGGAAGCGTGCACCCACTCCCCGCCGATGAACAGCCTGTCAGGGTGGGCCAGGCATTTCACCGCGGCGTCTTCGGTCGGCATTTCGAGGGGGCTCATAGAGATGGTGCCTTTCTTGCGCTGTTGGCGATCAGTGGGGGGCATGCCCGGCCGGTGGCGGGCCCTTGGTTCTCCCCGGCTCCAGAGGGCCATCGACCATCGCGCGGCCCGCGACGCTGTAGCTCGGAATCTCCTGGCGAACCGACCAGTGGGCAATGATCTTGTCGCCGGCCAACTTGTACAGATGCATTTGCGAGAAGCCGAGCGGACTGTCGGGCCCTTCCGCCTTGCCGTGAAGAAGGACGAAATCCCCGTCCGCCATGCAGCGGGCCTCCAGAAATGTCTCGCCGCGTTGCGACTTCTCCTGCAGGCGGTCGATCAAGGCCTGCTTGCCCTGCGCCTTCACGCGCGGGCTGTATTCCTCGAAATCGTCGGCAAAACAGGTCTCGACCGCTTCGGCGATCCGCGCCGGATCCGTCGCCATCTTCTGGAATGCGCGGACCGTCGCCAGCGACGCGTCACGCCGCGCTGAACCGCTCGGTTCGCCGCAAATCGGCTTGCTGACGGTGTTTCCCGCCGCCAGCGCCGCGCGATAATCTCCGCCTACGCCGCACCAGATCTTGCGCGGATTTTCGGTGTCCGTGATCGGTTCGATCGCGCTCCAATGTTCCGCGAACCTGCCCCCCTCAAGCCGCCAGATATCGACGAACACCCGCCCTGCATCGTCCTTCGCAATGAACAGGTGCGACTTCATCATCACCAGATCGCCGTCGGCCATCAACAGGTGGACGACATTGGCAAAGCTGTCAGTCGGCAGGATCACATCGGGGTTCTTGTCCCTGCGACCTTCGAGAAATTCCTCATCGCCTTCATCGCCGTCGGCGATGTCGGGATCGTGCTGAATCAGCCCGGGAGCGAAATGTCTGGCGAAGGCCTGAAAAGGATCGCGCTCACCGACCAGCAGGCGGACGTAATCCTTTATCTCACTCCTGGCGAACTCGGTGTCTGCCATGCGATTCCTCCAGGCGCACTTCCCGCATCGCCACATTCCCAGCTTGCGATCTTGCTGTCAATTTCTGACTAACAAAAATGTAGACAATTTTCAGGCGTGGAAAACGAACGTGTGGTTTTTCGCAGCGAATTCGATCGTGAAACCGGTGGTGGTGCAGGGAGGCTAGAGCACTGCAGTGTTGGCGGTCGACGAAAGTGCGCGCCAGGCCTCGATCTCGTCCAGCTGCGATTTCAGGTTGCCTTCGATCATTTCGATAGCGTCCGCCCCGCCGACAAACCGCAGCGGTGGATTGTCATGCTGGGCCATCTCGTAAATCGCGACGGCCAGGTCCGTGGGGTCGCCCAGGGGCAGGCCCGAGATCAGCGCCTGCATCTGGTCGCGGATCGGGCGATAGGCCGGGTTTTCCTCGTCAGGCATCAAGGCAGACGTTCCGAAGCTGGTGGCAAATGCGCCTGGCTCTACCACCGTTACCTTGATGCCGAGATGGGCCACTTCCTGCGCCAGGCCTTCGCTCAGGCCCTCCACCGCGAACTTGCTGGCGCTGTAGTGGCCAAGCAATGGTGCAGACACACGTCCGCCGACCGACGCGAAATTGATGATATGGCCAGCTTCCTGCGCGCGCAGGCGGGGCAAGGCGGCTTTCAGCACATTGGACATGCCAAAGAAATTCACGTCGAACATGCGGCGTACGGTTTCCTCGTCTGCTTCCTCGACTGCCGATTGCATGCCGTAGCCGGCATTGTTGACGAGTACGTCGATGCGTCCGAACCTTTCGAAAGCGGCTGCGAGGGCAGAGGCAATCTCTTCAGGACGGGTTACGTCGAGCTGGAGAGNNTGGAGAGCTATTGCAGTGTCGGGATATTCCTCGCTCAGCGGGAGGACGGCGGCGACATCGCGGTCGGTTACTGCGACGCTGTCGCCCTGTGCCAAAGCGTGTTCGGCAAGCCTGCGTCCGAACCCTGTTGCGCAGCCGGTGATGAACCAGTTCCGTGTTGCCATCTCTGCCTCTCCGATTGACTAGATTGTTAGATCATTTAATTAGACGATATATAAGGCATGGCAAGCGAGGCGGGCCTCAGCTGCGTGAATATCATCGAACTCGGGGATGCGACCGAGGTTTTCAGCGCGCGCAGGCGGACTTTGGATACGTGCCTCGCGGAACTAAACGGAAAGGTTTGCCGGCCCGCAATTGCGATCGGTCTCGCTTGCCAATCATGATCATGGAGAAGGTTGATATGTGCAGGATCTTGCTGGTTTCCGTTGGCCTGCCCTTGCTGCTGGCCGGCTGCTCGGCAGCGGAGGAACCGGTGGAAGCTGTTCCCTCGACCGAGGCCGCCCGCGCCGCGATAACTGATTTCGCGCGCTTGCTGGTTGTCGACAAACGCCCTGAGGAGGCCTTTGCCCGATATTTCGCAACGGATTTGATCCAGCATGATCCGTGGATCGGCGATGGCAGCAGCGGCGACGAGACCTTTCTCGAAGAGCGGCGTGAAGCCGATCCGGAACATTACGACGATACCTCGGCATATGTGAACGTGACGCACACGATCATGGCCGATGGCGACCTGGTGGCGATCATGGCGCACGTCTTCACCAGCCCGACCGATCATGGCCGCATCTTCGCCGACATCTGGCGTATGGAAGAAGGCAAGTTTGTCGAGCACTGGGATGTGATCCAGGACGTCTCGGAGGACATGCGCGAGGACATCGCCTGCGGTGTCGGCACGAGCTACGAAGCGGCCAAGGCTCGCGGACCATCGGTGGACGAGACCGCCTGCGGCCTGCCTGACCGCAGCGTCGACAGCGAGACGTCCCGCGAAACTATCCTGGCCTATCTGGAGATGGGCCAGCAGCCTGGTCGGCTGATTGAAGCAATCGAGACCTACAATTCGCCGGATCTCGTCCAGCACGCCAGCCGCATTCCCGGCGGACGCCAGGGCCTGATCGACTACATGACCGAGCGAGCGGAAGAGCGCGCGGCTGACATGCGAACTTCCACCATCGCGCGTACGCTCGCCGATGGCGACTTGGTCATGGTCCATCGCCGGGTGACCCGTGCAAGCGACCCCAGGGGCCAGGCGATCATTGACCTGTTCCGGCTAAGGGACGGCAGGATCGTCGAGCATTGGGACGTGGTGCAGCCGATTCCGGAATTCAGCGTCTCGGGCCGCTCCATGACCGGTGGACCGGACGATCCGCTCGAACCCGGCCGCTATCACGGTCCGCCCGAAGCGGAATGAACAACGGATCAACGGAGAGGGCCTGGACATGAGCGATTTCATTCGAGCCGACCATGTCGGCAGTCTGCTGCGGCCGCCGGAGCTGTTGGAGCAGCGGCGCAGCTTCGAAGCGGGGGCCATTTCCTCCGCTGAGCTGAAGCAGGCAGAGGACGCGGCGATCAGGCAGGTTCTGGAGCTGCAGGCAGAGACCGGCATCGAAGTGGTGAGCGACGGCGAATTCCGCCGTTCGGCATGGGGCAATGGAGTGATCGATTCGCTTGCCGGCCTTGTCCCGGCAGCGACGGCGGGCGGCGGACAGAAGGCGCGCCGCTGGCAGGGCGCGCATTCCGACGTCGCCCAGGCTACCGCGCCCAAACATTTCGTCGCCAACCAGAAGATCGCGCTCAAACATCCATTCGCCAGCGATGAGGCGCGCTTTCTCAAGGACAATGCAGGCAAGACGTTCAAGATCACCATCCCAAGCCCGAGCATGTTCTCGCGGCTCTTCCATGCCGAGGAGAGCCGCGACGCCTACGGCAGCATGCACGAGCTGATCGACGACCTCGTCGAAATCTACCTGCAGGAAATCGACGCCCTGCATGCGATTGGCGTACCCTATCTGCAGCTGGACTCACTGCGGTACATAGACACGATCCAGGCCGCGCACACAGGCGATATCGTGCCCGAACAGGCACGCAAGACGCTTGAGCGCCTGGTCGAAGTCGACAACCGCGTGCTTGGTCGGATGAAGCGTGAGGGGGTGACGCGCGGCGTGCACATCTGCCGCGGCAATCACCGCAGCTCATGGGGCGCGGAAGGCAGTTACGAAAGCGTTGCCGAATACCTGCTCGGCCAGGTCGACACGGACCGTTTCCTGATGGAGTTCGATTCCGACCGGGCGGGTGGCTTCGAGCCTCTTCGTTTCGTGCCGCGAGGCAAGGTAGTGGTCCTCGGACTGATCACCACCAAGACAGGCGAGCTGGAGGATGTCGACTACTTGCGTCGGCGGATCGATGAAGCGGCGAAATTCGTGCCGCTGGAAAATCTGGCGATCAGTCCGCAATGCGGTTTCGCATCGACCGAACTTGGGAACCTGCTGAGCGAGGAAGAAGAGAAGCGCAAACTCGAATTGGTAGTGGAGGTTGCTCGCCGTGTCTGGGGATGAAAACTTGGTGCCCGGCGAACGCCGAGGCCTGCTGCGCGAAGCGTATCCGCATCCCGTCTGGAGCGTGTTCGCGATCCTGCTGCTGTTCGTGCTGAGCGGCGTGTCAATGCAGATCTTGCCCGTGGCGGCCCCTGCAATCCTGCAGGACTGGGACCTGGCTGGAACGGCCCTGGCTGCCCCGATTGCCGCGGTTCTGCTTGGTTCGGCGATCGGCACTGTCGGCGGAGGCGTCGCCTCGGATATCCTTGGGCGCCGGGTGCTGATCATCCTCAGTATCGTGCTGCTGGGCGCCTTTGTCGCGTTGTCCGCGTTGGCTGTCGAGCCGTGGCACCTCACTGGAACCATGCTGGGGGCGGGCATCGCGATGGGCGGCTTCTTCGCTCCGGGGATGGCGCTGGTGACGGAGATTTCTCCACCTCAGCGTCGCGCTCTCGCCATATCGCTGACCGTGGCATCCCTGCCGGCTGGCCTGACCCTTTGCTCGCTGACCGCCGCCGCCTTGCTGCCCATTCTCGGCTGGAAGACCATGTTCGTCCTCGCCGGCGCGCTGGCACTACCTGTGTTGCTCCTGTTTGTTCTCTTTGCGCCGGAATCGCCGGGTTTCCTCGCTGCCAATCCCGCGCGCGCCAATGAACTGCAGCGCGTCGTGGAAAGGCTCTCGCTCGAACCGATCGAAGCGCCTGTGGCCGGCGAAAAGCCTCCTCCCCTGTCTCGCCGTTTCGCGCAGTTGGCAGCCGCCGCTCCGATCGCGACGATGAGCCTGTTTGCGCTGTTCCTGGTGACCAATCTGTTCGGCAACGTAGTGCTCGGCTGGATTCCCACGGTCTATGCCGAGCTGGGCTTTTCCATCTCGTTTGCGAGCGGTGCAATGGCCAGCTGGACGACCGCAATGCTGGTGATGACGCCAGTCGCGGGATGGTTGCTCGGCAGGTTCGGCCTGCATCTGGTCTGCCCCGTCTCGATCGTGATCACCGGGGGCGCGCTGGTCCTGCTCGGATTCTGGTCGGTGATCGAGGCACCGCAAGCGCTCGTATACGCCCTTCTGGCCCTTGGCGGGCTAGGGGCGGCGGGGATTGTGACTTCGCTCTATTCGCTGGCGGCGGAGTCTTTCCCGTCCCAAATGCGCGCCAGCGGGATCGGCATTTGCGATGCAATCGGCCGCGCGGGCGGCGTGCTGGGAGCCTATGCCGGCGCGTATCTGATTGCGTTCGGCGGAGCGTCGGGTTTCTTCTATCTTCTGGCGGGCCTCATGGGACTCAACCTGCTGATCCTGCTCCTGCTGCTGGGAACCCCGCAGCATAAAAGGGCCTGATCGGGCGCTGGGGAGGGTCGAACTCCGCCAAGTGGAGACAGGCTCTGTCAACGGGATGGCGGGGCAAGGGACTGACTCCACACAAGTGGAGACGAGTTAGCGTTAGACTGACAGCACCGCCACTAACCCCCAGAACGGTGTTGTCAGACTAACGTGGCAGGAGCGCGCGCGGGATGTTAGCGGCGGATCATGAGCCGGAAATCCAGAGCCAGACCACCAAGTCCGTTTCGTCGTGTCAACTCATCTCCAGAAGTGATCCGCCTGGTTGTAATGATGTACATCCGCTTTCCGCTGTCGCTCCGAAATGTCGAGGATCTGCTTTTCGAGCGCGGCATCGAAATCTGTCATGAAGCGGAGAGGCTCTGGTGGAACCGTTTTGGGCCGCTCTTCGCTGCGGGTATCAAGCGACCACGCGTCAGCCGCAGGTGGCTCAACAACCGACGAGAATTCGCACTTGCCATTCCGACGACGTGAGCGTGGTATGCTCAGATTTCGACAGATGAAGTCACTGCAGAAGTTCGCCTCCGTCCACGCCAACGTCCACAACCACTTCAACCAGGATCGCCATCTCGTAGATTGCCAGACCTACAAAG
>JABAHR010013659.1_pt1 | contig 13863 bp, 14 predicted proteins | sample 7062101 | NCBI WGS metagenome assembly JABAHR01 (sample SAMN14534553, study PRJNA622989) | marine sediment metagenome | biome: marine biome [ENVO:00000428]; feature: marine pelagic biome [ENVO:01000023]; material: deep marine sediment [ENVO:00002113] | place: India: Gulf of Kutch | collected... | reverse complement strand
CGTCAGCATGCGTTCCTCCGGCAGCGTCGCCCGCGGCGACCCGTTTTCAAGCCAGGTTCAGGTAGGACTCGGGATCCGACCACTGGCCCTTCTCCTGTTGGTAGATCTTCGTCTTGTCGACCAGCACCTGTCCGTCTTCGGAAAGCACCACCCGGTAGCGTTCCAGGGGTCGCGGTGCCGGTCCCTCGAAGTTGATGCCCGTCATGTAGAAGCCGCTGCCGTGGCACGGACACTTGAATTTCTTCTCGCCGGCCAGCCAGTTCGGCGTGCACCCGAGATGCGTGCAGACGGTCGACAGCGCGAAGATGCCCGCATCGTCGCGCACCACCCAGACGCCGAACTTCTCTTTGAAGCGTTCGTCGACGACACCCGGGGAAAACTCCTCCGGGAAGCCGGCCTTGAAGGTCATCGCCGGCTCGAACAAGACGTTGGGAAACATGAAGCGCGTCATCGCGCCGAGAGCCGCGACGAAGGACGCGGTGTAGGCCACCCACGCCGCAGCCAGCCAGGGGAAGAACTCGCGGCGCGACATGGGCTCGGTCGGCTTGTCCTCGCCCTTCTTCTTGTCTGATTTCTTGGCCGCCGCTTTGCCGTCGGCGGCAGGCTTCGCCCGGGCCGTCGCGGTTGCCGTGCCGCCACTCTTGGGAGCGTCGGCCGGCGCGGACTCGGCTCCGGAGGCGCCGCTCTGTTTGGGATCGGTCGGTTCCGCCATCTGAATCCTCATTGGATGGGAGCATCGCCGGTGGGAACGCGCACCGCACGCGTTTGAGCGCGTACGGCTCCCCCAAGGCGCGCAAAACCGGACCAACACTATGTGATTCGGGTCACAAGGACAAGCGCAAGTCGAGTCCGACGGCCAACCTCGGGGCCGCGGCCGGCCGCACCGCCGCGGGCGGGCTCTTGCGCCTCACCGCATGCCTCTTTGACCGCCGCGCGCTGCCTAACGACGTGTTTCCACAGCTGGCTCGAAAGCGTCCAGCTGGGCGCGCGCTTCGCTCTGTACCACCGGGAAGGGCGCGCTCGTGCTGGTTTCCTCGAGAAGATCCCGCGCGCTCGGGAAGGTGGTCTGCAAAACCCCGAGAGCCTTGACGGCGTTCAGCATGACGTCCTTGACCTGAGCGTCCTCCATGCCGTCGATGCGGGTCAGGTACACGCTGTTGACCAGCTGGCGCAGGATCGTATAGCCGGAGCTGTCGCCCTGGGCGGCCAACGCGATCGCCGCGTTCCAACGCACGTCTTCCACTTCGTCCTCGAGGCTGCGCCGCAGGGGCTCGATGCTGCGCGCATCCTTCATGCTCCCCAAGGCATAGGCGCTCACCTTGCGCACGCCCCCGTCGGGGTCGTCCAGCGCCTCGACGAGCACCGCAACGCTGCTTGGATCGGCGATGGAGCCGAGCGCCCATGCCGCCCAGATGCGGGTTTCGGGATCGTCGTCGTGCTTCAGCGCGGCGCTCAGGACGGGCAACGTCGTGGTGTCGCCGATGCGCCCGAGGACGATGGCGAGGTAGCGCTGCACGCGCGGATCGTCGTCCGCGCTGGCCTCGAAGACGCGCACGACCTCGGACACGAACGCCGGGTCGCCACGCAGCTCGTCGCCCTCGCGCCCGAGGTGGTTCGAGAGTTGGAAGGCGGCGTACCAGCGGTCGTTGCCGCCCGAGCTTTGGATCTTGCGCAGAAAATCGAGCGCCGTCGTGTCTTCGCGCAGCAAGAAGCTGAAGAGCGTGAACACACCGACGATCCCCAGCGTGATGAAGAACGGGTAGAGCGCGAACTCTTTGACCCAGGCGCCCATCTTCTCCGGTGCCTGAACCGCTTGTTCCGGTGCCTTCGCGCCATGCGGCGTCTTGCCCACCGGCACGCGGGCCGCCTGCGACGCGGCTGGCTTTTGCTCCGGCGGCGTGGAGGACTGCTCGGATGTCACCGTGAACCCCACCCTTGCACTGGTGCGATTGAAGTTGGCGAGCCAGAGGAATGCAGGCGCAGCGTAGAAAGGTGCGCCTGGACTGTCAAGCCGTCGGCTGCGCTGTTCAACGCGGCGGCGGTGTTGCCTCGGCGGCGGGGCGGGCGGGTTGCACTTGCGAAGGTGTAGAAAACAACCGGGGTGGGCGCCGCGAAGGCCTTTTCTTGNNTCGGGCGATGGGTTCCACTCGTACGTAGCTCGATCCTCGCCTCGCCCTCGTAACTCGCCGGAAAGGCCTTCGCGGCACCCTCCCAGTTTTTGTCCACTCACGTTGTGTCAGCCCGTGCAGATCGAGGCGGACGGGGACGCCGTGGACATCGGCGACGGCTCGACACTCCGCGAACTTTCTCGTGGAGAGACCCGCGACGCACGCCCCCTGGACGACGGCACACGGGACGACCGGTCTTGCAGCGAGGATCGGTTGGAAGGCGGTAGGATGGGCCTTCCGGCGAGTTACGAGGGCGAGCCGAGGAGCACCCCACGACCAGTGGAACCCATCGCCCGAGTCTGTCTGAGCAAGGAAGGCCCATTCCACCGCCTTCCTCCCGCCAACTCAACGGCAGAAGACAACGACGAACGTCACGAAGTGCAGCCTCAGGCGGCCTCGCGCATCGTCAGGGCCATGCGTTCGAGCTTGGCGATGCGATCGGCGGTGCTCGGGTGGGTCGAGAACAGGCTGGTGAGGCCGCGGCCGCGGAGCGGGTTGACGATGAACTGATGCGCGGTCGCTTCGTGCGCGCGTCGCATCGGGTGCGCCGTCGCGCCACGCTCCAGCTTGGCGAGCGCCGACGCCAATGCCAGAGGCTTGCCGGAGATGCGCGCACCGGTGCGGTCGGCGGCGAACTCGCGCGTGCGCGAGACGGCCAGCTGCACGACGACGGCGGCGATCGGCGCCAGGATCATGACGAGCAGCATGGCGAGCGGGTGGCCGCCACGACGACTGTCGCCTCCGAACAGGGCGCCCCACATGGCAGCGCGCGCGAGCAGCGTGATGGCGCCCGCGAGCGTCGCCACGATGCTGCCCGTGAGAATGTCGCGATTCTTGACGTGCGCCAGCTCGTGGGCCAGGACGCCCTCGAGCTCGTCACGGTTCAACAGGCGCAAGATGCCCTCGGTCACGGCCACGGCGGCATGCTGAGGATCGCGACCGGTCGCAAAAGCGTTGGGCGACGCGCTCGGGATGACGTAGAGCTGCGGCATGGGCAAGCCGGCCCGCTCGGTCAGGTGACGCACGGTGGCGTACAGCTGGGGCGCGTGCGATTCGGTGACCGGTTGGGCTCGGTACGCGGCGAGAACCATCTTGTCGGAGAACCAGTAGGCCGCGAAGTTCATCACGCCGGCAATGACGAGGAACAGCCACGCGCCGCGCGGACCTGCGACGACATGGCCGACCCAGACGAGCAACAGCGTCATCCCGGTCATCAGGACCGTCGTACGTACGAAGTTCATCCTGGCGTTCGCTCCTTCGCGAATCCGGACCGTCACCCGGATGTTCGTCGTCCCTGTCGCAGCGCTCCAAGTGATTCCGGCGTCCCTGCCCGGTGGGAAACGAGTTCGAGTATTGGAACGAAGGCGCCTCCGGGTCAAGAGACCTCGGCGTGCTTTCCAGACACCCCGCGTCCGCGGAGCGGCTGGCGATCCGGACCGTGCGTCAACGGTAAGCGATTGTTTTTGCTGCCCTTGAAAAGATCTCAGCGTGTCAGGCCGAGGCCCGGGGTGCGTCCCAGAAGGTCCTCGTGGTAGGCCCGCAGGATCTCCGCGACGGCGGTCGCGTGAGCGACGTTGCCGCGTGGCCAGTGGGGCGGATCCCCCCAGGAGAGCTCGGAAAGCTGCCCGAGCCCGTCCGACAGCACGTGGCGCTCGAGCGGCTCGAGCAGACCTGACGCTTGGGCGCGACCGGGTGCGCCGCGCACCTTGGTGAGCGCGGTCAGGTAGGCGCCGAACAGCCAGGTCCACACCGTGCCCTGGTGGGCCGCGCGCTCGCGCTCGGCGTCGGAGCCTTCGTAGGCGCCGCGATAGGCCGGGTGTTCCGGATCGAGCGTGCGCAAGCCGCGCGGCGTCAGCAACCGCTTCTCGACGACCTGCAGAACGCTCTCGGCGCTTTCGCTGTCGAGGAGCGGGAACGGCAACGAGATCGCCAGCAGCTGATTGGGCCGTACGCTGTCGTCGACACCCTCGCGGTGGATGACGTCGTTCAAGCAGCCGCGAGAGTCGTTCCAGTAAACGCGCTGGAACTGGCTTTCCAGCTGCTCGGCACGCCGGGCAAAGCGTGCAACGTCGTTGGCAATGGAGAAGCGCTCGGCAACGCGCTCGAGGACGCGCAGCGCGTTGTACCACAGCGCGTTCACTTCGACCGGCTTGCCGTCCCGGGGCGTCACCGGAGCGCCGTCGACGCGCGCGTCCATCCACGTTGGCGCGCGCCCGGGCTCCCCACAGCGCAGAAAACCGTCGTCGTCCACCTTCACACCGCAACGCGTGCCTTCTTCGAAATAGCGCACGGTTTCGAGCATCGGAATTCGAAGCTCCGTGCGGATGAAGTCGAAATCGGCGGTGTACTGCAGGTACTTGAAGATGGCGACGTAGAACCAGAGCGTCGCGTCGACGCCGCCGTACTCGGGCCGGCTTTGGTCGTCGACGCGGTCGGGGAGCAAGCCGCGATCGAGCGCACGCGCGTAGGCGCGCAACATGGACTTGGCCTCGCGAAAACGCCCGGGGATCAACAACAGGCCGGTGAGGCTCATCAACGTGTCGCGCGCATAGTCGTGCACGAAGGGATACCCCGTGACGACGGCCGGCACCTCGCGCTCACGGCGCACGACGAACTGATCGGCGGCGAGAACCAGGCGGCGCGCGAACGGCGTTTCGTCCGGCGCGCTCACCATCACGTTGGAGAGGCGTTCGATCTCCTCGTGCTCGCTCCAGGCGTTCGCGTGGGTCTCGGGCGGACGCAGGGTGCACTTCACTTCGAGCGTTTCGTCCAGCTGCAGTTCGGTCTCTCGAAGTAGCCGTAGGAAAAGAGGTCTTCGGTGAACGCCAGGCCGCGGTAGCGATCCTTCGGATACTCGACGTTCCTGTACCAATCGTGCTCTTCGGTGAAACGTGCGTCGGCACTCACCAGGTAGACGGGATCCCAGTCCGGGTAGGGCGTGCAGCGCATCACCGAGCCGTGCGCCCCCATGTCGCGCACGCTGATGTTGCGTTGGATGTGACCGTTCTTCCGGGCCAGATCGTGCAAGGCACGAAAAGCGAACTGGGGGCGCACGCGTAGACGCACGCGCTCCAGGAGTGGCAGGTCCTCGCCGCCGGTACCGGGCGGCTTCTTGGTCTGGCCCTGGGCTGCCTTCCTCGACGTCGCACCGGACTGTTTCTTCGAGGCCTTCGGGCCCGCCGCGTGCGTTCCCGCGGCGCCGGCGTCGGTCACGGCGCCTGCAGCCGCGGGCGCACTCGATTCCGCGGGGAGCAATCGATAGCGCACGACGACGGCGTGCTCTCCATGCACCAGGGAAACGCGACGCTCCAGATGCCAACGTCGTCCCGCAAAGGTGGACGTCGGGAGCGGGTAGCGTGAGAATCCCGTGCAAAGCTCGTAACCGCGCGGGTGGACGACGCCGGGGTAGAAGCTCGTATCGATCGAGCGCGAGGCGCCGGGCACGTGAACGGTCTCTTTCATTTTCGAAAGCACCATCGCCCGCCCGATTCCGCCGCCCACCGGCGCCACCAGCAAGCCGTGCTCACGCCGGGTGTTCAGGCCGACGACGGTCGTCGCGGCGAACGAACCGATGCCATTGGCGAGCAGCCATTCCTTCTTGGCGGCGCGCGTGAGGTTGCGGCACTCTTCCGCATCCAAGCGGATCTGCACCGGGTCGAAGGCGTTGGCGCGCAAGCGCAGGGGCTCCGCACCCGCGGGACTCGTGCGGGCGCCAGCGGCGCGCGCCGAAGCCGTCGCCGCGTCCGGCGAGACACCCCTCGCATCCGCCAGGCGCCTTTCAGTCACGTCGCATCTCCCCCGGCACCATGCTCCCAGGTCGTGTGCAGCCAGTCGCACGTCGTCGCGATGGCTTCGTCCAAGGCAGGCGGACTGCCCTTCCACGGATGCACGGCACCGAACGTATGGCCGGTGCCTTCGACAACGTGAAGCATGCTGGTCTCCGGGCGTGCCGCAGCGTGCAACGCGCGGGCTTCACGCACCGGCACGGCCTCGTCGCGGTCCCCGTGCACCACCAGGAGCGGAACCGACAACGCCCGCGCGACCCGCTCCAGGTCGAAGCGGTCGCGATTCGCCAGCAGATCCTCGACGGCACCGTAGTCGATGCGCATGAGCTGCTTGGTTCGCGCGTTGAGGAAATCCATGGAGCCTTGCTCCCGCCACGTGGCGATCTCGGCGTCGGAATAGCGCCACAGCGTGGCAACGCCAGCCCACGTCACGACGGCACGCACGCGCGCGTCCTCGTGCGCACGAATCAGCGCCGCCGCGCCGCCGCGCGAATGCCCCAGAACGGCGAGGCGCTCGAGATCGGCGCGGCCCGGGCCCAGCCGCTCGTCGTGCAGCGCGTCCAGGACGCACCCCAGGTCGACGACCTGCTTCGACATCGTGTCACGAGCGAAGCGCTCGAGCTCGGTGAAGTTCTCCAGATCCGCACCGATCCCCGAGCCCGAAAAATTGAAGGCGACGGCCAGGAAGCCGCTGGCGGCGAGGCGCGCGGCGAGCTCCGGGAAGAAGCCCCAGTTCTTGAAACCCTTGAAGCCGTGGCACACGACCACGACGGGGACGCGGCGCTCCGGAGCAGGCGGCGCGAAGACGTCGCCGCGCAGTGGTTCTCCACTGGGGTTGGTGAGTTCGAAGGCGATGCCCCGCATCCGCACATCCCAAGCTGGTCCAATCCAGTGGGCCGGGTCAAACCTCGCTGGACGGACACAGGTCGTTGAGAACGCAGTCTGCGCACCGCGGCCGGCGAGCAACGCAAATGCTGCGACCGTGCTCGATGAACAGATGCGCCAGCTGCGTCCACTTCGAGCGCGGCACGACCTGCATCAAATCGCGCTCGATCTTGTTCGGGTCCTTGTGGGCTGTCAAGTTCAGGAGCCCGGAGATTCGCCCCACGTGCGTGTCGACGACCACGCCGGGAATCCCGAAGGCGTTCCCGAGCACCACNNAGGCGTTGCCGAGGACGACATTCGCCGTCTTGCGGCCGATCCCCGGGAGCCGCACCAGGCTATCGAGGTCCTGGGGCACTTCGCCGCCGTGACGCTCGACGAGCTCCTGCGCACAGCCGACGATGTTCTTGGCCTTGTTGCGGAAGAAGCCGGTGGTGCGGATGTCCTCCTCCAGCTCCTCCTGGGGGACGGCGAGATAGTCCTCCGGGCCGCGANNTCCCGTGCTGCGAATGATCTCTTCGAGCTCCGGGAAATCCGCATCCGCCAGGGCCTTTGCGCTGGGATACCGTTCGAACAGCCGTGGCGTCACCATGTTGACGCGCGCGTCGGTGCACTGTGCCGAAAGAATCGTGGCAATCGCGAGCTGCAGGGGCGAGTCGTGATTCAACGAGCAGCGCGCGTCCGGATACTCGCGTTCGAGTCTGGAGAGGATCGTGCGCATGCGCTTTTTCTCGGCCGCCAGATCCACCGCCGGTTGCATCTTCGAGTCCGCCCCCTTGTCCGCTTTGCGTGCTCGAGTCGCGGGCTTGCGCGTGGCCTTCCTGCCCACGCTCTTTGCGCCCGCCGCTTTCTTGCGCACCGCTTTCCCGGATGCCGCTTTCTTGCGCCCCGCTTCTTGCGCGGCCGTGCTCTTGCGCGACGACACGATGGACGCCCGCTTGCGTGCACTCATGCTTTTCGCCCCTTGCGCGCGTCGAAATGTTCCGCCACCGACCGGGCGTCCCGGGTGTTGAAGACGTGTTCGGGGCCCAACCAGCCGCGCCGGGCGAGCCCAACGGCCAGATCGACGTCTGCCAGCGCCGCCGCCGCGTGGGCGTCCGGGTTGACGCACAGCTGCACGCCCTTGTCGCGGGCCGCCCGAACCTGGCTGCCGTCGGGATCCATGCGTTTGGGTTGACCGTTGATCTCGATCAAAACACCGGATCGCGCAGCGGCATCGAAGACGGCACCGAGATCGAGGTCGAGCGCCGGACGCTCGAAGAGAAGGCGGGCGGTTGGATGACCGAGCATCGTCGTCCACGGATTCTCTGCGGCACGCAGGACGCGGCGCGTCTGCGCGTCACGCGACAGCCCGCAGTCGTCGTGCACGGATGCGATGACGAAATCGAAGCGGCTCAGGAGCTCTTCGCCTGCGCACAGACTGCCGTCGTCGCGCACGCCGACCTCGAGGCCCTGGAAGATGCGTATTCCGGTGACGCGTTGCTGCAGCGTCGCAACCTCGAGGCGTTGCGCTTCGGCTTGCTCGGCATCCAGCCCAGGGACACCGTCCGCGCGGGCGTGATCGGTGATGCCGATGTACTGCCACCCGAGCTCGCGCGCCGTGCGTACGAGCGTCTCGAGGTCGTCGCGACCGTCGCTGCTCGTCGTGTGCACGTGAAAGGCTCCCCGCACGTCAGCGGCTTCGAGCAAGCGCGTCGGCAGAGCTTGCTCTTCGGCAGCCTCGATCTCGCCCTCGTCCTCGCGCAGCTCGGGCGGAACGTACTGCAGACCCAGCGCCGCAAAGATGTCTTCCTCCGTGGCGCACTCGATGAGATCTTCGCCGCGAAACAGACCGTACTCGTTGATCTTGATCCCCATGCGCTGGGCGCGGCCGCGCATGGCGACGTTGTGCATCTTGCTGCCCGTGAAATGATGCATCGCGTACGGATACTGCTCGTCGCTGACGACACGCAGATCGATCTGCAGGCCGCTCGAATGCAGGATGCTCGTTTTGGTCGGCCCGCTGCCGATGACACGGTCCACCCACGCACCCGACGCGAAGTGCTCGGTGATCGCCCGGGGATCCTTCGTGCTGACGACGATGTCGACGTCGTGCACCGTTTCCTTGCGGCGGCGCAGGCTCCCAGCCATCTCAGCCCGCTGTGTGGCCGGGTGCGCTCGCAGCGACTCGAAGACCGGACGCGCATGACCGTACGCCACGCTCCAGAAGAAACGCGCGCTGACGCGCCGCAGGTAGGCGATGCCACGCAGGATGTTCTCTTGCGTCTTTTCGCCGAAGCCACGCAGATCCTTGAGAGCGTCACTCCGGCAGGCGGCCTCGAGCGCCTCGACGCTGGCGATTTCCATCGAGTCGAACAGGAGCTTCACCTTCTTCGGGCCGAGGCCCGGGATGCGCAGCATCTCGAGCAGGCCCGGCGGCACACGTGACTTGAGCTCGTCGTAGTAAGCGCTCGCGCCGGTGTAGGCCAACGCCACGATGCGGTCGGCGATGCCGCGTCCGATCCCGCGCACCTTCTCGAGCTCGTCGTTCTGGATCGCCGCCACCAGCTCGTCTCCCAGGCCGGGAAGCACGCGTGCGGCATTCTCGTAGGCGCGAACCTTGAAGGTGTTCTCGCCCAGGATCTCCAGGAGGGCCGAGATCTCCTGCAGCTTGCCGGCGATCTGCTCGGCGTTCAGCGCGTTGGGTGTGCCGGTGTAGACGGGTGCGGCGGGCGCCGGCGCGCCCGGGGCCCTCTTCCGGGCCGCCTTCGTGGCCCCGGTCTNNGCCCCCGTTGCGGAATCTTGGCTTGCCGGGCTGCGGGGGGAATCCGCGCCCGCCGGCCGGGGCTGCCGCTTCGGGGCCGCAGGCGGCGCATCGCGCCTCTTGCGCGACGCGCGCTTGGCCGCTGATGCGGCCGCAGGAGCGGGCTTTTTGCGGCGCGGAGCCGCAGCCTTTCGACGCGCCGACATCGTTCCCCCATCGCGGCGCGGGCTCCTGGGAGCCGCCCCGCGCCGCCGTGCGTGGACGGGAATTCGTTTCCGCACACGATATTGCGCCATTCCAGCCGGACGCGAAGAGCGCCCGCGCCGCGGACGCATTCGCTTGCTGCGGGCCCACCGACGTCGGTATCCTTGAAGTGGCCCGCAGGTTGCACGATCCTGCGTCTCGCGGACGATCCGATCCGCGGCGACTCTCCCAGATCAGCTCGGCACCGGCCGGGGCTTGGCGTGAGCCCCAGGAGGCGTTCCCGAATGGCGTTTTTCATCACCGACAAGTGCATCGGCTGCACCGTCTGTGACACCAATTGCCCGACCGACACGATCAGCGGTCAGCGCAATCAGCTCTACACGATCCACCCCGAGGACTGCATCGACTGCGGGGTGTGCGCCATCTACTGTCCCGTGGACGCCATCATGGACCCGGACGGCAACATCGTCAAACGCATCAAGCCGCGCGACATTCCCAAGGCCAAGGTCGACCCCGACTTCTGTACGGGTTGCGACTACTGCATCGAGATCTGTCCGGAGGATTGCATCTCGCTCGTTCCACGCGAGGAGACCGACGAGAACTCGCACATGGGGCAGCTGGTCGCCGTCGTCAACGAGAAGAAGTGCGTGAGCTGCAAGCTCTGCGAAATGGTGTGCGCGAAGAACGCCATCTGGGTGGACCGCGACACGCCCTACATCAAACGTCCCATCGAAATGTACTAGTCCCGCGCGCGACCCGTCGTCTGGATCGCGCTGCACGAGGTGGAGCAGATGGCCAAGATCGAAGAACAAGCCGCGCAGCTCGAGTTTTTTGTCGACGAGGAAACCTGCATCGGCTGCGTCGCGTGCGCCGACATGTACTCGGACATCTTCAAGATGGTCGGCGACAAGGCCATCGCCTACGCCAAGGCCGAGCCCGGGAGCGTTCGTCCAACCAAGGTCATCAAGTGCTGTCCGGTCGACGCCATCTCGCTGACCGCGGGCGAAATGGATGAGGGGGACGAAGAGGTCACCAGCTTGCCCGTCGTCGAGGGCTGGCAGGAGGAGTGGAAGAAGCACAAGGACGAGCCCGAGGACATCAGGGAGCGCGAACGGCGCTACGGGCGTATCGTCCACGTCATCCGGGAAGACAAGGGCTTCCGCCTGCGCATCGAGCTGCCGCGCAACATTCCGAACCACGAGATGATGTACATGTACGGCATCAAGCGCGAAGCGCCGGAGTACGAGTACGTCGTCGAACAGGTCAGCCCCACGACGCTTTCGGTGCGCGCCAAGCTCACCGACCCGCAGCTGCGCTTCGTGGCCGGCAANNGTCTCCATGAAGGTCGACTTCCGGGTGCCCGAACCGGTGGGAGCCTGCTACCAGCGCATGTACGAAGGCGGCATCGAGATTCTCGCCTTCAAGGAAGACGTCCTCGATACCGACGTGCAGCTGAAGAAAGCGATTCTCGCGAAGGTGGCCTGAGGCGCCGCAGCAGCGACAGACGACCCGAGCCTGGGGCGGCCGACTGCGTCGGCCGCCCCGCGTTCTTTCGCCCCGCGCCACCCGCTTCGTCCGGCCTGGAGCTACAACCGCAAGCTTCGCGCCGAAGCGTGATTGCAGCCACCGCGGACGGATCGACCGGCTCGGAATCAAACCGTTCAGAGGACGACGTCGAAGCCTTCGAACTGGGGGTGCCCCAGGTAGGTTCCTTCGGGTGCGCGTGCCTGTGAATGCGCTTTGCGGAAGTTCTCCGACTCGGTCCACGCCTCGAACGACGGGCGCGATTCCCACACCGAGTGCGAGGCGTACAGCGTGCACTCCTCGTCTTCGGGGCCGCGCAGCAGGTGGAACTCGCGAAAGCCGGCCACCTGGTCGAGGTAGGACTCACGCTTTCGCCACAGCTCTTCGAAGTCGTTCTCGCGCCCTTTGGCGATTCTGAAACGGTTCATTGCGATGAACACGTTGGACCTTCCTTGATTCGTGTCTTCGGGGCGTTGTCGCGGCGCCGGCCGGTGCAATTGTAGCGGCAAGGCGCCGCGTCATGCATCCGTCACGGACCTGGGGGGTGCGTCGTCGTGATGCGCTGCCGGCCGGCGTTCCAGGCGCGGCGCGAGCACGCCGAGGCGCGCAACGGGTGCCGGGTGCGTGTGAATCAAGGTTGTGCGTAGGCGCGCACCCAGTCGATTTCGAGCTGAAAACGTCCCACCTGTCGATCGGTGATCATGAAACCGATCTGCTGCACCCGGCGCGTGTCGAGCGGCCCGACGTCGTCCAACGTGCGGCCTCGGAAGGTCGGCTTGAGTTTCGAGAACGGAATGTGGATCTCCTGCCAGGTATCGGCCGTCGTCTCGAACGAGGCGTCGTACGCCACCCCGTCGAAGTTCTGGTCGGTGCGCACGCGCAGCCGATAGCGCTGGCCGTCGCCGCGCACACGCAGGGCAAACCCCGTGAACTGCGACAGATCACGGCGCGTCAACCAGGCGCGCACGGAAGCGAACCCCCCGTTGTTCTCCAGCGACAGGTCGCCCTCGAAGAGCGCCGTGCCGTCCGCGGTGCCGTGCAATCGACTCTGCGACACGCCGCCCATCACGCCGTCGTTGACGATCCTCCACTCGGCGTCGTCATCACGTCCGAAGTCGAGGATCGTCTGTTCTTTCTTCTCTTCGCTTTGCACGCTCACCCCCGGGAAGCTCGTCAGCGCTAGAATCGCCACGGCAGTCAGGAGTCGCACTGCAACCTCCGCTTTTCGGGACACTTGCGCCGCGGCGCCGTTGCGGCGCCGGCCCGCCTCTCGTTGCCGTATTCGTACGCGTGAGCCGGGTGGATGCTCGACGTGACCCCTTCCGGCGCCCGGCACGGCGCTAATAGCGAGGGATGGTGGGATCGATGAGCTCCGACCAGCCGTCGATGCCGCCTCGCAGACTGCGCACCTTGAGGCCGCGCTGGGCGAGCGCCATGGTCGCGTGCAGGCTGCGAACGCCGTGATGGCAATAGAGCACGTGCTCGTTCGTGGGATCGAGCTCGTCGATGCGATTCCCGAGCTGGGACATCGGCAGGTTGGTCGCCTCGGCAAGATGCCCCAGCTCGAACTCCCACGGCTCGCGCACGTCGACGAGGACCAGGGGTTCACCTGCATCGAGTGCGGTCTTGAGCTCTTCGGGGCCGAGTTCGAGCTGCATGTGTGGATACTCCCGCGAGGAAGGAACGCTCCAAGGTCTCGCTCGCATGGTGGACGTCGGAGCGATCGACGCTTGGAACGCAGAGTCCGCTCACGCTTGCATTTCATCCAGAAGCTGGCGCAACCGCTGTTGCAGGTCTGCGAAACTCATTCCCGTCACACGAACTTTCTTGTCCTGCGACGTTGCGCCCGCAACGATTTCCACCTGGCCACGCTGGACGCCAAACGCCTGCGCGAGCACTGCGACGAGCTCCTCGTTGGCTCGCCCGCGCTCGGGTGCGGCGCGCACAGCGGCCTTGATGCCGTCGCCATGCCGGCCCACGATGCCCGCGCGCGTGGCGCGCGGCTTGACACGGACGGATACGACGACGCCGTCGCCGCCGGCCGCTCGAGTCTGGCGGCCGCTCATGTCGGANNCCGGCAATCACGTCGCGCCGACCGTGGCCGTCGAGGCCATCGCCGGATTCGGCGCACGAACGACGCGAACGGCCACCGACTTGAACACGGGGGTGCGCGAGCTGGGATCGATCGTCCGCGGTACGAGCACGTTCGCTTCCGGAAAATACACCGCGAGGTTGCCGCGTCGGATGTCGGTCGCATGCACACGCACGGGACCGTACGTGCCAGCGACGGACTGAAGGAGCACGGGATCGCCAGGCGACAACCCCAGGCTTGCTGCGTCGTCGGCGTGCATGAACACGATGTCGCGACCGTCGGCGCCACGGTAGATGTCTTCGTACTCGTACACGACGGTGTTGAACTGCCCCTCCGAACGCAACGTCATCAGACGCAGCTGGCCGTCTTCGAGCGGGAACTCCGGCACCGTCGTCACGTGGAAATGTGCCCGCCCGTCGGCCGTTCCGAAGCGCGGCTCGTGGCGGATGCGCCCGTCGATCGTGA
>JABAHR010005292.1_pt1 | contig 13872 bp, 15 predicted proteins | sample 7062101 | NCBI WGS metagenome assembly JABAHR01 (sample SAMN14534553, study PRJNA622989) | marine sediment metagenome | biome: marine biome [ENVO:00000428]; feature: marine pelagic biome [ENVO:01000023]; material: deep marine sediment [ENVO:00002113] | place: India: Gulf of Kutch | collected... | reverse complement strand
ACCAGTTGAAGTTCTTCGACGCGTAGTACTCGGTCGCGTGCTCCTTGATGAGCTTGGTCATCGGGAAGCGGGCGTCGATCCAATCGCCCAGCGAGGAAAGGCCGCGACCCAGTCGGTCCATCATGTCCGATTCGCGCGTCGCCATTTAGACCGCCCCCGTCTCGGAGCCGATCAGCAACGTGCCGTCGCTGAGAAAGCTGTACGGCGGCACGGTCAGATTCGTCGGGGCCGGCACACCGCTGAAGACCCGGCCCGAGAGATCGAACTTCGAGCCATGGCACGGGCAGTAGAAACCGCCGACCCAATCCGCACCGAGGTCGGCCGGGGCAACTTCGAATCGTGGAATCGGCGCGCAGCCCAGATGCGTGCACACACCTTCGACGACGAGAATCTCCGGCCGCAGGCTGCGGTGCTCGTTGGCAGCGAATTCCGGTTGCAGCGACACGTCCGATCCGGGATCCGCCAACACCGACATCATGTCGCTGAGCGTACCGAGCATCTCCTCGGTCCGATTCAGGATCATGATCGCCCGGCCGCGCCATTCGACCTTGATCAGGGCGCCGGGCTCGACCTTGCTTATGTCAACTTCGACCGGTGCGCCGAGGGCCCGCGCCCGTGCGCTGGGGTTGAACGATGCGACGAAGGGAATCGCCGCACCGACGACACCGACGCCGCCGGCGATCGTCGTCGCCGCCGTTAGGAAATGGCGTCGTTCTAAATCCGCGTTGTCACTCATCAAGCGCTCCCTGGCTGACCGGGCGCCTTCGCGGTCAGCCTGCTCATGAATACTTCAGTTTGAATGCGTGTTCTCGTGCCGAGATGCCCGTAGCTGTTCAGCGCTCTGCCCTGATCGCGCCACAGCCGTGGAGGCAGTGGTGGTCCGTCAAAAAAGCCGCAAGATTATACACAGCGCCCGACGGGCTTGACCACCGGACCCAGCCCGCGTCCTGCTAATATGGTTGGTATGGGCTCCACGATGAAGCTTCTCACGTTCGTCGGTCAGTCAGCCGTTATCGGCCTTGCGATCGCGTTCGTCGTGCTGGTCTGGAAGCCCGAGCTGCTGCGACCGGACCTGGCCCCGCCACCGAGCGGGCCAGGCAGCTACGCGGCCGCCGTCGAGGCCAGCGCGTCTGCCGTCGTCAACATCTACACCGCCGGCATCCCCGGCCAGCGCAGCGGCTTCGGCGGTCAGGCAACGAGCGCCGCCGCCGGCCAGGGCTTGGGCTCGGGCGTCGTCATCAGCGACGAGGGCTACATCGTCACGAACTGGCATGTGGTTCGTGACGCCGACGCGATCGCCGTGCAGCTCGCCGACGGGCGCAACGCACGGCCCGAGTTCGTCGGCGCGGACCCCGATACCGAGCTCGCGTTGCTCAAGATCGACCTGCCCGACCTACCCGTCGTCATGCTCGGTCGGTCGGACACGCTGGAGGTCGGCGACGTCGTTCTCGCGATCGGCAACTCCTATGGCCTGAATCAGACCGTGACCCAAGGGATCATCAGCGCGACCGGACGCGGACTCGGCGTTACGACCTTCGAGAGCTTCATCCAGACCGATGCGGCGATCAACGTCGGAAACTCGGGCGGTGCGCTCATCAACACCGAGGGCGAGCTCGTCGGAATCAACACGGCCGTCCTCGGCGCGCCACTGCGCAATCAGGTCACGCCTGCCGGCATCAGCTTCGCGATCCCGGTGAACCTCGTGCGCGGCGTCATGGACGAGCTCATCAAGAACGGCCGCGTCATTCGCGGCTGGCTCGGCGTGCGCACACGATACGTGACGTCGCTGAACGCCGGGACGTACGGACTCAATGGGCCCGGCATGGTGTTGCTCAGCGTTGGCGGTCCCGCGCAGGCCGCTGGCCTCGTTCCCGGGGACATCATTACTCACATCAACGACGACCGCATGATGAGCCGTCAACAGATGATGAATCTCATTGCGGCGGAGCTGCCCGGCAGCACGATCCGAATTCGAGGTGTTCGCCGCGGTGTCGGCGTCTTCCAGACCGAGGCCGTCCTGGCCGAACGACCCGTCTCCTCACAGCTCGGCGGCTAACGTAATAGGCTGCTCGGCGCGGTTGCCGGTGTCGTCTTCGTTTCGCAAGAGATCACCGCAGCGTCTCAGGTTGAGCTGATCGTTCGGCGGGAGCACGTGTGCAATACCTCGANNCCGCCGGATATCGGCGCCGAGCTGGGAGAGCTTCTCCTCGATACACTCGTAACCCCGGTCGATGTGATAGATCCGATCGACGACGGTTGCGCCGCGCGCAGCGAGCCCGGCCAGCACGAGCGATGCGGATGCGCGCAGATCCGTGGCCATGACGGGGGCCCCCGTGAGCTCGGTGACGCCACGCGTGATCGCCGTATTGCCCTTGACGACCAGGTCCGCACCCATGCGCTGAAGCTCCTGCGCGTGCATGAATCGATTCTCGAATATCGTCTCGGTCACGGCACCCGCGCCTTCGGCGATGGCATTGAGCGCACAGAACTGCGCCTGCATGTCGGTCGGGAAGGCCGGATACGGTGCAGTGCGCACGTCCACGGCGCGCGGTCGGCGCCCGGCCATGTCGAGCACGATCCAATCAGGACCGGTCTCGATGTCAGCACCGGCTTCCTCGAGCTTCGCGAGCACGGCATCGAGGTGCTCGGGGCAGGTGTGATTGATCTTCACGCGACCGCCCGTGATCGCACCGGCGACGAGATAGGTACCGCTTTCGATTCGATCGGGAAGCACGGTGTATTCCGTGCCCGCAAGCGTCTCGACACCCTGGATGTGCATCGTGTCCGTGCCGGCGCCCTCGATCGATGCGCCCATCTTGATGAGGAAGTTGGCCAGGTCGATGACTTCGGGCTCACGCGCGGCGTTCTCGATGACGGTCTCTCCGCGGGCGAGCGCCGCAGCCATCATGAGATTCTCCGTTCCGGTTACCGAAACCGTATCGAGGACGATCCGAGCGCCGACGAGACGATCCGCGCGGGCGCGAATGTAGCCATCCTCGATCGTGATATCTGCGCCCATCGCGCGCAGGCCGGATACGTGTAGATCGACGGGCCGCGCGCCGATTGCACAGCCGCCAGGTAGAGAAACGTCGGCGCGTCCGTATCGAGCGAGCAGCGGACCGAGCACGAGAATCGAGGCGCGCATGGTCTTGACGAGCTCGTAAGGTGCTACGAGGTCGTTGACGCCGCGCGGATCCACCTCCAATCGCACACCGTCATGAAAGATGATCTCGACACCCAAGCGCCGCAACAGCTTCACGGTCGTCGTCACATCGTTGAGATGCGGGACCTTCTGGAGAACGACGGGCCCATCGCCGAGCAACGCGGCCGCGAGTATCGGCAACGTCGCGTTCTTCGCACCGGAAACGTAGACCTCGCCTTCGAGACGTTGGCCGCCGCGGATCTCGAGTCTGTCCAAGATTCTCCCGTCTTACCCGTCGGAAGCTTCGGCAGCTTCCTCGGGCGTCAGTGTCTTGAGGGCAAGCGCGTGAATTTCGTTACCGACGCGCGAGCCCAGCGTTGCGTAGACCATCTGATGCCGCTGTAGGCTGCGTTTTCCGGCGAAATCGTCGGAAATCACGAGCGCGAGGTAATGGCCTTGCCCGTCGGTCGTGACCTCGACCTTGGCCTGCGGCAGGCCTTGCTCAATCAAGCCTGCGATTTCGTTGGGGTCCATCTGCGTTCCTCGAGCCTCAGCAACAGCGCAGTCTAACTCACTGCGAAAACGCGCCATACCCGCAAGCGGCGCAGCGGCGATTCAGTTGTGTTTTTCGCTTCTTGGAGCCGAAACGGCGCCGTTGTCCGATTTTTCAGGCTTTTCTCCCGACCGTGCGGGATCGGGGCATAGGCTCTACAATTCGCGGCGAGGCCTGCAAACAGCCCTCAGCGGCTCTATCGATAACAACGAATGCTTACAATAATCATCGCCATGGCCATCGGTCTCGCCCTACTCGCCTGGGGCGGCGATCGTTTCATTATTGGAGCCTCAGCGACGGCCCGTGATCTCGGTGTCTCGCCGATTATCATCGGCGTGACCATCGTGGGATTTGCGACGTCGGCGCCGGAGATGCTCGTCTCAGCGCTGGCCGCATGGTCCGGTACCCCCGGCCTTGCGATCGGCAACGCCGTCGGCTCGAACATCGCCAACTTAGGGTTAGTGCTCGGCTCCGCCGTTTTGATCCAACCACTGGTCGCGCAATCGAAGACGCTTCGCCGTGAGCTTCCGGCCATGCTCGCTGTTACGTTCCTGCCTTTGTTGCTGTTCGTCGATGGCGAGCTCAGCGTCACCGATGCCGTGATCCTGCTCGTGAGTCTTGCGGGTCTGATCTACTGGCTCACGGTCTTGGGTTTTCGCGCGAGTGTGCTCGATCCGCTACGCGCGGAGTACGAGGCTGAGATTCCCGTGGACGTCCCGATGGGAAAAGCCTTGCTGTTGCTCGCTATCGGCCTCGCCGCGCTGCTCGGTGGCGCGGAGTTGCTCGTCTACGGGGGCGAGCGCGCTGCGCGGGCGCTCGGAATCAGCGAGGTCGTCATCGGTCTGACCATCGTTGCAATCGGGACGAGCCTACCCGAGCTCGCGGTGTCAATCGCGGGTGCACGCGCCAACGAGCCGGATCTCGTGCTCGGCAACGTCATCGGCTCGAACATCTTCAATTTACTCGCCGTCATCGGTATTGCCGGCGTCATCGCCCCGTACCGCTTCGAGCCCGGCGTTTTGAGCATGCACTATCCGGTCATGGCCGGCATGACGCTGGCCGTGTTCATCCTGACGTACAATCGAAGAAAGAATCGAGGACGGCTCGGTCGAGCCGCCGGTGCCGCAATGCTTAGCTGTTTCGTCGCGTACCACGCCTTCGTCGCTTGGAACGCGCTCGTTGCCTGAGCCGCCAGATGTATATCAGCTACCGCAATGTGCTGGGCTTTGGGATCTTGGGTGCCGCAGCGCTTGCGAGCTGGTATTGGAGTCGGGATACAAACGTGTTGGACGGCAGCGTCGGCGGCGGCCCCGCGGCCCCTCTGGGTTATTACCTACGGGATGCGGCGATTAGGGTCATGGATGAGGACGGCAGCGTGCTCTATGAGATCTCGGCCGAGGCCATTGAGGAACGTCCCGACGAGAACGAGACCGTTCTGAGTGGCGTATTCGTCCGCTACAGCCCGACAACCGACGTGCCGTGGGAGGTCAGCGCCCAAAACGGCGTGATACCGAGCGATGAGCGTTTCATAGAGCTCAGCGGCGAGGTCGAGCTCAGCTCCATACCAGACGACCAAAGCGAGCGCACGATCATTCGCGCGCCGCGACTCAGATTCGCGCCCGATGATTTCCTCGCATCCACCGACACGACCGTCAGCCTCGTGCTCGGCGACGAGCAACTGGATGCCGTCGGAATGAACGCCGACTTGCAGGACGATCAGCTAGAACTAGAATCCAGTGTCCATGGGCAATTCGAGCGATAGGCTGCGGTTTTGCGCCGCGGCGCTTCTAGTCTCTGCGCTGACGACCACGGCGGCCCAGGACGATCGGCCGCAACCGATCTCACTCGATGCGGAATCCTCTCTGTTCGACCGTCAAACCGAAAGGGTCGAGTTTCGCAAGCTGACGATCTCTCAGGGCGACATGTCGATCAGCGCCGACGAAGCCGTTGCGAGCGGACTCGATTTCGAGGAAGGCGAATGGCAGCTCACGGGTAATGTCACGTTCACGGTCGAGTCCGCGCGTATCAACGCCGACAGCGCCGTGATGACGTTCGTCGGCAACGAGCTGCAGACGGCAGAGCTAGTCGGCGACCCTGCGATATTGGAAGACCTGGGCGATCCCGAAGAAGATCCTGAGGCCGATCCGGTTAGCGGCGGTGCGAACCGTCTCGTCTACGATAACGCAGCGCAGGTCATGCGCATGCTCGACGGCGCCTGGTTCGCGAGTGGGCAGAACGAGTTTCGCGGTTGCGACCTCATCTACGACCTCGACCAGGAGCAGTTGTCTTCAGGATCCTCGGAATGCGGGGAGCCCGTCGTCATTACGATCGTGCCGCGTGACGAAGAGGATGAAGAGAGCGAAAGCTCGCCCTCGCCATGAATGAGCTCTCAGCGCTCGGAATCGCCAAACGCTACCGTTCTCGTGAGGTGGTCAGCGATCTTTCCCTGAACATCAAGAGCGGCGAGGTCGTCGGTCTGCTCGGCCCGAACGGCGCGGGAAAGACGACCGCTTTTTACATGATCGTCGGTCTGATCCGCTGTGACCGCGGCAAGATCATTCTCAACGGCGCCGACGTCACGCGACTGCCCGTGCACAGTCGCGCCCGTCAAGGGCTGGGTTATCTGCCGCAAGAGGCGTCCGTGTTCCGCAAGCTCAGCGTGGCCGACAACGTCCGGGCAATTCTGCAGACGCGCACGGATCTCGACCGCGGCACGCGGCATTCCGTCCTCGAGGAATTACTCGAGGAGCTGCATATCGCGCACGTTCGCGACAGCCTCGGTGTTGCGCTTTCCGGCGGCGAGCGTCGGCGCGTCGAAATTGCGCGCGCGTTGGCGGCCGAGCCGAAGTTCGTGTTGCTCGATGAGCCGTTCGCGGGCGTCGACCCGATCTCAGTCATCGACATCCAGAGAATCATTCGCCATCTGACAGAACGAGGGATCGGCGTTCTGATCACCGACCATAATGTACGCGAGACGCTCGGTATCTGCGGCCACGCCTACATCCTGCACAACGGCACGCTCATGGCCTCAGGCGCGCCCGAGGAGATACTCGCGGATCAGAAAGTCCGTGATGTTTATCTAGGAGAAGGCTTCTCTCTGTAGGGTAAACTGCCCGCCATGTTGAAGCCCTCTCTGCAGCTGAGACTCTCGCAGCAGCTGACGATGACCCCGCAGCTGCAGCAGGCGATTCGCTTGCTACAGCTGCCCGTCATGGAGCTGCAAGCGCAGATCCAGCAGGCACTCGACGAGAACGTCATGCTCGAGCTCGACGAGCCCGAGCTCACGGTCGAGACCGAAGCCGACATTGCGACTGAGTCGAGCGAGGAGCGCGACGAGATTGCCGTCGCCGTCGAAGCCGAGTGGGCCGATCGACAGACTGCCGAGGCCAACGTCGGGACTGTATCCGGCGCCAGCAACTTCGAGCCTCGCGGCCAACAGGAGTTCGCCGACGTCTCCGGCGAGACATTGCGCGAGCACCTGCTCTGGCAGCTCGAACTCGAGCATCTCGATACCCGGGCCCGGGCAATTGGTCATGCACTCATCGACGCCATCAACGACGACGGCTATCTCACCGATGACCTCGAAGCCGTGCGCTCGACATTACTACCCGATGTCGACTGCACGACCGAGGAAATCGAGACGATCCTTTCTCTCATTCAACGTTTCGATCCCACTGGAGTCGCCGCGCGCTCAGTGAGCGAATGCGTGCTGCTTCAGCTCGCGCAGCTTGCGCCGGACACGCCGGGCCTCGAGCTTGCGACGCGAGTTGCCGCAGATTGCCTCGAGCTCGTTGCCGAGCACCAGTTCGGCGCACTTCGCCGACGCCTCAATGTCGCCGACGAGGAGCTGCACGACGCCCTGGCACTCGTACGCGCATGTCATCCACGACCGGGCGCTGCAATCTACGCACCGGCGTCCGATTACGTCATACCGGACGTTTTCGTCAGACGTGCAGACGGCGTTTGGACTGTGGAGCTCAATCATTCCATGGCCCCGCCGCTGCGCGTCAATCAGAGCTACGCAAACTCACTCGGTCGCACGGGCGATTACGACGTGCTTAGGACGCAACTTCAGGAAGCACGCTGGCTGATCCGCAGTCTGGAGATCCGCAACGAGACGCTGCTCAAGGTCGCCCTGACGATCGTCCAGCGGCAGACCGAGTTTCTCGAGCACGGCGAGGAGCACATGCGGCCGATGGTTCTCAAGGACATCGCCGAAGCCATCGATATGCACGAATCGACCGTTTCGCGGGTTACGACGAACAAATATATGCACACGCCTCGGGGCGTTTTCGAGTTCCGTTATTTCTTCTCCAGTCATCTGACGAGCGAGGATGGTGAGCAATCATCGACTGCCGTACGGGCGAAGATTAAGAAGCTCATCGGCTCGGAACAGCCCGGTAAGCCGCTCAGCGACAACCAGCTCGCGAAGATCCTCTCCGAGCAGGGTATCAAGGTCGCGAGACGCACCGTCGCGAAGTATCGCGAAGGCATGAATATTCCTTCCTCGAGCGAGCGCAGAAGAGCCGCTCCACTCGCCTGAACCGAGCGTTCGCGCGCACCGAAGCCACGTAGATCGCCTCGACCAGACTACCCTCATGAACATCTCAGAGCTGCTGGAGCTTCGATGCGTGCGATACGAGCCGCAGGCGAGCAGTAAGAAGCAGGCGCTCGACGTGCTCGCTACTACGCTCGCCGGCAGCAGCGATGAGCTCAAGGCGGGCGTTGTTCTCGACGAGCTCGTCAGCCGCGAGCGACTCGGCTCGACCGCACTCGGTCACTCGGTGGCCATGCCTCACGCGCGAGTCGCAGGGATCGAACGTAGCCAAGGCGCCTTTCTGCGACTCGGCAACGGCGTCGACTTCGAGGCGCCCGACGGCGAAGCCGTTGATCTTTTGTTCGGCTTGCTCATGCCGCTGGATTGCAGCGACAATGAACTCAGCGATCTCCGGCAGCTCATCGAGCATTTGCGTGATCCGATACTGCAGGAACAGTTGCGGCACACCGACAGACCGGAGGATCTCTTTGCGCTGCTCACCGATTCACTGACAGCGGTGTACCGAAGAATCAAAATTTGATCGGGAGGAGCGAGCCATGCGGCTCATCATCGTCAGCGGTCTATCCGGCTCGGGAAAAAGCGTGGCGTTGAACGTGCTCGAAGACCTCGGGTACTACTGTATCGACAACATCCCCGTGTCGCTCGTGCAGTCGTTCACTCGCGAGATCCTGCCCCGCAACGACCCTGCTTACGAATTCGTAGCACTCGGCCTGGACGCGCGAAACGTGCCGGACCTCGCCGAGCTGCCGCCGCTGATCAGAGACGTGCGTAGCAGTGGAATCGACTGCGAGCTCATTTTTCTGCACGCCGACGATGATGTGCTGCTGTCGCGTTTCAGCGAGACGCGCCGCAAACATCCGCTCACGGGCGAGAAGCTGGGACTCGTCGAGGCCGTAGCGACTGAGAGACAACTCTTGAGTCCGATCGTCGATATGGCCGATCTCATCATCGATACGAGCCAGACGACGGTATACGATCTGCGCGATCAGGTCCGCGATCGGGTCGGCGGCCGAGACGCGGACAGCCTGTCGATTTTGATCGAGTCGTTCGGTTACAAGCACGGGCTGCCCGCGGAGGCCGATTTCGTTTTCGACGTACGCTGTCTGCCAAATCCTTATTGGGAGCCGTCGCTACGTCATCTCTGCGGCAAGGATGAGCCCATAAAGAAGTTCTTCGAATCGAAGCCCGATGTCGCAAAGATGATTGATGATATCGCCGCCTTTCTGGACCGATGGATTCCTTATTATCAGAATTTTCAGCGGCCGTATTTAACGATCGCGATCGGCTGCACAGGCGGCCAACACCGCTCCGTCTACATCGCCGACAGAGTCGCCGAGGCGCTCGACGGCAAGCATGCGCCGATTAAGACGCGCCACCACGAATTGAGCTGAGGCGTCGGGCAGTTGCGGTCACGGAATCTCGAAGAGCAGGTCGCGCTTTAGGTCGAAGCGTGCGTCCAGCGTATCCGTAGGCTGATCGAACAGGAACGCGCGAAGATCTTCTTCCATCTCCATCGCATCCCGGTAACCCATATCGATGAGCTCTCGCGTGTAACCTGACTCGAACAGCAGATAGCTGATGAGTTGCCGGCCGCCTTTGTTCATCGCCCCGAGTCCGCCGAGCAACAGGCGAACCGCGCGCGGCAGTTCCCGTACATGGCGCTCTGCGACGCTGCGGAGGTCCTCCTTAGGCACGATGATGAGCGTATCGAGCACGCGAAGCCGGCTTACGTTGCCGGTGAGCGCGTCCATCGGCAGCTGTTCAATAATCGCATTGATCCGACTGATTCGCTCCAGATCCGCGTACAGCCCGTCCATAAACAATGTGTCGAGCATGTAACCTGCGAGGTGCGCCAACGTCGGCATCTCCCCGGCCGCCTCTTCAGTCGGCTCTTGATCGGGACGCTCGTCGCGCACGCCGATGACGAGAAGTCGATCTGCGCCCAGATGGACGGCCGGGCTCAACGGCGCTCGCTGACGCATGGCGCCGTCCCCGTAGTACTCTACTCGCTGCCGATCTTGACCGGAGAGAACACGAACGGGACGGCCGCGCTCGCCATGAGATGCTCGACGCCGATACGCTCGGATCGGCCGATGCGCCGCACGCGCGCCCACGGTAGCAGTCGCTCCGCCCCCTGAAAAAACGTTACCGAGCGCGCCGACGTATACGCGGATGCGGTTACGGCGAGCGCATCGAGGTAGCCGCGATCGACGGCACGCTGAATGTGATCGAAGTTGATGTTGCGCTCGAGCAGCCCTCGCAGCGGGCTGTTATCGAGCAGAAATGCCGGATTGCGCACGCCGAGGCCGCCGAACACGAGCGCGGCAAGCCAATGCAGGCTCGACTTGAGCATGGTCCAGTTGTCGGCCCGATAGACCTGCGAAGCCTCGAAGTTTGCCCACACGCGCTCCATCTCGCCGACGGCAACGTTGAAATTCGAGGCGCGGCTCGCGAGCACGGCCGCGTTGATCGCGCCGGCCGAAGTGCCTGCGATCACGGAGAAAGGATTACGCGCGTGGCGAGGGAGCAAACGCGCGACCGCCTTGAGGACGCCGACTTGATACGCGCCTCGAGCACCCGCGCCGGGCAAGATCAGGGCCTTGCGAAGCCCGTCAGCCAACGTCCGTCTTCACGCCACGTCCTCGGGCACCTCGATGATCTGCAAGGTGTTCGTACGGCCTTCGACACCGCGCATGTCACCGGTCGTGAAGAGCACGAGATCGCCCGCAGCGACCACGCCTTGCTCGGCGAGCACACGAAACGCCTCCAGGTGCACGGTCTCGGCCTGCATCTGCACGAGCTCGAATGGCGCCGCATAGACGCCTCGATACAGGCGCACGCGATTGCGTGTCGATTCATGACGCGTGAAAGCGTAGATCGGAATGTCGGTGCGCATGCGCGACATCCACAGCGTCGTGGTGCCGGACTCCGTCAAAGCGATGATCGCCTTGACCCTGAAATGGTTGGCGACGTACATCGCCGCCATGGCGATCGCCTCATCGACCTGATCGAATACGTCGTCCAAGCGCTGATTCCGGGCTCGGCGAAAGGTCTCGTGCTTCTCGGCACCCACGCAGAGCTCACTCATCGTACGCACTGCCTGGACCGGAAACTTGCCGACCGCGGTTTCGGCCGACAGCATGACCGCATCCGTTCCGTCCATGACGGCGTTGGCAACGTCCGAGACCTCGGCGCGCGTCGGTGAGGCTTGATGGATCATCGATTCGAGCATCTGTGTTGCCGTAATAGATACCTTGTTGTGTGCGCGCGTGCGCCGGATCAAGCCTTTTTGAAGTCCCGTGAGTGCGGCGTAGCCGACCTCCACCGCCAGATCGCCTCGCGCGACCATAATCACGTCGCTGGCGGCGATGATCTTGTTGATGTTCTTCACGGCCTCGGCACGCTCGATCTTTGCGACGATGTGCGCGTGCCCGTCCGCCGCACGCAGCAGCTCCCTCGCTTCCCGAATGTCCTTCGCCTTGCGCGCGAATGACACCGAGACGAAATCGAAACCGAGCTCGGCTGCGAGCTTAATGTCGGACCTGTCCTTATCTGTCAGCGCAGGTGCGGAGAGTCCACCACCGGATTTGTTGAGGCCTTTATTGTCGGCAAGCTTGCCACCCTCTAGCACCGTGCAACGCACGCGGCTTCCCGTTGCCTCGCGGACCTCGAGAACGATCTGCCCGTCGTCGAGCAGCAGCACGTCGCCCGGACCGACATCCTCGACGAGCTGCTCGTAAGCGACACCGACAGCCGTCGCATCGCCTCCGGCGGCATCCATATCCGTGTCGAGGACGAAGTCTTGACCCGGCTCGAGCAGCGCGGAGCCGGAAGCGAACGATTCGATGCGGATTTTCGGTCCTTGAAGGTCGCCCATGATCGCGACGTTGGTGCCCAGACGCTTTGCGGTGTCGCGAACGATTCGGACGCGCTCGCGCTGCTCGTCCGAGGAGCCATGCGAGAAATTGATACGCAGCACGTCAGCGCCCGCGTCGATGAGCGCCTCGAGCACGTCTGCATCGTCCGTCGACGGTCCAAGCGTCGCCACGATTTTCGTACGTCGGCGGTGCGGTTGCTTGGTTTCCTTGGTCAAAAAATCACTCCGGCGCAGTCGTATCGACGAGTATCAGTCGAAAGTCGTTGACGTTGGTCCGTGTCGGCCCAGTCCGTACGAGGAGCTTACACCCATCGAAATAATCGTAGGTACTGTTGGCAGCAAGCGCCTGCGAAATCTCGCTGCCGTGAGCTCGGCCTCGCTCGATGAGCTCGGGGATAACGATGCCGCCCGCATGATCTCCATTACCGTCGATTCCGTCGGTATCCGCAGCCAGCGCATACACACCGGCCCGACCTTCGAGCGCTTGGCCAAGGGCGGCGAGGTACTCTAGATTTCTTCCACCGCGCGCGGCCGTGTTTGTTACGACGACACGCGTTTCCCCACCGGACAAAAACGCGTGCCGGCCACCGTCTCTTGCTGCTTCGAGCGCGAGTTGCGCGTGCTTCGCACCGAGCTCCCGTGCCGGGTCGTCGAGATCATCGCCGAGACGAGTCACGCGATAATCCAGCGACTCGAGCAAGCGCTGTGCAGCGTCGAGCGCCGTGGACGCGCTCGCAATGATTTGGGCACTGTCTGCGGAGAACGCCGGGTCACCCGGTTTGGGCGTCTCGTTCTCCGGCGCCGTCAGCACGGCGCGCACAGCGGCATCGACCGGACAGCCATAGCGCTCGAGAATCTCGATGGCTTGCGCCTGGGTCGTAGGGTCGGGCGTCGTCGGCCCCGAGCCGATATCGGCCAATCCGTCACCTGGCACGTCGGATATTGCCAGCGTGTTGACGCTAGCAGGATGCGCGCGCGCGGCGAGTCGCCCCCCTTTGATACCCGATAAGTGCTTGCGCACGGCGTTGATCTCGCGAATATCCGCTCCAGCGTGCATGAGGCAGCCGGCCGCCTCGCGCTTGTGCTCGAGCGTGATCCCGGGCAACGGCGCAGCGAGCAACGCGGACGCGCCGCCGGAGATAAGCACCCACAGGGCCTCCGACGGACGCAGTGAGTCCACGAGCGCGAGCGCGCGATCGGCGGCCCCGAGGCTCGCAGCATCCGGCGCAGGGTGCCCCGCCTCGATGACCTCGATTTCGCCTGCATCCTCGCCGTCTTGGAGTCCGTGACCGTATCGGGTGACGACCAGTCCGCGGACCCTGTCCGGGGCAGCAGCGTTGAACGCGACGGCCATTGCGGCAGCCGCCTTGCCCGCACCGATCACGAGCGCACCAGCATCGCCGATATCTTGCGGACTCAGCCGCATGCAGTTGAATGCGGAGGCCGCCTCCACGGCCGACTCGAGCGCGTCGAGCAACGTCCGAATTTCCGGAACAGCGAGATCGTCCGCGCTTAGTTGGACGTCAGGCACGCGCCTCTAGGATTTCAACAGCCGGCAGCTTCTTGCCTTGGACGTACTCGAGAAACGCCCCGCCGCCGGTTGAGATGTATGAGACCTGATCGGTGATATCGAACTGCTCGATCGCCGCCAACGTGTCGCCGCCGCCGGCGATCGAGAACGCGGGACTCGCGGCAACCGCAGCCGCCAGACGTTTCGTTCCCTCGGCGAACTGTGGATGCTC
>JABAHR010002334.1_pt4 | contig 13880 bp, 12 predicted proteins | sample 7062101 | NCBI WGS metagenome assembly JABAHR01 (sample SAMN14534553, study PRJNA622989) | marine sediment metagenome | biome: marine biome [ENVO:00000428]; feature: marine pelagic biome [ENVO:01000023]; material: deep marine sediment [ENVO:00002113] | place: India: Gulf of Kutch | collected... | reverse complement strand
ACCTTTCCTCCTCCTCGAAGATCTCCCCCAACCCCTTGCCGCTACTGACGATCTTCTCGATCTCCTCCGGGAGGAGGGCTCGGCGCCAAATCGCCAAATCGTCGATCTTTCCGCGGTGGTGCTGCCGGTCGTCCGAATTCCTGCCGATCGACAGGCCGGAACCGGACGGGAGGTTCCCCTCCTCGAGCATCCTCATGCGTCGGTCAGCCACCAGTTTGCCATCGATGAAGAGAGACACGGTCTTGTTCCCGCGATCGACTGAGACCGCAGCGTGCCGCCACTCCCCACTCGCGAGGCTTCCGTCCTTCGCGGCCACCGACGAGCGCGAGCCGCCATTGCCCACCGCAAAGCTGAGGCCGTCCGCCTTCCTGGTGATCCACAGAGCCCAACCGGCCTTGTCCTCCCCCCCGGCTCCCGCCGAGACGAGGCGGCGGGCCTGCGAGTCAATGCTCTCCGGGTCTCGCGTAAACCAAAGGCTCAAGGTAAAGGAAGTGACCCCGATGGCGTGGTCTTCCTTTGCCCCCAACTCGATACTTCCCTCCTTCTCGAACTGGTAAGCCTCCCCGAACCTGCCCTCCACCTGCTTTACCCCGCCTTTTTGTGCTTCCCGGGCGACCGCCTGTCCGGGCCCGCCCGAACCGGGCGACGCGGCCACCTCCGGAATCTCGCTTCCTTTCCGCAAAGCCACCAGCTCGGGCAGGATCAACATGTCGTCCCCTCCGCCGTTCAGGCCGTGAATGGCAAGAATGTTGAGTCCCTTCTTCAGGTACCTGACGCTCCGGCTCACCTTGAACAGTTCCGGCGTGACGGCCGCCTTGGTGCTGTTTTGCTTGGCGGCAGTGGAATGCCATTCCAGCGGGAAGGGCGCATTGCGACTCGCGATCTGTCGACCGTTCAGGTAAGCCGCAAATCCATCGTCATACCTCATGTAGAGCGCCATGCCCGCGTAATCGCCAGGGTATTCCACCTGGAAGGGGATGCGCACGAAAACCCCGTTCGGGCTCCCACGGGCATCCAGATCGATCCTGGTTGCCAGCAGGTCCCGGAACTCCCCGGGAGTTTTCTCGAACCCGACTCCGTTCGTCCCCGCCCTCCNNTGGCATCCATCCAGTTCTTCCCGGGATCCCTTTCCGATACCAGGACTCGAACCGGTTGTCCCTTTGCGGCCACCAGTTTTTCGGTCACGGAACCGTCCGGCTTCGTCTCGAAGCGGCTGTCTTTTGGCATCTCGGGCCGGTCGAACGACCAGTAGGCGTGCAAGTCCTGCGAGAGCTTGTCCGCCGCCCGCCGCTGCGCCGGCGCAGGTTCGGGTTCGGGTGCGGGTGCCGGGGTCGGCGGCAAGTCCGGTTCGCCGCCTGCCGATCCGGCGACGATCGGAGTGGACTTGACCGGGCCGGTTCCGACCAGGGCCAGAGCGCCCTCCAGCCCGGCTCCCGACCAGGTAAGCGCCAACCCGGATTTCCCTTTCCGCTGAATGTATTCCAGGCGAAACGGAACGGGACCTTTCCTGAGAATCATCGTTTTCTGCTCCAGCTTCCCCCTTTTTCCCGCGCCGGTCAGCTCCATCCCGATGTCATCGAGGAGGAAAGCGGCGCTCGAACCGGTCTCCAGGATGAACTCATACTCGCCGGTTTTCGGGACGAGGAGGTGGCCCTCCCACACCAGGCCGAAGGCCTCCTTTCCGGCCGCGGAAGCAAGACTCACCAACCCACCTTCCACGGCCGCTTCACGATCCGCTTCACCGATTTGATCCGCTTTCCGCAAGGCGGTGAGATCAGCGAATTCCCCGGCATGCAGCCTTACCACCAGGTCCTCGATTACCGTTCCGGGCTCCAGCGGGGATCTGATCACCGCCGAGGCCGCACTGCCGACCCGGAGTCCCCCGGCTCCCTCCTTCGTCGCAGTTCCGTTTGCGGCGGTTCCGGCCGGGTCATCGTCTTCCTGGTTGAGCACCACCACGGCAACGCCTCCCACCACCACGAGAATCAGGGCCACCACAACTCCGATCAGCACTCCGGAGATCGGTTTTGGCCGAACAACGCCGACCGGTGCCGCGGTTGGTCCCCTCGCCGCCGAAGCGGCTCCCAGCACCAGCTTGCCCCGATGCCCTGCCACCACTTCCGCCACCTTGGGCAGGCGGGCCAGGGCCAACTGCGGGGCGGCGGCCGGTTGCGGGGCACCCGCCACCTTGCCGGCCTCCACCACCTGGACAAAGTATGGATCGATTTCGAGGCCCGTGCTCTCGAGGTCCGTCTTGTAGGCCTCCACGTCGAAGACGACCTTGCGAAAGTAGATCTTCCGCTCGGCATCATCAAAGATCACGTAGCTGGCTCGCACGTCGGTGGTGCGCGGTTCGCCAACCGAGCCTACATTGATGAGATAGCGCTTGCCGCGCTCCACCTCGAAATCCGCGGGCGGCAGTTGCTTAACCTGCCCGCCTTTGCGGGGCATCGTGTAGGCCATCGGGAGGTGGGTGTGCCCGAGGAAGCCAAGTGGCTGCGTCATCGCCTGCAGATTCAACTCGGCTGCCGCGATCCCGTCCACGTAGCCGAACTCTCCCGGCTCGATCACTTCCGCGTGCACGAACCGGATGCCCGGTCCGTCCATTTGCAGCGGCACTTCCCTGAGGAACTCGATCGCTTCCTCGTCGAGCCGGTCGCGGGTCCATTCGATGACGGCCCGCGCCCGTTCGTTGAAAATGGAGGCATCGAGCCGCCCACAAGCCGCCGCGTCATGGTTGCCCAACACAAAGTTCGGGGTCGCCTCCCTCACCGCACGGAGAACCTCGAGGGGCTTCGGACCATAGCCCACCACATCACCCAGGCAGACCAGGGTATCCACCCGTTGGCGCACTGCGTCTGCCAACACGGCCTCCCAGGCCTGACGGTTGGCGTGGACGTCTGAAAAAATCGCGTAGCGCATTACGGGGCGTCCTCCTCCTGAAACGTAAGCGGACCTTCCTTGCTGTCTAACGGATGCCGATCCAATTGCCAACCTCGCAAGCGGTCCCGGTGCGCATTGGGGTGGAGCCGGTCGGGAGGTCCCCGATTCTCCCTCGAGAGCGGCGGCTCTTCCCTTAACTTTCCCGAGTTATTCCCCCAAATCCAGGAATCGCCGGGGGTGGACCCCTGGTTTTGTTGGCCCCGACGGGGCCGGACCTCACCGACGCCACCCCGCCAGCGTTTTACCAGCTTGAGCTGATGGAGCTGACAGAGCACGCCGATGCTCCCCGAACATACCGCGCCCCCGGCCTCAACACGCCCGCTCCCTGCGAGAATCGCATCAAAGCAGAGCGAATGGAACCTTCTCCCTTCCCTTCACCGGGCGCCTTGCGCACCGAGACCCGGCCCGCTGCCAAGCCTTCAATTAATCGCGATCCTTGGCCGGGGGGTCTTCCCCGGCTTCCGGGGCGGGAGCGGGCACATTGTCGGGAGCATTCCTCGGCAGGAGCGGCGCCCCGGCAGGCGGCGGAGCGGGAACGGCCCGACGCGGAAGGGGATCCGGAAGCAAGTCCAACCGCCGGAATCCGCCATCTCCTCCAAACATCCCGGCCACCCGGCCGATGCGCTTGCGGATATCCGGCGGCGCGGCAGCCTTGTCCTGGGGAGTCACCCAGGGACCCTCGAAAACGACCTTGTTGCCTCGATCCCGCACGATCACTTCCCGTCCCTCCCCGCTACCCTTCATTTCCACCGAACCTTCCTCGTCCCCCATCCGAAACTGTCCGGCTCCTCCACCCCAGCCGAACCTGAGACCACCTCCTGGGAGCCCGAATCCGCCGCCAGGAAGGACCCTCAACCCGGCACCCGCGCCCCCGATTCCCCCGCGCGGTTGGGGCAAGGCCGCCAGGGTAACCCTCTTCTTAACCTGCTTGCCATTCTGGATCACTTTCAAGTTGACCCGATCACCCTCGCGGAAGGCCTTGATGGCCCGGCTGAGGTCCAGCATGTTGGCAACCTTCTTCTCCCCCACCTGCAGGATAATGTCGCCCACCCGCAATCCGGCCCTGGCAGCCGGGCTGGCCGGGACCACCGTCGAAAGAGTCACCCCATGATCAATCTTGAGCTGATCTGCCAGCGCCGCCGGGACGTTCATCGCCGACACACCCAAAAACCCGACCGCCCGCTTGAGATCGCCCAGCTCGGGAACCTCCAGCCCGGCATCCTGCGGCACCGCAAGATCCTCCCTCGGACCAGGATCCGGGCGGGGAAACGCCAGAAGCGGCAGGCTGGAAGCCATCACCAGGGAGAAGAGGAGTTCGGTCTTCATGAGTCGGACGGGCAAGAAGGAGAAATTCAACAGGCAGGCGCGGGGTTGGTCCCGACTTGTCCCCGGACACTGCCGGGAGCCCATCAAACCCCGGTTACCAGTAATTGTCCATCTCGCATTAGAGGGCGGGATCGATTCGAGGGCACCCGCCCACAGGTGGACCAACTGCTGGTGGACAGCCCCCCGGGAACCCGTCCATTTCGGGAAAACGGGCGTCCCCCGGGGCTTTGCGCCTTCGCCGTTACTCCTTCACCAAGTCGCTCGCCAGCTCCTCGATCTCTTTGCGACTCTCACCGGAAAGCTTCTCGAGCGGATACTGGTAGGTCCGGCCATTGCGCATCTTGAACTTGGCGTTGTCATCGCAGACCCCGAGAAGCGAAGCCTCGATAATCCTCCCCTGGGCATTCATCCATTTCCGCATCTCGGAAAGGGGACTGTCCAGGGCCGGTTCGTTCATCGGGACCTCCTTGAGCAACTCGGCGACCCGCTCTTGATACCTGTTCCCATCCCCGCCGTGATACCGCCCCGCCATGTGGTGATAACGCAGCTTTCCGGTGTGATCGAAGATCAGGTAATAGGGCACATACTTGACCTTCACCTCGGAGGCATAACGGGTCTGGAACATTACCGAGATATTCTCCATCTCCTTGCTCCATCCCCTCGATCTCAGAAACTTCAGGGCCGAATCCTTCTCCCCGCGCTGACAGTAGGAGGCGATGAGGTGAAAAGGTTCGTCCTTGAACTGCTTGGCCAGACCGACCATGCCGGGAGTGATCCCGCGACAACCCACTCATCCACCCCAGATCTTCAGGAGAACCACCTTGCCCTCCAGGCTCTTGGTCCCGCTCAGTTCCGGACCAGCCCACTGCCGGCCCCACTCGATCCTGTCGATCGACCCCTCCCCTGCCGCCCTTCCGGCGGACTCCTGGTCTGCCGGTGCCTCCCGTGCCACACCCAGCGATAACAGAATTGCGCTGCCAATCCCAAGTTGTCTTGTGAGAATCATGGAGAGCTGCTGCCGGGGCGATGCACTGACATGGAAATAAGGGAGACTCCGGGCAGATCTTTCGTTTCGTGGAAGACGGTCGTCTCAGTTACCCTCCCCCCCCGAATCCTGCGGCTGGTTTCCCCTCCCCGGTCAACTTCCCGGAAGCCCAGAGGAGCCCCCTCGTGACCAGGTCAAGATAAGTGTTCTCGGCCATCGTTTCGTTGTGGTGACCGATGGTAGTCCCGAACACGCGGCTTTTCTTCGGACCATACTCGTTGACCCACACACAGATATGTTTCTCGGTCGGAAAAGAGGTTCCTTCCGCCAGCGGGGTGGCGGTGTCCCACACCTTCTCGATGCGGTAGAGTTCCCCCTTCGGGCTCTTCCACTCGGCCGGGAAGCCCTTCATGACCGGATGGTCGGGCTTGAGGTTTTTCATGGTGATGGGGGCGTGCCTGCCATGGTTTTTCGAGGTCACCCCGAGGAACTTCCGCCATTCATCGACACCCTCCCGGGCCGCGCGATAGCTGTGCATGCTGCAATGCAGCACCACCGCCGGGGTACTCTCGTGCGCCTTGGCAAGGGCCTCCACGAAGGCATCGTCCTTCACCCCGCCAAAGCACTCGTTGTGCACGATCACGTCGTAACCGTCGGTCCAGTTCTCATCCGAATAAACGCTCACCTTGTGATCACGGGAAGTTCCGCCCTCGTGCACGATGGTCCACTCGACGTTAGCGCGCTGGCTGATTCCGGCCGAGAGGATCACCTTCTGCTTTTCGTAGTCGTGGCAGCAGCCGCCCGTGATCATGAGAGCCTTCAACGGTTTCGCCTCGGTCTGAGCTGCAGGTTGATCCGGAGCGCTGACCGCCACCCCCACCGCTGCGAGGACGGCAAGCGGGAGACAGATCGCGAGTGAATGCTTGGGAAGGGNNAATCTCATCAGCGGGAACACCGGAGATATTAACAAGTTCTTCCTCCGGTTCTATCGCTTTATCCAGCGAGGGCCTTGAAGATTTCAGTTTGGTAGGCCTAGAGTCTTACAGTTCTCTATCATCAGCGTTGCCGAAGGCGGCCGGCCCGTTTCGGCAATCGACAATCGTCCATCATCCGGGCAGTTGTGGGATGCCCTTCGTGCCTCCGTCCTTTGACCCGCATCCATGAAGCCCCTGCCGTTCCTCCTGTCTCTCGCCCTGGTTCAGCCCGTCGTGGCGGAGGTCGCGGATCCTGCCAGGCACCCTTACGCCGACCCTGCGGGCGGGCGGGAGCAGTATGCCCTGTCCGGAGAAGCGGTAAATGAAGCACGGCTCTACGACTTCTACCAGCGCCAGGCCGATTATTACATGGCGCAGGCCGAAATCCCGGAGTCGCTCCCCGCTTATCCCGGACTCGACGGTGGCAAGCACGGGCACTGGGGTAAGCACAACCAGAACAACCATCAGGACGGTAGGTGGAATGAGGTCGATTTTGGCCCCATGGCGGCCCACGTCTTCCGGACCCCGGAGATCACGATTCTGAAGGCCCTGTGCCTGCGGCTCGGACCCGGAGGACCCCTTTCCCGGCCCTCGGAGGACGTGGAATCCAACGAGCTCGGCGCGGTCTTCGACACGCAGGCGCTCTCTTGGCGGGCCCTCTGGGAGGGAGGATTCCTTTCCTTCGACCCGCACCGCTGGGGCAGCTCGCGCAACGCCTCCCCCGACGGGAGGTTGTGGTTTCAGGATCTCGCCACGAGGGGGTGGGATGGTGAAGCCGAGGGGCTGTTCCTCGGCTTCCACCGCCACGGTGAGCACGTCATCATGAGCTACCAAATCGGCGGGACGAGAATCCTTGAGCTCGCCGGGACCCGTGCCTCCGCCACCGGGATGGTCTTTCATCGCACCCTGCAGTTTCCGGACGGAGTGCCGAGGGAAGGATTGCGGCTCCGCGCCGGCAAGAGCCTGCACGGCCGCGTCCTCTCCCCGCCCCGGACCGCCACCGACCGTCGTGGAGGACGAGAACGAGGTGCTCTGGATCGAAATCGAGGCCCAGAAAAAGGGCGCGCAGATCCTGGCCGTCTTCAGCCGCGAGCAGGAAGGCCTGACCGGCATTCCGGCGGTGGCCGATCCGCTCAGCACCTTCATCGAGGGTGGCCCGGCCCGGTTTCCCCACCGCATCGATCTGGCCGGCACCCTGGGGAAGGACGACCGCCCGTATGCGGTCGATACCATCCCGCTTCCCTTCGACAACCCTTACCGGTCGGTCATGCAGCTCACCGGAATCGCCTTCCTCCCGAATGGGGATGCCCTCGTCACGGTGTGGTGCGGCGAAGTCTGGAAGGTCTCCGGCCTCCGCGGAGACCTCCGGAAGGTCAGCTGGAAACGATTCGCCACCGGCTTCAACCAACCGATCGGGGTGCACATCGACGAGGACGGGATCTTTGTGATGGACCGTGGAAGAATCACCCGCCTCCACGATCTGAATGGCGACGACGAGGCCGACCACTACGAGAACTACGCCGACGACTTCGGCGGCTACGACCGCAGCCACACCCACACCTTCGGCCTCGTCCGCACCCCCGACAAGGCCTTCCACTTTGTGCAGCGCGAGGCGATCCTGCGCACCGTCCCCTCCCCCGGGACCAACCTTGAAGCCTTCGGGGTCCGCAACTGCATGGGGGCGGGACTCTGGAAGGGCCGATACCATATCGCGCCCCAGGAAGGGAACTGGACTCCCGCCTCCATGATCATCGAGGTGCGCCAGGGTGAATTCTACGGTCACCATGGCGACAGGAGCCCGGACCGCGAAATCGCTCCTCCTCTCTGTTACATCCCACGCGGCGTCGACAACTCCACCGGCGGGATGGTGGAGGTCACCAGCAAGCGGTGGGGCCCGCTCGAGGATCACTTCCTCGGCCTCTCGTATGGCTCCGGCATTCACTACCTCATCCTGCGGGACGACTCCGGCCCGCGGCCCCAGGGCGCCACCGTCCCNNGCTTTTCGAGCCGGCACCATGCGCGGCGCCTTCAGCCCCGCGGACGGACAACTCTACGTGGCTGGACTGGATGGCTGGGGCGACTACTCGATCGAGGATGGCTGCCTCCACCGGGTGCGATACACCGGGAAACCAGTCCGGAAGCCGATCGGGTTCCGGGTCCACTCCAACGGGTTACGCATCGACTTGAGCTGCGAGCTGGACCCCGGGGAAGCAGCAAAGGTCTCCAATTACTTCGCCCAGCAGTGGAACTACCTTTACTCGGATCAGTATGGGTCTCCCGAGTTCTCGGTGCGCAGCCCGGGGACGGTGGGCCACGACCTGGTGAAGATCCGCTCGGTCCGGCTCCTTGACGGCGGCCGGTCCATCTTCGTCGAGATTCCGGAACTGGTGCCGTCCATGCAGATGCACATCCGGATGCATCTGACCGACGCGGCCGGAACAGGATTCAAGACCGACCTCTTCCCCTCGATTCTCTACCCCGGCGATCATTTCGAGGGCGAAGGACTCGCGGCACCCATCCCGGGCCGGCTCACCGCCATCAACCTGCCCGTCAAACTCAGGGACGGCCCCGGCAAGGATACCGCGTCCGGAGAACAGCTCGAAAAGGCCCGCGAACTGGTGGTGGAGGTGCTCGGCGGTCTGCAGTACAGACAGAGGAGACTTACCGCCAAGGCCGGTGAACCCCTCGCCCTCAAACTCATCAACAAGGACGTCATGCCACACAATCTCGTTGTGGTGACCCCCGGCAGGACGGAGGAGGTCGGTCTCACCGCCTTCAGGATGCTCAACGACCCCCGCGCCTCCGAAAAGCACTACGTGCCTTCCCTTCCTTCCGTTCTGGCCCACACCTTCGTGGTCCCGCCCGGCGGCAGCCACCTCACCACCTTCCGGGCTCCCTCGAGCCCGGGCCGCTATCCCTACCTCTGCACCTTCCCGGGCCACTGGCAGGCCATGCAGGGCGTGCTGGTGGTGGAGTGAGTGATTGCTGCGGAAAGCGAAGCACTTGCCCTTCACTTGCAGGCCGGGCGCTCCGCCCGGCACGGGGTCGGGGGCCACAGTCTTACTACTCGCCCCCTATTCGTCGGCGGACATGCGGTCGCCCACCATCCTCGATCGCTCCGCGATCTCCCTCCGCGCCCTCCGGAGCTTGACTGTCAGATCGGTGGCGATCAGGGCCGCCACCACCTGCCAGAACCAGAAGGCCCGGGGCAACCCGCGCATGAGATCCGCATCGAGGTCCGCCACTGGAAGCACCGTCCCGCTGGCATAGAGTGGCCCCGCCAGCGGCGAGACCCCGGTCACCCAGATGGCGAGAGGCATCAGGCCTTTGCTGCTCACCGCCAGGACAATCCCAAACAAGACGGGAGCCGCGCCACACAGAATCATCAGGAGGGTTGCGGTGCGCGAACCCTTCCCTTCCAGGAGGGCGTGGAACCCAAAGCCTGCGGTGGTGAGGACCAGGCCGAACGCCCAGATCGCACCGATCGGCATCCTGGTCTCTCCAAACCAATCCGACTCGACCACCTCCTTGGCAAACCAGAACCAACCGCCGGCCCCCAACAGGACCATCATCCCCACCCAGGGAAAGGAGGTGGCCGGATCGGACCCGGGCAGGAGAGAACACCGGCCCAGCTTGCGCGCCCGCCGCCAACCGCGAATCTGCCGGTCACGGTTCGGGGTGATCAGCATGATCATCAGGAACAGCATGAGCAGGGTGACCAGGCCGTACGACCCGGCCATGATGACCGGCTCCTCGGGTTCAGGAGTCCACTCCCTTCCCTGGTAGCTCCGGTAGAAGTTCCGGCTCAAGCTGCTCGGAAAGACGTCTCCCTCATCGATCAGCGGCAGCGCATTCCCCAGCAACATGACCTGGACCCACCCGAAGAGGCCCACCGCTCCCGCCTTGCCCAACAAATGCGACTCGGCCCGGTACCAACGCCTCCACAGCATCACGAGGAGGACCAGGATCAGGACAACCTGGGTCACCACCGAGAAAACCGCCTGGGGCAGGTCGAGGTCGAAGAACCGGGCGGGCGGGACAAGATACTGAAGGGTCTGGACTCCGGCCCCGACATCCCGGGGGAGCAGGTACGGAAGGCACTCCTTGAAGACCGGCTCGATCGTGATGTACTTGAAGTAGACCAGTCCGATCTTGGAGGCCTGCGGCACCACCGTGTAGAGCAGGAACACCACCCCCATCGAGGAGAGAAACGCCCAGCGCCGGTTCTTCACCACCGTCCCGGCCACCAGCCCGGTGAGGTGATAGAGAATCGCCGCGACCATGAAGATTCCGTAAAGCTGGAAAGCAACCAAGAACGGCACTTCCCCCTCCCACAGCGACCAGATCGAGAGCGGCACCGTGACGAGAAAGAGGACGTATTCGCGGATCGGAAGCCCGAAGAGATAGCCCAATACCTTGGCCAGCGGGGTCATCGGGACGAGCCGCTGGTAGTCGATCACGCCTTCGTCTGCCTCCGCCGTGATCGCGCCCGCCACTTGACCGGTGGCGAGGACGAACAGGATCAAGCCCTGAAAGACCAGCAGCGCGATGAGGGGCGCCCGCGCCACGTCCACCCGGGAGGTATCGAAGTGATCGACGCTCTCCCGGAAGATGAAGAACAGGAAGGAGGAGATCATGAGAGTGAGCAGCATACCCACTCCCAGGCTCCTTGGCCGGAGGCGTGCCCGCGCGTAACGACGCACGATCGGATTGGCCCAGATCTTCCAGGCCGGTGCCTGGGCCCCTGAGAAGGTCGCTTCAGTCTCCACCGCTCTCGTCCTCCCCACCCGGCTTGCGGTTCCCCTCGGCGATCTCCACCAGGATCTCTTCAAACGACGAACTCGTTTCTTCAAAGGCCTTGACCGGCACCCCTTGCTGCACGATCCCGGCCAGGAGAGCGGCCTGCTGATGGTTGTCTCCGGTGAAGTGAACGAGGATCGGCTCGCCCTCCTTGGCGGTCTTCTCGACCTCCAGCACTCCTTCCTGCCGATCCAGCCAATCCGCGGTCTCATCATGACGCTCCAGCACCGTGATGGAAAGTTTGCGTTCGGAGCGGCCGAGCTCCTCCCGCACCGCATCCGCGGTGCCCGCCGCAAGAATCCTGCCCTGGTTCATCACGCACAGCGACGAACACATCTCGGCCAGTTCGCCGAGAATGTGCGAACTCACCAGCACGCTGGCCCCTTCCCCCGCAATGGCCCGCAGACTGTGCCGCAACTCACGCCGTGAAAGCGGATCCAGCCCGCTGGCCGGCTCGTCGAGAATCATCACCTTGGGGCGGTGGAGCAGCGTCTTCGCCAGCACCAGCCGCTGGGTCTGGCCTCGCGAGAGCTGGCGACACCACGATGCGCGCTGATCGGTCAGGCTGACGATCTCGAGACACTCGGTGACCCGCTTGGTGCGCCGGGCCGCCGGACCCAGCGCATGGGCGTCGGCATAAAACTCAAGAAACTCCCATGCCTTCAAATCGCCGGGCACGGGGGCGAGGTCGGGCATGTATCCCAGGATGCACCGCGCTGCCTCCTTGTTCTCGAGGGCATCGATACCGGCCAGCGCCACCTCACCGTAGGTGGGTTCCATCAGGGTCGCCAGAACCCGGAAGGTGCTCGTCTTTCCGGCCCCGTTCGGGCCCACCAGCCCGAAGACCTCCCCGTAGGGCACCGAGAGGCTCACATCCCTGACGGCCACGAAATCTCCGTAGTCGACCCGGAGGTCGCGGATCTCGATGGCGGCTCCCCCCGATTCCATCTTACCAGTCCTCCTCGAAAAGATCCCAATCGTCGGGCAACCTCAATCCGAGTTCCCTCATCTCCTGCTCCGCCTTCCCGCGCCTCTCGCGGCGATGGGCTTCGAACCGCTCGAGTTGATCAGGTCGCAAGGCCTCACGGATGGCCACGTTGCGCGCAACAGGCTCCATCGGGAGCCGGCTCCCCGTCATCCCCTCGATTTCCATGGTGGGCAGGTAGTCCTCCGAACCCCTCGCCATGATGAAGAAGAGCTGATTCTCCTGGGCGGGATCCAGGTCCACCAGGTTATCGAGGCGATGAAGACGGTTATTGGCTTCGCCTTCGACGCTCTCGATGCGTTCCATGAGCCGGTCCTGCTTGAAATCCGCGAGGGCTTGCCCACGCAACTGCCCCTCCATGAAAGCATCGATCCCTTCCAGGTTCCGTTCCGCATCACGTCCTGCCATCATCAGATCCACCACGGTGCTCTGGGAATCGGTGAGAATCTGCACGAAAGCCTCGGCATTCTCTTCCGCCCGGCGGTCGAGCCAGTCCCGCAGCGCCCGCTGTTGGCGATCATTGAGGTCGTACTTCCGCCCGTATTCTCCGGCAAGCGTGTCGAAGTGATCCTTCTCCTCTTTGGCCCGGATCCGGTTGATGACCGGAGAAATGTTCATGAGCCAGGGCTTGGTAATCTCGAAGACGTCGTCGATATCGGCTCCCCGCCCGGAGCGGATGTCGTCCATGATGTCTCTCGCCCCCTGGGAAGTCCGCAGCTTCCGAGCCCGCAATCCATCCGACCGGATGTCCCGAAGGCTGCGCTGCGCGGCCCGCAGTTCCTTTTCCGCCTCCTCCGCACGGGCCCGCATCGAGCCTTCCTCCGGCGGCCGGCTCTGCATGAAAAGGACCGCCCCCGCCACCCCGAGAACAGCCCCGATGAGAGCCCCGAAATATTGACGCATCCCGGAGGTTGGAACAATCCGGCCGAAACTCAAGAGCGGGACCGGGGGAGATGGGTGCCAGGACAGCGGGCCATCCCCGACCGCTGAAGGCAGGTTGGGGAGATCTGCTGCTCTGCTGAAGCTCCTCCCGCCAAGCCCCGGATGCATCTCCATGTGAAAAGCTCAAGGTCCGCCCCCCGGCCCGGTCGAGTCATCCGGGAAATCGAGACTGGGCGGTGGGCACCGGGGTTATCTGGAGATGGGAGGACCAGGTTCCCACCGCCTGCCCGATCGCCCACAACGCAACCGGTGGCGGATCACCTCCCGTTTAGAAAACCCATGGCCTGGCCTGCTTGATGGCGAGTTTCCCCTCCTTGGTGATCTTGTACTCGATCTCCATCGCGAAGGACTTGTCCTCGTAACCGTGACCGTAGAGCCTGGCGAAGCGGTTGTGAATGATCCCGAGGCTCTTGCGGAGTTGTTCGAGATGGCCCGGCGAGAGGAGGTGCTTGTCCCCGGAGCNNCACCGACTCCTCCTCCGGGTTGGTGACCAGGTCCTCGCCCACCTGGGTATTCAGGTAGTAGTTGCCCTCGGTCTGGTAGAGGATGTCGGCGGTCACCGCCACCCCGTTGACCTGCTCCTCGTCGTAGTTGGGGTGAATCAGAACCCCCATCGCGGTGGTCATGTGATCGACCCGGTAGAACTCGCGCTCTTCGAAGGCCCGGTAGTTCCAGAGGCTGGCGTAGACCTGCTTGATCGACTTGGCGAGATGGCCCTCATCGGGACGGTGGGTGCAGGAGTCGTAGAGCCCGGCGCCGCTGAAGCCGGGCAGGTCCTCGTTGTTGGTGCTGGAGCGGCATCGGAGAGGCGTGCCATCGGGGAACGATTCGTGGATCGCACTGAGCTCCGGCAGGGTCCAGTCCGGCATGTCGCCCTCCTCGACGAGCCTGCGGAAGTTCTTGAGAGCCACCCGCATGAGTTCGG
>JABAHR010023775.1_pt8 | contig 13904 bp, 15 predicted proteins | sample 7062101 | NCBI WGS metagenome assembly JABAHR01 (sample SAMN14534553, study PRJNA622989) | marine sediment metagenome | biome: marine biome [ENVO:00000428]; feature: marine pelagic biome [ENVO:01000023]; material: deep marine sediment [ENVO:00002113] | place: India: Gulf of Kutch | collected... | reverse complement strand
GTGGTGACGGAGAACGTCGAGGCCGGAAGGCGGATCTGCCCGGCCGCTCCAGCCCTTCCAGCGGCTCGAGGACGGACGCCCCGATCTCGACCCATGTGACGGTCCGCTGTCCCGCCGCCTGATGCCAACCCCGATTGCCGTCCGCGCAAGCACTTCACCCTAAGTTAAAGCTCTTCGGCTTTGATGCGGCGATACTTGTTCGCAATCTGGATTGGCGAGGACATGCATGCTTTCAATATCCGCTCGCCTTGCCATCCTGACATCTGCGATCCTGATTTTCGCCGGCATCCTGGGATTCTTCCTGTTGGAGCGCCTGGTACGAAGCACCATCGAGGTGCAAGCCGAAATGAGTGCCGGGCGCTGGATCAAGAATATCGAGCGAACCGTACCCGGGCTCGAGGCGTTGCTTTCGCGCGAAGCCGCAACCGCCGAACAAAGGACGTTCATCGATACCACGATACTCGGAACAGACGTGTTCGAGGTGCACCTGTTCGACCGAAAGGGGCATTGGGTCTATGCGACCGGTGATGGAACAAACTGGACCCCCGGCGCCTATAACAAGACGGCGGCGGCCGTCGCAGCGACCGGTCGCACCGATCTCAAGGTGGAACGGCAAGAGCACCGAGCTGACAAGCCGCTCTGGTACGTCGAAGCGTACATGCCAGTGTTTGCCGGCAGCGATGAGCTGATCGGTGTGGCCGAGATATACATCAATGTCAGCGCCTCTGCCGCGGCGCTGCATAACAAGTTCGGCTGGTTGACCGCGCTGACGGTCGCAGTCACGCTTCTCATCGTCCTTCTGCCGGGCGCCGGCTTCGTCAGGCAACATGGAAAATTGCGCAGGCGCGAGGCCCAGCTCCGCGAGTTGTCATGCAAGGATAGCCTGACAGGTCTGCTGAACCGGCGCGGGCTGCAGGAGGAACTCGACAAGCTTTGCTCCGGGAATTCCCGCGGCAAGCGGCTCTGGTTCCTCCATATCGACCTCGACAAGTTCAAACCAGTCAACGACGCCTTCGGGCACCACACCGGCGACCGCTTGCTCTGCAAGACCGCCTCACGGCTGCTTGCATGCACCCAAAGCAATGACGTTGTCGCGCGCGTCGGAGGCGACGAATTCCTGGTCTGCCGCTCGGCGGACTCGCGTTCCGACTGCCCGGTCGAATTTGCCGAAGACATCCGCAGGACAGTATCGCAACCTGTCATCTTCGACGGGAAATCCTGCAGCATCGGGGCGAGCATCGGGATTTCCTCCTGGGATCCGGGTGAGCAGCAGGGGATAACGGAAGCCCTGCAGAATGCCGATATTGCGCTGAACAATGCCAAGATCCGGGGGCGCAATGCGTCGGTCGAGTTTCAAGCTTTCATGCGAGCCCGCAGCGTCGACGAAGCGAGGGTCGCCACCGACGCGATCCGAGGACTGAAAGCCGGAGAGTTCACGGCATTTTTCCAGCCGATATTCGAGACGCAGAACCGGACCCTGACCGGGTTCGAGGCGCTCGTCCGCTGGGATCATCCCGAACTGGGAATGATCTCGCCCGGGAAATTCCTGCCAGCGTGTGAAGCCGCCGGCCTGTCGGCCGAGATAGATCAGGCCGTTCTGGAACAAGCGATGGCCTTCGCCTCGCAACTCAAGGCGATGCGCCGCACCGAAATCCAGATCAACATCAATCTGTCCACGACGCAGCTCAAGCAACCGCAGATCGTGGACAAATATCTGCGAAGGCTTGCAGCGAAGGGGCTCGCGCCCGGCCAGTTTCGCATCGAGGTGCTGGAGACTGCCCTGATCGAGGAACGAGCCTCCTCGATGGCCGAGAACATCCGGCGCTTCAGCGACGCGGGCTTTCTGATCGATCTCGATGATTTCGGCACGGGGCACACCGCGATCGACAGCCTGCGTCGCTTCCCCGTCGATCGGATCAAGATCGACCGCAGCCTCGTTGCGTTCGTCGATCGAGACCCCAAGCTGGCGATCGTGACCGAGGCGTTGGTCGGTCTCGCGCGAAAGCTCGATCTCTCCGTGCTCGGTGAGGGTGTGGAGCGCGAGGAGGAAGTCGAGTTCCTCAGGAATATGGGCTGCACCTGCGTCCAGGGGTTTCTGCTCGGCAAACCGATGCCTCGGGAAGAATGCCTCGAATTGATCGACGCGGATATGCCGCGCATGCGCATCGCCTGAGCGGGGTAGGCGCGCGAAGGAGACGCAGCCGAACCGGGCCGGGGATTGCACGGCGTCTGATACAACCTGCGCCCAGGATTATCCCCCCGCCTCCAGGGTGCCCTGCCCATGCTTCCGCACCTAGGCCCGCCGTAGACATTGCAGTCATTCGCAAAACGAGAATTGCTTGCAATCTGGTAACGCCAGGGCTTCCCCGCAGAGGGTGTGGCAGCGCGCCTGCGATGCAGGACCATGCCTCAGCGGATTTCCGTCAGGGAAGGCGGCCGGGCTCAATACTGGCGCGCCCTGCCCGCCTGCGGACACCGGCATCGGACCGGAAGACCGCGCTCACTTCAACTGACTGTCCTTCGACGCGCGTCTGTTCGTGCCGCCGCGCGTCAAGGGCCGAGCGTCGCGCTCGCTCTGACACTCGATGCATAGCTTGACCCCCGGGATCGCCGTCCTCCGCGCCTCCGGAATGCGCTCATCGCACTCCGCGCAATGGACGAGACTCTCGCCCTCCGGGCGACGCCTCGTCCGCATGCGCAGGAGTTCATCCTCGATCGAGGCATCTATCTGTTCGCTCACAGCGCCGTCGCGCGCCCAACCTCCGGCCATTCCGTCCGCTCCCTGGCTCCAAACGACAATATCGCGGTTGGGCCATGCCGGTCAAAGCATGCGCGTCGTCGCCCTTCCCTTCCCTTCCGCTCACTGCGCTCCTCGGGCCCCGGTGCCGAACCACGGTCGCCGACGATTGCGGACAAGATGGGGCGCCGGCAGCCGCAGCCGGGTTTCTTCGGCAGGCCGCGAAACGCTGATGGCTGCCGGTGTCGGTTGCGCTGGACTCCGAGCGAGCTTCCACTGGCAACCACTCGACCGTCAAATACAAGGCGCCAACTGCGGCGGGTCGGGCACAAGGCCTCGCGCTCCCCTCGCCTGCTTGGAACATGACGCGGTCATCCGCAATCAGGCGCGTCCCGGGGCGTGGAGATCAGGCGACGAAGCCCTCCACATCCTCCAGCTTCACCACGTGGCAGTAGATCATGTTGATGATCCGAAGCTCGGCTTCGTGGTGCTCGTCGTTGGCGGCGGCGCAGCAATCCTCGACGACCACCACGTTGAAGCTCTCGTCGGCCAGGCTGCGGACGGTCGAACTGACGCACTGGTCGGTGAAGATCCCCGCGCAGATCACGTTCCGGATCCCGATATTGTGCAGGATCAGCCGCAGGTTGGTGCCCGTGAGCGCGCTGTCGGTGGTCTTGAGGATGGTGATCTCGTCGCCCTGGGGCGCGAGCGCATCGACGATGAAGCTCTCCTCGGTGTCCTTGGGCATCAGAAGATAGTTGAAGCCCGGCTTCTTCTGGCTGAGGGACCGGTCCCTGCCGTCCTGCGTCAGGCAGGCGATGCGCGCGAAGATCACCTCGATGCCGTGTGCGCGCGCGAAGTCGATCAGCTTCGCGGTGTTAGGCACGACGACCTCGTTCATCCGCTTGCGGAAGGGCACCCAGCGGGCGTCTTCCTCGGGCGTGTCCTTGGGATCGAAATAGGTGTTCTGGATGTCGATGACCAGCAGCGCCGTCTCGCCGGGCGGCAGTTCGATGTCCTCGGGCTCCTCGGCGGTCTCGTAATAGAAGCTGCGCCAGGCCGTCTTCCAGTCGCTCATGATTTCCGTCCCTTCACAGCCTCCAGGGTGCGGGTGATGGCGTCGCGCGCGGTCTCCATCTCGGCGGTGGTGCCGGACATGAAGACGCGCCCCGAGGCGCCCATCATCTGCACGTCGTTGATGATGGCGCCCGGCGCCGCGCGCTCGGCCTCGTTCGCCGCGACGCAGGCGAAAAGCGCCGGCGCCATCTCGTAGATCAGCAGCGACACGCCCGGCACCAGGATCGAGGCGTCGCGGCTGCGGTTGAGGATGATCGCGTGCTGATCCGACAGATCCTCGATGATGTCATGGAACAGGATGCTGGGGGCGAGCTGATCGCCGGCCTTTGCCGCCAGCCCCTTCAGCACCGCCTTGCCGGCGGCGTCGATCTCGTCCTGCGTGTCGGCGTGCAGCTCGAGCAGCCCGAACTGACGTTCGGTGAACAGCAGCCCGGGCTCCATGTCCGGGGCGGCCTTCAGGGCGAGGTCCGCGATCCGGTGGATGGCAAGCGCCGGGGCCACCTCGACGATCAGGCTGTGCTGCCCCGCGAACGGCGGATAGCCGCGCGCCCGCGTGGGCTTGGACAGCCAGGCCGCGAATTGCGGCTGCAGGTCGTGGATCGGCAGATAGACCCTGAGTTCGGCCATGCTCTCCCCCTGGAAAAGTCGTCGCCGCCGGCCGGGCGGTGATCCGGGCGTGGCCGGATCACTTCGTCCCGGCGGCCTCGAAGTGCTTGCCCAGATCGGCATGCGGGCGCGGGATGACGTGCACCGCGACGACCTCGCCGATGCCGTTGGCAGCTTCGGCCCCGGCCTCGGTGGCGGCCTTCACCGCGCCCACGTCACCCTTGACCACGACCGAGACGAGCCCGCCGCCCACCTCGTTGCGCGCCACGATCTCGACGTTGGCGGCCTTGACCATGGCATCCGCCGCGGTCAGGGCGGCCACGTAGCCGCGGGTCTCGATCATTCCGATAGCCTGGCTGGCCATGTCTCAGTCCTCCTGCTGTGTGTGTCTTCGCGGGGGTCCATCCCGCTACTCCTCGTCAATCGAGCCGATGATGAGCGCGTCGATGGGCGCCCTGATCTTGGTGAAATAGGCGGCGGCGACCGAGCCCTGGGTGACCAGCACCGCCTCGCCCTCGGCGCAGCCCAGCGGATCGAAGGCGATCATCCGCCCGCCGCCGTCCGTTTCGATCTCGAGCAGGGTGCCCGCGGGCACCGTATCGATGCGCTTGGTCGCCCAGACCCGTCCGATCACGCGTCCCCTGATCATGTGCGTGTCCTCTCGATCCTGATGTTGCGCCGGCGCAGTTCATCCCGGGCCAGCGGGGTGAAGCGCACATGCTTGCCCACGCTGACGCTGCGCTGCCCGTCCGGCAGGCTGGCGATCGCCTTCTCGGTGATCAGCCCGCGTTCGAACCGCGTGGGCGGCGGGGGCGCGCCCGGCGCCGGCGCCGAAGGCTGGAAGGCGTGCACCGGCGCCCCGCCGCCACGGGCAAGGCGGAAGACGTGCTGGCCGCTCTCGATCGCGGCGCGGGCCTGGCCGTCCTGTGCGAGCCGCAGGAGCCGCTGCACGAAGGCCGCGAGGTCGGCATCGCTGCTGATCGACACCTCTTCCTCGCGGCGGGTCGGCGTCGGCCCGCCGCCCTTCAGCGCCGCGAGTTCCTCGCGCAAGAGCTCACGGATCATGGCGCGCAACTCGGTCGACATCAGCGCGCCCCCGCATCGTGCAGGGCTTCCTCGGCGGCCTCGCGCGCGTTGCGCACCTCGGCCTCGTCGCCGGCCAGGTAGAGCCGCCCGTTGGCGCCGATCATGCGGAAGTCGATCACCTTGATGTTGGCGCGTTTCTCGGCCTCGTTGCAGGCGAGGATGGCGTAGGAGGCGGACTGGCATTCGAGCAGGTAGAGACTCTCGCCGCCCAGGATCATCGAGCCCAGCGTGTTGCGGTTGATCAGGAACGCGTGCTGCGCATCCACCCGGCTGACGATCTTCGAGGTCAGGATCCGCGGCGGGGCGACATCGTCCTCGGTCGCGCCGAGCGCGTCGAGCACGGCCTGCGCCCCGGCCTTCACCTCGGCGGTCGAGCGCGAGTGGAATTCGAGCGTGCCGAACTGCCGCTCGACGACCAGCAGCCCCGATTTCACCTCGGCGCCCTTCAGGGCCACGTCGGTCAGCGCCTCGATGTCGAGGCCGGGCGCGATCTCGATGATCTGCGCGGCCATGTTCCGGCGCGGCAGAGTGCCCCGCATCCACGTGGCGATATAGGCCAGGGTCTGCGGTTGCAGCTGGTCGAGGAATATGAAGGAGCGGAGTTCGGCCATGGTCACTTCTTCAGCAAATCACGCAGTTCCTCGGCGATCAGGCGGCGCAGCTCGTCGCGCGCCGGCCCGTCGATGCCACGGGCGGCGGCCCCGCCCGTGACGGCGCCGCGCGGCGCGGGCCGCGGCGAGCCGGGCACGCCGTCGCTCGGCGCCTCGGGCAGCGGGCCCTCGAAGCTGGGCGACAGCCCGTCGAACCGGCCGAACAGCTCGTCGGGATCGTTGCTGTAGGCGATGCGGGTCCAGTGCACCAGGTGCTGCGGCCCGATGTTCTCGCCCACCGAAGACTTGCCGTAATAGCCCGTCCCGATGGTGAAGGAGGGCGCAAGATTGGTGGCGAAGCCGGACGCGCCCTGGCTGCATGGCGCATTCACCACCACGCGATAGGCCGGAACGGTTTCGGCGTAGCGCATGATCACCCGCTCGTCGCTGGCGTGGATGGCTGCCGAATGCCCCGCCCCGGTCAGCAGAAGGACCGCGCGCGCCTGCGCCATCGCCTGCTCGCGGTTCTTCGCGACGTGCATGGCCAGCACCGGGCAGAGCTTCTCGCGGCTCAGCCGCTCCTCGACGCCGATCTGGGCGATCGGCGTGACCAGGATGCGGGTGTTCTTGGGCGCGCGGATGCCACACTCCTGGGCGATCCAGGCGGCATCACGGCCGATCGCCTCTACGTTGAAGCCGCGCTCGTGGAAAAGGAAACGGCGCACCCGCTCGGTTTCCTCCTCGCTGCAGATATGGGCGCCGGCGGTCTTGAGCGCCTGCGATAGCGGGCGTTCCTGCTCGGACAGGGTGATCAGCACGCTCTCGTTGGTGCAGAGGACGGAATTGTCGAAGCTCTTGGAGTCGACGATCCGCTTCGCAGCCTTGGCCAGGTCGCCGCTGGAATCGACGAAGACGGGCGCGTTGCCCGGCCCCACGCCGATCGCGGGGTTCGACGAGGAATAGGCCCCGCGGACCATCGCCGTGCCGCCGGTGGCCAGGATCACGTTGGTCTTGGGCGAGCGCATGAAGGCCTCGACCATCGGAATCGAGGGCTGATCGAGGATCTGGATCACCGCGTCGGGCGCGCCGGCGGCCCGCGCCGCGTCCATCAGCCGCCCCGCCGCGTCCACGCAGCAGTCCTTCGCCGCGGGGTGCGGGCTGAAGACGATCGCGTTGCGCGTCATCAGCGCCAGCAGGACCTTGAAGTTCAGCGTCGCGATCGGGTTCGTCGACGGCGCCAGCGCGAAGATCACGCCCGCCGGGTCGGGGATCTCGACGATCTTCCGGGACGCGTCCACGCGCGGGTTGACGTAATCCGCGTCGCGATAGAAATCGACCAGCGGCCTGGCCGTCAGCTCGTTCTTGATCTTCTTGTGCGCGGCGACGCCGAAGCCGGTCTCCTGCACCGCCCAGTCGGCATAGCGCCCGGCGTTCTCGTGCGCGCAGGCCGCCACCGCCTCGACGATCGCCATGGTGGTGGCGCGGTCGTAGCGGCGGAACACCGAGGACGCCCAGCGCGCCCGCTCGAGCATCATGTCGGCGCGGCCGTCCATCGCGGCCGGAGTGCCGGAAATGTCGACCAGGGTCCTGATCTCGGGCTTCATCACACCATCCTCCGGCGGTCGCCCATCACCTCGGCCCGGGCGAGGCCGATGCCGATCTCGACCCGCCGCAACACGTCCTCGGCGTCCGAGCGGGTCAGCAGCACGCCCGGCTTGAACTGCAGCACCTTCGGATCGAGCGTCGAGAAGATCGCCCAGACACCGTTGTTGTAGAGATGCTTCATCACCGGCTTGGCGCCCTGCTCGGTGGCGAATTCCAGCCCCATCACGACGCCGTGCTGGCGGATGCCAAGGAAGAAGTCGGAATACTCGGCCTTGATCGCCTCGAGCCCCGCGCGCAGGTAGTCCGAGATATAGCGCACCATGGTCCGGACCTCGGGACGCTGCACGATCTCGAGCGTCTTCATTGCCACGACGCAGCCCAGCTCGGCCCCGCCCATGGTCGAGATATGGCCGAAGCCGTCCTGGTGCAGCCAGCCGCCGCATTTCTCCGAGATCAGCACGCAGGCGATCGGGTACATCCCACCCGAGATGCCCTTGCCGGTGACCATGATGTCGGGCTCGACGCCGTATTTCATGCAGCCCCACATCTCGCCGGTGCGCATCAGGCCGGTCTGAACCTCGTCGGCAATGTAGAGGGTGTCGTATTTCTCGCACAGCGCCTTGACCGCCGGCAGATAGCCCTCATGCGGCATCGGGAATCCATAGGTCGCGGGGATCGTCTCCATGATGACCGCCGCCACGTCGCGGCCGCGCAGCGCGTCTTCCATGGCGTTGAGGTCGTTGAACGGAACCTGGACGAATTCGCCCTCGCGATCCTCGGACAGGAACAGCTTGGAAAAGCGCTCGTCGCCTGTCTTCACCGCCAGCCCGGTGTGCCCGTGATAGGCCTTGATGATCGAGACGATCTTGCGCTTCTGCGCGGCGTGGCGGGCGGTCTTGATGGCTATGTCGATCGCCTCGCCCCCGCCCGAGCCGTAGGCCGTGTATTTCATGTCCGGCGCCGGCGCGCAGGCCGCCAGCGCCTCGGCCAGGGCGGTGCGGGCCAGCGCCGGGAAATGGTGGTTGCCCATGTCGAAGCGCTCGGTGCCCGCCTTCAGGACCTCGACCAGCTCGGGGTGGCGATGCCCCAGATTGTAGGTGCCGCCGTTCAGATGCAGGTCGATCAGCCGGCGGCCGTCCATGTCGTAGAGGTAGTAGCCCTCACGGCGGTCGATCACCAGATCGACGCCCATGTCCTGCCAATCCTGGGTCTTGCCCGGATTCCAGAACTCCTTGGAACGCGCGAGAAATTCTAGCTTCGCCTCGCTCATGACCGGCTCCTCCACGATGGGGGCAGAATCCGTGATTCTCCGGGGCCACGCTTGACAGGCTCGCGACGCGGATTGACAGCTCTCACCCCATACGCGTCAGGTAGTCCTCGCCAAGCTCGGCCGAGACCCGCGCGAAATCCTTGGCCAGCGCCTGCGGCTCGGGTGCCTCGATGTGGCTGCCGATCCAGGCCAGCAGCGCCAGCCGGCGCAGCATCACGAAGGTGTCGATCTCGGCCTCGGCGGCATCCGACAGGGGCCGCACGCCGCGATAGCCCTCGACCCAGGACTGCTTGAGCGCCGGCACCTGGGGATGATCCTCCATGAAGCTGATCCCGGTGGCGAAATCGTACAGGAACCAGCCGAAGCCGCAGTCGTCGAAGTCGATCAGCCGCGTATGGCCGCCATCGATGAGAAGGTTCGCAAGCCGCATGTCGGCATGGATCAGGCCATAGCGGTCCGGGCCCTTGCCATAGGCCAGCAGACGGTCGCGAACGGTCTGCTCGACCCGCTCGAGCAGTGCCTTGATTTCGGGCGTCACGTTCGGCGCATCGCGCCAGTCGCCCCAGGTCGGGTCGGGGCCGAACACCGCCTTCTCGTCCCAGGTCAGGCGCTCGAAGGGCTCGGGCCGCGTCCAGCCGACGGAATGCTCGTGGGTGCGCGCCGCGATCGCGCCGAGCTGGCGGAACGGCTCGACCAGGTCGTGGCTCTCGTCGGGCTGCTCGCCTTCGACGAACTCGAACATCACCATATAGCGCGGCGCGGGCAGCGCCGCGACCTGATGGGACTGGATCGGGTCGCCGTCGCGCCCCGGGATCGCCTCGGGCGTCTCGACCGTGCCGGCCTCGCCCAGCGCGTGCGACCAGGCCAGCTCGCACTCGATGGCCCGGTGGGAATGATAGTTTTCGCGGTGCACGCGCAGGACCGACTTGTAGCCACCCGGCGCCTCGACCAGATAGGTGGCGTTTTCCGACACGTTGATGAGGCGCGCTTTCGCTCCCTCGGGCAGATCCCAGAGCGCGAGCGCCTCGTTTGCGAGAACCTCGAGATGCCGCAGCATCTCTTCGAGCGGCATGTCGCTGCCTGCCATGTGCTCCTCCATGAACTTGTTGGGGCCAGGCGGCGATCGCCCCCTGGCCCGGCACTTCGCGGACGATGTCAGATTTCGTCCATCGCCTCCAGCGACTCGGGAAGGATCTGGCCGCCGTCGACCACGACCTGCTGGCCGGTGATGTAGCCGGCCTCGTCGGAGGCGAAGAACAGCGCCGCATATCCGATGTCCTCGACCTCGCCCAGCCGCTTGAGCGGGATCGAGGCGGCCATGGTGTCGAGGTATTCCTGCCCCAGATCCTGCAGGCCCTCGGTGTAGATATTGCCCGGCATCACCGCGTTGATCGTGGTGTTGTAGCGCGACAGCTCCATCGCGGCGGTCTTGAGAAAGCCCAGCTGGCCCGCCTTGGACGCACCGTAATGCGCCCAGCCCGGGAAGCCCGTCACCGGCCCGGTGATCGACGAAGTCAGCACGACGCGCCCCTTGCCGGCCTTGTCGAATTGCGGGATGCAGGCCTTCACGCACAGGAAGGCCGAGCGCAGGTTGGTCGCCATGACCTGGTCCCACTCGGACGGGTCCATGTCGACGATCTTGGTCTGCGGGAACGCACCGGCATTGGCGCAGAGGATGTCGACGCCGCCGGTGCGCGCGACGACGCTGTCGACCATCGCCTTGACGCTGTCCCAGTCGCTGACGTCGCACTGGACGTAGGTCGCGCCCAGTTCCTCGGCGGCGGCCTTGCCGGTGTCCTCGCCCCGCGCGGCGATGGTCACGTCTGCGCCGTTGCCGGCGAAGACGCGGGCAATGCCCTTTCCGATCCCCTTCGAGCCACCTGTGACGATGACGCTTTTACCCTTGACCGAAGTCAGCATGATGAACCTCCCTTATTGTTCGGGTTTGGCGTAGGTCGGACGATTCTCGCGCGCCATGCGCACCAGCCAGTACAGGGCGAACGCGAGGACGAGCAGTATGAAGGATGCCGCCACCGACAGCGTGCCGACGGTGGGCACCAGCGGCGAATAACCCGAAACCATCTTGGCATAGAGCCATTCAGGCAGGGTCGAATCCGCGCCGGTGGTGAACAGCGAAAGCGGGAAATTGCCCCAGCTCAACAGGAACGAGAACAGCCCCGCCGACACGATGCCCGGCATCAGAAGGGGCAACGTGACCTCTTTCATCGTCACCCAGGTCGAGGCGCCCATGTCGCGCGCGGCCTCCTCGAGCGCCGGGTCGAAGGAATAGGCGCGGATGGCGATGATCAGCGTGGCGATGGGCGCGATCCAGACGATATGGGCGACAACCGCCGTCCGCCAGGTCGGAATGATGCCGATCGAATTGAACCACATCAGCAGGGCAAGCCCGAGAACGGTCTGGGGAAAGAAGATCGGCAGCAGGATCAGTTTCTGGAACAGGCGCCGATGCGGCCAGTCGTAGCGCGCATAGGCCAGCGCCCCGAAAAAGCCCACGGTCACCGAGACGATGGTCACGAGCACCGCGACCAGGAACGAGTTGATCAGCAGGTCGCTGACCGTCGAGCTTTCCAGCGCCCGCCCGTACCATTCGGTCGAGTAGCGCCGGATCGGAAAACTGAGATAGCGCGCCTTCGAGACCGACGCGAAGGTGACCGAGACCAGCGGCAGGTACAGGATGAACAGGATCAGTATCCCGTAGGCAAACAGGAATATGGTCGTGCCGCGCGAAGGTTTCATGAGCCCCGTTTCCCCATGATGCCGTCGAGGTCGACGCGGGAGATGCCGAAGATGGCAAGCCCCCCGATGATCAGGATGAGCACGATCGACAGCGCCGAGCCGAGCGGCCAGTTCTGGCCGTAGGTGAAGGCTGTCTCGATCTCGTCGGCGATGACGATGACGGCCTGCCCGCCCAGCAGCTTGCTCTCGGCCAGCGCCCCGGTCGCCAGCACGAAGCTGAGCAGCGAGCCCACGACGATCCCCGGCGCGGCCAGCGGCAGGTCGATCTCCCAGAGGATCTGCCAGCGCGTCGCGCCCAGATCGGCCGCCGCCTGGCGGGCGTCGTCGGGCACCATCGAGATCCCCTGCGCAAGCGGGAACAGCATGAAGGGGAAATACACGTAGACCAGCCCGAAGACGATCGCAGGAACGTTGTAGAGCAGCCCGTCCCAGCCAACGCCGAACCAGGCCCGGAAATGACCCTCGATCAGCCCGCCCTTCATCAGTGTCAGCACCCAGCCGAACAGGCGGATGTTCTCGGACACGAAGAGCGACATCACCACCAGGATGGTGATCACGATGGTGAAGCGATTGAAGACCTTGGCCATCGCGTAGGCGAGCGGCCAGCACAGCACCAGCAGGATGAAGGTGGAGGCGAAAGCCATCCCGAGCGCCCAGGCGAGGGACTTCCAGTATCCCTGCTTGAACAGCTCCATGTAGGCCGAGAAATCCGGCATGTTGAACAGGCTGAAGGTCTTTTGCGGCATGACCGAAAAGACGGCGACCACGATCAGCGGCGCGATGAAGCTCGCCAGCAGGACGAGGAAGATCGGGATGGCGCTGAGCATACCCAGCCTGCGGTTGGCCCGTTCCATCTCACGCCTCCCGGATCATGTGGGCGTTCTCGACATCCCAGCCCAGCACGACCGCCTCGCCGGGCTTTCCGTCGAAGCGATCCTCGCGGAGCTTCTCGACGGTCAGCCGCGTGCCGTCCGAGGCCTCGACCTCGTACTGGATGCGCGAGCCGAGCGCGTATTCGGCTCGCAGGATGCCGCGCACGATGAAATCGCAGGTCTCTCCGGTGGTGACGAAGCGCACGAATTCGGGGCGCACCATCAACGTGCACCGCTCGCCCTGCTTCATGTCGAAGCCCAGCTCGCGGGCCTCGCCGTTGACATGCACCTCGACGCCCTTGCCATGCATCCCGCCCTCGGCGGTGCCCTCGATGCCGAACAGGTTCACCTCGCCCATGAACTCGGCGACGAAGCGGCTGACGGGGCGGGCATAGATCTCTTCGGCATTGTCGATCTGCTCGAAATGGCCGGCCCGCATGATCGCGATACGGTCCGACATCACCATCGCCTCCTCGAGCGAGTGGGTGATGTAGACGAAGGTCTTTCCGGTGCGATCGTGCAGATCCTTGAGCTCTTTCTCGAGCGTCTTGCGCAGCCGGTAGTCGAGCGCCGAGAGAGGCTCGTCGAAGAACAGGATCTCGGGATCGAACGCCAGCGCCCGCGCCAGCGCCACGCGCTGCCGCTCGCCACCCGAGCATTCGTTGATCCGCTTGCCGTAATAGTCCCGGGGCAGATGCAGCAGGTCCAGAAGCTCCATCGCCCTGGCCCTGCGGCTGCTCTCGGACTCGCCGCGTATCTTGAGCGGAAACTCGATGTTCTGCCCGACCGTCCGGTGCGGGAAAAGCGCCAGCGACTGGAAGACCATGCAGGTCGGACGTTCGCTGGCCGGCGTCTGGTCGATGCGTTCCCCGCGCAGCCAGATCTGGCCTTCCGTCAGCTCGTCCATGCCCACGAGCAGGCGGATCAGCGTCGATTTCCCGCTGCCCGAGGGGCCCACGATCGTCAGGAATTCACCCTCCGTGATATCGAGCGAAATCCCGTGCAGCGCGGTAAAGGTGCCGAAGCGCTTGACGAGGTTGTCAAGCCGCAGGATTGGTTGTTCGGTCATGTGACGGCCCTGGGTGAAAGGCTCCCCGGCGCCGCCGCCGGGGAACACTGAGCTTGGATTACTGGCGCTTTGCTGCGTTGTAGATCTCGTTCAGCTCACTGTAGGACGCGACGACCTGATAATCGAGCGACCTCGCCATTTCCTCGTCGAGGCTGTCCCACTGGATTGCGTCCAACTCGTCCGCGTCGAACTGGGACATGACCGCGTCGTCCGCCATCTGCGAGACCGGGTTGTA
>JABAHR010000517.1_pt1 | contig 13910 bp, 14 predicted proteins | sample 7062101 | NCBI WGS metagenome assembly JABAHR01 (sample SAMN14534553, study PRJNA622989) | marine sediment metagenome | biome: marine biome [ENVO:00000428]; feature: marine pelagic biome [ENVO:01000023]; material: deep marine sediment [ENVO:00002113] | place: India: Gulf of Kutch | collected... | reverse complement strand
TCGAACGGATCCCCGGTGATCGCGTAGACCTGCCAGCCGACCGCGACGGTCTGGATCTGCAGCGCAGAGACGACGCAGACATGCGCCGCCCAGTAGCGCGGAAAGCCCGCGTGGCGGAAGGCGGCGAAGCGCCCGCCCGGGGCCGGCATGAGCCTAGCGGTGCCGGGTGATCACGTCGACAAGCGCGGGCTTGCCGGACTTGACCACCTCCAGCGCGCGCCGCACGGCCGGGGCGACGTCCTCCGGCTTGTCGATCGGCCCCTCGCCCCAGACGCCCATGCCGCGCGCGATGGTTGCGAAATCGGGCTCGGGGTCGAAGATGTCCATGCCGATATGCGCCTTGCCCTCGTCGGTGCCGCGCATCCGCGCCATGCGGATCTGGTGGTGCCAGTCGTTGTAATAGGCGCGGTTGTTGAACATCACGATCAGCAGCGGGATCTCGTGCTTGGCCGCGGTCCACAGCGCGCCGGCGTCGTACATCAGGTCGCCGTCGGGCTGGAAGGTGACCACCACCTTGTCGGATTTCTTGTGCGCCAGCGCCACGCCCAGGCTCATGCCGATCTGCGTCGAGGTGCCCAGGCCCTTGCCCGGGTGGCGGTGCGGGGCGTCGAAATCCCACAGCTTGCGGGTCCATTGCCGCAGCGTTCCCGAGGCCAGCACCCAGTCCTCGTCCTTGATGACCTCCCACACCTCTTCGGCCAGTCGGCCCGTGGTCAGCGGCGAGGCATCGCGGTCGGCCTTCGCCTCCTGGGCCCAGCGGGCGAAGTTCTCGGCGTTGCGGGCGGCTATGACCTTCTTGCGGGCGGCGACCTTCTCGGCCAGCGTCGGATCGGCCGCCAGCCGGGCCTCGGCGATCTGCTGCATCTGGGGCATGACCACGCGCGGGTCGCCCAGCGCCGAGTGGGCCTTGGGGTGGTAGCGCCCGTAGTCCAGCGCCCAGGCTCCGATGCCGATCTCGTGGAAGCCGACCTCCATCCAGGTGCAGTCCGGCCGCAGATACGAGGTCAGCACCCGGTTGGTGCTGTCCAGCTTGGCCACCGCCTTCTCCCAGTCGACCACGTCCAGCGCGAGGATCGCGTCCGCCTTGCGCAGGCTGTCGGTGTCCATCGACAGGTTCTGCGGGTGGCGGTTGGGGAAGCACAGCGAAGAATTGACGTCCCACACCGCGACGCCCAGCGTCTCGGCCAGCGCGACCAGCTTTTCGAAATTGCCCGAATGGCGGCCGGTGAACTCGGCCATGATATAGGGGAACTCGGCGGTCAGCAGCGCGTCGACGATGGGCTCCAGCGCCGCAGGGTCGGCGGCCATCGGCGCGGGCGCGCGCTGACGGTCGGGCGGCAGCGCGGGCAGGTCGGCGGTCAGCGGCGTCTCCTGCAGCATGGCGTCGTAGCAGAGGTAGACCGGCCCGGCGGGCTCGGTGACCATCGCCGAATAGGCGCGCATGAAGCTGTCGGGCACGCCCTCGATGCTATGCGGCTGGTAGTCGAACTTGGTGAAGTTGCGCACCGCGTCGCCCTGGCTCTGGGCGGTGTGGTGCCAGTCACTGCGCGGGCGGCGCTTGGACTCGTCCATCGGGCCGGTGGCGCCCAGGATGAACACCGGCGCGCGGTCGGTGAAGGCGTAATAGACCGCCATCTGCCCGTGCAGCAGGCCGACAAGGTCGTGCAGGATGCAGGCCATCGGCTTGCCGGTCGCGCGGGCATAGCCGTGGGCGATCTGGACCGCCGTCTCCTCGTGCTGGCAGACCAGCATCTTGGGATTGTCGCCGCCATAGTTGACCAGACTGTCATGCAGACCGCGGAAAGACGCGCCCGGGTTGATGGCGATGTATTCGAAGCCGTAATCCTGCAGCAGGTCCACGATCACGTCGGACTGGTATTTCTGGTAACCGGCCGGTTGGTCCTCGGGCATCGGTTCCGCCTCCCCTAGTTTCTTTGGTTTTGCTTGGTTCAGATCATTGCATCGGCGTCGCCGTGCCGAAGGCGGTCAGGGCACCGATCGCCATCGCCAGGCCACCGGCCAGGAAGGGGATCACCAGCACCGCCACCGCGCGTAATCGCAGGAACGACGCGCCCAGCAGCGGCAGTTCGTAAATCAGGATGCGGTGCGCGGCGTAGAGGCTCCATGAGGTCACGAAGGTCACCAGCGCGGCGCTGGTCGCACCGGCCTTGGCGAAGACGGCAGCAATGGCGAAGGCGATCACCGGACCGGCGGGCACCAGCAGCCCTGCGCCGGCTGCGACCGGCAGCGCCAGCAGCCCCGCCTCGGGGCCCAGAAAGCTCGAGATCGTCTCACGCGGGATCAATTCGGCGATGAACCCGGCGGCCACCAGCGCGCAGAGCATGCGCGGCACCAGCTTGGCGAACTGTTCGAGAAAACGCTTGATGATCGGCCCGAAGGCGATGCGCTTGGCCAAGGCGATCCCAACGAGGAGCGCCAGCAGCGTCAACAGTACCATGAAGCCGATGCTCATGGCTTTACCTCGCCGGGCCGCTCGGATTTCTCGCCGGACCTGTCGTCCTTGAACCGCAACTCGAAGGGCAGACGGCGGGCGATGAGCCCGGCCACAATCGGCAGCGGCAGGCTGATGAGAACCCGCAGGAACGCGAACTCGGCACCCATGAACGGTACGTCCCAGATCAGCACGCGCTGCAGGCCCAACGTCCCCCAGGCGGTGATATAGGCCACCATCGCACCGCGGTCGGCGCCCGACACCGCCAGCACCGCCAGCAGCGCATAGGCCGAGGACGGCCCGCCGGGCGTCACCGTCCCCGCAGCGGTGGCGATGATCAGCCCTTTCATCCCGCTTTCCTGGCCCAGATGGGCCGACACCTTGTCACGCGGCAGCAGGAACCAGATCAGCGCCGCGATCGCCAGGGCCACGAAGACCCGCGGCAAGAGGCTGACGAGCAGCCGCGCGTCGCGGGCAAGCGCATGGATGAACGCCTCCTGCCCCTTGACCAGGTAGCAGGCGATCCCGGTAAGGATGGCGACGCCGAGGAACCCGAAAAACCCCTTTCCAAACGCATCCCGCAGCACCTCGCGCCGCCAGGCAGGATCCGTAAGGAAAGCGAGCGGTGCCAAGCGCGTCTCCGGGTTCAGTGGTGGTGATGGTCGTGGTCGTGATGGTGGTGATCATGGGCGCGGTGATGCGCCTCGGCGATCTCGCGCGGCTCGTTGTGGCCGGCAGACACCGCCTCGATCACCGCGCGGTAGAGGTCCGCCTCGGGCGGCAACTGCCCGGCGAGGAATCCGGCGAGCCGCGCCAGGGCGATGGCCTGGCTGGCGAGCGCGTCGACCGCCTCGTCCTCCTCGGCCGCCGCCACCTGGGCCAGCGCGCGTCCCAGCCCGCTGCGGAAGGTATGCTCCATATAGGCCGCGCGGCCCTCGGCCTCGGCCAGGCCCTTCGGGCCGCCGCCATCGCCACCGATCCCCGGCTCGACGCCCAGTTCGCGCGCCATGACGCGCATCTGCTCAAGCAGGTCCTGCCCGATGGCCGCCTGTTCGTCGATCTCTCCGCACATGGTCCAGTCCTCCGAAATGGCGCCTCAAAGCGCCGTCTGCAGCCCCGGCAGGCTTTCCAGGGCCAGTCCGCCGCCCACGATGACGGCCAGCGCGGCGATCGCCAGTGAGACCGCCGTCTTCATCCAGCCCGCGCCGCGCTGGACGTGGCCCAGCGGCAGGCTCAGCACCGCGCTGAGCGCCGCCATGCCGACCATCGAGCCCGCGCCGAACACCGCGAAATAGGCCAGCGACTGGGTCAGGCTCTCGGTCGCCGCCACGGTCAGCACCAGCAGCCCGGCCGAGCCCGCGGCGCCGTGCACCAGTCCGATGCCCATGGTCGCCAGTTCTCCGCGCCCGACGCGGTGGCGGTGGCCGTGGTCCCGGGTGTGCGGGCGCTCGCCGCTGTGGCTGTGGGCGTGCAGGTGCTTGTGGCCGTCATGCTCGTGAACATGGATGTGGATGCGCTCGCGGTGCATCCGCCACAGCACCCGCAGGCCAAGGCCCGCGATCATCAGCCCGACCACCAGCTCCAGCGCCGCCTCGGCCCGGCCCGATATGCTCAGGCCCAGCAGCACGACCGTCGAGCAGATGGCGAACAGCGCCAAGGTGTGCCCCAGCCCCCAGAACGCGCCGCGCGCGATCAGGGCGCGCCGGCCGTCGCGCCGGTCGGTCATCGCCGCCACCGCGGCCAGGTGGTCGGCCTCGAGCGCATGCGCCATGCCGATCACGAAACCCAATGACAGGAACGCCCAGCCGCCGAAGGCGGCGGCCGCCCCGGCCATCAGCAGCGCGACCCCGGCAAGGGCCGCGCCACGGGCGGATATGCCGCTCATGCGCGCAGCGCCGTGAGCATCGCCGGGATGTAGTCGTCGTCATTCGCGACCACCAGCACCCGGGCGAAGCGCCGCATCGAGTTGACCACCTTGTCCACTGTCGCCTGCGGCTTGCCCGCGCCCAGCGCCAGCCCCGCGCACATGATGTTGCGATGGAAGCATTCCCGCGCGATCACCTCGGCCGCGCCCTCCGAGTCGCCCTCGGTCGCAAGCAGCACCACGACGTCGGCGCCCTCCAGCTCGGCCTCGAGCTGCGCGGGCGTGCCGTCGGGGTTGCTCAGCGGCAGGTCGGCCGCGGCGGTCTTTTCCGGATCGACCTTGTCGCGGGTGGCGACGGTCAGGAAATGCGCGTCGTTCCACGGCTCCTCCGAGATGCCGTACATCGCCTCGGCCGCCCGCGCGTCCAGCGCGAAGATGCGCGAATGGCGCATCCCCGAATTCGGGTACTGCACCCGGTAGCGCGCCTCGGCGGCGGTCGCCGCACGCGCGCAGCTGCCCAGCATCGTGGGGTGGTTCGGGTCGAAGAAAAGTTCCCGGATGTCCATGGCTTACACCGAGGTCTGCTTGACGCCCGGACGCACCGTCAGGTCTTCCTTCATCGCTTCCTTGAACGGCTCCTCGGCGGGCAGCACGCGGGCCGCCGAGCGCACCTGCTGGTGCTCGGGGACGCGGCCCGGGGGCGACACGCCCTTGTCGCGCAGCGCCACCGCCGCCTTGCGCAGCCGGTGGCGGGCCATGATGATGCCGTTGTCGGTCGAGACCAGGTTTTCCTTGGTGCGGTCGACGATCGGACCCATGCTTTCCTGCAGCGAGGCGTCCTGCATCGCGATACCCCAGATGCCGGAATAGCTCTCGCCCCGCCTCTGCGCCTCGCGGTCCATCAGGTAGTCGTTGTCCTTGTTCTGCTTGGGCCGGAAGGTGCCGGGGACGTACTGGTTGTGCACGCCGTAGCCGTCGATCATCGCCTGCCGCTCCTCGTCGGTCAGCGCGCGGGTCGGGTGGTAGTCGAAGGACCAGGCCCAGCAGTTCTCGTCGTCGATCGGGATCCAGAAATGCCCATGGACGGGGTGGTCGCCGCGCGGCGGCACCATGGTGAAGCTGGGCATGACCCAGGGCGTGATACGCCAGTAGTACTGATCGTTCTCGGCCATCCGGCGGGCGCCGATGAACAGGCCCCCGTCGCTCTCGACGACCTCGAAGACCGGCTTCTTGTCGTTCGCGTTGTACTGGTTACCCTTGGCGCCCTTGAACAGCGGGTCGGATTTCAAGCTGCCCGAATGCAGGAACGAGACGTGGCTTGAGTCGATGCCGCCTTCCATCGCCTGCAGCCAGTTGCACTCCTGCCAGCGCTTCGAGGTGTAGGTCTGCTCGGGCGGGACGGTGGCGAATTCCCAGGTCGGCTCGGGCGGCCGGTCCTCCTTGTCGCCCATGTGGGTCCACAGCACGTCGCCGATCTTGATCAGCGGGTAGGCGCGCAGCTTGATCTTCTCGCAAAAGCCCGACTCCTCGGGCTCCGAGGGCACCTCGACGCACTGGCCGGTGTAGTCGTATTTCCAGCCGTGGTAGGGGCAGCGCAGGCCGCCCTCCTCGTTGCGGCCGAACCACAGCGACACGCCGCGGTGGGCGCAGAACTCGTCCATCAGGCCATAGCGGCCGTGGCTGTCGCGGAAGGCGATCAACCGCTCGCCCAGCAGCTTTACGCGCACCGGCGGGCAGTCGTCCTCGGGCAGTTCCTTGGCCAGCAGCGCCGGGATCCAGTATTGCCGGAACATGTCGCCCATCGGCGTGCCCGGATCGGTCTGAGTCAGAAGATCGTTGATTTCCTTGCGAAGCATGTCTCTGGCGCTCCCTCTCTCAACATCGGCCGGCCTCCGCGCCGGCAAAGATCATCGTTCGACGCTGCCTCTCACGGCTTCGGTGGCAGGTCCGCCTTTTCGGCCTCGTAGGCCGCGTCCATCTTGGACTCCAGCCCGTTCTCGGCCAGCGCCTCGGCGAACATGCTGCGGACCTCCTCGCGCTCGTCGGCATAGTCGATCTGGTCGCCGCCGATGCGCTGGCTGATCCAGGCCTTGGGCACGCCCTGCTCGTTGCGGATCGCGACGCCCTCGTACTTGAACGCCAGATAGCGCGCCGGCGTGGTGCCGGTATTGAAGTGCTGATGGTACCACATGTTGGGCGGCACGATCATGCTGCCCGGCTTCCAGTCGAAGCGCTCGGGCTCCGAGCCTTCGGGCCACATCAGGCTGTAGCCTTCGCCCGAGAGGATGATCACATGCGCGCCGGGCCCGTGGCGGTGGCACTTCTTGTAGGTGCCTACGGGGAACTGGCTGATATGGCTGTTCATCGAGCACTTGGCCAGCTGGAAGCGGATATGCCCGCCGCCGGCGCCGCGCTCCTTGGCCTCGATCAGCGGCAGGTTGACCGCGTCGGCGACGTAGTTCGTCTCCATCAGCAGGCCCTTCTGCTCGCCCTGGTCGGCGAAGTAGTCGGGCTCGCCCGAGAAGCGGCCTTCGAAATCGTAGGGCGTGTTGAACAGGAATTCCGGATCCTCGAACACGTTCATGATCGGCGGCATGTTGGTGACGGCGACGTAGCGCGCCGGCTCCGACCCCGAGCCATTGAAGTGCTGGTGGTTGGCGTTCAGCGGAATACCGAAGATCGACCCCGGCCCCCATTCGAAGCTGACCTTGTTGCCCTTGTCGTCCCAGACCACGGTCGAGCCGCGGCCCGACAGGATCAGCACCGTCTCCTCGAACAGCTGCCGGTGCGGCTCCAGCTTGCCGCCAGCGGGGATCTCCATCACATAGCAGTCGTTCGAGGTCCGGCTGGCGTCATGGTTCAGGAACACCGCGCTGCCGCCGCGCCGCGCCCATGGCTTCAGCTCGATCTCGTGCAGGCTGGGCACGTAGTTGCCGTTCTTGATCTCCAGCCCTTCGGCGGCGATGAAGCGGGTGTAGGGCGTTTCCTTCTCGGCCTTGAATTTCTCGGCAAGCTTGTCCGAGACGATGGCGTGCTTGTTCATCGGCTTTCCCTTCGTCGCGGGGCCATCCGTCGCGGCCCGTCTTTTTCCGTTGCATCAAAGATAGGTCAGGCGTTAGGGTCCCGTCAATGGACCGGCGGTCCATATAGAGGAACACATAATGCCGCAGGACAAAAAGCCCGAGCGCCATACGATCGACGATCACATGTTCGGCGATTTCTACCCGCACGAGCACGGGCCGGACGCCGATCACGACCATGATGATATCGACCCGGGGCCGCTGGAGGACAACCCGATCTGGCAGCGCGACAACGTGGCGCTGACCAGCGTGGGCATCGATATCGGCTCGGCGGGCACGCAGGTGATCTTCTCGACCATCCACCTGCAGCGCATGGCCGAAAGCCACGCCTCGCGCTATGTCATTGTCGATCGCAAGACCGCCTACGAGTCGCCGGTGCGTTTCACCCCCTACGAGGGCGAACACGACATCGACGCCCGCAAGCTGGGCGAGATCATCGACGACGCCTATGCCGCGGCGGCGATCCGGCCCAGCGACATCGACACCGGGGTCGTCATCCTGACCGGCGAGGCGCTTCGCCGCCGCAATGCCGAGGCGATCGCCGGGATCGTCTCCGAGAAAGGTGGCGATTTCGTCACCGCGACCGCCGGCAACCACATGGAGGCGATGCTGGCCGCCTATGGCTCGGGTGCCGCCAAGGCGAGCCATGACGGCCATTCGCGCATCCTCAACGTCGATATCGGCGGCGGCACCACCAAGCTGGCGCTCTGCGAGAACGGCCAGGTGCGCTGGACCGCCGCGCTGCATGTCGGCGGCCGGCTGATCGCGACCGAAGACGGCCGCGTCACCCGCGCCGAACCCACCGGCCGCCATCACGCCGCCGCCGCCGGGCTGAACCTCTCGGTCGGCGACAACTGTACCGCCGAGGACCGCCGCAGGATCGCCACCCGCATGGCCGACCTGCTGACCGCGGCGCTGACGCAGCACCCGATGCCCGAGGATGTCGCCGAGCTGTTTCTGACCGAGGTGCCAGAGGATTTCGGCGACCTGGCGGGCATCATGGTCTCGGGCGGGGTCGGCGAATACGTCTCGGGCAACGAGACCCGCGACTTCGGCGACCTGGGCCTGCCGCTGGGCACGATCCTGCGCGAGCGCGGCGAGGCCGGGGCGCTGGGCGCGCCGCTGCTGCCCGCCGCCGCCTGCATCCGCGCCACCGCGCTGGGCGCCTCGGAATATTCGGTGCAGCTTAGCGGCCAGACCAGCACCGTCACCGCCCCGGGCAGGATCCTGCCGCGACGCAGCATGCAGGTGCTGAAGCCGGACGTCGACCTCACCACCGCGCCGACACCCGAGGAGATCGCCGAGCAGACCCGCCTGCATTTCGAAGCCTTCGGCCTCGACATCGCCGGGGACGAGGTGGCGCTGGCCTACGAATTCGCCGTGGCCCCCGACTATGCCAGCATCCGCCGGCTGGCCGACGGCATCGTGCTGGCCATGCGGCCTCGGCTCGATGGCGGCCACCCGCTCTATGTCATGATCGACGGCGACATCGCGCAGACGCTGGGCGCCATCCTGCGCGAAGAGGTGAAGCTGAAGAACGATCTGCTTATCCTCGACGGCATCAGCCTGCGCGATTTCGACTATATCGACCTCGGCAAGATCCGACTGCCCTCGTTCACCGTGCCGGTCACGGTGAAGTCGCTGCTGTTCTCGGAGGATCCGCGCGGGCCGCGGCGGCAGGAGAAGATCCAGTTCGTGCCGCCTTCGGACCACGGCCATTCGCACGGACATTCCCATTCCCACCACCACGCGCACGGCCATTCCCACGCGCACGACCATGGCCACGGCCGTGCCCGCGCACATGCGTCCGGAAAGCGTGGTCGATGACGGCGGGGCATCTGCCAATTGACAGCACTGCCGGAACCACCGAATTATGGAACGCAGTTCTATCAGGCGGAACGAGAGAAAAAATGTCAGACGAGCCCCGCCCCACGGCACGCAAGGAAGTGAACCGCAATCCCCGCCGCGACAGCTCTCGCCTGTCATCGGTCACAACGGCGATCCACCTGCTCAAGACCTTCACCGAAGAGGATACCGAGCTGGGGATCAGCGAGCTGGCCAAACGGCTGGAGGTCGCCAAGAGCACCGTGCACCGGCTGGCGGGTACGCTGCTCGAGGAGGGGCTGTTGCAGCAGAACCCCGAGAACGGGCGCTATTCGCTGGGCGTCGGGCTGTTCTCGCTGGGCTCGCTGGTACGCGCCAGGCTGGACGTGACCAGCGAATCCAAGCTGATCCTCAACGAGCTGCGCGAGCAGACGCAGGAAAACGTGCGCCTTGCGGTGCTTGAACGGCAGAGCGTCGTCTTCCTGCACGACTTCGAAAGCCCGCAGACCCTGCGCCTGCGCTCGGGCACCGGCCAGCTGCGCCCGGCCTTCTGCACCGCCGAGGGGCTGTGCCTGCTGTCGGGCCTGCGCGAGCCGCAGCTGGCGAAATTCATGGAATACCCGCGCCCGCAGCGCACCGAGAAGACCGTCACCGACGAGGCCGAACTGCGCCAGCGTATCCGCCAGACCAAGCGCCGCGGCTACGCCGTCGAGGACGAGGAATGCGACGAGGGCACGCGCTGCATCGCCGCCCCGATCCACAACGGCGAGGGCAGGATCGTCGCCGCCGTGGGCATCGCCGGCCCGCGCGTGCGCATCCGCAAGAGCCAGTTCGCCAAGCTGGCACCCCTGGCCATCGACGCCGCCACCCAGATCTCGGCGCGGCTGGGCTATTCCCAGCGCCAGCCGATCTACGTTTGACCCTGAAAAGACCGAAAGACCACTTCCTGCATGCCACAGATCACGAAGCATCCAGACGGCCCGAAGATCGACTGCGCCGAAGGCGACACCGTCCTGCGCTCGGTTTTGCGCAGCGGCATGGGCATGTCCTACTCCTGCAATGTCGGCTCCTGCGGCAATTGCCGGTTCGAGCTGATCGAGGGCGAGGTCGAGCACCTGCGCGAGGATCCGCCCGCCTGGGGCGAGCGCGACCTCAAGCGCAACCGGTATCTCGGCTGCCAGGCGCGGCCGCTGGGGCCATGCACGGTGAAGTTCCGCGAAGATCCTCAGTCGGCCAGCCACGACTTGCCACGGATCCGCGAGGCCCGGCTGGTCTCGTCGACGCCGATCACCCGGGACATCAGCGAATTCGCCTTCGAGGCCGAGGGCCCCGACGCCTTCCGCGCCGGGCAGTACGCCCTTCTCTATGCGCCCGAGATCACCGGCGGCCGGCCCTACTCGATGTCGAACCTGCCCGGCGAGGACGGCATCTGGCGCTTCCAGATCAAGAAGATGCCGGGCGGTGCGGCGACCGGCTGGCTGTTCGACGCCGCGAAACCGGGCGATACCCTCACCATGGACGGCCCCTACGGCACTGCCTGGCTGCGCGAAGACATCGACCGCGACCTGGTGCTGATCGCCGGCGGTTCCGGCCTGTCGCCGATGGTCTCGATCGCCCGCCGGGCGCAGGCCGCAGGGATGCTGGGCAATCGCAAGCTGCACCTGTTCTACGGCGCCCGGGCGCAGGCCGACCTGTTCGACCCGGCCGAAGTGCTGGGCGACGAACTGGCCGAGCAGGTGACCTTCACCCCGGCGCTTTCCGAGCCCGAAGACGGCTGGAGCGGCGCCTCGGGGTTCATCCACGAGGTGGTCGAGGCGGAAATGGGCGAAGGGCTGGCAGAGGCCGAGATCTATTTCGCCGGCCCGGCCGCGATGTCGGCGGCGATCCAGAAGATGGTCCACGGCGCGGGCGTGCCGATGGACCGGCTGCATTTCGACGAATTCTACTGACACCCGCGGGTCAACGCGGGGACTGCGGGGAGCGATGGGAAATCTGAAACTGACGCTGGGTTGCTGGGACTATGACCGGGTCCAGCCCCTGATCGACGGGCGTGTCCGCCCCAATGGCATCGACCTGACATTCCTGAACATGGTGGTGGAAGAGACCTTCTTCCGCATGCTGCGCAACCGCGAGTTCGACGTGGCCGAGATGTCGATGTCCTCATACACCGTCTCGCTGACCCGCCCCGAGCGGCCCTTCATCGCCATCCCGGTGTTTCCCAGCCGCTTCTTCCGGCACTCCTGCATCTACGTGAATGCCGATGCCGGTATCGGGTCGCCGCGCGACCTGATCGGCAAGCGCGTCGGCACCCCCGAGTACCAGATGACGGCGCCGGTCTGGATCCGCGGCATTCTCGAGGATCATTACGACGTCCCCGCCGACAGCGTCACCTACGTCACCGGCGGCGAAGAAGAGCCCAACCGCGACGAGAAGATCAAGCTCGACTTGCCCGACCGCATCAAGGTCGAGCGCATCGCGCCCGGCAAGACCCTGGCGCGGATGCTCGCCGAGGGCGAGATCGACGCGCTGCACACCGCCCGCAAGCCCTCGACCTTCGACGGGGTGCAGGTCAGGCGCCTGTTCCCCGACTACGTCCCGGTCGAGCAGGACTACTGGCGCCAGACCGGCATCTTCCCGATCATGCATGTCATCGCCATCCGCCGCGAGGTCTACGAGCAGAACCGCTGGATCGCGATGAACCTGTTCCAGGCGTTCCGCGAGGCGCAGCGGCTCTGCTACGAGGGCCTGCAGGAGACCGCCGCGCTCAAGGGCATGCTGCCCTGGTTCAACGCCCATGTCGAAGACACGCTCGCCATGATGGGCGAGGATTTCTGGCCCTACGGGCTGACCGAGGCCAACCGCAAGACGCTGCAGACCTTCCTGCGTTACCACCACGCGCAGGGGCTGTCGCCGCGAGAACTGGACGTCGAGGAGATGTTCGCCCCCGAAACGCTGGAGGAATTCGTCATATGAGCGCCGTCACCATCCCCGAATTGCACGCGATGAAGGCGCGCGGCGAGAAGATCTTCGGCGTCGTCGCCTGGGACACCCACATGGCGGCGATCGCCGACCGGTTGGGCGTCGAGATCGTCTCGGTCGGCGACACGGTGGGCAAGAACCTCTGGGGCCACGAGAACCCGCTCGAGATCACCATGGACGAGATGATCGTGGTGACGAAGGCCGTGCGCCGCGGCGTGAAACGCGCGCTGGTCAGCGCCGATTTCCCCTATGGCCCCCTGCAGGAAGGCGTCGACGAGGCCGTGCGCGCCGCGATCCGCTTCGTGAAGGAGGCCGGCGTCGACATGATCAAGCTCGACGGCGCCGCCGACTACCCCGAGGCCGTCACCGCGCTGACCCGCGCCGGCATTCCCGTCTGGGCGCAGTTCGGCCTGACCCCGCAGACCGCGCTTGCGACCGGCATTCCCTACGAGAACCAGGCCGGCGCGACCGAGGCCGCGCCAGGCATGGAGGAGCGGCTGATCGCCGAGGCGAAGATGCTGGAGGAGGCCGGCGCGGTGCTGCTCGACTTCACCAATTCCGGCCCCGTGATCGGGCCCAAGGTGGTCGAGGCCGTGTCGATCCCGGTGATCGGCGGCTTCGGCGGGGGCCCGTGGCTCGACGGGCGTGTGCGGCTTGCCCAAGCGGCCGTGGGCTACAACGTCGCCGCGCTGGACAAGGAACCGACCGGCTATGCCAACGTCGCGCGCGTCATTCACGACGCGCTGGGCGAATGCGCCGACGACGTGCGCGCCGGTCGACAGATCAAGGGCCAGCCGGGGAGGAATTGATGCCATTCGCCGAGATCGACGGGATCGCCACGCGCTACGAGGTGATGGGCGAGGGCCCGCCGCTGCTGATGTACTCGCCCGGCGGCTTCGACGCGCGGATCGAGAAATGGACCGACCTGGGCGTCTACAAGCGCATCCGGCTGCTCGATCACCTGCCGCAGCATTTCACCTGCATCCTGTTCGACCGGCGCGAGAACGGCCAGTCCGGAGGACGCGTCGAGCGGATCACCTGGGAGCACTATGCCCGCCAGGGCGCCGGGCTGCTGGATCACCTCGGCCATGATCGCGCGCATCTGATGGGCGGCTGCATGGGCTGCTGCCCGGTCTCGGCCTTCGCCGTGAGCCGCCCCGAGCGCGTGATCTCGATGGTGCATTACTGGCCGGTGGGCGGGGCGAACTACCGTATCTCGGGCCATCAGCGCTTTGCCCGGCACCTCGCCTTCGTCGAAGAGAACGGGCTGCAGGCGGTCGTGGACCTTGTGCGCAGCCACGACAAGAATTTCAGCGCCGATCCGCGCGGCGGGCCCTGGGGCCAGCCGATCCGCAATTCCGAGGAGTTCGCCCGGGATTATGCGGCGCTGGACAAGGCGCAGTACCTGCTGACGGTGACGGCGATGTACCGGGGCCTGATCGACCGCGACACCTCGCCCGGGGCCGAGCCCGAGGACCTGATGCGGCTGGACATTCCCAGCCTGGTGATCCCGGGCGCGGACGGTTTCCACGCCACATCCGCCGCGCGCTACATGCAGGAATGCCTCGCCGGTGCGGAGTACTGGGACGCGTCGCCGGACGACCAGACCGAAGAAACCGCTCCGGCGCGCGTGATCGACTTCCTCAAGGCGCGGAACTGACGGCGAAGGTCGTATCGGGGGCGCTGCCCCCGTCGCCTTGCGGCGACTCCC
>JABAHR010004291.1_pt2 | contig 13916 bp, 12 predicted proteins | sample 7062101 | NCBI WGS metagenome assembly JABAHR01 (sample SAMN14534553, study PRJNA622989) | marine sediment metagenome | biome: marine biome [ENVO:00000428]; feature: marine pelagic biome [ENVO:01000023]; material: deep marine sediment [ENVO:00002113] | place: India: Gulf of Kutch | collected... | reverse complement strand
CCGCGCAGGATCGCGATCGTGTCCTCGACCGTCGGCTCCTCGATCAGCACCTTCTGGAAGCGGCGCTCGAGCGCGGCGTCCTTCTCGACGTACTTGCGGTACTCGTCCAGCGTCGTCGCGCCGACGCAGTGCAGCTCACCGCGCGCCAGCGCCGGCTTCAGCATATTGCCGGCATCCATGGCGCCTTCGGCCTTGCCCGCGCCAACCATCGTATGCAGTTCGTCGATGAAGAGAATGATCTGCCCTTCCTGTTTGGCAAGGTCCGACAGCACGGCTTTCAGGCGCTCCTCGAACTCGCCGCGGAACTTCGCGCCGGCGATCAGCGCACCCATGTCCAGCGACAGGATGCGCTTGTTACGCAGTCCCTCCGGCACTTCATTGTTGACGATGCGCTGCGCCAGGCCCTCGACGATGGCGGTCTTGCCCACGCCGGGCTCGCCGATCAGCACGGGGTTGTTCTTGGTGCGCCGCTGCAGGATCTGGATCGTGCGGCGGATCTCGTCGTCGCGGCCGACGATCGGGTCGAGCTTGCCCTGCTCGGCGCGTTCGGTCAGGTCGATCGTGTACTTCTCCAGCGCCTGGCGCGTATCTTCGGCATTCGGATCGTTGACCTGCTGGCCGCCGCGCAGGTCGTCGATCGCCTTCTCGACGGCGCCGCGGACGGCACCGGCCTGCTCCATGATCGGCAGCAATGGCGACTTTTCGTCCATCGCGGCAAGCACGAAGAGCTCGCTGGAGATGTACTGGTCGTCGCGCTTTTGCGCGAGCTTATCCGTGAGGTTGAGGAGCTTCGTGAGCTCGTTGCTGATGTGCACCTCACCCCCTGCGCCCTCGACCCTGGCAAGCCGGTCGACGGCATCGCCCAGCTGGGAGCGCAGAAGATTGACGTTGACGCCGGCCTTGGTCAGGAGACCGCGCACCGTGCCACCCTGCTGGTCGAGCAGCGCGACCATGACGTGGGCGGGCTCGATGAACTGGTGGTCCTGGCCAACGGCCAGCGACTGCGCCTCGGCCAGCGCCATCTGGAATTTGCTGGTCAGTTTGTCCATTCGCATAGCAATGCCTCGGATCCGAAAGCAGAAACTCTCGCTGAAATAGCGGCGTGGAGCCCGATTTCAACCCCCCGCAAGGGCGCCCTGAACTAGAAGCGCAAGTAGACGAAACTCAGCATGCGCCCAGCTTCGTCACCGTCACGGCGATAGGAGTCGAAATGCTCGGCGTCGCCATAGGTGCACAAGCCGCCGCCGTAGACGTCGAACACCCCGGTCGCACCCAGATGCTGGCGCGCCAGCTTATAGAGATCCGCCTGCCAGCGGCCGCGCTCATTGCGCTCGAAGGCGGCCCCGGCGGCCGGACCGTGCGCGAGAAAAGCGTCTCGCACTTCGTCGCCTACCTCGAAGTTCGCCTGCGAAATCGCCGGCCCCAGCCACGCAATCAGGCTCGATGGTACCGTGCGCATCCGGCCGACGGTTTTTTCGACGATGCCTGCCGAAAGTCCTCGCCACCCGGCGTGAATCGCGGCGATTTCGCGGCCGTCATTGCCGCACAGCAGAATCGGCAGGCAGTCGGCCGTCTGTACGACGCACATATCGCTGACGTGATGCGCTACGACCGCGTCCGCCTCCGGTGGTCCGTCCTCAAAGTCGTCGGATTCGAGGTGAACGACGCGGGTTCCGTGCACCTGCCTGAGAAGCTTCGGCTTCGCCGGCAGTTCGTAGTCACCATGACGAAGCGTCGTGCCCGCCAATACGCTTTTTGGCGCCGGCCAGTCTGCCCGCATGAAATCCGCGCTCACTGCACGTCCTCCCGAAGCACGGCCAACAGCCGGTCGAAATCGGCCGGCAAGGGCGCCTCGAATGCCAACGCCGCACCCGTCAGCGGATGCGCCAGCTCCAGTTGCGCCGCATGCAGGGCCTGGCGCCGGAAAGCGCGCAGTTCCGCGACGAGCCTGTCGCTGGCACCAGCGGGTAACGCAAGTCTGCCGCCGTATACGGGGTCGCCCAGCAGAGCGTGGCGTTTGTGCGCGAAATGCACCCGGATCTGATGCGTCCTGCCCGTCTCCAGCCGGACTTTTATATAAGTGTGGGCAGCAAACCGCTCGATAACGGTGTAATGCGTTACGGCAGGCCGGCCGTCGTCGCGGACGCACATGCGCTTGCGGTCGACACGGTGCCTTCCTAACGGCGCATCGATCGTACCGCCGCCGGTCAGAACACCATTGCAGACAGCGAGGTAATGGCGCGAAATGTCGCGTTCGGCGAGCGCGCGGACGAGCGCGGTATGCGCCGGCAGTGTCCTCGCGATCAGCAGCAGTCCGCTCGTGTCCTTGTCGAGACGATGAATAATGCCGGCGCGCGGCAATTCCTCCAGCGCCGGCTCGTGATGCAGCAATCCGTTCAACAACGTGCCCCGCGGGTTGCCCGCCCCCGGATGAACAATAAGGCCGGCGGGCTTGTTGATCACGATCAGCGCATCGTCCTCGAAGACGATGTCCAGCGCGATGGCTTCAGGCTCATCGGCGACAGCCGCCTCCGCGACGGCCGTCAGCCTGACCTCCTCGCCCCCATGCACCGGATCCCGGGGCCGCGGAGTCTCGCCGTCGACGCTGATGGCTCCGTCCAGCAACCATGCCTTGAGGCGGCTGCGCGAATATTCCGGAAACAACCGGGCGAGGGCCTGGTCCAAACGTTGACCGGCCGCCTCGATCGGAATCGTCCTGATTGTGGTCTCCGCGTTCATGACAATGCCAAGTCTACGGTATACTCGCCGACCGCAAAGCTAAAGCGCACAATGAAAACAGTGAAATCCAGCCAACCGAACTCCGTGTGTCCTCGCCAGAGGATCCTCGCCATTGCCGCTATGGCCGCAGTTCTGGCGCTCTCGGGCTGCGCCGGCAACGACGAGCAAGAGGAAAGGATCAACAGCGTCGACGAAGCCTACGAGCAGGCCACCGGGTCGATCACCCGCGGCAATTACCGCCGTGGCATCCAGATTCTGGAGGCGATCCAGGCACGATATCCGTTTTCTGATCGGGCGCGTCAGGTCCAGCTCGACCTGACGCATGCGTATTACAAGGCTGGCCAGAAAGAACAGGCGGTCGAAGCCGCGGACACGTTCATGCGCGAGAACCCGACTCACCCCAGCGTCGACTACGCCCTGTATATCAAGGGACTGGCAAATTTCGAACGCGATACGGGCTGGCTCGAGCGCAAGTTTGGCAAGAGCATCACGCAGCGTCCTCCCGAAGGCGTCCAGGTGGCGTATTCAACCCTGCGCCGGCTCGTAGAGCGCTATCCCACCAGCAAGTACGCGCCGGACGCCCGGCAACGGATGCTGTATCTCAGGAACCGCATGGCGGCTTACGAAAACCATGTCGCGGACTACTATCTGCGACGGGGAGCGTACGTCGCTGCGCTGAACCGCGCAAAGAACTCCCTGGAGGAGTTCAACGGCGCTCCGGCAAATGCCGAGTCGCTGCGCATCATGGCGGAAGCCTACGACGAGCTGGGCATGAATGACCTGGCCGCCGATGCCCGGCGTGTCCTCGAACTCAACTTTCCGGGCGAGGGGTAGTCCGGAAGTGATAGCCTGAAGTAATCGGATACCGCCAGTCGCGGCCGAACGCACGGCTGCTGATACGTATCCCGGGCGGAGCCTGCCGGCGCTTGTACTCGTTGCGCCTGACCATTTCCAGCACCCGGATGACGGTCTCACGATCGAAGCCTTTTGCCTCGATTTCGTCGACGGACAGGTCGCCCTCGATGAAGAACTCGAGAATGGGATCGAGTATGTCGTAGGGCGGCAGCGAGTCGCTGTCCTTTTGCCCGGGCGCGAGTTCTGCCGACGGTTCCCTACCTATCACTCTTTCGGGAATCGCGTCGCCAATCGTGTTCCGGTACTTCGCCAGACGATAAACCAGCGTCTTGCTGCAGTCCTTGATCGGTGCAAAACCACCGGCCATGTCGCCGTACAAGGTTGCATAGCCGACCGCCATCTCGCTCTTGTTGCCGGTCGTCAGCAGCATGCGGCCGGTCTTGTTTGAAATAGCCATGAGCAGAATGCCACGGGCGCGGGCCTGGACGTTTTCCTCGGTGACGTCCGGCTTGCGGCCTGCGAAGACCGTTTCGAGCTGGCCGACGGTGGCATCGTAGATCGGCGCAATAGGTATCACGTCGTATCGGACGCCGAGCAGCTTCGCCTGTTTTTGCGCGTCGTCCTGGCTCATGGTCGATGTATAGCGGAACGGCATCATTACGGCACGTACCCGATCCGGGCCCAGCGCATCACAGGCCACCGCCAGTACAAGCGCGGAGTCGATGCCGCCCGATAATCCGATGACGACGCCGGGGAAACCGTGCTTGTTGACGTAATCGCGCGTGCCCGTCACCAGCGCCTTGTAGACACTCTGCTCCGTCGGCAAATAGCCCGCGACGTCACTTTCGGCGACTTCGACGGCGCCGGCGCCGCCGATCAGGCTGAGACCATAAAGACCTTCGTCAAAGGCGGGGGCGCGGAAGGAAATTTCGCCGTCGGCCCCCATGGCGAACGATCCGCCGTCGAAGACCAGCTCGTCCTGCCCGCCGACCATGTTGACATAGACGATGGGAATTTTTGCTTCGCTGACGCGATCGCGAACCGTCTCTTCCCGCTCCCGCTGCGCCTCGAGTTCGTAAGGTGAACCGTTGATTGCGATGACGCACTCCGCGCCAGCCGTTCTTGCAGCAGCCACCGGGCCGGGCTCCCAGACATCCTCGCAAATCGTTAATCCGACTGCGACGCCATTGAGCCGAAACACAGCCGCTTTGTTGCCGGCTGCAAAGTACCTCTCTTCATCGAATACGCTGTAATTCGGCAAAAGGCGCTTGCGATAGCCGCAGAGCAACTTGCCGTCCGAGAAAACAGCACAGCTGTTATAGATCCGGTCATCCACGTACTCGGGAAAGCCGATCAGGATCGCTATGCCGCGGACGGAGTCGCGAATATCGGCAACGGCTTCTTCGGTCCGATGGCGCAAGCCTGCATGAAAAAGCAGATCCTCGGGCGGATAGCCGCAAACACTGAGTTCCGGAAATACGACAAGATCAGCCTGCAACTCGTCGCGCGCGCGCTCGGCATACTCGATGATCTTCGCCGTGTTGTTGCGCACGGCACCAACCGCAAGATCCACCTGCGCCAGGGCAAGCTTTACCCGATTAGTAGCCATTTCATCACCGTGGCGAAAGTCCCGCGCTCAGTATCAGCCGCCCAGTACCTCCAGCATTTTGCTGCCGAGTTCAGCAGGAGAGCGAACGGTTGCCACTCCGGCCGCATCCAGCGCTTTGAACTTGTCAGCGGCAGTGCCCTTGCCGCCGGCAACGATTGCACCCGCATGCCCCATGCGTTTACCCGGCGGCGCGGTAACGCCGGCTATATAGGCAACGACGGGTTTTGAAACATTTGACCTGATGTACTCGGCAGCCGCTTCTTCATCCGTACCGCCGATCTCGCCAACCATGATCATGCCGTCCGTATCCGGGTCGGCCTCGAACAGTTCCATACAATCAATAAAGTTCATGCCGCGTACCGGATCGCCGCCGATACCGATGCAGGTCGTCTGACCGAGTCCATTCATGGTCGTCTGGTATACCGCCTCGTAGGTCAGCGTCCCGGAACGGGACACCACGCCGATGCGCCCCGGCTTGTGTATGAACCCCGGCATGATGCCAATCTTGCACTCGTCGGGCGTGATAATGCCCGGGCAATTCGGACCGATGAGCCGGCAGTCATGGTCGCGCAGTGCAGACTTCACCTTCACCATGTCCATGACCGGAATGCCTTCGGTAATGCAGACCACGAGGCCGATGCCGGCGTCGGCCGCCTCGAGAATGGCGTCTGCCGCAAATGGTGGCGGCACATAGATCATGCTGACATCGGCCCCGGTATCCGCGACCGCATCCCGCATGGTGTTGTAGACCGGAACGCCGAGCTGCTCCTGCCCACCGCGCCCGGGCGTCACGCCTGCGACGACGTTCGTGCCGTAGTCGATGCACTGTTCAGTATGAAAGCTTCCCTGGCTGCCCGTGATGCCCTGGCAGACGACCTTGCTGTTCTTGTTAACGAGAATACTCATATCGCACCATCAGGCCGCGGCAGCGACCGCCTTCCTGGCGGCATCGGTCAGGTCCTGGGCCGCGATGATGTCGAGCCCGCTGCCGGCGAGCAGTTCGCGGCCCTTGTCGACGTTTGTTCCTTCCAGCCGAACCACGACCGGCACCTTGACGCCCACATCCTTCACTGCGGCGATGATGCCTTCGGCGATAAGATCGCAACGCACGATACCGCCAAAGATATTCACGAGGATTGCGGCGACGTTATCGTTCGACAGGATCAGCTTGAAAGCCTCCTCGACGCGCTCTTTCGTTGCTCCGCCGCCGACATCGAGAAAATTGGCGGGCTCGCCGCCATGCAGCTTGATCAGATCCATGGTCGCCATTGCGAGCCCGGCGCCATTGACCATGCAGGCGATATTCCCGTCCAGCGACACATAGTTGAGGTCGTGCGCGGCGGCCTCCCGCTCCATCGGGTCTTCCTGCGACGGGTCCCGCTGCCCGGCCAGGCGGTGCTGGCGGTACAGCGCGCTGCTGTCGACGTTGATCTTGGCATCGAGGGCGACGATATCGCCGGCCTTCGTAATGATGAGCGGATTGACCTCGACAAGGGTGGCGTCGCACTCCACGTAGAGCCGATACATGCGATGAATCAGATCGCCGAACTGGCGCATTTGCTTCTTGTCGAGCCCCAACCCAAAAGCCAGCTGCCGCGCCTGATAATCCTGCAAGCCGGCGTCGGGCTGGACGGCAACGGTAAAGATCTTTTCGGGCGATTCCGCCGCAACCTGTTCGATGTCCATACCGCCCGCGGCCGAAGCGATGAACGCAATACGGCTCAGTTCGCGATCGACCAGCATCGACAGGTAGAGTTCGCGATCGATATCCGATCCTTCCTCGACATAAACGACATTGACGGGCAGACCGTCGGGACCTGACTGATGCGTGACCAGGCGCTTGCCCAGCATGCCGGCAGCATGGTCGCGTACTTCTTCGACGGTTCGCGCAAGCTTTACGCCACCGGCCTTGCCGCGCCCACCGGCGTGTACCTGGGCCTTGACGACCCAGAGGTCGCCGCCCAGTTCCTTGGCTGCCTCGACGGCCTTGGCAGGGCTCTCGGCCGCGATGCCACGCGGCACCGGTATGCCGTAATCAGCAAACAATCGTTTCGATTGGTATTCGTGCAGATTCATGGATTTTCTTTGTGTTTATGTGCGGCCGGGCGCAGGAAATCCGGCGTATTTTGGAGCAAAGCGCTAAGCGACGCAAAGCAAATCACGGTGGAATTGGGCACAATACTTCGGTGCGACAGTCGACACTGGACAAGATGGCGCGGCAGACGGTCCGCGCCAGCCGTGACAACCTGCTGCAGCGCGCCGCGGAGGAGCCCGATCTGGCCTGGCGCGTTCTGGGTACGCTGAATGCTTTTCGCATCCTGATCGCCACGGCTCTCCTCGCCCTGTTCTTCGGCAGCGGTGACTCGCCGGTATTCGGCAATCAGTATCCGACAATTTTCTGGGTGAGCGCGGCGGTCTATCTGGCGACCGGACTGCTGTGGGCGATTGCGTTGCGGCTGCGGCAAATCCCGGCGAGCGTACTTTCCGTCGCGCAGTCGCTCGTAGACATTGCGGCGATTGTCGTCATGATGCATGCCAGTGGCGGCATCTCCACCGGCCTGGGTGGCTTGCTGGTCGTTTTCATCGGTGCCGGCAGTCTCGCGCTGCCCATACAATTCCCGACGGCGCTGGCTGCCATCGCGACGTTCGCGATTCTCGGCGAACAGGTATTCACCCAACTCGGCGGCGCAACGGCCAACTACCCGGCCGCCGGCCTGCTCAGCGCAATCATATTTGCCATGGCGCTGGCGGCGCGGCCGCTAGGCCGCCGCATACAGGCTTCGGAGGCGCTCGCACTGCAACGCGGTGTCGACCTGAAGAATCTCTCCGAGCTCAACGAATACATCGTGCAACATCTGCGCGAAAGCATCATCGTCATCGACGAAAACGATCAGGTGCGCTTGAGCAATGCGTCGGCAACGCGTCTGCTCGGCTCCACGCAGAGTATTCGTGGCGCGTCGCTGCGCAATATTTTCGAGCCCCTCGCCGACTATCTTGCGGCATGGCGGGCGGACCCTGACAAGTCCGCGCACCCGGAATTCACGGTCGTGACATCGGGCGACAATATGCGCGTGACGGCGCATCTCGCGCCGTTGGCCAAAAAAGGTGACCGAAATGGCCCTGTGCTCGTGTTCCTGGAGGATGCAAGCCTCATGAATGAACGCGTGCAGCAATCGAAGCTGGCTTCACTCGGCCGCCTCAGTGCCAGCATTGCCCACGAGATCCGCAACCCGGTCGGGGCGATGAGCCACGCCGCGCAGCTGCTGGCCGAATCGCCGGATCGCAGCGACGGCGACCAGCGCCTGACGGAAATCATCCGCTCCCATTCGGAACGCGTCAGCCACATTATCGACAATATCCTGCAGCTGTCGCGGCGCGACTCCAGCCGCCCCGAGCGCATGCAATTGCGTCCCTGGCTGGAGGAATTCGCGTACGAATTCGTCCGTACACTGGAATTGCAGGAGGGCGAATTCACGGTGAGGAGCGTGCCCGAGGATCTCGAGGTCCGCATGGACCGCAGCCACCTGCGCCAGGTGCTCTGGAATCTTTGCGACAATGCCGTCAAGTACGCCAGCGAAACAGGCGGCATCCTCGTCGAGGTTCAGGCCGACCGCCTGCCCGGGCAGGGGCGACCCTATATCGAAGTGCTGGACCAGGGGCTCGGCGTGGACGAGGCTACCGCGGAAAAGATGTTCGAGCCCTTCTACACCGCGCGCCAGGGCGGCACGGGACTCGGCCTGTACATTTCCCGCGAACTCTGCGAACTCAACCGGGCAACGCTGCTGTACCTTGACCGGCCGGGCGGAGGCAGTATCTTCCGTATCGTATTCGCCGACCCGGATCGCTGGGACAGGGAACAGACATGACGCAACCACTGGCACTGGTCATCGATGACGAGCCCGATATTTGCGAACTGCTCGCGCTGACCCTGGGACGCATGGACATCGAGACGAAAACGGCCGCCGACGTCGCCAGCGCAAAAACCCTGCTCGGCAGCACGGATTTCGACATCTGCCTGACCGACATGCGACTTCCCGACGGCGATGGCCTGGAACTTGTCGAATGGATGCAAACGCATGCATCCGGAGTGCCGGTCGCGGTCATCACCGCTCATGGCAACATAGAAACCGCGGTCCAGGCGCTCAAACTCGGCGCCTTCGACTTCATCTCGAAACCGCTCGACCTCAATCATCTGCGCAATATCGTCGAGAACGCGCTGAAGATTGACGGCGCCGCGCAAACCGAAGGCTCGAGGCTTCTCGGCAGTTCGCCCGCCATGCACGAGCTCCGCGAAATGGTCGACAAGGTGGCTCGCTCACAGGCACCGGTGCATATCTCCGGGGAATCCGGCACGGGTAAGGAACTCGTGGCCCGGCTGATCCACGACAGCGGACCGCGCGCAGACGGCCCGTTCGTGCCCGTCAACTGCGGTGCGATTCCCTCCGAGCTCATGGAGAGCGAGTTCTTCGGCCACCGTAAAGGCAGTTTCACCGGCGCGGTCAGCGACAAGGTGGGCCTGGTGCAGAGCGCCGACGGCGGCACGCTGTTCCTGGACGAAATCGCCGACCTGCCGCTGGCCATGCAGGTCAAGCTGCTGCGCGTCATCCAGGAAAAGATGGTCCGGCCCGTCGGCGCATCCGGCGAAGAGCCCGCCGACGCGAGGATCCTGTCGGCGACGCACAAGAACCTGGGGGCGATGGTCGCCGCAGGCGAATTTCGCGAAGATCTTTACTATCGAATCAACGTCATCGAGCTACCCGTGCCGGCCCTGCGCGAACGCGGCGACGATGTCCTCGAGCTCGCGGACCATATACTGCGGCGACTCGGGTTCACTGGCGCGCTGGATGACCCGGCGCAGCAGGCGCTTCTGGGCTACGCGTTCCCCGGAAACGTAAGAGAGCTCGAAAATGTGCTCGAGCGTGCCGTAACGCTGTGCGCGGCCGGCACGATCAGTGAGCGGGACCTTAACCTGCGTTCGGCGGTCGCTGCTGAAGACAGTCAGGAAGCATTCACGGCCACCGATCTGGGCGACCAGGTCGAGGACGTGCAGCGCCAGGCGATCATCGAGGCGCTGGAGAAGACCCGCTACAACAAGACGGCGGCGGCCAAGATTCTCGGACTCACCTTTCGGCAGTTGCGTTACCGCATCAAGAAACTCGGTATCGAGTGACATAGATACTGTCGACATCTGCCGACCGAAGTGACAAAAATTGTCAGCTTGTGACAATTCGTAGCCCTTCAGATTCATCGGGAAACTGCGCCCGGCAGGGCCAGTTCACAGTTCGCCTTCGATAAACCCCATGATTACCGATAGTTGCGACACAGTTCAAAAAACTGGCACGGCACTTGCTTTATAACGCGTACAGGCTTAAACGCCGTTTAGAAATATCATTGATTTTCATGGAGACGAGAGAAATGAAGAAGCAACAAGGTTTTACGCTTATCGAACTGATGATCGTTGTCGCGATCATCGGCATCCTGGCCGCCATCGCTATTCCGGCTTACCAGGACTACACGATCCGCGCCCAGGTTTCTGAAGGTCTGAACCTGGCAGCTGGCGCAAAGGCAGCTGTAACGGAGTACTACCAGGACAGCGGTAACCTCGCCAACTCGAACGCGATTGCCGGTCTTGAAGCAGCCGCCAACATTTCCGGTAGCTACGTTGACCAGGTTGGCGTTGGCGCCGATGGCGGTGGTGCTGCCGGCCAGATCGTTGTCAGGTATTCAGCCACGGCTCCGCAGCGCGCGAATGCCTTGATCGATGCCGCTACGCTGATCATGACGCCGAACACGAATGCGGGTTCGGTTGACTGGGACTGCGCTGCCGGCGCCGTTCTGGTTCCGAAGTGGCTGCCTGCTGCTTGCCGATAAGCTTTTGCATGGGCTAATGTAGCCTCACAAAAGTGCAGAGAACCCCGGCTTCGTCCGGGGTTCTTTGCTTTCGTGGGCTAAAATGTAAAATACGCGGCCAGTGATATGAGCCTCCACTACGACAATAAAAGCGCAGGATTCACGCTGATCGAACTGATGATCGTCGTCGCGATCATCGGTATCCTGGCCAGCCTTGCCATTTCCGCATACCAGACCTATACGGTTCGGGCCCAGGTTTCAGAGGGCATCAATATGGCGGCCGGGGCGAAAGCGCCCATCGTCGACGCATACACGCAGTCGGGTGTTGCACCCGCAGGCCGCGTGGATGCCGGAATGACACCCAATCCCCTGGATACGTCCGGTGGCTACGTCAGGGGCGTCGACATCGTCGATGGTCAGGTACAGATCGAGTATGGCGGGCCCGACGCACATCAGGACATCATCGGCATGATTCTGTACGTCACGCCCTACGAAACCATAGGCAACTCGGTCATATGGCGTTGCGGCAATGCCCCGGCGCCGGCTGGTGCGCTTCTGAACGGCGGTGCCGCCCACGTGGCCCCTACGGTCAGTAATCGTTATCTGCCCGCCTCCTGCCGCCCCTGAACCGGCCGAATCGATACCCAATTTGGCCGGAAAAACGGCCGTTGATGCCTTTCAGGGACGTTTGACTTAATCAATTTCCCTAACTGTGAACAACCGCACAAAATCCAGTTGAATCGGGCACTTGGATCAGTGAGACTGTAACGCTCACAGGTACGAACTGGAATCTCGGAACCTATGGCAGTAACGGCATCACAAACGAATTTTGCTGGCCTCCCGCGCCGGCTCGTACAGGACGGGATCATCTCCGAGGAGAAGCTCGTCGAGGCGACTGATGCCGCGAAAAAGGAGAAGCTGCCGCTGGTGGCTTATCTCGTCAACGAGGACTTTGCAGACGCCCGCGCTATCGCCGTGGCGGCGTCCCACGAGTTCGGCGTGCCGCTACTCGACCTCGATGCCGTCGAAATTGACGTCGAGGTCATTCGGGCAGTCGACCAGAAGCTCATCAACAAACACCGTGTGCTGCCGCTGGTAAAGCGCGGCCAGCGTTTGTTCCTCGGTATTGCCGACCCCACGAACCTGCAGGCGATCGATGACATCAAATTCCAGACATCGCTGCGAATCGACCCCGTCGTCATCGAGCACGACAAGCTCGAAGAGCGCATCGTCAAGGCGATCGAGGCTGTCGATACGACGATGGCCGACCTCGGCGGCGACGACGACTTCGACCTCGAAAGCCTCGACGTTACGGGCGACGATGACGAAGAGGAAGTCGTTGGCGGTGCCGATATCGACGACGCTCCCGTCGTCCGTTTCGTCAACAAGATTTTGCTCGACGCGATTCAGAAAGGCGCATCGGACATCCACTTCGAGCCGTACGAAAAATACTTCCGCGTGAGGACCCGTCTTGACGGCGTCCTGTCGGAAGTCGCGCAGCCGCCGGTCGTGCTCGCCAACAAGGTCTGCGCGCGCCTCAAGGTCATGTCGCGCATGGACATCGCGGAACGCCGTGTACCGCAGGACGGCCGTATCAAGATGCGCCTGTCCAAGAACCGCGCCATCGATTTTCGTGTCAACACCTGCCCGACGCTGTTCGGCGAAAAGATCGTGCTGCGTATCCTCGATCCGTCGAGCGCCAAGCTCGGTATCGAGATGCTCGGCTACGAGGACCATCAGCGGGCCCTGTACGAAAAGCACCTCGCGAAGCCCTACGGCATGATCCTCGTCACCGGACCGACGGGTTCCGGTAAGACGGTATCTCTTTACACGGGACTGAATATCCTCAACACGACCGACCGCAACATCTCGACCGCCGAAGACCCGGCGGAAATCAACCTGCCCGGCATCAACCAGGTCAACGTCAACCCGAAGGTCGGGCTGACCTTCGCCTCGGCGCTGAAGGCATTCCTGCGCCAGGATCCGGACATCATCATGGTGGGTGAGATTCGCGATCTCGAGACCGCCGAAATCGCGATCAAGGCGGCCCAGACCGGCCACCTCGTTCTCTCGACGCTGCATACGAACGATGCACCACGTACGCTGACCCGTATGGTCGACATGGGTGTGAAGCCCTACGCGATTGCGACATCGGTAAGCCTGATCATCGCGCAGCGTCTTGCAAGGCGTCTTTGCGACAACTGCAAGGAAGCGCGGGACATACCGCGCGAGGCGCTCGAAAAAGAAGGCTTCGAGCCGGAGGACCTCGAGGGTCTGACGATTTACGGGCCGAAAGGCTGCAAGAGCTGTAACGACGGCTACAAGGGCCGCGTCGGTATCTTCCAGGTCATGGAAGTGTCCGAGGCGATGGGCCGGATCATAATGGAAGGCGGCAACGCCATGCAGATCGCCGACCAGGCGGCATCCGAGGGGGTTCACGATTTGCGGAGAGCCGGTTTGAACAAAGTCAAGGAAGGGGTTACCAGCCTTGAGGAAGTCAACCGGGTTACAATTGAATAGGTTTACACCTCGCTTAATGGGCAATCGACATGGCTGACACAGCAGTTGCAAGCACCGTCCCGTTCGTCTGGGAAGGTACGGACAGGAAAGGCAATAAGGTCAAAGGCAAGAGCATGGCCACCAACGAGGCCGCCGTGCGGGCCGATTTGCGTCGCCAGGGCGTAGTACCGAGCCGAATCAAGAAACAGAGCAAGGGCCTTTTCTCCGGCGGCGGCAAGATCACCCCGGCAGATATCGCTATCTTCATGCGGCAGCTGGCGACAATGCTCGCGGCGGGCATTCCTCTCGTTCAGTCTTTCGAGATCGTCGGTACCGGCCACGACAACGAGGCGATGCAGAAGCT
>JABAHR010001213.1_pt2 | contig 13937 bp, 10 predicted proteins | sample 7062101 | NCBI WGS metagenome assembly JABAHR01 (sample SAMN14534553, study PRJNA622989) | marine sediment metagenome | biome: marine biome [ENVO:00000428]; feature: marine pelagic biome [ENVO:01000023]; material: deep marine sediment [ENVO:00002113] | place: India: Gulf of Kutch | collected... | reverse complement strand
CGTAAGTAATGGCCGGCTACGCCGGCAGTCGCAGCAGCGCCAGGAGAGACAGATTTGGACGGCAATGAGAGTTCAATTCAGCTCCCGAATCGTGGCCGCGACTATAGCCAGCCGCATCGGATTTGCCAACCCTACCGTTCAGTCGTCAAACGCCCAGCGGACCGCAGCAGCAGCCGCGTTGGCTTTTTCCCGGGCATGATCCACATCCCGACCTCGCGCCAGAGCGACGCCCATGCGCCGCTCGCCGGCAACCTCGGGTTTGCCGAACAGACGCAGATCCGTGTCCGGCTCAGCTAGAGCAGCGTCGAAGCCCTCGAATCTGATCGCGCGGGAATTCCCCTCCACCAGCACGACGCTGGACGCCGATGGTCCGTGCTGGCCTATCTGGGGGATCGGCAGACCGAGAATGGCCCTGGCGTGCAGAGCGAACTCCGAGAGGTCCTGGCTGATGAGCGTGACCATGCCGGTATCGTGAGGGCGCGGGCTCACCTCACTGAAGTAAACCTCGTCGCCAGCGATGAAAAACTCCATGCCGAAAAGACCGCGGCCGCCGAGCTCCCCGGTGACGAGCTCACCGATTCGCTCGCACTCTGCGAGCGCTGCCTCGGACATGGGCTGCGGCTGCCATGACTCCTGGTAGTCGCCGCCCGCCTGGCGATGACCGATGGGCGCGCAGAACGAGGTCCCTTGCGCGTGGCGGACGGTGAGAAGCGTGATCTCGTAGTCGAAGTCGACGAATCCTTCCACGATCACCTTGTCTGCCCCGCCCCTGGCCCCGGCCTGGGCATAGTCCCACGCGGCCTCCGCGTCGGCCGCCGAGCGAACGGTGGACTGGCCCTTACCCGAGGAGCTCATCACGGGCTTGACGACGCAGGGCACGCCGATCTCGGCGATGGCGTCATCGTACTCTTCGCGCGTGGCTGCGAACCGGTAGGGCGACGCACGCACGCCCAGGGTCTCTGCCGCCAGGCGCCGAATGCCTTCCCGATCCATGGTAAGGCGCGCGGCCCTGGCCGTCGGGATGACGGTGAGGCCCTCGGCTTCCAGCTCCACGAGCACGGGGGTCGCGATGGCTTCGATCTCCGGGACCACCAGATCAGGCTTCTCCAGGGCGATCACCTCACGCAGCGCGTCGCCGTCGAGCATACTGATCACGTGGCTGCGATGGGCGACCTGCATGCCGGGCGCATTGGCGTAGCGATCGACGGCGATCACCTCAACCCCGAGCCTTTGCAGCTCGATGACCACCTCCTTACCGAGCTCGCCAGCCCCAAGCATCATCACTCGCGTTGCGTTGCCTGCCAAAGGTGTACCGATACTCGTCATGATGTGCTGTCCACGCTTTCCTGTTCAGAGAATTCGGCAAGATACCAACGGGAGCGCTCGACGTATCCTTCAGCGCTGACCCGCAGCCCGGCAATCTGCGCCTCGCTGAGCTCCCGGACCACCTTGCCCGGCGACCCGAGGACCATGGAGTTGTCCGGAATGACCTTGCCTTCGGTGACCAGGGCATTCGCGCCGATGATGCAGTTGCGCCCGATCCGGGCCCCGCTAAGCACAACGGCGTTGATGCCGATGAGCGTGTTGTCGCCGACGTCGCAGCCATGCAGCACGGCTTTGTGGCCTACGGTAACGTAGGAGCCGATCGTCAGGGGGCAGCCTGCATCCGTATGCAGCACCGCGCAGTCCTGAATGTTGCTGCTGGCACCGACCACAATTGGTTCCACGTCACCCCGAATGACGGCGTTGAACCAGACGTTGACGTCGGCTTTCAGAGTTACCGATCCCGTCAGCATAGCTCCCGGCGCGATGAAGTGCGGGCCCTCGGCACAGACACGGCGTTCCCCAAGCTGATATAGCACGGCTGCGTCACCCTTCTTCAAAGGCTCAGATTAATCCACCAACCGCCGGTTCACAAAACCCTTACACAAATTACGTGGCGATAACGTCCACCCGCAGGCATATTTACTGACGGGGAACCTCCAGCACGACCTCGAGCCACAACGACAATTAGCGAGTAGGGTCGCTTATGAAATCCCGGCTGCCGGGCTTCGATACGCTGGTGGATATGGCTCGCAACGATCCTGACCGATTGGAGTCGTTGCGGCGCTCACTGACCGACGCAGTCATCGCCGAAGCCAGCTGCGACGATACCAGACGCCGCCTTCAGGGCCTGCAGTTCCGCGTTGACATGGAACGGCGCCGCGCGGCGACGCCGCTCGCCGCGACCATCCGCATCTCCGAGATGATGGCACGCTCGCTTGCCGACCTGCACCGGTCGCTGGTGGCACCTGAGACCCTTGAGGAAGATCTGCCGAGAAAGCCTCCCCGGCGCAGCGACAACGTCATCGACTTTCCCCCGAGCTGATCAGACCCCGGCCACCTGCGACGCGCCACACAGTCGCGGTATACTCGCACCATGAAGTTCTGCAGCGCCTGCGGGTTCGAGGTGGTCTTTCGCATTCCCGAAGGAGACAACCGGGAACGCTACCTGTGCGAGCAGTGCGACACCGTTCATTATCAGAACCCGCGCATCATCACCGGCTGCCTCGCCATCTGGGAAGACAAGGTCCTGCTGTGCCGGCGATCGATCAACCCGCGCAAGGGGCTATGGACGCTGCCGGCCGGCTTTCTTGAAAACGGTGAGACGGCCCAGGCTGGCGCGGCGCGTGAAACCTGGGAGGAAGCGCGCGCCAGAGTCGTGATCGACGACCTCTACACGATGTTCAGCCTGCCTCACATATCCCAGGTCTACCTGTTCTACAAGGCCCAGCTGCTGGACGGCTCCTACGCCGCCGGTGCGGAAACCGTGGAGGTAGCTCTGTTCGACGAGGAGGAAATACCCTGGGAGGAACTGGCGTTTCCGGTGGTGCGCGACACCCTTCAGCACTATTTCCAGGACCGCATTCACGACCATTTCCGGGTTCACACGGGCGACATCATCGTCCAGCGCGACCGGCGTTCAGGATGACGCGCGCGATCTAGCCCAACGCGACCCTGGCGTTCCGAAACAAGCGCATCCACGGCCCGTCTTCCTCCCACGACTGATCACGCCAGGCGTTCTGATACGCGCGAAACACCCGCTCCGGGTGCGGCATCATGATGACCACCCGGCCTTGAGCCGCGGTCAGTCCCGCCAGGCCACGCCCGGCACCATTAGGGTTCGCCGGGTACCGCTCCGTCTCCCGGTGGTGGTTGTCGACATACTGCAGGCAAACCTGCCCCCGCCGGCTCTCCCAGAACTCCCGCTCCGTTACGGCGTTGGCAAACTCGGCACGGCCCTCGCCGTGGGCGACGGCGATGGGCAGCACGCTTCCGGCCATGCCCTCGAGCCATGGAGAGTCCACCTCGTTGACGCGAACCAGGACCGTTCGGCCTTCGAACTGCTCGGAGCGGTTGCGGACGAAGCGAGGCCAGTGACGGGCATCCGGGACGATTTCCTTCAGGGCCGACATCATCTGGCAACCGTTGCACACACCCAGCGCCAGCCGATCGCGGGCAAAGAACTCCACGAACTGGTCACGCGCCCGGTCGTCGAACAGGACGCTCTTGGCCCAGCCTCCCCCGCCGCCCAGCACGTCGCCGTAGGAGAAGCCCCCGCACGCGGCGAGAGCCGGAAAATCGAGAAGCTGCGTCCTGCCCTCCAGCACGTCGGTCATGTGCACGTCCACGGGAACGAAGCCGGCGCGCTCGAAGGCGGCAGCCATCTCGATCTGCCCGTTCACGCCCTGTTCGCGCAGCACGGCGATACGGGGGCGCGAGATGCTCAAGAAGGGCGCAGCGACGTCGTCGTCGACATCAAAAGTCACCCGGCTGGAAAATCCCGGGTCGTCTGCCTGGATGCCGGCGCGCTCTTCGTCGGCACAGTCCGGGTTGTCCCTCAGCCTCTGAATCTGATAGCTGTTCTCGGCCCAGGCGTTCTGCAACGCGGCGCGTTCGGAACGAAAAAGCTCGGCGTTGCCGTCGCCGATCATCACCACGCCATCATCGCGGGGGCAGCCGATGTCATGGCACGGAATCTCGCCGAACGCTGCTCGAACGGAAGCCACATCCTCGGCAGCCACCTGAACCACGGCCCCGAGCTCTTCGGCGAACAGGGCGCCGTACACGTCTTCACCTGCAACGCGCAGATCGAGCCCGCTGCGCCCGGCGAACGCCATCTCCAGCACGCAGGCGATCAGCCCGCCGTCCGACCGGTCGTGGTAGGCCATAAGCAAGCCCTGCTCATTGAGTTGCTGAACAGCGCGGAAAAAATCGGCGAGAAGATCCGGTGAGTCCAAGTCCGGCGCTTCGGTGCCGAGCTGGCCGTAAGTCTGCGCAAGCGCGCTACCCCCGAGCCGATTTCTGCCTCGACCGAGGTCGACCAGAAGAAGGCGGGTATCGGGCGCTGGCTTCAACTCGGGCGTGAGGGTGCGGCGCGCGTCCGTGACCGGGGCAAAAGCGGAGACAATCAGCGTCAGCGGCGACGTGACTTCCCTGTCGCTCCACCTCGTGCGCATGGACAGGCTGTCTTTGCCGACAGGGATCGCGATACCCAGGGCCGGACAGAGCTCCATGCCCACGGCCCGCACACCTTCGAAGAGCGCCTGCTCCTCCGCATCAGCGCCCGCCGCAGCCATCCAGTTAGCCGAAAGCACTACCCTGCCGAGCTCGCCGATCGGCGCCGCGCAAAGGTTAGTCAGCGCTTCGCCTACGGCCATCCGGGCGGACGCGGCAGGATTGATGAGCGCCGTGGGTGATCGTTCGCCTATGGCAAACGCCTCGCCGGCATAGGTCCGGTATCCGGACAAGGTGACCGCAACATCGGCGCAAGGCACCTGCCACGGACCGACCATCTGCTCCCGCGCCACCAGCCCGGTGATGCTTCGATCGCCGATGGTGATCAGAAACTGTTTGCTCGCCACGCAGGGAAAGCGCAGCACCCGATCGATGGCCTCATTCAGATTGAGATCATCGCGGTCGAACTCGGGCGGGGTGAGCGCCTGGGACACGAAGGATCGCTGCATCTTCGGCGGTTTGCCGAACAGCACCGAGAGCGGTAGATCCACGGGCGAGTTGTGGAACTCGGCATCTTCGACCGTGAGGTGCGAGTCCGCCACCGCGCGTCCCACGACCGCGAACGGGCAGCGCTCGCGAGCACAGATTTTAGCGAAGCTCGACAGATCGTCTTCGGCGATCGCCAGCACATAACGCTCCTGGGCTTCGTTGCACCAGATCTCCAGCGGAGTCATCCCCGGGTCAGCGTTGGGCACGTCGCGCAGCTGAAACCGACCTCCAACACCCGCGTCCTTGACCAGCTCCGGCAAGGCGTTGGAAAGCCCGCCCGCGCCCACATCGTGAATGAGCAGGATTGGGTTCCGCTCGCCAAGGGCGCAGCAGCCGTCGATGACCTCCTGACAGCGGCGCTCGATCTCCGCGTTTTCGCGCTGAACCGAGGCGAAATCAAGGTCGGACGAGCTCTCGCCGGAGCCCATGCTGGACGCGGCGCCACCGCCCAGCCCGATGAGCATGGCCGGACCGCCGAGCACGATCAGCGCCGTCGCCCGGGGGAACGCGGTGGGTTGGACGTGTTCGGCACGGATGCTGCCCACCCCGCCCGCAATCATCACGGGCTTGTGATAGCCGCGCACTTCGCGCGGGTCGCCAGCGACGGGCTGCTCGAAGGTACGGAAGTAGCCGGCCAGCGCCGGCCGTCCGAACTCGTTGTTGAACGCCGCGGCGCCGACGGGCCCTTCCACCATGATGTCCAGAGCGCTAACCATGTGATCCGGTTTGCCCGTTTGGAGCTCCCAAGGCTGAGCGTAGCCGGGAATGTTCAGGTGCGAGGTGGTGAACCCGGTAAGCCCGGCCTTGGGCTTCGACCCGCGGCCCACCGCGCCCTCGTCGCGGATCTCCCCACCCGACCCCGTGGCAGCGCCCGGGTACGGAGCAATAGCCGTCGGGTGGTTGTGGGTTTCCACCTTCATCAGCACATGGGCAAACGCTTCGTCGTAGCCGTACTCGTGGGAAGCGGCGTCTACGCCGAAGCGGTCGATGCGATGCCCTTCGATGACGGCAGCGTTGTCTGAGTAAGCACTGAGAATCCCGGCTCCATTGATCGTCCGGTAGGTGTTTCTGATCATCTCGAACAGCGAGTGCTGCTGAGGCTCGTCATCGATGCTCCACGACGCGTTGAATATCTTGTGGCGGCAATGCTCCGAGTTTGCCTGGGCAAACATCATCAGCTCCACGTCGGTCGGGTCCCGGCCGAGATCGAGGTAGGCGCTCGCCAGATATTCAATCTCGTCGGCAGACAGCGCCAGGCCCAGCGCCATGTTGGCTTCTTCCAGCGCCCCTGAGCCGCCGGAGTGCAGGGCAACCGTGCTCATCGGCTTTGGCGCCAGGTTGGCGAACACCGACGGGAAGTCGGCCACGCCGACGATTCTTTCGGTCATGCGGTCGTAAAACAGCGTCAGCTGGTCATCGCCGAGGCCCTGCGCAGCAAACCACCGCACGCCGCGCTCGACACGTGAAACCCGGGCGAGACCGCAGATGGCGAAGATGTCGGTCGCTTTGCTAGACCACGGGGAGATGGTGCCGGCGCGAGGAACCACGGTCGCGACGAGCTCTCCCGTCGCCACGGGCAGCCCCGTTTCCGGACCGTAGCGAAGCAGCGCCTGCGCGCGCTCCAGGGACTGACCCGTCAGCGGTTCCTCGACGGCCAGCAGGTGCACGTACTGGGCATACAAGGCGTCGTCCGGAAGGCCCAGCTGCTCGGCCAGTTTGCGGAGGCGAAAGGCGGAGCGCGCCGGAGGTCCTTCGAGCGTCACTATCTCCATGATCCGATCCTCATCCGATGCTCACCGCCGTGCGGCAAAAAACGCACGCAGTACCTCTGCGCTCTCCTCCGCAAGCACGCCGCCCACCACCTCGACCCGATGGTTCAGGGACGGGTTGTCCAGAACGGTCGCCGTGCTGACCACCGCCCCGGATCGCGGCTCCAGCGCGCCGTAAACCAGGGTCGCTATCCGCGCGTGCACGAGGGCCCCGGCGCACATGGTGCACGGTTCCGCCGTCACGTACAGCGCAGCACCAGGCAGCCGGTAGTTGCCGGCCCGTTCGGCGGCGGCACGCAAGGCAACGATCTCCGCGTGGGCCGTGGGATCACCGCTGCTGATGGGGCAGTTGAAGCCGCTGCCCAGCAGCACCCCGTCCTGAACCACAACCGCACCCACGGGCACCTCGCCCACGGCGGCCGCGCGCGCCGCCTCTTTCAATGCCAGGCGCATCCAGTCAACGTGGCTCATCGCCCTCCCGTCCCAACCAGACGGTCATTCCCACTCGATGGTCGCCGGCGGCTTGCTCGAGACGTCATACACCACCCGGGATACTTCAGGGATCTCGTTGATGATCCGGTTGGAGACGCGCTCGATCACCTCGTAGGGCAACCGCGCCCAGCGCGCGGTCATGAAGTCCGTGGTTTCCACCGCCCGCAAGGCGATGACGTCCGCGTAGCGTCGCGCATCGCCGACCACGCCGACCGACTTCACGGGCAACAGCACGGCAAACGCCTGGCTGACCGCGTCGTACAAGTCAGCCGCGCGCAGCTCCTCGAGATAGATGGCGTCGGCTTCACGCAGCACGTCGGCCCGGGACGCCGTCACCTCGCCAAGCACCCGAACGCCCAGTCCCGGCCCGGGAAACGGGTGCCGGTAGACCAGCTCCTGCGGCAGGCCCAGATGCATGCCGATGTTGCGGACCTCGTCCTTGAACAGCTCGCGAAGCGGCTCGACCAGCTTGAGATGCATCCGCTCGGGGAGCCCGCCGACGTTGTGATGGGACTTGATGACGTGAGCCTTCCCGTATTTGCTGGCGGCGGATTCGATGACGTCCGGATAGATGGTCCCCTGGGCCAGCCAGCTCACGCCGGAGATCTTGTGTGCTTCCCGGTCGAAAACCTCGATGAACGTGTTGCCGATGACCTTGCGCTTGGCCTCCGGGTCCACGACACCGACGAGCCGCCCTAGGAACTCGTCGGCCGCCGGCACGGTGACCAGGTTGAGCGCCAGCGCGTTGCTCGGTCCGAATGCACGCTCCACCTCTTCCCGCTCGCCCTTGCGAAGCAGGCCGTTGTCCACGAAGACGCAGGTGAGCTGATCCCCGATGGCCCGCGAGAGCAGGGCAGCGACGACGCTGGAGTCCACCCCTCCGGACAATCCCAGGACGACCCGCTCCTCCCCGACCTGCTCACGGGCGTGGGCAATGGCATCTTCGACGATGTTGGCAGCCGTCCACAGGCCATCACACCGACACAGCGTCAGCGCGAAATGGGCGAGCATCTCATCGCCTCGCTGGGTATGGGTCACCTCGGGATGAAACTGCACCCCATACATCCGCTTTTCACGATGCTCCATGGCAGCCACGGGGGCGGAGGGCGTGCTGGCGGTGACTTGGAACCCAGGCGGCGGCGTGACCACTCGATCGCCGTGACTCATCCAGACGGGCAGGTGACCGGAGGAACCATCGCGTACAGTGGCGAGCAGCTCAGTCGTCTCGCCGATCTCGATCTCGGCGTGGCCGAACTCGTGCACGTCGGACGCCTCGACGGAACCGCCCAGCTGCTCGGCCATGGCCTGCATCCCGTAGCAGATGCCGAGGACGGGCACGCCGAGCTCGAACACCACGCTGGGGATACGCGGCGTATCGCCGAAGGTGACCGACTCCGGCCCCCCCGAGAGGATTACCCCGCGGGGGGCAAACTCGCGGATGAAGTGCTGCGGAACGTCGAAGGGGTGAATCTCGCAGTAGACGCCCGCTTCGCGAACGCGACGGGCGATCAGCTGGGTGTACTGAGCACCGAAATCGATGATCAGGAGGCGCTGATCATGTATGTCGTGCCTGTCCGCCATTCAGCTGACGGGATAGTTGGGCGCTTCTTTAGTGATCGCCACGTCATGAACGTGGCTCTCCACCATGCTTGCCGCGCTGACCCGAACGAAGCGTGGCTGCGTGCGCATAGTTTCCACGTCGTTGGATCCGGTATAGCCCATAGATGCCCTCAGCCCTCCCATGAGCTGATGAACGATGGGGCCCACCGGTCCGCGATACGGTACGCGTCCTTCGATTCCCTCAGGAACGAGCTTGCGATGGTCGCCCTCCGCTTCCTGGAAGTACCGGTCGCTCGACCCGTTGGACTCGGTCATGGCACCCAGCGAGCCCATGCCGCGATACGATTTGTAGGTTCTACCCTGGTACAGCTCGACCTCTCCCGGCGCCTCGTCGGTCCCGGCAAGCAGGCCGCCCACCATCACCACGCTAGCTCCGGCTGCGATGGCCTTGGCGATGTCGCCCGAGTAGCGCACTCCGCCGTCGGCGATGATGGGCACCCCTTCGGATTCCGCTACCGATACCGCCTCGGCGATGGCTGTGATCTGCGGAACCCCGATACCGGTGACCATGCGCGTGGTGCAGATGGAACCCGGGCCGATGCCGACCTTGACCGCATCCACGCCCGCCGACAGGAGCGCTTTCGCGCCGTCCGCCGTCGCCACATTGCCACCAATGACGTTGACGTTCGGGTAACGCTGCTTGACCCAGCTGATCCGGTCCAGCACCCGCTGGGAGTGGCCATGAGCGGTATCCACCACCAGCACGTCCACGCCGGCTTCCACCAGCGCGGCGACCCGCTCGTCGGTATCCGGGCTGGTACCCACGCTCGCGCCAACCCGCAGCTGTCCCCGGTGGTCTTTGCAGGCATTGGGGTAGGCCTGGGCCTTGGTGATGTCCTTGACGGTCACCATCCCCTTGAGCTCGAAACGGTCGTTGGTGAGGAGCACCTTCTCGATGCGATGCTTGTGCAGCAGGTCGGTAATCTCTTCGAAGCTTGCCTCCTCACCGGCGGTGATGAGGTGCTCCTTGGTGGTCATGACGTCACGGACCTTTGCGTCCATACGCCGCTCGAACCGCACGTCGCGCCCGGTAACGATCCCCACCAGCTTGCGTCCGTCCACCACCGGGACGCCCGATATCTTGTGCTCCATGGTCAGCTCGACGAGATCCGCGACCGTCTTGTCCGGGTGGATGGTGATGGGGTCACGGATGATCCCGCTCTCGTGCTTCTTTACCGCCCGGACTTCCCTGGCCTGGCTCTCGATGTCCATGTTCTTGTGGACGATGCCGATCCCGCCCTCCTGGGCGATCGCGATGGCGAGACGAGCCTCGGTCACCGTGTCCATGGCAGCAGACATGAGCGGTATGTTGAGCGAGATGTCTTTGGTCAGCTTCGTCGCGAGCGAAACTTCGGAGGGCAGGCACTGAGAGTAGGCGGGGAGGAGCAGAACGTCGTCGAACGTGAGCGCGTCATGCGCAATACGCAACATTGGTGACTCCGCAAAAGCGGCATTCTATCGGCGCACCCCGATCATGTAAACTCGACGCATGCTCGCCAGCCACGCAGATCGGCCTGTATTAAGCGTCAGCGAACTCGCCCGCGAGGCCAGGATCCTCATCGAGGAGCAGTTCGATCTGGTCTGGGTCGAAGGCGAGATCTCCAACTTCCGCCGACCCGCGTCGGGCCACTGGTACTTCACGCTCAAGGACCAGTCCGCCCAGGTCCGCTGCGCGATGTTTGCCGGCCGCAACCGGCAGGTACGATTTGCCCCGGAGGACGGCCTGCAGGTTCTGATCCGGGGCCGGGTCAGCCTTTACGAGCCGCGCGGGGACTTTCAGATCATCGTCGAGCACGCCGAGCCCGCCGGCGAGGGCGCGTTGCGCCAGGCCTTCGAGGCCCTGAAGGCCCGGTTAGCCGAGGAAGGTCTCTTCGCCGATGAGCGCAAGCGGCCCTTGCCCGCAATGCCCCGGCACCTCGCCATCGTCTCGTCGGCATCAGGCGCCGCTCTGCAGGACGTCCTGCACGTCGTCGAACGCCGTTTCCCATCGCTGGCCGTCACGCTCCTGCCCGTGAGCGTTCAGGGCAACGAGGCCGAAGCCCAGATTCGGCACGCCCTGGGCCGGGTCGAGCAGATCGGGGCAGACGTGGTGCTGCTCACGCGGGGCGGCGGATCGCTCGAGGATCTGTGGGCTTTCAACCTGGAGAGCGTCGCCCGCGCCGTCGCTGCCTGCCCGATCCCCACTGTCGTCGCCGTGGGCCACCAGACTGACTTCGTCATCGCCGAGTTCGTTGCCGACCTTCGTGCGCCCACCCCGTCCGCGGCCGCAGAGCTCATCACGCCGGACGCGGAAGAGCTCGCCGGTCGCGTCGAACTGCTGCAGCAGCGCCTCGTCCGCGGACTTTCCGCCGAGATGCGCCTGCGGCAGGCGCTGGTGGAGCGCCTCCGAGCCCAGCTCGTCGACCCGCGCCAGATGCTGATCCGCAGCATGCAGCGCGCCGACGACTTGGAGGAACGCCTGCGGCTCTCACTCGGCAACCGGCTGGAGCGGAACCGAAGTCGGTTGTGGGCGTTGCAGCGCAGCCTGAGGGCTCTTCGTCCGCAGCCACTGTTGAGGCAGAACGCGTCCAGAGTCACCGCTGCGCGCGGTGCTCTGGAGAGGTCCCTCACCCGCGCCCTGGCGAACTCCGCCGAGCGTCTCGCTGCGGCCGCCCGCACGCTGGACGCGGTAAGCCCGCTGCATACCCTGGCACGCGGCTACGCCGTGCTCGCCGAGCCTGCCGACGGGCTCGGACGACCGGTGACCGCGGCTGCCCAGGTGGCACCAGGTGCCGCCCTTGACGCCCACTTGCAGGATGGCCGCCTGCGGGTTGAGGTGTTGTCGGTCAGCGAGGAAACCGCCCTGCAGGCAGCGCAAACCCAGGTGGAGGAACCGTAGATGACCAACCGCGTCGCCCTGGCCATGCTGTGGTGGCTGCTACCCACCCTCGCGCCGGCAGACGCGGTCCCCGGCGGCTTGTATGCCTACGCGCCCGTAGCACCGGCATCCCAGGTCCGCTTCGACAACCGGCGCGTCCTGGTCGTCGATGGTACCGCCCTAGTCGGCATCCCGCTGTCCGCCGCCCCTGGCACTCATTCGCTGACGATTACCGAGCCCTCCGGAGTATCCGTTTCGCACCAGTTCGAGGTAGTCGCGAAGCAGTATCCGGAACAGCGCCTAACCATTGCCAATACAAAGATGGTGAACCCAGACCCGGAGGACCTGGAGCGCATCCGCAGCGAGAGTGCGCAGATGCGCGAGCAGTACCTGAGCTTCACGGCGACGCTGCAGCAGCTGCGCCCGTTTCTCAAGCCGTTGGAGGGCGAGACGTCTAGCCCCTTCGGCCGCCGGCGCATCCTCAACGACCAGCCCCGCAGCCCCCATAGCGGGCTGGACATCGCTGCTGATCAGGGCACTCCGGTGAGCGCTCCCGCCCCAGCCCGAGTGGCGCTGACCGGCGACTTCTACTTCAATGGCAAGACGGTCTTTCTCGATCACGGACAGGGCCTGGTGACCATGTACTGCCACTTGAGCGAGATCAGCGTGGAGCCCGGTGACCGGGTTTTAAGGGGCGCCACCATCGGCCTTGTTGGCGCTACTGGCCGGGCGACGGGACCGCACCTGCACTGGTCGGTCTGGCTCAACGGCAACCGGGTCGATCCGGAGCTCGTCATCTCTGCCCTGGCCGCCGGGGACTAGCTCGCCGTCGACGCGCTCCGCCCGGCCACCGCTCAGCGCTTGCGGGATTTGCGTTTGCGATGCACGATCATGCGTTTGCGACGGGCTTTCTGACGCGGCGTGAGCTCGTTGCGCCGGCCTGCAAACGGGTTCTCTCCCGTACGCAGCTCGATGTGCACCGGGTTGCCTACTAAAGCGAGCGCTTTGCGGAAGCCGTTTTCCAGGTACCTGAGATAGCTGTCGGGCAGTGCCTCCGTCTGGTTGCCATGAATAACGATTCGAGGGGGGTGCGACCCGACCTTGTGGGCGTAACGCAGCTTGATGGCCCGACCACGCACAGCCGGTGGCGGATGGGCTCCCGTCATCCCGAGCAGCAGACGGGTCAGAATGGACGTGCTGACGTTGAGCTCGCCGGCCTTGTAGACCCGGTCGACTTCCTCCAGCAGGTGACCCACCCCGGTGCCGTGCAGTGCCGATATCTGCATCACGGGAATCCAGGGGGCAAAAGACAGCTTGCGATCCAAAGCCCGGCGCGCGCGCGCCCGGTCCTCGGCCGAGAGACCATCCCACTTGTTCATGGCCACAACCAGACCTGAGCCGGCAGCCGCCGCATGGCTGAGCAGATGCAGGTCCTGATCCACGACCCCTTCCCTGGCATCGAGCACCAGTATCACTACGTGCGCCAGATCGATGGCCTGAAGCGTCTTCACGACGGAAAACTTCTCGGCCACCCCCTCTACCCGACCTTTGCGCCGGACGCCGGCGGTATCCACCAGAACGTAGCGCCTCCCCTGCTTCTCAAACGGCACCTCGATGGCATCCCGGGTTGTCCCCGGCTGATCGAACACCACCTGGCGATCCTCACCAAGCATGCGGTTGACCAGTGTGGATTTCCCCACGTTGGGACGGCCGATCACCGCCACGCGCACCGCCCCGGTATCCTCGGCTACGTCCTCAGCGGCCGGAGACTCCGGACAATGCTCCGCCACGAGCTCGCGCACGGTCCCCAACCCGCGCTCGTGCACCGCGGAGACGTAGGCCACGGCGTCGAAGCCGAGGGCGGCAAAGTCGGCCACCGCAGCATCGGCCTGCACCCCGTCCATCTTGTTGACCACCAGGATCACGGGCTTGGAAAGTCGCCTGAGGCGCAGGGCGATCTCCTCGTCAGCGGGCACCAGACCGTCCTGAGCATCCGCCACGAACAGCACGACGTCTGCCTCATCGAGTGCCATCTCGGCCTGCTGCTCCAGCGCGGACTGCAGAGCGCCCGGCTCGCCGAAGAGCCCACCGGTATCGATAAGCATGCAATCGCCGGCCGGCGCCGACATGCGCCCGTAGCGCCGATCCCGGGT
>JABAHR010003394.1_pt1 | contig 13942 bp, 7 predicted proteins | sample 7062101 | NCBI WGS metagenome assembly JABAHR01 (sample SAMN14534553, study PRJNA622989) | marine sediment metagenome | biome: marine biome [ENVO:00000428]; feature: marine pelagic biome [ENVO:01000023]; material: deep marine sediment [ENVO:00002113] | place: India: Gulf of Kutch | collected... | reverse complement strand
ACCCGCGAGCGCATTCGCCAGATAGAAGCGAAAGCGCTCAGGAAGCTCCGCCACCCGAGCCGCTCCGAGCAGCTCAGAAGCTTCCTCGACTAGTCAATACCAGGCCGCCTCCCCTGCCCTCCGGCCTCTCCCCCGCATCGGGGGAGAGGCTTTCGGGGCCGCCGCGATATAATCGCCTCCATCGAAGGGCCCGTAGCTCAGTTGGTTAGAGCGGCGGACTCATAATCCGTTGGTCGCAGGTTCGAGTCCTGCCGGGCCCACCAGGAAAACGATGACCGACAGCCGTCACTTCGGGCACCATCCCGGTCTGGCGCACTGATACGGCGGCGCTGTCGCGTAGCCTCGGGAGAAGAAGTGGCAGAGCTCGCACAGGAACTCCGCGACGCGCGGGCGCGCGAGGCCGCGACCAGTGAGATCCTGCGGGTCATCAACCGCTCGCCGACCGATTACCAGCCCGTGTTCGAGGCCATCCTCGAGAACGCGACCCGGCTGTGCGATGCGCCGCTCGCGCTGCTGCTGATGCGCCGCGACGACGGATATCACCTCGTCGCGCACGCGGGCACGCGGCGCGAGTTCGTCGAGCACTTGCGCGCGAACCCGCTGCCGCTCGACCCGGAGAAGACCCTGACCGCCAAGGCGGCGGCGGAGGGCCGCGCGGTCGAGGTCCTCGATATCACCGACCAACAGAGCCACGGCGCGGGCCAGCCTGTGCGCCGTATCGTCGCCGAGGTCGAGGGGATCCGCACCCAGCTCTCTGTGCCCATGCTGCGCGGCGACGAGGCGCTTGGAGTGATCATTATTTACCGTCGCGAGGTGCGCGGCTTCGAGCCGAGTCACGTTGAGCTGCTGACCACGTTCGCCGAACAGGCAGCCATTGCAGTGGACAACGTTCGCAAGTTCAGGGCGCTCGGCGAGTCCCTGGAGCGCCAGACCGCCACCAGCGAGATCCTGCGCGTCATCAGCCGCTCGCCGACGGACTACCAGCCGGTGTTCGAGGCCATCCTCGAGAACGCGACCCGGCTCTGCGACGCGCCGCTCGCAATTTTGATGATGCGCCGCGACGATGCCTATCACCTCGTTGCGCACGCGGGTACGCGACCCGAGTTCGTCGAGTTCCTTCGCGCGAATCCGGCGCCGCTCGATCCCGAGGCAACAGGCATAGCGAAGGCAGCCGCCCAACTCCGGCCAACGCAGACGGCGGACGTTACCGAAACCGCGCTGTATCGCCAGGGTCAGGCCCACCGGACCGCCTCGGCCGACATCGAAGGCATCCGCAGCGTGCTCTGGGTGCCCATGGTCAAGAACGACGCGTGCCTCGGCGTCATCTGCGTGTACCGCCGCGAGGTGCGGCCCTTCGACGAGAGCCAGATCGATCTGGTCTCGACATTTGCGGACCAGGCCGTGATCGCCATCGACAACGTGCGTCTGTTCCAGGCGCTGGAGGCCCGCACCGACGAGCTCGGCGAGTCCCTGGAGCGCCAGACCGCCACCAGCGATATCCTGCGCGTCATCAGCCGCTCGCCGACCGACTACCAGCCGGTCTTCGACGCCATTCTCGACAGCGCCGCCCGGCTCTGCGACGCGCCACTCGCATTGCTCACGCTGCGCGAAGAGGATCACTTCAACCTGGTCGCGCACAAGGGTTCGCGGCCCGAGTACATCGAGTTCCGGCGCGCGAACCCCGTGCCTATCGACGAAGGGAAGACAGTTGCCGCCCAGGCGGCGATCGAGGGCGTGCCCAAACAAATTGCCGACATCACCGATACCGAGGAATATCGCGACGGCCTGCCTCACCGGGTCGTCGCGGCGGACATCGAGGGCGTACGTACAGTGCTCTTTGTCCCGATGATGAAGAACGACGAGTGCGTCGGCGAGATCGCGGTCTATCGTCGCGAGGTCCGGCCCTTCGACGAGGGCCAGATTGCGCTGCTCTCCACCTTCGCCGATCAGGCGGTCATCGCCATCGACAACGTGCACCTGTTTCAGGAGCTCGAGAGACGCAACACGGAGATCACCGAGGCGCTCGAGCAGCAGACCGCCACGACGGAAGTCCTCAAGATAATCAGCCGCTCGACGTTTGATCTCCAGCCGGTGCTCGAGACACTCATCGAGAACGCCACACGGCTGTGCCACGCCGGCTGGGGAGTCATTCATCGTTTCGACGGGAAAGTGTTGCGCGCGGTGGGCTCCTACGGCGCCTCTCCCGAGTTCATAGAATTCTGGAAGCAGCTCGAGATCGGTCTCGACAGAGGATCGGCGCTCGGGAGGGCCGCCCTGGAGAAGCGTACGATTCATATCGAGGATGTCCTCGCGGAGCCGGAGTACAAATACACCGACGCTCAGGAAAAAGGTGGCTGGCGCAGCGTGCTCGCCGTTCCGATGATCAGAGAAGGTGGCTTGATCGGTGTCATGGCCTTGGCGAGAAACGAGGTCCTGCCGTTCACCGACAAGCAGGTCGAGCTGGTTTCGACCTTCGCCGATCAGGCGGCCATTGCCATCGAGAACGTACGCCTTTTCGAGGAGCTCGAGGCCCGTAATCGCGATCTGGGCGAGGCCCTCGAGCGCCAGACCGCCACCAGCGATATTCTGCGGGTCATCAGCCGCTCGCCGACCGACTACGGGCCGGTCTTCGACGCCATCCTCAACAGCGCTACCCGGCTCTGCGAGGCACCGCTCGCCGTTCTGCTCGTACGCGAGGGGAAACACTACCATCTGGTCGCGGAGCGGGGCACGCGTCCCGAGTTCGTCGAATGGTTCAAATCGAACCCGATCCCCGTCGACGCAGAGGAGTCGTTCTCCGTACGCGCGGCTACCCAGGGAGAACCTCTGCAGATCCCCGATTTTACCGACAGCGAAGCCTATCGCGACGGTGTCACCCACCAGGTCGCCGGCGTGGAGCTCGAAGGCATCCGCTCCGCCCTCCTGGTGCCGATGATGAAAGGTGACCACTGCGCCGGCGTGATAGCGGTTTATCGTCGCGAGGTGCAGCTCTTCGAAGAGAACCACATCGCGCTGCTCTCCACCTTCGCCGACCAAGCGGTGATCGCCATCGACAACGTGCACCTGTTTCAGGAGCTCGAGAGGCGAAACAAGGAGATCACCGAGGCTCTCGAGCAGCAGACAGCTACCACGGAGGTCTTGAAGATCATCAGCCGATCGACGTTTGATCTTCAGCCAGTTCTCGAATCGCTCATCGAGAATGCCGCCAGGCTCTGCGGCGCCGACAAGGGTGGGATTTTCAGAGCAGACGGTGACCTGTACCGCGTCGCCGCCACGTACGGCGCCTCACCCGAATTCAAGGAATTCATTCAGCAAAATCCAATTCGGCCCGGCAGAGAGAGTGTAACCGGCCGTGTCGCGCTCGAGCGCAGAACGATTCACGTGCACGACATCATGGAAGACCCAGAGTACTCGTACGCCGACCCGCGCCTGGTGGACCAGCGAACGACATTGGGTGTTCCGATGCTGAGACAGGGTGCCCTGGTCGGAATAATTACCATATGGAAGGAAGGCGAGGTCAGTCCATTCACGGAAAGACAAATTGACGTCGTTACGACGTTTGCCGACCAAGCCGTGATCGCCATCGAGAACGTGCGCTTGTTCCAGGACCTCGAGGCTCGAACCCACGAACTGAGTGAGGCCCTCGAGCGCCAGACCGCCACCAGCGACATCCTGCGCACCATCAGCCGCTCGCCGACCGACTACGGGCCGGTCTTCGACGCCATCCTCAACAGCGCTACCCGGCTCTGCGAGGCACCGCTCGCCTTTCTTCTGATTCGCGAGGGCGACTATTTCAAGCTCGTCGCGGACAAGGGCTCGCGCCAGGAATACGTCGAGTGGCTGAGATCGAACCCGGTGCCGATCAGCGAGAAACATAGGCTCGCCGCTCGTACCGCGTTGGAGCGTGCGCCCCAGCAGATCGCCGATACCACCGAGAGCGACGAATATCGCGAGGGCATGCCACATCGGGTCGCATCGGTGGACATCGAGGGCGTACGCACCGCGCTCTTCGTGCCGATGCTGAAGGGCGACGATTGCGTCGGCGTGATTGCGGCCTACCGTCGCGAGGTGCGCCCGTTCAGCGAGAGTCACATCGCGCTGGTTTCCACCTTCGCCGACCAGGCGGTGATCGCCATCGACAACGTGCGCCTGTTCCAGGCGCTGGAGGCCCGCACCGACGAGCTCGGCGAGTCCCTCGAGCGCCAGACCGCGACCAGCGACATCCTGCGCACCATCAGCCGCTCGCCGACCGACTACGGACCGGTCTTCGATGCCATCCTCAACAGCGCAACCCGGCTCTGCGACGCGCCGCTCGCCTTTCTTCTCATTCGCGAGGGCGACTACTTCAAGCTCGTCGCGGACAGGGGCTCGCGCCCGGAATTCGTCGAGTGGGTGCGATCGAACCCGGTGCCGATCAGCGAGAAACAAACGCTCGCCGCTCGTGCCGCGTTGGAGCGTGCGCCCCAGCAGATCGCCGACATCACCGAGAGCGAGGGATATCGCGAGGGGATGCCACATCGGGTCGCATCAGCGGACATCGAGGGCATCCGCACGACGCTCTTCGTGCCGATGCTGAAGGGCGACGATTGCGTCGGCGTGATTGCGGTCTACCGTCGCGAGGTGCGCCCGTTCAGCGAGAGTCACATCGCGCTGGTTTCCACCTTCGCCGACCAGGCGGTGATCGCCATCGACAACGTGCACCTGTTTCAGGAGCTGCAGACGCGAAACAAGGAAATCACGGAGGCGCTCGAGCAGCAGACGGCGACGAGCAACGTGCTGCAGGTCATCTCCAACTCACCCACCGATGTCCGGCCGGCATTCGAGACCATCGTCGACAGCGCGTCCCGACTTTGCGATGCGGAATTCAGCGCGGTGGCGCGATTGCAATCGGGAGAGCTTCATTTGGAAGCGCTCAAAAACTTGTCGCCCGAGGAGATGAGCGCTTTTGAAAGCATGTTCCCACGGCCGCCGGATCGGAGCATCGTCATGGGCCGGGCCTTCCTGGAAGGGCGACCGGTACACATCGAGGACGCCTTCGAAGATCCGGAATATGACCAACGCACGTTGCAGGTGCTGCAGAAGGTCACGGGATTCCGCACTATTCTCGGCGTTCCTCTGCTGCGCGGCCGGACATCGATCGGCGTGATTCTTTGTGCCCGCCGTCGCATCAAGCCGTTCTCCGAGGCGGAAATCGAGCTCGTGAAGACCTTCGCCGCCCAGGCCGTTATCGCCATCGAGAACCAGCGCTTGTTTCATGAAGTCGAGGCCCGCAACAAAGAGATTACCGAGGCGCTCGAGCGCCAGACGGCGACCAGCGACATCCTGCGCACCATCAGCCGCTCGCCGACCGACTACGCGCCGGTCTTCGACGCCATCCTCGACAACGCCACCCGGCTGTGCGATGCGCCGCTCGCCTTTCTGCAGATGCGCGAGGAGGATCACTTCAACCTGGTCGCACACAAGGGCTCGCGGCCGGAGTTCATCGAGTGGCTGCGCGAGAACCCCATGCCCATCAACGAAGGGAATACACTCGCCGCCCAGGTAGCGATCGAAGGCGTGCCCAAGCAACTTCCCGACATTACCGACAGCGCCGGCTATCGCGACGGAATACCGCACCGGATCGCCGCAGCGGACATCGAGGGCGTACGCACCACGCTCTTCGTGCCGATGATGAGGAACGACGAGTGTATCGGCGAGATCGCGGTCTACCGACGCGAAGTGCGGCCCTTCGACGAGAGCCAGATCGCGCTCGTCTCGACTTTCGCCGATCAGGCCGTGATCGCCATCGACAACGTGCGCCTGTTCCAGGCGCTGGACGAGCGCACCCGCGAGCTCGCGCGCTCGGTCGAGGAGCTGCGAGCGCTCGGCGAGATCGGACAGGTGGTGAACTCGACCTTGGACCCGGAGACCGTGCTCACGACGATCATCAACCAGGCCGTCGCGCTCACCGGCACCGACGGCGGGCTCATCAGCGAGTACGACGAGGCCACCGGCACGCTGCCGGCCCGTGCCGCACCCGGATTCGAGGTGGTGCTCGAGGGCGCGGACCCCGTGCGCTTCGGCGAGGGCGCCATCGGGCGGGCGGCCGAGACCCGTACGCCGATCCAGATTCCCGACGTCGATGCCCCGGGGGCCTACACGGGCCGACTGCGCGGGCTGCTCGAGCGTGCGGGTCTCAAGGCGCTCCTCGCGGTACCGCTGATGCGCGAGGATCGCGTCCTCGGGTCGCTGCTGGTCGCCCGCAAAACTCCCGGCGAGTTCCCGCCGGAGACCGTCGAGCTCCTCGGCACCTTCGCCGCCCAGTCCGCGCTCGCGATTCACAATGCGCGTCTGTTCCGCGAGATCGAGGAGAAGGGGCGCGAGCTCGCGCAGGCCAACCAGCACAAGTCCGAGTTCCTCGCCAACATGTCCCATGAGCTGCGCACGCCGCTCAATGCCGTCATCGGCTTCTCGGAGGTGCTCGGCAAGCAGATGTTCGGCGAGCTCAACGATAAGCAAAAGGAGTACGTCAACGACATCCACAACTCCGGCCGGCACCTGCTCTCGCTCATCAACGACATTCTCGATCTGTCCAAGATCGAGGCCGGCCGCATGGAGCTGGACCTGACGACCTTCGATATCCGGCAGGCCCTCGACAATGCGCTCACGCTGGTCAGGGAGCGTGCCGGACGACGCGGCATCGCGCTGGATTCCGACATAGACGAGTCGTTGACCAACATGACCGGCGACGAGCGCAAGGTGAAACAGATATTGCTCAACCTGCTCTCCAACGCCATCAAGTTCACGCCGGAGGGTGGCCGTGTCACGCTGACGGCACGCGGCGTCGACGCCGCCCTGGTAATCTCCGTCCGCGACACCGGCGTCGGCATTTCCGCGGAGGATCAGGAGCACATCTTCGAGGAGTTCCGCCAGGTCGGCACCGACTACGCGCGCAAGACCGAGGGCACCGGGCTCGGTCTCACGCTGACCCGTCGCTTCGTCGAGCTGCACGGTGGCGAGGTCGAGGTCGAGAGCGAGCTCGGCGCGGGATCGGAGTTCCGTATCACTCTGCCGCTCGAGCCGCCGGTAGCGGTGGCGGCGGAAGCAGATTGAGGGCATGAGAAAGCGATGGCTGGCGAACTGATCCTCATCGTCGAGGACAACGAAAATAACATGAAGCTCGTGCGCGACTTGCTCGGCTATCACGGCTATCGAACGCTGGAGGCCGTGACCGGCGAGGAGGGTGTGGCGCTGGCGCGCGAGCATCTTCCGGCCCTGATCCTGATGGACATCCAGCTCCCAGGCATCGACGGCATCGAGGCCTTCGAGCAGCTCGCCAGCGACCCCGCCACCAGGGATATCCCGGTCATTGCCGTCACCGCGTCGGCCATGCAGGAGGAGCGCGCCCGCATCGAGACGGTCGGATTCGCCGGCTACCAGCCCAAGCCCATACAGCTCGATGAGTTCATGGCGGCGGTCGAGGAGGTGCTGCAGGCATGAGCGCGCCGTCACGGATCCTCGTCGTCGACGACACGCCGATGAACGTGAAGCTGCTGCACGACCTGCTCGAGGTGGAAGGCTATGCCGTCGAGACGGCGGCTTCCGGTGAGGAAGGGCTCACCAAAGTCGCCGACTGGCAGCCGGACCTGGTGCTGCTCGACGTCATGATGCCGGGAATGAGCGGCTACGAAGTGTGCGAGAAGCTGCGCGCAGAGCCCGAAACCGCGGCGTTGCCCGTGGTCCTGGTCACGGCGCTCGATCCGGACAAGGAGCGCATCAAGGGCCTCGAAGCCGGCGCCGATGACTTTCTCACCAAGCCCGTCAACCAGCCCGAGCTGCTCGCGCGGGTACGCTCGTTGCTGCGCATCAAGTCGTTACACGACGAGGTTCAGACGCAGGCCGCCGAGCTCGAGCGTTGGAACGGCGAGCTCGAGACGCGCGTGGCAACACAGGTCGAGGAGCTCGATCGGCTCGGGCGCCTGCGCCGCTTTCTCTCTCCGCAGGTCGCCGACGCGGTGGTCTCGGCCGGCGACGAGTCGTTGCTGGGCAGCCACCGAGCCCTCATCGCGACGGTGTTCTGCGATCTGCGGGGATTCACCCGGTTCTGCGAGTCCGCCGAGCCGGAGGAGGCCATCGAGGTGCTGCAGGCCTACCACGAGGCGATGGGCAGGCTCATTCACGAGCACGGCGGCACCATCGACCACCGCGCCGGAGACGGGATCATGGTCATCTTCAATGACCCGCTGCCATGCGACGATCCCGCCGGCGCCGCGCTCTCCATGGCGCTCTCGATGCATGCACGGATGGGCGAGCTCGGTGCCGGATGGCGCAAGCTCGGGCACCGACTCGGCTTCGGTGTCGGCATCTCGCTCGGCTACGCCACGGTCGGTATGGTGGGATTCGAGGGGCGCTACGACTACACGGCCAACGGCAGCGTGGTGAACCTCGCCGCTCGCCTCTGCGACGAGGCGGGCGACGGGGAGATCCTGCTCAGCACCCGCGCCTACGCGGCGCTCGAGGAACGCGTCCAGGTCGAGGACGCGATCGAGCTGACCTTGAAGGGCTTCCACGAGCCGGTTGAGGTGTTTCGCGTCGCGTTCGATGGCGGGAGCCCGCGCGAAGTGCGGCAATAAACCGCACATGGGCGACCCTGTGACATGCGCCTGCGCCGGAGCCTGTAGCTCAGCTGCTCGGAGCGGCGGACGCATGTTCCGNNGATTGACCTCCGAGACATCCAGCTCTCGCTTCATGAGGGCGATTTGCTCGCGCAGGCGAGCGTCGTGGGGATCGATGATGAGGGCGCGCTCGCCGTAGCTGCACGCGAGCTGCGGGTGCTCGCGATGAAAGAAATTGAATACGGCCCTGATGATGTGAGCCTCGCTGGAGCGGCCGACTCGCAGCGCCTCTTCCACCCAGCGCTCAACGGCAGAAGCGCCACCATCCTCATAGAGCTTGGTGATGATCGGCCCAAGGTCGTTCGGGTGCACGCGGAATTCCCTATCGTATACCGCAGCAACGGTGTCGACGAGCTCTTCGACCTCGTGTCGCCCACGCGCGTCCGAACCGAAGTAAGCACCGAGATACAGATGGGCCATGAAGCCTCCAATCGGCTTACCGATCCAGCGCCTTAGTTTTGGAAAACGCCGCATCCTGTTTGCACGGCTGAGCTTGAAAACAGTGGTAGCGATGTCGAATGCGGGTAAACCCCTGCTCGCATCAGCCCAGTCGAATACGTAGGCTCCTCTCGCATTGAAGACAACGTTAGCGGTCTGAAAGTCGTTGTGGCAGAGGAAACTTTCGTCGTTGGATGACTTTCGCTCGATGGTCTCGACGATTGCTCTTCTCCCGTCACTGGAAAGATTTGCTGCGTCGTAAACCATGCGGCAGAGCATCCGGCACTGCGGCATCAAGTCAGGAGCAAGTATCTGGTGAATGTCGCGATGCAGCTCGGCGAATTGCCGTATGAGCGTTGAAATTCGCCAAGGCTGATGCATCCAGATTCGCATCAGAGATTCGCCCTCGACACGTTCAAATACAATGCCGGTGCGTCCATCGAGCGTGATGGTATCGCTTATCCTCGGAGTGTTGATACCGGCGGCAAGAGCGGCGTTTGCAGCCGTCACCTCCTTTTTAATCAAAGGGCCGGAAATGCCGCCTCGGTATAGCTTGAGGATCTCGTTACTTCCCCAGGCATAGACCTCACAGGTCAATCTCTCACTGATTAACTCGCCTGGTTTCTCCAAGCTCCACTCCTTCGTGGTCGTATTCTTTTCTGATTCAGCAATGAACAGGCAGTTTTTCGACAGCGTGAAAAATTACGGCGATACCATTCCCCACCGGCCGACCGCCCAGGTCCGTCGGCTCGCATTCATGGGTCGTCTGGATCGGCGCCATGGAGTCGCCGGCGATGATCGCTTGGATGCGGAGACCGATATCGGATATTTTACACACATCGGGGCCGAGTGAGAAAAGTTCGAGGTCGAGACCGGTGGCACACCAGCAGGTTGACATTTCGAGGCGGTTTGGATCGCGGATACCGCGAGCATTTTGCCGTGCCAATCAAATACGGGCATCCATATTTTGTGTAGAAAGTTGACGCCGCTCGATACCACAGAGTACTCGCTCAGGATTTGATGGGCGATCGCATCCGTGCTACTGGTCGACGTCAGCCATACATCGCACTGCCGCGCCCCGACTGGCGTCCAGCGGGTCAGTCGCGAGCTTTGTCTAGAGCTCGATCGACAACGCGAAGCCATTCCCGTTCGATTTGACCGATGGCAGAACCGGTGGCGCCTTTTGAATCAGAGCGAGCGAAGCCATCTCGAGCTGCCGCCGAGTGGGCATTCCGTCGGTGGCCGCTATGAGTGGCGCATTAGCGATGCAGTGATCGGTGTGTCATCTCGTGTGATCCCACGTCTGAGCGCAGAGACGGATCTGCCCGTGGAGATGTTCGAAGGTTTGCTCGTACCCGAAAAGCTCGAAAGCCGAAAGCCAAGAGAACTCACTCTCATACGCCGAAAACTCCGCGGCGCTGCCGTGGCGATTCTCCACGATTTGATCCCGTTGAGATTTCCCGAACACGCACCGCAATCGGCGAAGAAGTTTTCGACCTACTTAGAAACCCTTCTCGGCTACGACGGGATAGCGGCCGTATCCGACTCGTCCAGGCAGGATCTGCTCGCCTATTGGGCAGAAAACGGTGTGAAGAACCCACCACCCGTCGAAACGATAGCGCCGGCAGCGGGACTCAGCCCATCGGCACCGAAAACCCAGTCGCGAACTCACTCTGATAAAGCCGACATTCTCATGGTGGCGACGATTGAAAGCCGCAAAAACCACTTGGCCGTGCTCACGGCCTGTGAAATTCTCTGGCAGCAGGGCCTCGACTTCCAGCTTACGCTCGTAGGCCGCCTTCGTGACGCGAGTTTGAAAGTCGTCGAGCGGGTGGACGCTTTAAGGTCCAGCGGACGACCGATTCGTTGGCTCGGTCACGTGCCCGATGCGGAAGTGACTCGACTGTATCAGAGCTGTCGATTCACCTTGCACCCTTCTCTCTATGAGGGTTTCGGACTGCCGGTTCTCGAGAGTTTGCGTCACCACAGGCCCTGCATCGTGAGCGACCGGGGAGCCTTGCCGGAAGTCGCTCGCGATGGAGGTTGCCTGACTGTAAGCGATACTGCGCCGGCGACACTGGCGGCGGCCATGCGAACCCTTCTGGTCGATGAATCGCTGTATAGCCGCCTGGTCCAGGAGTGCAAGCAAAGACCATTCAGGAGCTGGCGCCAGTACGCCGACGACCTGGTTGCCTGGCTGCGTTCCCTACAAAAACGTTCCTTGTCCTGACCAACTGAGGCCCGGCAGCCGAGCAGGTTCGCGCGTGAACGCAAACAGAACGCGCGTTGGGGTACCTGATGAGTCCGCCTCGCGATCGCCTTCACGCACAAGCGGTTGAGCCGCCTCAAGGCGCCGTAAGTAAACGGGAGACGAGCAGTTCCTGGATCGCGTCGAAGGCCACCGGCGGATCGACGTCGACGTTGGTAACCAGCAGGAAGCCGACGGCAAGGCTCGGGATGAGCAGCACCCGCGCGCGCCACAGGGTGTTGCTGCCATCGTGGGACAGACCGAATCCCGCCCACCTGGCGTCGCGGAATACGCCCCAGCCCATGCCGTATCCCAAGCCTCGGTAGGGCGCCTGGAGGAAGTCGAGGGTGGATTCAGAGAGCAGGTTCGCGCCCGCCGCGCGCAGATGCAGGTGCATGTACCTGGCGTAGTCGCCGAGGGGCGTGTGCACCGTGCCCGCGGGGCCCAAGGCGACGATGTTGTCGGATCCGGGACCAGGCGAGATGGGCTCGAGCTCGCTGTCACCGGCATCCCGCGAGTGTCCCCAGGGTGCGTCCGGCGGCAGACCGGCAGACCCCGGTGCGCCGAAGCCGGAACGACTCATGCCGAGTGGCGCGAAGAGCCGGGAGACCATCAGCGATTCCCAGTCGGCGCCCGTGACGGCCTCGATCATCGCACCCGCGACGATGTAGCCGGCATTGCTGTAAAAGAACGCGCCGTTCGGCCCGACGGGCGCCTGTTGCAGCAGCTCCTTCGCCCACAGGGCACGCTTATCGATGACCGAGCCGGCCGCGGCATCCACGATCAAATCGATGGACGGCACGTCGAAAATGTCGTTGCCGAGGCCGCTCTGGTGGGCGAGAAACTCTGCCATGGAGGCTTGGCGCAGTTGCGGATCGAGCGCCGTCGCCTCGTTCGGCCAGACGTCCGCCGGCGTCGTATCCCAGCCGAGCACCCCTTCCTCCACCAGAATTCCGGCGAGCGTCGCCGTCATGGCCTTGGTCAGCGAGCCGATGTGCCAGGCATCGGAGTCCATCACGCGGGTCGTGCTGGTGGCCACGCGTCGGCCGGTGGTGGCGAGCTCCAGGATCTGACCGTCCTTGACCAGCACCGCGCCCAGGGCGGGGAGCTCGAAATGGTTCCGGGCGCTTGCGAGAATCGTCGGCAAGCGGCCATCGCCCACCTCGCCGGCGGCCACCGGCCACGCTTCGGGCGGGGGCTCGCGGATGGCAATGAGAATCGGCAGGATCAGGTCCAGCACGGACCCATCGTCGTCTGCCGGCTGGGCCCCGGCCGGGAAGCATGCCAGCGCCAGAAAAAGCGCCGCCGCCGAGACAATTCGTCGACGTCTGCCGGAATATGTCGATACTATCGGGCCCGCCGGCATGCCTGTCCCTCGAGACGCGCGAGACGACCGGGCGATTATAGTGGCAGCAATCCTCCCCGGTGCATTTTCAGGCCAGCCGACACCGGGGCGCGAGGCGATTCGGCGAGGCGGGCCGAGCCCGTCACGGTGCTGCTGAAACGCCACGGCGTCTTCCGCCTGCTTCAAAATCCCAAATGATTGATTCTTCGCCGTAGCGATTTCGCATCATTGGAGACCCTGCCCTTGTGCGTTCCAGGGGGATCTCCTAACTTCGACCTCGAGGCGTTTCCGGGCGCGACTGTCGGAGCCCGGGCCCCGCCGACACAGGATTCGTTCCTTGAACCGGCTGACGACAGAGCGCACGAAGTCGATTGCCGGCGTGTTCAAGAAAGCAAGGGTGCAGCATGGAAAAATTCAATGACCTGGCTGATTTCAGCGCCTCGGAAATCACCGAGCTGCTCACTCTTGCTTCCAAACTCGACGAAAAGCCAGAACCGAGAGCGCTTCAAGGCAAGGTGCTCTCCCTTCTTTTCCTGAGCCCATCGTTGCGAACGCTGGCTTCTTTCCAGGCCGCAATGGCCCGGCTGGGCGGAGGCACCTTCGTCATTTCACCGGACATGACGATACACGGACTGGAATCGCGTTCCGGGATCGTCATGGATGGCGTTGCCGCCGAACATATTCACGAGGCAGTCCCCGTGATCGCATCGTATGGCGACGCCATTGGCATTCGTGCGTTCGCAAGAAGAGAAGTATTCGATGATGACATTGCCGACCGCGAATTTCGTGAGCTGACATCATTGATAGACACGCCTTACATCAACATGGAATCGGCAATCAACCATCCCTGCCAGAGTCTCGCCGACTGGAAAACCATGGATGATCTGAACATACCGGCCGGCAAGGGAAAACTGGTGCTGTCCTGGACCTGGCATCCGCAATCGCTTCCTTTGGCGGTGCCCGGGGCAACGATACACATGGCCGCCATGCGAGGAATGGATGTCACCGTGTTGAGGCCGGATGGATATGCTCTGCCAACGATGATTATGGAAAAGGCCAACCAGGCAGCTCAGAAGAGCGGCGGCTCNNTTCCTGGGGATCGGAGCAGCATTACGGGAACCGACTGGCAGAAGAAGAGTTCAAACTCGATCTCCGCAAGTGGTGTGTCGACGAGCCGTGGTTCGAAAATGCGGCTGATGCGTCTCGATTCATGCACTGCTTGCCGGTGCGCCGTGGAGTCACTGTCACTGACCGCAT